>Ga0207658_10000035_pt1 | contig 154818 bp, 137 predicted proteins | sample KBSS33metaG_FD_184322 | JGI IMG/M metagenome (GOLD analysis project Ga0207658, IMG submission 184322) | Switchgrass rhizosphere microbial communities from Kellogg Biological Station, Michigan, USA - KBS S3-3 metaG (SPAdes) (version 2) | ecosystem: Host-associated > Plants > Roots >... | reverse complement strand
CTGCTGCTGTCCTCGGCCGCACGGCGCGACAACCTGCTCCTGTCCGCCGACCTGACCAACCCCGATCTGTATTGCGACGGACAAGTGGTGCTGCCCCGCGGCAGCCTGCACATCTATCGCACCGCGTTGCTGTGGCAAGGGGTGTGCTATGGGCGCATCCATGTGCGCAACTTCACACGCGAGCCGGTGGAGGTGCTGCTGGGGCTTGGTTTCGGCGCCGACTACGTGGATATTTTCGAGGTACGGGGCCAGCAGCGCGCGAGGCGCGGACGAGCGCTCGAAACGCGCACCGGGCCGGGATTCGCGGAACTCGCCTACGAGGGACTGGATCGGGTGCTGCGCCGCACGCGCATCGAGTGCGATCCGCCGCCGCGACGCATCGGCACCGCTGAAATGCAGTTCGCGTTGACCCTGGAAGGCCACGCCGAGCAGGTCATCGCGCTGACGGTGGCTTGCGAAAGCGGTGAGGTGTCCCCGGTGCGGGCGACGTCCTGCGAGGCGGCACTGGCGCAGGCCGAGCGCTCGCAAAAATCCGGCGAGCGATTTCTGTGCACGGTCGGCTCCTCCCACGCCCAGCTGAACGCCTGGCTCGAGCGCTCCTCGGCCGATCTCAATATGCTGCTGACGCACACGCCGCAGGGGCTGTACCCTTATGCGGGCGTGCCCTGGTTCGACACCACCTTCGGCCGCGACGGCATCATCACCGCGCTTGAATGCCTGTGGCTTGCGCCACAAGTGGCGCGCGGCGTACTGCGGTTTTTGGCCGCGACACAGGCGCAGGAAGCGGATGCGGAACGCGATGCGGAGCCGGGGAAAATTCTGCATGAGGCGCGGCGCGGGGAGATGGCGGCGCTCAAGGAAATCCCCTTCGGGCGCTACTACGGCAGCGTCGACGCAACGCCGCTGTTTGTGATGCTGGCGGGGGCGTACTGGCGCCGCAGCGGCGATCTCGCACTGATCGAATCGCTCTGGCCGCATCTGCTCGCGGCGCTCACCTGGATGGAGCGCTATGGCGATGCCGATCGCGACGGGTTCATCGAGTACTACCGCCGCTCGCCGAATGGGCTGGTACAGCAGGGCTGGAAGGATTCCTACGATTCGGTATTCCATGCCGACGGCCGTCTCGCCGAAGGGCCGATTGCGTTGTGCGAGGTGCAGGGATACGTCTACGGCGCGCGCATCGATGCTGCGGAGCTGGCGGAAAGCTTAGGGTATGCGGACATCGCCCGGCAGCTGCGCGAGGCCGCGCGGGAGCTGCGCGAACGCTTCCAGAAGCGTTTCTGGTGCGAGGAGATCGGCATGTACGCACTCGCGCTCGATGGGGACAAGCGGCCCTGCCGCGTGCGCACCTCCAACGCCGGCCATTGTGTCTACACCGGCATCGCGGCTCGGGAGCATGCGCAGGCGATCGTGAAAAACCTTGGAGAGGATATCTGCTTTTCCGGCTGGGGCGTGCGCACCCTCGCCGATACCGAGTCGCGCTACAACCCGATGGCGTATCACAATGGCTCGATCTGGCCGCATGACAATGCATTGATCGCGGCCGGGGTGGGGACGTTGCCGGACAAGGAGCTCGCATTGCGGATCTTCAACGCGCAGCTCGAGGCATCCACCTATTTCGATGCGGGGCGGCTGCCGGAGCTTTTCTGCGGGTTCAGGCGGCGGGAAGGCAAGCCGCCGACCAGCTATCCGGTGGCCTGCTCTCCCCAGGCCTGGGCGGCGGGGGCGGTGTTCATGATGCTCGAGGCCTGTCTGGGACTATCAATCGACGCGCAGGGCCTACGGGTGACGTTCCGGCATCCGCGCCTACCGGCGGGCGTGGATACGCTGACCATCCGCGATCTCAAGGTCGCAACGGGCAGCGTGGATTTGACGCTGCGGCGCTACCCGGGAACGGTGGGGGTCGACGTGGAGCGGCGCGAGGGGCGGGTGGAGGTGGCGGTGTTAAGTTGAGACCAGCGGGCTTGACCTGCGCATGCCTATGCGCGACCCTGCGTATATGCCTGAGCAGCGGATGAAAATCGTCGGCCGACGCAAGCCCTACTCCCGCGGACTGGCGGGCTTACAGGGATTTTTCGAGCTGTGTGCGCGCCTGCGCGGCGATCGTCCATTCCTCCCCCGCGGCGTTTACCGGTTCAAGACTCATGAAGAAGCCGACGAATGGACCCTGAGAATGCTGACGCGGCCGAAAGCCGACCACCCACTCTAGCGGACTTGCTGCTTCTGTGCCGCAGCCTGAACGAACAGGGGGCACGATATATGGTGGTGGGAGGTTTTGCAGTCAACAGACCTATCGAAGCAAGGACGAAATCGATCGATTGTATTTGCAGAGGCTGCTGGCGGAGAAAGGTAAGGCAGGGAAATCATGAGCGACACTGTTAAACGCCGCCGCCTCCGCGATGAGATCGGCAGCGCCCCCGCCTTCCTGTCCGACGGCAGCCGGCTGACCGGCGATCTGGAGACCGAAGGCTCGCTGGTGCTGTGCGGCACCATTCGCGGCGACGGCCGCATCGGCGGCGCGCTGCAGATGTCCTCGGATGCCTCCTGGGAGGGTGAGATCCACGCCCAGCACGGCATCATCGCCGGGCGCATCAAGGGCAAGCTCGTGATCGCCGAGAAGCTCGAGATCGGGGCGACGGCGGTGCTGCATGCCGACGTCTCGGCACGCAGCATTGCGATCGCCAAGGGGGCGGTGATCCAGGGCGAGGTGGTGGTGACCAGCGGTGAGGCGGTGCTGCAGTTTGAGGAGAAACGCAAGGGGTGAGGCGCCCGGATGGGGAACGGTGCTCAGCGCAGCCGGATCTCCACGCGGTTGTTGATCGCGGCCGCATGGTTCCATTCACCGGCAGTAAGGCCCGCGGACACTTCAGGATACGGCGTGGCGGTCACGCCCGGATCGCCGGCCGCCACCCGAGCGCTTGCGGTACCCTTGGTGCCACCGCGCAGCTCTCCGCGCAGGTTCGCGAAATCCAATGGCTCGCGCTGCGCGGCCTCCGCGTCCGGATTGCTGACGGAATCGCAGCGGGCATAGGGCAGCTCATCAGGAGCCAGCGAATAGCCGTCGCTGGCATTGCCCACCAGGCAGAAGCGGCCGACGAAGGTGCGGATATCGACGTTGCCGTGAAATCGTTGTGCGATCAGGCGATGAAACAGCTGACGGACTCCATCGAGCCTTGCCCCTTCCAGGGGGCTTTCACCATAGGGGACCTGCATGACAATGAGCTTTGGCCCACTCTGCGGCTTGTCATGAGCAACCGTAACGGCAGAAGCCTCCAGAGTCTGCGCTTCCTCGCGTGCCGGTTGGGCGGCCGATGGCATGAAATCCCTGTAAGCCTGCAACACCGAGAGCCGCGCCTCGGTTATCTGCTGCAAGCGGGCCGCGTGCCACCATAGGGAGGTGCTGGCCACTGCGACCACCAGTGCGACAGTCGCGACCACCCAAGCCCAGGGTGTCTGCACCGGCGGCGGGGTCTCGGTCGCCGCAGTGGTGGCAAACAGCGGAGTTTCGCGCAGCGCCGCATGGAAATCCGCCGTGATGCGATCGGACTGGGTTTCGATACTGGTGATGAGGGCCCGCCGCAGCTCATCGAACTGCTCGCGCAGAGCGGTCTCGGTGATGGACTGAATAGCGGGGGCGGCGCGCTCGGCCACCACTGCGGCCTCGGCCAGCGCATCAAGCGTCACGGGCCGGATATCAGTGGAGTCGCGAGCGCGACGATCGGGGAGCAGGTGCAGGTCGTACAGCACTTTCGACACATCGGCCTGCTTGATCTGCTTCGGCATGACGCCCACCGCCCCCAGGGCGCGCGCCTGGCCGACGTACAGCTCGCCTTCCTGGGAGGTGTACATCATGATGGGAATGGTGGCGGTGATGGGGTTGTTCTTGATGAGCTTGACGGCTGAAAGGCCGTCCATACCGCCCATCTGATGGTCCATGAAGATCACGTCGGGGCGGTGGTCCCCCAGGTACTCGATGGCCTCCTCGGCGCTCTCGGCCGTTTCGACCTCGATGGCGTGCTGTACGAGGATGCGGGACAGGAATAGACGCGCCGATTTGGAATCGTCGACGATCAACGCGCGCTTGGCGCCCATGCCTGCTCCCTGAGTCAGGAAATCGGTCTGGGGGCGAGTGTAGCGCAGACGCGGGCAAGGTCTAGCTGGCGTACGTCACGGTTGGCGTGTCGGCGGGTGGCGACGACTAATCCCGGATGCCCGTCCCCCGGTTGAGCAGCGTCAGCGCCAGCGCGAACAGCGCCAGCGCCGCGATGGCCATGATGGCGAACGCAAAGCCGACGTTCACGTCCGATACGCCCAGAAACCCATAACGGAACGCGTTGACCATGTAGAGAATGGGGTTCACCAGCGAGAGCTGCTGCGCCCAGTGCGGCAGCAGCGATACGGAATAAAACACCCCGCCGAAATAAGTGAGCGGCGTCAGCACGAAGGCCGGGATCCAGTTCACCTGGTCGAAGTTCTTGGCGAACACGGCATTGATGAAGCCCCCTAAGGCGAACACCACCGCAGTCAGCAGCACCGCGCCCACGATGATCAGGATATGGTGCACGTGCAGGTGCGTGAAGAGCAGCGCCACCACCGTCACCACCAGCCCGACCATCAGGCCCCGCAGCAATCCCCCCGACACATAACCCGCGATAATGATCCAGTTGGGCAGCGGGGACACCAGCAGCTCCTCCACATGCTTGCCGAACTTGGCGCCGAAAAACGACGACACCACGTTCGCATAGGAATTGGTGATCACCGACATCATGATCAGGCCCGGCGCGATGTACTGCATGTAGTCGAAGCCGCCCATGGCGCCCACGCGCCGGCCGATCAGGCTGCCGAAGATGATGAAGTACAGCGCCGCCGTGACCGCCGACGGCACCAGCGTCTGCCCCCAGATCCGCACGATCCGTCCATACTCGCGGATGACGATGGTCTTGTAGCCCGTGCAGCGGATGGCGCCGAGATTCAGGGGCGGTGCGGCGGCGTTCACTTGGGCGCTCCGCGCGCTTCCACCAGGCGCATGAAAATCTCTTCCAGCCGGTTCACCTTGTTGCGCATGCTGAGCACGTCGATCCCCAGCGCCGAGAGGCGCGAGAACGCCTCGTTGAGGCTCTGCTCCTTGGTGAGATCGAGTTCCAGCGTATGGTCGTCCATGAGCCGCGCCACATAGCCCGGTATCTGCGGCGCCACCGCGAGCGAGTCGCGCAGGTTCAGGACAAAAGTCTCGGTGTGCAGCCGGCGCAGCAGGCTCGACATGCGGTCGCGCTCGGCGATCTGCCCGCCATCGATGATGGCGATATCGCGGCACAGCGTCTCCGCCTCCTCGAGATAGTGCGTGGTGAGGATGATGGTGGTGCCGCGCGCGTTGATCTCGCGCAGGAAATCCCACATGGAACGGCGGATCTCGATATCCACGCCGGCCGTGGGCTCATCGAGGATCAGGAGCCGGGGCTCGTGCATCAGCGCCCGCGCGATCATCAGCCGGCGCTTCATGCCGCCCGACAGGCTGCGCGAGATCGCATGACGCTTGTCCCAGAGCTGCAGCTGCTTGAGATACTGCTCCGCGCGCTGCCGCGCAAGTCCGCGCTCGATACCGTAGAAGCCCGCCTGGTTGACGACAATGGTCTGCGGCGACTCGAACATGTTGAAATTGATTTCCTGCGGCACGATGCCGATACAGGCCTTGGCGGCTTCCAGCTGCCGATCGATATCGTAGCCGAAGACGCTGACCGAGCCTGCGGTCTTGTTCACCAGCGAGGTGATCACGCCGATCAGCGTGGTCTTGCCCGCGCCGTTGGGACCCAGGAGCGCGAAGAAGTCGCCCTGCTCCACCTCGAGGTCCACGCCGCGAAGGGCCTGCACTCCGTTCTTGTAGGTTTTGACCAGTCCGCGGACCGACAGGGCATTCATAGGGCGCGCAAGGGTAGCACACCGCTTCAGCTCGCGAGCTTCACGTCCTCGCTTGAGAAAAGCTCGCCGTTCTGGAACACGCCATCGCTGCGCATATGCGCCGCATCATGGAAGGCCCAGCCATCGCGACCGCGGGCCTTCGCCTCGTACAGCGCCCGGTCGGCCAGCTGCACGGCCATGTCATAGGAGAATTCCGCGCTGGGCGAAAGCGTCGAGGCGCCCACGCTCACCGTCACATGCGATCGGGTGGTCGAGCCGGCGTGGGGGATGCCCATCTCCGCCACGGCTTCGCGCAAGGCGCATGCCACGTTCTCGGCATGCGAGCGGTCCGCGCCGAAGAGCACCGCCACCAGCTCCTCGCCGCCGTAGCGAGCCACCAGGTCGAGCGGCCGCCTTCGCGCTACCCGCCGTATGGCCGTGGCCACATCGCGCAGGCATTGGTCGCCGGCCTGGTGTCCGTAGCGGTCGTTGAAGGCCTTGAAGTGATCGATGTCCGCGAGCACCACGCTCACCGGCAACCGGTCGCGCGCGGCCTGCTGCCACAGCTGGCGCACCTGGCCCTCGAGCGCGGCGCGGTTCAAGAGGCCCGTGAGCCCATCGTGCATCGCCACTTCAGTGAGCCGCTTGCGCTCGATGAAGGCCACGCGGTTGGCATGCTCGAGCGCGATATAGCCGGCCGCGCCGATCAGCGTCACGGACGCCAGCACCAGCGCCTGATACAGCGCGAGCTCAGGCGCGATGTCATCGATGGCAACGACCGTGGCATAGCCGAAAGCCAGCACCGCGCCCAGCGCCAGCATCAGGCCCTTGCGCAGCCGCCGCCGTCCGGTCTCATGCGGCGAGGCTCGGAACTCGCGCTCCAGGGGCTCGGGAAAACGCAAGTGCAGCTTACCCCGACGCCGCGGCCGTGGCGAGACGGCACTGGCAACACCCTGTTCTAAAATTCCACTCAATGTCCGGTCTCCCTGAGTTGCACTGACGGGCGCTTAAGCTTTGTACCTGCCGCGCACCGGAGTTTGAAACGCCGCGACGCGCGTGCGCCAGACTTCGAATGCGTCCCATCCCGGTCCCGAGGCGGTACTCAAGTCGCCGCGCTTCATTCCCACCGTGTCACTCGTGCTTCCATCATCCTTCACTTCCTGCGCACGCGGTTCTTCCGTCGAGGCTTTGAGGAGTGTTTGCATGATGTCCTGCCTGAGTTGTTCTCGCGCCGGACTCCTTCTGCGCTGGGGCCATATTCTAACCCCTGGAATCCGAAATGTAATGGATTTTGCGTGCGCGATATGTCAACCGCGCGACAAGCGCACCTGTTGCTTTTCCACAGCTGTATTGGCTACTGCGCGAAGTAGCGCGCGAGGTAAGTGTCGAAGCTGTCGCGGTCGGCAGCCTCGATCGCTGTTTGTTTTTCAAGCGATGTCGCCGCTTCGGCTGCAAGCTCTTTGAGACGGGCTTCGTTCGGCGTATAAAGGTCGAGAAAATAATCCTTGTGTAATCTTGACATACGCAAGGCAAGCTCGAAAAAGGATTCATTTGTTTCAGAAAGCTCGCGAGTCAGGCGCGCCGAAGGCGTCAGAGCGCCATCGTCGACTTTGGCTGCCTGGGCCTGCAACGAGTGGCTGTAGGGCCGGGCGGGATCGCCCCGGTCCAGCACCTCACACAGGCCGGTCATCTCGTCCAGCAGCTCATGCGCCCAGTCCCGCATCGACACGGACTCACCGTCGCGCCACAGCACCAGCTGCGGGTCGCGGCCACGCCGCGCCACCGTCAGGTGGTTGCGGTCGAGGGCCGCCTGCTCACTGATACCGATCGGCGGACTGTCTTTAAGAAGGCACAAGGCCAGAAAAGCCTCCAGAAACCGCATCTTATGCTGGTTGACACCCACCGGATCGAAAGCGCTGACATCGAGCGCGCGCACCTCCACATACTCCACCCCGGCGCGCGTCAGCGCCCGGGTAGGCTTTTCCCCGGAGCGCGCCACGCGCTTGGGGCGGATGTAACTGTAATATTCGTTCTCGATTTGCAGGATATTGGCGTTCAGCTGTCGGTACTGCTCACCGTCTGGGCCGTTCACCTTGACGCCCAGCGCCTCATATGGCGGGTGCGGCGTGTTGATGGCCCGGGTGAGGTCGCGCACGTACTCTTCCAGGCTGTTCACCGAGACCTCGACCCCGGCCTGGTTGCGATTACGGTAGCCGATGTCGCTCATGCGCAGACTGGTGGCGTAAGGCTCGTCCACCTCGCCCCCGCACACCACCGGGGAAACGCCGAACAGGTACAGCACGATCCAGCCGTGGCGTCGGTAATTGCGCAGCAGGTCGAAATAGCTGGCGGAGATGAAGCGCTGCCCCTGCTCGCGGGACTGGCGCAGAGCGGCGTGCAGCTCCCAGAACCGCTCCGGAAAAGAGTAATTGAAGTGCACGCCGGAGATGGCCTGCATCTTCCTGCCGTAACGGATGCCGAGCCCGTTACGGTACACATTCTTCATTTTCGCCACATTCGAGCGGCCGTACTGAGCGAGCGGAATGTCCTCGTCCCGCGCGATGTTGCAGGGCATGCTGGTGGCCCAGAGCAGCTCATCGCCCAGATGGCGGTAAACGAACTGGTGCAGGTCGAGCAGGTACTGCAGCAGCTCCCAGCTGGTCGTGAAGGTGGGGGTGACCAGCTCGATCAGCGCCTCGGAGTAATCGGTGGTGATGTGCTCGTGAGTCAGCGCCGAGCCCAGCGCCCGGGGGTGCGGGGTCTGGGCCAGGGCGCCGTCAGGGGTGACGCGCAGAGACTCCTTCTCCACGCCCTTGCGGCCGCCCTGCAGGAGCTCGGGCTGGCCGCTGTTGACCAGCGCGCCTAAGCGCTTCTCGAAGTAACGGTCGATCATGGGGGCGGGAAGTCTAGCGGACTTTCGCCGGGAAGACGGGAGTGGCATCCTTGAGATCCGCGCCGGGGGGTCTGGGAGAAGCCTTTATGCTGGTCGGTTCCAACGTCAAGCGGGTCGCCATCCTCGGCGGGCTGCGGATCCCCTTCGCGCGCGCGCATGGCGCCTATGCCCAGGTCGGCAACCAGGAGATGCTCACCGCCACTTTCAGAGGCCTGGTCGAGCGCTACAAGCTGCAGGGCGAGCGGCTGGGCGATGCCATCGCTGGGGCGGTGATCAAGCATTCCAAGGATTACAGCCTGGTGCGCGAGAGTGTGCTGGGCTGCGGCTTGGATCCGCAGACCCCGGGGCTCGATGTGCAGCGCGCCTGCGGCACCAGCCTCGAGGCGGCGATCCTGGTGGGCAACAAGATCGCCCTGGGGCAGATCGATTCGGGCCTCGCCGGAGGCGTCGACACCATCAGCGACCCGCCCATCGTCTACCCCAAGTCCTATCAGCAGCTGCTGCTGCGCAGTTTCCGCGGCAGAAGCCTCGGGCAGCGCGTAGCGCCCTGGCTGGGCCTACGGCTTAAAGATTTCAAGCCCGTCATGCCCGGCGTACTTGAGCCACGCACCGGTCTCTCCATGGGACAGAGCACCGAGATCATGGCCATGCAATGGCAGATCTCCCGCGAGTCGCAGGACAGTCTAGCGCTCGAAAGCCATCTCAAGGCCGCCGCCGCCTGGCGCGAAGGGTTCTACAGCGACCTGGTGGTGGACTACCTCGGCCTCAAGACGGACAACAACATCCGCCCCGACACCTCGCTCGAGAGGCTCGCCAAGCTGCGCCCCACTTTCGATACCCGCGGGACGGGCACCCTGACGGCCGGCAACAGCACGCCGTTGACCGATGGCGCGGCCGCCGTGCTGCTGGCCTCCGAGCAATGGGCCGCGCAGCGCAATCTCAAACCGCTGGCCTACCTCACTTATGGCAAGACCTGGGCGGTGGACTATGTAAGCGGCAAAGAGGGGCTGCTCATGGCACCGGCGCATGCCGTGCCCGCCATGCTCAAGGACGCGGGGCTCACCCTGCAGGACTTCGACTACTACGAGATTCACGAGGCCTTCGCCGCCCAGGTGCTGTGCACACTCAAGGCCTGGGAGTCGGCGGACTACTGCCGCAATGTGCTGGGGCTGCCCGGACCCTTAGGCAGCATCGACCGCGCCAAGCTCAATGTGAAGGGCGGCAGCGTCGCCATCGGCCATCCCTTCGCCGCCACCGGTGCGCGCATCGTCGCCGCAATGGCCAAGCTGCTCGCCAACGACCCCAAGGCCCGGCGCGGGCTGATCTCCGTGTGCACCGCGGGCGGAATGGGAGTGACCGCCATCGTCGAGCGCTAGCGCAGGCAATGGAAAATGACGTCCCCGAAGAAACTGTCGCGATGCGCTCGGATTTGCGCCTCGTGCTCGGGGCTTTGCCGCTTTTTTCTGGGCTCGATGAGGACATCCTCCGAACCCTAGCCACCGAGGTCGAGTGGCTGTCGCTGCCGGGCGGAGCCCTGCTGTTCGCCACGGGCGAGCCCTCCGACGCCCTGTACATTGTCCTGAGCGGCTGCCTCGCCGTGTTCGCGGCGGCGGACCGCAAACAATCCCTGGGCCGGGTACTGGCCGGCGACACGGTCGGCGAGATGGGCTTGATTTCCGGACGGCCGCGCTCAGGCACCGTCGTCGCGCTACGCGACAGCGAGCTCGCGCGGCTCTCTCGTGAAGCCTTCGACCGGGTGTTCCGCGGCCATCCCGAGGCCATGCTGCGCATCGCGCAGCTCACCGTCGACCGGCTGGAATCGGCGCAGGCGCACGGTGTCAAACGCTCGCGCGGCGCGCGCACCTTCACCATCGTGCCACAGAGCATCGATCTCGATGTCGGCGGCTTTGCCAGCCAGTTCGTCAAGGCGCTGGCGCGCTCCGGCCGCGCCGAGCTGGTGTGGAGCGTGCGCGGCGCCACCCACACCAGCCATTGGTTTCACCGCATCGAGAGCGCCAACGATTTCGTGGTCTACGTCGCCGACCCCACGGCCACCTCCTGGAGCAGCCTGTGCGTGCGTCAGGCCGATGCGCTCATGCTGCTGGCCCGCGCCGATGCGCAGCCTGCCCCCTGGCCCGCTCTTGCCGGTCTGCGCGATGCCGGCACTTCCGCGCAGCGGGCGGAGCTGGTACTGCTGCACGACGATGAGACCATCACGCCCGGGGAAGCGGCGCGCTGGCTGGATGCCATGCCCGGCCTGCTGCCGGGCAACGGCGCCACGGCCACCATCCCCCACCATCATGTGAGCACCCGCGAGGATGTGGCCCGCGTGGCGCGCCTGCTCACCGGCCATGCCATCGGCATTGTGCTATCGGGCGGCGGCGCGCGCGGCTTTGCGCATATCGGCATCGTCAAGGCGCTGCGCGAGGCCGGCATCAAGCTCGACCTGGTGGGTGGCACCAGCCTCGGCGGCATCATGGGCGCCGCCGTCGCGGCGGGCTGGAGCCTCGAGGAGATGATAGTGCGCTTCCGCCGCTCCTTCGTCGATATCAACCCCATCGGCGATTACACCTTTCCACTGGTGTCGCTGACCTCCGGCAAGCGCGTGAGCCAGCTGCTGCATGCCGGCTTCGGCGATATGGCCATCGAGGATCTGCCGCTGCCCTTTTTTTGCGTCTCCTCCAACCTGACCACCGGCCAGTCGCAGATCCACCGACGCGGTATGCTGTGGCGCTGGCTGCGCGCCTCGGTGTCGATTCCGGGCATCCTGCCTCCGGTCATGAACCATGGCGAGGTGCTGGTGGACGGCGCGACCATGAACAACCTCCCCGTGGATGTGATGCGCGAGCTGGCGCGCGGTCCGGTGATCGGCTGCGACGTCGGGGCCGACCGCGCCTTCGTCGCAGCCGGCGACGATGAGATGGACATGCCGACTCTGTGGCAGATCATGAAATGGCTGCGCCACCGAAAACAGAAACGTCCCAATATCTTCCGCATCCTGCTCCGGGCGGGAATGGTGAACAGCACCGCCACCACCGCGGCGCATCGCGAGAAGACCGACCTCCTGCTGCAGCCCCCGCTCGCGCAGGTGGACATGCTCAACTGGAAGGCCTTCGATCGCGCCATCGATCTCGGCTATCAATACACGGTGCGGCGCCTCGCGGAGCTGCCGCGCGATGCTCCGATCCTGAATAATATTACGCGGGAGGACGCGTGAGCGGTGACGAGCGCGACTGGCGGGTCAAATACCGCGAAGCGCTGATGCGCCTCGAGACCGAGGAGGCGCGGGCCAACCGGCTGGAGAATGTCCTGCGCCTGCTGGCCGGACGCCTATGCCTGGCGGCGCAGGGCCGGGATGAGGCGCTGGACCAGGAGCTGGCGCGGGTCTCGGGCGCGGTGCGCAAGCACTCGGACGCGGAGCGGCTCGAGGAATTGCTCGCACCGTTGTCGCAGGTGATCGCAGCGCTGGATAGCGCAGCCGCAGCGGCCAAAGCCGCACCACCTGCCGCTCGCGAAACCCCCGCGGCACCTGCGGCAATTCCTGCGTCCGCGGCCGCCTCCGCCGTGCCGGCCGCACCCACGGCACCCACCAGCTCCGCGACTGAGAGCGACGCCCGCGATGAGAGCGCACACCGCCTGCAGGAGCGCCTCGAGCAGATGCAGCGCGAGCGCTTCGAGCTTGAGGCCCTGGTGCAGCAGATGACGGCGCGGCTGGATGAGATCGAGAACCATCTCGCCGGCGAGATGAGCGAGCAGAGCCAAGCGCACGAGGACAGCACCCAGCTCGACCTCGCCATCACCGGAGAGCTCGAGCAGTTGCGCCTTGCGGCGCAGCGCGCCGACGATCTCACGCAGCTGCGCCGCGACCTCACCGTGCGGCTCGACCGCATCGCCACCCATGTGCAGGACTTCCGCGCCCGCGAGGAGCTGCGCACCCAGACCTATCGCGAGCGCACCCAGCGCATGCGCACGCGCATCTCGGCCCTGGAGCGCGAGAGCCGCAGCCTGCAGCAGAACCTCAAGGAGGAGCAGCGCCAAGCCATGATCGACGCCCTCACCGGCATCCCCAACCGCGCCGCCTACGACGACCGCATCGAGCAGGAGTTCAAACGCTGGAAGCGCTTCGGTCGGCCCGTCACTCTGCTCGCCTGGGATGTCGACGGCTTCAAATCCATCAACGATGCCTACGGCCACAAGGCCGGCGACAAGGTGCTGCGTATTGTCGGGCAGCACCTGGTGCGCCATGTGCGCGACACCGATTTCGTCGCCCGCTACGGCGGCGATGAGTTCGTCATGCTGCTGGTGGGCTCGTCAGTGGCGCAGGCACAGGCCGTGGCGGAGAAAATCCGCACGGAGATCGCCACGCTCGGCTTTCACTTCCACGAGAAGGCCGTGCAGGTGACGTTGTCCTGCGGCATGACGGCCTTCGCGGGGGAGGACAACGCCGACGACGTGTTCGACCGCGCGGACCGGGCACTCTATGGAGCCAAGAAGCAGGGGAAGAATTGCTGGGTGGTGGAGTAGACCTCGTTATTGCCCATCGAGCCACTGCGCGACACCGCCGTGATGCGAGCACGCGCCCTTGTGATGCTTGCTGTGGGAGACGGTCCCGTCCTTGCACTTTGCGGTGGCGCCGGAGGTAGTGACCGCATCCGTAGCGGACGTCGTTTTTGCAGCCTTTGCCGGCTTTGCGGGCGTCGCAGCGGCAGGTGCGGGTACCGCGGCTGTGGGTGCCGGCTCAGCCGCCGCTGCTGCCGTGGTCGCCGCGGCACCGCTCTTCTGCACTCCGCCGTGATGGCTGCAGGCGCCCCGCCCGCTCTTAGAGGTGGAGCCGTCGGTGCAGGTGACCGTGGCCGCGGTCTCGGCGGATGCGGTTTGCAGGTAGACGGGAATCGCGGCGGCGAATATGAAGCTGTAGAGAGCCGCCGTAACTGCCCGGCGTAAGGTTAGCTTGGACATGGGAAGACCTCCTCTGATTGATCGAGCGGGGCTATCTTACGGCTATTGCTCCCGCTCCGCCCAGCACCCAAGATGATCGCATGAAACGTCACATCCCCCACTCACACGTCGAAGGTCAAGCCTCGCGCCAGGCCCATGCGGACCTGCCCGAGGGCACTTTCGAGCGTGAGATCGGCAAGGAAGGCTTTTTCGGCCCCGCCGCGCATCTCTACCACCGCAATCCACCCACCGGCTGGGTGGCCTTCGAGGGTCCGCTGCAGCCGCACGCCTTTGACCTCACCCGTGTGGCGGCACAAGGCGCGATTCAGCCCTGGGCGACCGCCGAGCTTCTCACCAACGCCTCGGTGCGCATCCGCTTCTGGCGCTCGCCGGCCGGGCGCATGGACCACTTGGTGCGCAATTCCGACGGCGACGATCTGCTCTTCATTCACCAGGGCGCGGGCGAACTCTACTGCGACTTCGGGCATTTGAGCTTCGCGGCCGGCGACTACATTGTCTTGCCGCGAGGCACGATGTGGCGGCTTACCGCGCGCGAGGCGCTCGCCGTGCTCGCGATCGAGGCCACCAACTCCAGCTACTCGCTCCCGGATCGCGGCCTGCTCGGTCCGCACGCCATATTCGACCCCGCCATGCTCGATGTCCCACGTATGGACGAGGCGTTCCGCACGCAGCAGAGCGACAGCGAGCGCTGGCAGGTCAAAGTCAAACGCCGTGGCGCGATCTCGACCATCACCTATCCGTTCAACCCGCTGGATGCGGTGGGTTGGCACGGCGATCTCACCGTATCGCGGATCAACGTGAAGGACATCCGACCGCTCATGAGCCATCGCTATCATCTGCCGCCGTCCGCGCACACCACTTTCGTGGGCGACCGCTTCGTCGTCTGCACCTTCGTGCCACGACCCTTCGAGACCGATCCAGGCGCGCTCAAGGTGCCGTTCTTCCACAACAACGACGATTTCGACGAGGTGATTTTCTACCATGCGGGCAAGTTCTTCTCGCGCGACGAGATCAAGCCCGGCATGGTCACGCTGCACCCCACCGGGTTCACGCATGGTCCGCACCCCGGCGCGCTCAAGCACATGCTGGAACAGCCCAACACCAGCACCGATGAAGTCGCGGTGATGGTCGATACGCGCGATGCGCTGGAGATCGGCGATGCGGCACGCGCCGTGGAATGGGCCGGCTATGTCGACAGCTGGAGAGCGAAGGAATGAAGCTCGCCAGCCGCAAGGCGGGCGGGCGGGATGGGCAGCTGGTGGTGGTTGACACCGAGCTCACGCGCTTTGTACCGGTGCCGCAGATCGCGCCGACGCTGCAGAACGCCCTGGATCATTGGGTCGAGGTAGAAGCGCAATTGCGTGAGGTGGCCGCGGAGCTGCAATCCGGGCGTCGCAGCGATGCGCGGCCGTTCGACTCCTGTGAATGCGCCGCACCTCTGCCGCGTGCCTATCATTGGGCCGACGGCAGCGCCTATGTGAATCATGTGGAGCTGGTGCGCAAGGCGCGCGGTGCGGAACTGCCCGCCTCTTTCTGGACGGATCCGCTGATTTACCAGGGCGGCTCCGATGACTTGCTGGGCGCCTGCGATGCGGCGCACTTTGTCAGCGAGGAGCACGGCATCGATCTTGAAGCGGAAGTGGCGGTGATCACCGATGATGTGCCGCTCGGAGTCGGCGCGCAGGATGCGGCGGCGCATATCAAGCTCATCGTGCTGGTCAACGACTGGAGCCTGCGCCACCTGATTCCGGGCGAGCTGGCCAAGGGTTTTGGGTTCTATCAGTCCAAGCCCGCGACCGGATTCTCACCGGTTGCCGTGACGCCCGATGAGCTCAAAGAGGCCTGGCGCGAAGACAAGGTACATTTGCCGCTGATCAGCCACGTCAACGGCAAGCCTCTTGGGGCTCCCAACGCCGGCGTGGACATGACGTTCAGCTTTGCGCAGCTCATTGCTCACGCCGCGCGGACACGGCGCCTGGGCGCAGGTGCCATGATCGGCTCTGGCACGGTCTCCAACCTCGATCGCTCGCAGGGATCATCGTGTCTTGCTGAGCGGCGCATGCTCGAGCAGTTCGAGCATGGGTCACCGCGCACACCGTTCCTCAAATTCGGCGACACCGTGCGGATCGAGATGCGGGATGCGCAGGGGCGCAGCGTTTTTGGCGCCATCGAGCAAACGGTGACGCGCGCGTAGACCAGGAGTATCCTCCCCGCCCCGCATCCCACTGGAAGCTTCGCAATGGGTGAGTTCAACACGCTCATGGCCCGCGACGGCCACGAGTTCCGCGCCTATCTTTCCCCCCCGTCGGGCCGACCCCGCGGCGCGGTCATCGTCATCCAGGAGATTTTCGGCATCAATGCCCACATGCGCTCGGTGACCGAGAGCTTCGCCGCCGAGGGCTATCTCGCCATCGCCCCCTCGTTGTTCGATCGCGTGCGCAAGGGCATCGAGCTCGACTACAACGATCAGACCATGCAGGAGGGCTTCGGCTACACTAAGCAGTTGAAGCGCGATGAGATCCTGAAGGATCTCGCGGCCGCACTCGCCGTCGTCAAGCACGCCGGCCGCGTGGGTACCGTGGGCTTCTGCTGGGGCGGAGGAATCTCCTACCTCGCCGCCTGCGAGCTGCCGATCGCCGCGGCTGTGTGCTACTACGGCGGCAGCATCGTCAACTACCTGGATAAAAAGCCGAAATGTCCAGTCATGTATCACTTCGCCGAGAAAGACAAGCACATCACTGCGGAGATCCGCGCCAAAATTCAGGCGGCGCATCCCGAAGGCATCTACTACCTCTATCCGGCGGATCACGCCTTCAATCGTGATGTGGGCCCGAATTACGAGCCGAAAAGCGCAGCGCTGGCACGGCAGCGCACCCTTGAGTTCTTCGCCAAGTACCTGGCGGGTGAGTGATCCCATGCAGTTCAAAGACCCCACATTGCTCAAGCTCAAAGCCTTCATCGACGGTAAATGGATCGATGCGGATTCGGGCAAGACCCTCGACGTGCACAATCCCGCGAGCGGCGAGAAGCTCGGCACAGTGCCGGACATGGGCGCCGCGGAAACCCGCCGCGCCATCGCCGCCGCGGCGGCGGCGATGCCCGCCTGGGCGAAAAAGCCCGCCAAGGAGCGCGCCGCCGTGCTGCGCAAGTGGTTCGATCTCATGATGGCCCACCAGGACGATCTCGCCATGCTGATGACGGCCGAGCAGGGCAAGCCGCTCGCCGAGGCCAAGGGTGAGATCGCCTACGCCGCCGCCTTCCTCGAGTGGTTTGGTGAGGAAGCCAAGCGAGTGTATGGCGATGTGATTCCCGGTCACCAGACCGACAAGCGCATTATGGTGCTGCGCCAGCCCATCGGCGTGGTCGCGGCCATCACCCCGTGGAATTTCCCGGCCGCCATGATCGCGCGCAAGGTCGCTCCGGCGCTGGCCGCCGGCTGCTCGTTCGTCTGCAAGCCCGCCTCGCAAACTCCCTACTCCGCCCTCGCCATGGCCGAGCTCGCCGTGCGCGCTGGCGTGCCGGCCGGCGTGCTGAATATTCTCACGGGCGATGCCGCCGCCATCGGCGGTGAGATGACCGGAAACCCCACGGTGCGCAAGCTCACCTTCACCGGCTCCACCAGCATCGGCAAGAAGCTCATGGCGCAAGCGTCCAGCACCCTGAAAAAGCTCTCGCTGGAATTGGGCGGCAATGCCCCCTTCATCGTCTTCGACGATGCGGACCTCGATGAGGCCGTGCAGGGCGCCATCGCCAGCAAGTACCGCAACACCGGCCAGACCTGCGTATGCGCGAACCGCCTGCTGGTACAGGATTCCGTCTACGGCGCGTTTTCGGAAAAACTGGTCGCCGCGGTACGCAAACTGCGCGTCGGCGACGGCCTTAAGGAAGTCACCGACCAGGGCCCGCTGATCGATCGCAAAGCGCTCGCCAAAATCGAAGAGCACATTGCCGATGCGCTCGCCAAAGGAGCGCACGTCGTGCTCGGCGGCAAGCGTCACGCGCTCGGGGGTACTTTCTACGAGCCCACTGTAATCACCGGCGTCACGAGTCAAATGCTGATGGCCCGCGAGGAAACCTTCGGCCCGGTCGCCCCCCTGTTCCGCTTCAAGACCGAAGCCGAGGCCATCCAAATGGCGAACGACACCGAGTTCGGTCTCGCCTCCTACTTCTACACCCGCGATCTCGCCCGCTCCTGGCGCGTGTCCGAGGCACTGGAATACGGCATCGTCGGCGTCAACACCGGCATCATCTCCACCGAGGTCGCTCCCTTTGGCGGCGTGAAGGAATCCGGCTTCGGGCGCGAGGGCTCCAAGTACGGTATCCTCGACTACACCGAGCTCAAATACGTGTGCGTCGGCGGTGTTTGAATCCGCCTCAAGGGAATAGCGCCAGGAACAGAAAGGCCGCGAAGACCATGAGGTGCACGGAGCCCTGCAGCAGGTTGGTGCGGCCGGTGCCGAAGGTGAGGATGCCGATGAGGAAAGTCAGCGCCAGCAGCACCATCTCCCGGGCGCTCAAGCCCAGCACCAGCGGCATCCCCAAGACGATCGACACCGCCACCACCGCGGGAATCGTGAGCCCGATGCTGGCGAGCGCCGAGCCCATGGCGAGATTCATGCTGGTCTGGAAGCGATTGGCCTGCGCCGCGCGCAATGCCGCCCAGGTCTCCGGCAGCAGCACCAGCAGCGCGATGACGATGCCCACCACGGCGTGAGGCGCGCGAGCCGCGAGCACGGCGCTCTCGATGGTGGGCGCCAGCAACTTGGCGAGGCCGACCACTCCCACCAGGCACACTATCAGCAAGCCGAAGCTCACCCAGGCAGTGCGCACGGCCGGCACGGGCGCATGCGCTTCGGGCGCCGCCCCGCCCGGCGGCAGGAAGTAATCGCGGTGCTTGACGGTCTGCACGAAAACAAACACACCGTAGAGTGCAAGCGAGGCGAACCCGGCGAAGACCAGCTGTGGCAAGGAGAACGTACCGCCCAGGGTGCTGGTGGTCACCGCCGGCAGAACCAGGGTAAGCGTGGCCAGAGCGATCAGCACGGTGAATGCGGCGGCCGCGCCCTGCACATGGAATTCCTGCTCGCCGTAGCGCAGCGCCCCCACCAGCAGGCACAGGCCCACAAGCCCGTTGCAGATGATCATGATGGCGGAGAAGAGCGTGTTGCGCGCGAGCTCGGCAGCGGCTTCCCCGCCCGCCAGCATCAGCGAGACGATGAGCGAGGCCTCGATCACCGTGATGGCGAGCGCCAGCACCAGTGTGCCAAAGGGCTCACCCACCCGCAGGGCCACCACCTCGGCATGATAGACGCCCGCCATCACCGCGCCGATCAATGCCGCGAACAGGACAAGCGCCAGAAGTGCGTGCGGCGGTATCGCAAAACCCACCGCCAGCATCAGCATCGACAGTAACGGTGCAATCCAGGCCCAGTGCGGCATGAGCGTCTCCCATCGCGAGCGGGTGGCTCTATACCACAGCCTCCGGTATCGTGCTGGCGGATGCGCTACCTCCGCCCGCCCGATCTCCGTCCCGACACCGCCGGCCACATCGGCGTGCTGCTGGTCAATTCGGGGACACCGGCCTCGCTGGCGCCGAGGGATGTCCGCCGCTTCCTCAAAGGCCTGCTGTCCGACCCGCGCGTCATCGAGCTGCCGCGGACCTTGTGGCTGCCCATTCTCTATGGATTCATCCTGCCGTTGCGCCCGGTGCGCGTGGCACGCAAGTACGCCCGGGTGTGGACCAATGAAGGCTCGCCGCTGGTCGCCTTCTCTGCGCGGCTGCGCACCGAGCTGCAACACGCGCTCGCGCAGCGCCTGCCCACCCCGGTTTCGATCGAGCTTGGCATGCTCTACTCGCCACCCAGCGTAGCGGATGGCTTGCGCCGACTGCGCGATCTGGGCGCACAAAGAATCCTCATCCTGCCGCTCTATCCCCAGTATTCCGGCTCCACCACCGGCGCCGCCTTCGATCAGGTCGCCGCCGAGCTCAAACACTGGCGAAGGCTGCCGCAGCTGCATTTCGCCGCGGAGTATCACGATCAACCGGCCTATATCGAAGCGCTGCGTGCGAGTGTGGCCGGGCATTGGGCGGCGCAGGGCAAAACCCGGTACCTGCTGATCTCCTTCCACGGCATTCCGCAACGCTACGCGGTGAGCGGCGATCCGTACTCCGCCCAATGCCAGCGCACCGCGCGCCTGCTGGCCGATGCGCTCGATCTGCGTGATGAGGAGTGGAGCGTGAGCTTCCAGTCGCGTTTCGGCGCCGCCGAATGGCTCAAGCCCTACACCATCGAGACCATCGCGGCGCTGCCAGCGCGCGGCACGGACGAGGTGACGGTGATCTGCCCGGGCTTCGCCGTGGATTGCCTGGAGACCCTAGAAGAGATCGCCATCGAGAACCGCGAGCGGTTCATGGCGAGCGGCGGCCGCAGATTTCTGTACGTGCCGGCGCTCAATGCCGGAGCGCCGCACGTTGAATTTCTCGCCAGCCTGATCGAGAGATGGATCGTCAACGCTCAAGGCTGACGTCACGAGATGCTTCGGGCGCAGCCCGCGTCAAAGCCTCCGCTTCTTTGATCCCTTGATATCGCCGCCTGGAGTATTGGCGGATCGCAACCGGATCTACCGCCTCAGCTGCGGGTGCTCTTCCAGAATCTGTTTCAACATGCGCTCGGGTCCCAGCCTCTCCAGCGTCGCGAGCGCTTCCTCCCACGGCTTGAGATAGTCCGAACCTGCTCCGTGGCTCTTTGAGATCGCGATCTCCGTGTGCAATTTTGTCCACATCATCTCTGCGATTTCCCCCCATGTCCCTTTGAGCTTCTGCAAGTTCAGGGCCACGTATTCGAGTACCGGCGTGTTCATAGATCTGGCTCCCAAGCTGGTAGGCTTTCCAGTGGCGGCTGACAACCGTGTGCAGAGTATCCTTCAGTCTGTCGTAGTCGCCGTTCTCGTGCAATGCAGCTTCGAGCTGGACCAGCTCAAAGGCGAAATCGGCGTTGTGGTCTCTTACTTTTTCATGGACCGCTTCGTGATTCAAGACGCCTAATAAGGCGCCGGCCACGCCACGCGTGGATTGTAAACCGCCGTAAAGCGGCTCGTAATATGGATTGATGAAGATGCCCTTGAAGGGAATGGCGATATTGATGCCGGCCTCGCCTTTGTCGAGCGAAATTCCTCCGCGGTATTTCGCAAGCCCCTCATAACCCGGCAGCCGGGATACCGTCTCGGTATACGTGAGCACCGCCGATCCCAGCTCCGAGAACATTTGCGCTGCTGCCGGCTGGGCGCCGGCCCGCCGCAGGGCCGCATCCAACCGTACGGGAAGAACCACATCAAGAGTTGATCTGAAAAGGGGCTGACGAGGGGAAAGCTCGGACAGATCGGTCGCGAGCGGTGCGCCTGGAAGGTCCTCCGCAGCCGGGTCGCGATGCAAGGGCGCCAATTTTACGGGCGGCGTCGATGCCACATCGACAGCCTGAGGAAAACGCGGATCGAGACGTGGCATCACGACCAGATGGGAGAATTTCCCTGTCTCGCGCCGATCCCGGATATCAAAGATCGCGTGACGGACATATCGCTGCAGCGATCGGACATCGTCGCGCACCGCCGCGTTCCAGCCCAGATAATGAGGCGGAAAGGGATAGTGAGGATGATCGGTCGATACACTTGGGCGGACATCGAGCGCGACTTCGTAGTTACGTTCGCTGCCCCTTCCAAAGGGCTCCACGAACTGGAACATGCCGCCACAGAGGACATGCTGCCGGGGTTCCGCTTCCTCGCTGCGCGCCGCGTAGAGATCGACTTGGCCCCAATCAAAGCTCAAGGTGTAAAGCTTCGCCGATTGCGGCCGGCTGTCGACGGATTTTCCGTTATAAGCAATGTCGACATCTTTGCCTGTGAACAAGGCGCTCAAAGGAGTGATGAAATAGGGATCGGCCGGAACGTAGAGCGAGCGGCTGTGCGGCGAACTCTCGGGTAGCTTGACGTCGATCAGCGTGCCATTCGGTGTCCGGGTGCGCTCGCGGTGAATCTCAATCTCTCCTCTTCTCGCCCGGTCCGCAGTGGCGGACAACTCGGTTTTCACACCATCCCGCACCGTGACGAGCATAATCTCCTCGGTGCCGAAGACGATCGCGTTTTTGCCGTATCCATGGCCACCGCTGCGGAGCGGAACAGGCAGGTCCGACAGATCGCTGCCATCGCGCGTGAAGAAAGCATCCCGAACGGCATCGGGTGTCATGCCAATTCCATTGTCAACGATGGCAATGGAATTCCGCTTGTAATTCCTGTCGATATCGATTTTGCCGCGCGCGATCAAACCCTTGTGCTGGGCGGCCTTGACGGCGTTGAAGGAATTGCGCAGCAACTCGCCTACAACCCAGTCGACCGTCGGATCGCGAAATTCCGACGCGGGCCCGGAACGGCTGCGCGTCAGACTCTCTTTTTCGTTCGCCATTGCTTGGTGGAGACGTATGTACGGACATGGACATCTTAAGAGGATGCGATCGCGATGTAAGGGGTCGTAAGCTACGGAAACACGCACAAATTTGACTGTTTTGGCGCGGGAAGTGACTCTGCGGCCGGATGGCGGTCAGGCGCAGTGCTACTTATGGTGCAGGGCGTTAGGCGCTTGCTGTGCGTTTTCAGATACGGAGGTGGCATGGCTTGGAAAAATGGGAGATGATCGCGCTGCAGCCACCTGATTCACACCCTGATGCGCTTGCGCATGGGTCGGGCGGCCTGCGGGGTCGATTCCGTTAACGGATCGATGGTTCTGTCGTGCGGCCGGCCGAAACGGCTCGCAGGACGGATGGTAGGGGTGTCAGGAGTCTATCGACATGCCCACACAAGGCAGGACTTCGCGGCGATCCACCGAGCCGAATGTCCGGGCGGCCGCTTACTTCATCATCGAGAACAGCATGCTCTGCCTGGCGTGCAATGTCCGCACGACCGTCCATGGCTTCGCGCTGGCGGCGGGCTACGAGTCCCTGGAACCGATCGACGACTCAGACGACCTCGAGGATGCTGAGGAGGAAACCGCCAGTGCATGGGATGTGCCGGGGGTGGCGGCGGTGCTCTCCTATGTCGAATATCTGCCCGACCCGGTTGCGCTGCGCATCCAGGACCTGAGTCCGCATTACCGGGTGGACCGGGACCCCGACAAACACTGGTACTGGATGAACCATTGCCAGCATTGCGGGAAGCCCATGGACGAGGAGGAGGTGCATGAGCCTTTGGAGGGACCTTTTGGGGAACAGCCTTATGAGGGATGGGATCACTTCAAGCTGCATGAGATCCGCGAGCCCTTCGAGGCCTGGGCCGGCCAGCAATGCTTCGAGCCGGGCTATTTGAGGGAGCCGGACTGACTGCACGGAAGCGACACAGCGTGCGCGCCGGCCTCGACTCAAGGGAGGAATGACAATGACCAATGAGCGGGTTTTCGCGATGAAGTTTGCAAAGGTCTATCCACTGTACGTTCAAAAAGCAGCGCGTAAGAATCGCACGAAAGAAGAAGTCGACCGAATTATCTGCTGGTTGACTGGTTACAGCCAAGTGGGGTTAAAGCAGCAAATTGAACGAGAGAGCGACTTCAAAACGTTCTTCGCTCGAGCCCCAGCTATTCATCCGAATAGCTCCCTTATCAAAGGCGTGGTGTGCGGTGTTCGCGTGGAAGAGATCAAAGATCCGCTGATGAAACAAATACGCTATCTGGATAAGCTGATTGATGAGCTCGCAAAGGGAAAGGCGATGGAAAAGATTTTGCGGCAGTAGGTCGGTTCACTCACGCGCGCCGATTCGATGCCCATGCCAGATATCCTTCAGGCTAAGCATACGAGCGCTGTGGAACTTCCGTTGCAGCATCCTGATGTCCGCTTCTGGCCGGCCAGAGTCCGTGAAGGGGCCTTCTCATGATCGTCACCTTGGGAGCAGCTCGAAACGCCTCATCCCTGTGCCTTCCCCTTGACGACCGACAATTCTCTAACGGCGGCGGGGAATTAGTTTAGCAACCTGTCCCACGCGGAATCTTTGATGACCCGAACTTTCCCGGCGTACATCCGTTTGGCCAGCGCCGGGGCTACGGTCTCTAGCATCGGGCCTCCCGGTCCCTTGTACCAGAAATGATCGAAGGTGACTGTTGGCTTCTGCAAATCGCCTGTTCTGTGGGGGCCGATGCTAATCCACGTGAGACGCCCGACGATGCCTTCGTCGATAGGTTCCTGGCTAATACCTCCAACGCCGATTACGGCGTCGTAGATCCATCCGCGCATCCGATGAATTTCGCAGACAGTGTCTACGAAATTCATCGGTATATCCTCGAGGCTGTGCACTCCCGATTCCCGCTACCTTGGTCGCATTATGCAAGACTTCTTGGAGTCAAGAATGTACATGCTCGTGCATTCTACGAAAGCGAGGCGCTACGTGGCGGCTGGACGAGTCGCCAGCTCGATACAAGACGCGAAAACAAGTCTCGATCAGTGCGACGTGCTCGGCAATGAGCTAATACTCTTCGGGAAGGCCATTGCCGACCCACATGAGACGTTCGTTTCGTCAGTTAACTGCCGTTCGTTGAAGGGTGGGGCCGACGCACGTGAAATACGACCGTCAAGTTATTGGCTGGCATGCTCACGACTTCGGCGAGCTCGAAGGCGTACCCGCCCGCCACGCGCGCGAGGTCGTCGAGATCGCGCACGCCCCACTCGGGGTTGCGAGAGCGCAAGCTCTGGTCGAACGCCTCGTTGCTCGGTGCGGTATGCACGCCGCCGCGCCGAAACGGTCCGTACAGAAATAGCGGCCCGCCATTCGCGAGCACGCGCGCGGCGCCGGAGAGCAGCGCCTCGGTCGCGGCCCACGGTGCGACGTGGATCATGTTGATGCAGATGACAGCGTCCGCGTGCTGCACAGACCACGCGGAGGCGAGCACGTCCAGCCGCAGCGGCTCACGGAGGTTCGCGAGCCGGGCCGCCCGGACGCGCCGCGTCGCGGCCGCGAGCAGGTGCTCGTCGGGCTCGGTCGGCTGCCAGGCCAGCGCTGGCAGCGCGCGTGCAAAGTGCACGAGGTGCTGCCCCGTGCCGCTCGCAATCTCTAGCACGGTGCCGGCGGTCGGCAGGCTCGGGCGGATCGCATCGAGGATCGCCTGCTTGTTGCGCTCGGCCGCGGGGCTCTCGAGCTCGCCGTCTTTCGGCGGCTCGCCGTAGCGGCTCTGCGCGGAGTCTCGGCTCGTCATTGGCCGATCATAGGAATGCGCGACAGCCTCAACAAGTCGCGGCACGGAGGGCGCGGGCGCGACACCAAGGTGGCGTCTTCAGCTTGAGCACGACCTGCCCCACAGGATTCACGCTTAGCCGCTCGTTGGCCGATCCCGGGGCACGTGATGTACCGGCACAGGTGCTCAAGCGACGAATTCTTGCGGCAATCAGGCGCACGGTGTCGAGCATTCGGCGAATGGGAGGGCGGTCCTGGATGACTGCAGTTGGCCGTTCGGTGACACTCGGAATCGCCCGCACTGCTTCGGCGGTCAGATCGACTGGGAATGACCTGCTCCAGGAGCACCGAATGCTCTTCCAAAGGCCCAAACTATTTCACTACATCGGTATTTCGGGCTCGACGGAAATGAGGGAAATCTGTGCATCGGAAGGCTGTCCAACGCTGTCAATCACGAAGAACTGAACCGACCTGTCTTTTGCGGGCTCCAGAATCAATCCAAGCTGCTGCTGAAGGGCATCTTTAAACGAGGGGCTGACATTTAGCGAAATCGGAACTGATGCCGGAGGTTGCACGCCGGAGTAGTACCATTGGTGACGGGACAATTTGTTGTCAGCGGGCGTCCATTGCGCGGAGAAGTCATAGGTTCCCTCAAGCCTTGTTCGATCTAACACAGGAAGATCCATGGATAACGACACGATTCGGGCCAGCCGCATCATCGGAGCTCCTTGGCCCCGAAGCTGACCCGAATCCAGCTCAATGCCCTGCCAGTCGCCGGAGACCGTTTGTGCTTGTGCCATCTTCACACCGTCCGGACCGACTACCAAGGCGGCCGCATAAAGGGTACGGGTCTCCTGATGAACCTTGAGCTTGAACCGGTCGGCCAGGAAGGCACGAAGCATGCTTTGAGCTTGCGCCTCTCCATGAAATGGCCCGACAAAGGCCGATTCTGGCGCTTTTAAGACGATCTCGTAGCGTGCGGTCTTGGCTCATTCGGGGATCGCAGAGACTTGCTCTGGCGCGATCTCATAGGCGATTCCGATCAGCTCTGCAAGCGTGTCCCGAGAAAATTGGACGAGCCCCGGCGAGCGGTGCATCCCGCCCCAGCTTGGGTCAAATTCCGACACCTTCTTGAGGGTGACAACCTCAAATGGCGGCGGTTCAGGTCCCGAGGAAGCGCTCTCCGCCATCGCTCTCACGCAACACCCCAAGCCAATGCACGCGAATACGAGGAGAGCGGCGAACCCAATCGTAGGCGATAGATGGCGTCTCATGAGTCCGAAGCCGTTGATGACCGTTCTCTTCATAAGGTATCCAACATCGAATTTCGTTTAGCCTAAGCTCAAGAGCTGCTTAGAACGAAAGCACCGTTCAGTTCCGGCACCGCGTCAACCCATACGCGCGCGGACCTTTTCAGCCGCAGCTCGCCAGGATTCTTCAGCGCCCTTGAAGTTACAACCCGGCGGTGCGGCGGCGAATGCAGTGACAACATTGGACCAGCCGGCCAGGCGGTTGACCGCTTTTGAGCCCAACGCCACGACTACTGCGTTCGGAAAAGCTTGCAGCTGCGGCTCAAGATAACGGCGACGGCATTCCGTTGCAACCGACACCGGAACTGGAGCGCCTTCCGCCTTGGCAGAACAAAGAACGGATTCGGTAATCCACGAGACGTGCATCTGCTGTTCGAACGTCAAATCCGGAAAGCACAGGTTAAGAATTTTGCGAATGTTCCTGTGAAACAGATCGTGGCCATCGCGAAAGCAGTGATAGGCGTAGTGATGAATCGACTCGAGAACATCGGCTGGGGGCGCGACTGGATGGGCTTCACTGTCGTGAGGATCACCCGGTTCCGCAACCACCAGGACCAAGCGAACTTGCGCTGGGTCGCCGAATGCGCCACAGAAACCGCGCGGTACATGACCTTCTTGGGGTGCCCAACGCATCTTGGCACAGGCGGTCGAAAAGCCGGGGCAAGGCATATAGGCTGGCAACAAGAGTGGCGCTATGGTTGGGAGAGACATAATGGACTTTGGCTGACCGGGAGATTTAGCCTCGAAAGGTTTACGGCGCCGGTGCGCTGCTTGCCGAGCTGGCCGCAAAGTGAAGCCGGAAACGGACCTGCATCTCATCCATGACCTGCAGAGCCCCCAGCATGGCGCTGAAGGGCGTCAGGCCGAGCTCACTGTGCTTGAGGGAAAACTCACCGCGGGCATCGAGCGCATCCGCAGTGAGCTTATAATGCACCAGCACCGTCACAGACCGGGTCTGATCCTTCACCGTCACCCGCACCTCCATTGAAAGCGCATCGGGCGCAATGACATCGATATGTCCGGAGCGCAGTACAATCTCTGGGTAGTACTGCGCATCCAGCAGCGCCTCACCCAGCATGTTGTGGCGGGTCCCCTCCTTCGCCGCCTCCGGTACCTCGGGCGGGAAGTCGGCACCGGCCTCGGCGCGCAGCCCCGATTCATCGATGGTCAACGCGGCCACGGGAAACCGCACCTCGAAAGAGGCGCGCGTCAAGTCCTGCGGAACGTAGACCGTACCGGAGAGGTCGTGCGAGGCCACCACATGGTTATGCCCCATGCGCGCCAGGGTGCCGCCGCGGTAGACCAGAATGGTCAGCAAGGACTGGCTGGGCACCACCTCGAACGGGCGGCCTTCTTCAGGCTGTGCCTGGGCCGCAACCGCGACTTTGGCCGGCCCGGCTTCCCGAATACGGCCTGCGCAGCCTGCCAGCAGCAGCAAGCCTAAGGCGGCCGATCCTGCGAAACGCATTGTGCTGATGGCATTCACGCGCTTAAGCTTAATCGCATGCCGATCCGCAATACCACCCTGCGCTGGGGCGCCCTCTCCCAAACCCTGCACTGGGTCATTGTCGCCCTGATCATCACTCAGTTCGTCCTGATCAATTTCGAACATGATCTGCCGCTCGGTGCGCACAAGCTCGCCCTGCTCGCCAAGCACAAGTCGGTAGGTATCACCATCCTAATGCTGGCGGCGCTGCGCCTGCTGTGGCGGGCCTGCAACCCGACGCCTCTACTCCCCGGCACGCTGAAACCGTATGAGCGCTTCCTGGCACGTTTCACCCACGCCGCACTCTACGTCCTGCTGTTCGCCATGCCGCTCACGGGCTGGATGATGTCCTCCGCTCGCAGTTTTCCGGTCAGCTGGTTCAACCTGTTCCAGCTACCCGACCTGGTCGCGCCGAACCGCGCGCTGTACCAATTCCTCCACGAGACGCACGAGAACCTCGCCTGGGCGCTGGTGGCCGTCGCCACGCTGCACGTGCTCGCCGCGCTCAAACATCATTTCGTTATGAAGGACGACGTGTTGCGCAGGATGCTGCCGTTCACCCGCACACCACCCTGAGGAGCCGCCGGATGATCTCTCGTTCGATCGCGTTTGTAGCCTCCGCCCTGCTCGCCGCCGGCATCAATGCCGCCGCGACGCCCGCACCTGTACCTGCACCGACCGGTGTCACGGATTACAGCCTCGACCCCTCCCGCAGCGCCCTCAAATTCCTGTTCAAGCAGGCGGGCGCGGACAATCAGGGACGTTTCGGCAAAATCAGCGTGACGCTGCGCTTTGCCGACACCCATCTCGCCGCTAGCCGGCTCGAAGTGACGGTCGACGTCAATTCGCTCAACACCGGCGACGACGAGCGCGACAAGATTTTGCGCGGCCCCGAGCTCTTCGACGTGGCCAAGTTCCCCCAGGCACACTTCAAGGCCACGAAGATCGAGCGGGTGTCCGCCGCGCGGTACGATGCCACGGGCAAGCTCACTCTCCGCGATGTCACCCGCGAAGTGCACGTGCCGTTCACCTTCCGCACCGTAACCGAGAAAGGCACGCCGGCCGGCTACATGTCCGGGCACCTCACGATCAACCGCCTGGATTTCGGCGTCGGCCAGGGCGAGTGGAAGGCGACGGATCAGGTGGCTAACGCGGTGGACGTGACCTTTGGCCTGAGATTCACGCCGACGGCGCGTTAGCGAGCAGGCTGCGGCGGCGGGCGTAAAGCCCGTAGACCGCAAGGCCGATGAGATTCCAGATGAAAAAGCGCCACACCGTCGCCCACGGCAGGCTGCAGAAAAGATAAAGGCAGCCTGCCACGGCGAACGGCCCGATCAGCCAAGGCCACGGAGCCCTGAATATCCGCGGGCGCTCAGGCTCACGCACCCGCAGCACCATCATGCAGAGGGCCACGGCGATAAAGGCGCACAGTGTGCCGGCGTTGGCGAGCTCCGCAATATCCTTGAGCGGCAGGAACCCGGCGATCGCCGCGACAATCACCCCCGTGATCGCCGTCATCGTAAGCGGAGTACCGGAGCGGGCATTCACGCGACTCAAGGGGCGGGGCAGCATGCCATCGCGCGCCATCACGAAAAAGATGCGCGACTGACCGTACATGAAGGCGAGGATGACCGTCGGCAGCGCGATCACGGCCGCGCCGGCCACCAGCGTGGATGCCAGCGGATGACCGAGGCTGCGCATCACAAAGGCCAGCGGCTCGCCGCTTTTGGAAAAGACATCGTAGTGCGAGGCTCCCAGTGCTGTGGCGCCCACCGCCATGTAGATGATAGTGCACAGCACCATGGAGCCGATGATGCCGACCTTGAGATCGCGCGCCGGATTACGCGTCTCTTCCGCGGCGGTCGACACCGCATCGAACCCGTAAAACGCGAAAAAGATCAGTGCCGCCGCAGCCATCACGCCGTGCTTGGTGCCACCGGCATCTACGGCGACGAAACCATAGGGCATGAAGGGGTGGAAATTGTGCGCGTCGAAGGCGGGCAGGGCGAGCGCCACGAAAGTACCGAGGGCCAGCAGCTTGACCGCTACCAGCACGAAATTGACCGTAGCGCTCTCGCGCGTGCCCAGCGCCAGAAGCCCTGCCACCGCGAAGGCGATCAGCACCGCCGGCAGATTGATCAGGCCGCCGGCGCCGGGGCCCGCGAGCAGCGCATCGGGCACCGGCAGACCGGCGCTCTTGATAACGCCGGCGGCGTATCCCGCCCAGCCCACCGCCACGGCGCTGCACACCACCGTATATTCGAGAATCAGGCTCCAGCCCACGACCCACGCCACGAGCTCGCCGAGCACCACATACGAGTAGGTGTAGGCACTGCCCGCTGCGGGCATGAGAGTGGCCATTTCCGTGTAGGCCAACGCGGCGCAGACGCAGACCGCCCCGGCAATAGCGAAGGACAAAATCAGCGCGGGTCCGGCCAGTCCCGCCCCGACGCCGATCAGGGTGTAGATGCCCGTGCCGACGATGGCGCCCACGCCCAGCGCCACGAGCTGCGGGCCGCCCAAGGTGCGCTTCAGACTATGCGCCGTCTCGTGGACGGCCACCCCATCGAGACTCTTGCACCGGTTCCAGGCTTGCATTCAGCGACCCCCTGCGGCAATGGATTGACTCGGGCCGCGCCTTTCGCCCAGCATGCCACAATTTCCATGGCTGAAATACTCAACGATGTGGGCGAGTGCGTCGAGGCAGTGCTGCGGCGCGTGGGGCGGTGCATCGTGCTCGCGATGCCGCTCGGGATCGGCAAGCCCAATCCGCTCGCCAACGAGTTTTACCGCCGCGCGGCGCGCGATCCCACCATCGACCTCACGATTCTCACCGCGCTGTCGCTGCGCCGGCCCGTGGCGCACGGCGATCTGCAGCGGCGCCTGCTCGACCCGGTTATCGAGCGGGTGTTCGGTAATTACGTGGAACTGGATTATGTGCGCGCCCAGCATGCGGATGCCCTGCCGCTCAACATCCGCGTGATCGAGTTTTTCATGGAGCCCGGCGCGGGCTTGGGCTCGCGGCAGGCACAGCGCAGCTATCTCAGCGCCAACTACACCGACGTGGCCCGCCTCGCCCTGCAACACGGCGTGAACGTGGTCGCGCAGCTGCTCGCAAAACGTGTGGTGAACGGCAAGCTGGAATTGAGCTACGGCGGGAATCCCGACGTGACCGTGGATCTACTGCAGGAGGCCCGCGCCACCGGCCGCGACGTCACGATGATAGGCCTGGTGAACTCGCAAATGCCTTTCATGCCGGGCACGGCAATGGTGGCGCCCGAACGGTTCGCCTGGCTGGTGGACGATCCGCGCTATGATTACGATCTTTTCTGTCCGCCCAATCCCTCCCTCAGCCCAGTCGACCACGCCATCGGCATCCACGCCAGCGCGCTGGTGCGCGATGGCGGCACCCTCCAGGTGGGCATCGGCGAGCTGGGCGATGCGCTCGTCTATGCCCTGCTCCTGCGACATCAGCAGAACGCGGTATATCGCGCAGCACTGATCGCGCTCGGCACCGAGCGCAGCGCCGACCTCGTGACCGCCGGCGGCGGCCGCGAGCCCTTTGGGCCGGGCCTCTTCGCCTCCACCGAGATGTTCGTCGATCAATTGCTCGACCTGTACCGCGCGGGAGTCCTGCGCCGCCTGGTCTACGACAAGCTGGAGGATCAAAAGGCCGCGCTCGAAGGCGCGCAACCGCCGGGCGGCCAGGTGCTGCACGCCGGATTCTTTCTCGGTCCCCGCGGCTTCTACGGCGCGCTGCGCAACCTGCACCCCTCGGATCTCGAGCGCTTCAGCATGCGCGGCATGAGCTATGTGAACCGGCTTTACGGTCCCGAGCAGGAGCTCAAAATCCTGCAGCGCCGCGACGCCCGGCACATCAATACCGTCATGATGGCCACGCTCCTGGGCGCGGCGATCTCCGACGGTCTCGAGGACGGACGCGTGGTGAGCGGGGTGGGCGGCCAGTACAACTTCGTGGCGATGGCGCACGAGTTGCCGGACGCGCGCTCGATCCTGTGCGTGCGGGCCACGCGCACCAAGAACGGCGTGGTGACTTCCAATATCGTGTGGAGCTATGGGCACTGCACTATTCCGCGTCATCTACGCGATATCGTGATCACCGAGTACGGCATCGCGGACTTGCGCGGGCGGACGGATGAGGAATGCATTGCGGCCATGCTCAATGTCGCCGATTCGCGGTTTCAGGGCGCGCTGCTGGCGAAAGCGAAGGCGGCCGGAAAAGTTGCCGCGGATTACCGCATTCCCGAAGCGTTCCGCAACAATACCCCGGCACGGCTCGAAGCGGCGCTTGCCGCGCATCGCAGCGCCGGCTTCTTCAGCGAGTATCCCTTTGGCACCGATTTGACCGCGGAGGAGATCGTGCTGGCGCGGGCGCTGAAGCAATTGCAATCCCGCACCGCCACGCTGGGCGGACGGCTCGCCACCCTCCTCTCGGCGGCCATCTGCGGCGGCGCCAGGCCGCACGAAATTCCGTTGTTGCGCCGCATGAGACTGGAAACGCCAAAGGGCCCGCGTGAGCGCGTCCTGCGTCGCCTGATTCTGGTTGCACTCGCGGGAGCGGGACCTACTGCAGGTGCTCGTTGAACCACCCCACCATCCGCGCCGCATAATCCATCAGCGCCGGAAACTTGCGCACCCCGTGCCCTTCCTCCGGGTAGGTGACCAACACCGACTTGACGCCGTTCTCAAGCAGCGCATTGTGGAACTGCACGGCCTCTTCCGGCGGCGTGCAACGATCCAGCGCACCACAGATGTTGAGCGTCGGTGTCTTCACCTTGTGCGCGTGCATGATGGGACTGCGCTCGAAATACTGACCGGTGGGATTGGTATAGGTATCGCCGCCGAGAAACAGCTTCACGAAATGTGGGATATTGGAGATCAGGTGCTCCGTGACCTGATTGGTGACCGGGGCCACCGGCACGGCCGCCGCGAAGCGCTCATCCTGGGTGATCAGCCAGGAACTCATGAACCCGCCGTAGCTGCCGCCCGTGACGCCCAGACACCTGGGATCGGCGATACCCCGCCCGACCAGGTGATCGAGGCCGGACAGATAATCCTGAGCATCGGCTCCGCCCATGTCGCCCACCACCTTGCGGGCGAAGTCCTGGCCGCGGCCGGTGCTGCCGCGAGGATTGGGGAAGAACACGGCGTAACCCTGCTTGAGTAGCATTAAAAAGTGCGCGTTGCCGCGGCCCAGCCACAACGGGCGCCACTGCCACACCGGGCCGCCATGCACGTTCATGACCAGCGGATGCGGCTCTTTGCTCTTTGGCCGCAGCAGCCAGCCCTGAATCTCAAGTCCATCCGAGGCCTTCCAGGTCACCTTCTCCACGGCCTCGATGATCTTGACCGCTTCGGCATAGCCGAGATCGAAGGATCTGACGGCGCTGTACCGGCCCTTCTTGATGACCGCGAGCTCGGGCGCCCGCGTGAAGCTCTCGCCGACCAGCACGCAGTCGCCGGCTTCGTTGAAGCCCGACACGGTGATGTAGCGCCCGCCCACGGAAATATCGTCGCTGCCCCACCCCTCGGTGAATGTTTTGGACACGACGTCGTAGAGACCCACGACCGTCTCAAAGCCGCGATGACCTCCCAGTAGCAGCTGCCGGTCAGAACGCCATTCGGTGTGGGTGATGTCGACACCGCGCGTATTGATACGCTCGACGCGACCGGAGGCCGTATCGATCAGCCGCAGGTCGCCCGCCACGATCCAGCGATCGCTGCAGACCGCTTCGACCACGACGAGATGCTTGCCCGAGGGCGAGCCACCCGGCCAGCCGAGCTGATCCTGAGGGGTATAGACTTCGCGGCTTTTACCCGTTTTGAGCTCAATCAGAGCCAAGCGGGCCGTATACCAGAGTCCCTCGCCCGGACCCGGAGAAACCACCGCAGCGAGTGCCTCATTGCCACACCAGACCGCTTCCCAGATATTGCTGTCGGCTGCGCTGACCTGGCGCACACTGTTCGCAGCGAGCGTGTACACCCAGGCGCGGCGCCAGCGATAGCTCTCATCGCCACTCTCCACGCTGGGCATCCACGAGGGCAGCGCGTCGCTCGCCTGCTTGCTGCTGACGGCGCCCTGCCCGCCCGAGATATCGGCGCCATGGCCGGCCACACCCAGCACGATCTGCTTGCCATCGGGCGACCAGTGCAGATACTCCACCCAGCCCTCGACGGGCGGCGTGGCGCGCACGGCGCCGCTGACGGGATCGAGCAGGTAGAGCCGAAAATCGCCGGCTTTGTGCCGGTCGGAAAGGAAGGCGACGTGCTGACCGTCGGGGGAGAATTTCGGCAGCCGGTCGGTGTTCGGTCCGAAGGTCAAAACGCGGGTATCCCCCGAGCTCAAGTCCGTGAGGCAGATTCGCGTCGTCGGCGTGCCGTTCAGCGTGTCGAGCAGCGCGCCCGCGAACACGGCCTGCCGCCCATCGGGGGAGGCATGGACTTCCGCGGCGTCGCTGATCTGGCCGGTGCCGGGCTGGCGCAGGCTTTTGTACAGGGCTTCGGCTTCCCGATAAAGTGGGCTCTCGCGGAGGTCTTTTTGCATGGGTTACGGCTTAAGGTGGGTTATGGAATGATAACCCGCACCGGTCTTTTTGTACCCCGGTAGTGGGAAGAACGTTATTTTTTACGCCGCGTCACGATGCGCTTGGCTACCTTGCGCTTGTCGTGTCTGCGCTTCTGCGCCCGCCGAGCTACGGACTTACGCTTAGCCGCCTTGCGGTTGAGTCTGGCGACGACTTTGACCTTCCTGCCCGCTTTCTTCCGAGACACTGCGTGTTTGACCGCCTTTTTGCGTTTGGCTTTGGCTTTCTTGCGCACCGCGGCTTTGCGGCCGGGTGCGGTTGCCGTCGCCGGCGCCTCCACGCCGCGCAACTGCTCCACGATCGCCGGATTCTCGAGCGTCGAGATATCCTGCGTGATCTCCTCGCCACGAGCGACGGCCCGCAGCAGGCGGCGCATGATCTTGCCGGAGCGCGTTTTCGGCAGGCTGTCGGCGAAGCGGATCTCATCCGGCCGTGCAATGGCGCTCAGCTGCTCGGCCACCCAATCGCGTAGCTCCTTGGTGAGTGATGCGGCATCGGCGCCGACCGGCCGCGCGCCGCGGCACACCACATACGAGAACACTGCCTCGCCCTTGATCTCGTGCGGCTTGCCCACCACCGCTGCCTCGGCCACGCGCGGATGAGCCACTAGCGCCGACTCGATCTCCATGGTGCCGAGGCGATGGCCCGCGACATTGAGCACATCGTCGATACGCCCCATGATCCAGAAGTAACCGTCCTTGTCGCGGTGGGCGCTGTCGCCCGCCACGTAGTAGCGGTTATTGAATTTCTCCCAATAGGCGGCTAGGTAGCGGTCGTTGTTGCGCCAGATCGTGCGCAGCATCGAAGGCCAGGGCTTTTTGATGACGAGGTAGCCGCCAGCGTCCGGTTTCGTGACCGGCTTGCCGTGATCATCGACGATATCCGCATCGATCCCGGGCAGCGGCAGTGTGCAGGAACCGGGCTTGGTGGCGGTCACGCCGGGCACGGGCGACATCATGATCGCGCCGGTCTCGGTCTGCCACCAGGTGTCGACAATGGGGCAGCGCTCGCGGCCGATGACGCGGTGGTACCACATCCAGGCTTCGGGATTGATGGGCTCACCGACGCTGCCCAGCAATCGCAGCCGCGACAGGTCGTAGCGCGCGGGGATTTCATCGCCCAGTTTCATCAAGGCGCGGATGGCGGTGGGCGCGGTGTAGAACACCGTGACGCGCTGCTGCTCGCAGATCTTCCAGAACCGTCCGCCATCCGGCACCGTGGGCGCCCCTTCGTACATCACCACGGTGGCGCCAGCTGCAAGCGGGCCATAGGTCACATAGCTGTGGCCCGTGACCCAGCCCACATCCGCCGTGCACCAGAAGATATCGTCGTCGCGTAAGTCGAACACCCACTGGGTGGTGAGCTTGGCGCCCAGGAGATAACCGGCGCTGGCGTGTTGAATGCCCTTGGGCTTGCCGGTGGAACCTGAGGTGTAGAGCAGAAATAGCGGATGTTCCGCTTCGACCCACTCCGGCTCGCAATCGGGCGACTGGTCTTTGACGACGTCGTGCCACCAGAGGTCGCGTCCGGCTGCCATTTCGATCGTGTGGCCCGTGCGGCGGCAGACGATCACGCCCTTCACGCTGGGGCAGCCCGCCACAAGCGCCTTGTCCGTGGCGGCCTTCAATTCGACGATGCTGCCGCCGCGATGGCCACCGTCCGCGGTGATGACGATCTTTGCGCCGGCGTCTTCGATGCGGTCCTTGAGCGACACGGCCGAGAATCCGCCGAACACCACTGAGTGGACCGCGCCGATGCGCGCGCAGGCCTGCATGGCGATCACCGCCTCGGGGATCATGGGCATGTAGATGACCACGCGGTCGCCGGACTTGATGCCCTGCGCCTTGAGGGCATTGGCGAAACGACATACTTCCGCGTGGAGTTCGCGGTAGGTCAGACCACGCGTATCGCCCGGCTCGCCCTCGAAGAGAATGGCGGTCTTGTCTGCCCGTTGAGTGAGGTGCGCATCCAGGCAGTTGAATGACACATTGAGGCGTCCGTCGGTAAACCAGCGGAAGTTCGGCGCCTGCGAATCATCGAGTGCTCGGGCGAACGGCACGCGCCAGATGAGCTCGCGCCTGGCCTGATCTGCCCAGAACCCCACATGGTCGGCGGCGGCCGAGGCATGCAGCACGGCAAGGTCGGCTGGCTTGATCTGGGCGCGTTTGGCGAATTCCTTCGCGGGAGGAAACGTACGCTCTTCGAGCAATACCGACTGGATATCCTGCTTCGCCATGAGGCGCTTACGACAGCCAGCGCTGAATCCGGTCGTGCAGCGGGCTCGAGCGCGGGAAGTGCGCCAGCAGGTATTCCATCTGGTCCGCGAGCACCCGCCGGCCCTTGAGGAAGATGTACTCCGCGTAGGTCGGCGTGAAGGGCACCGCGATCAGCTGCATTTTGGCCTGCTCGGGCGTGCGCGAAGCCTTCTGGTTGTTGCAGCGGCGGCAGGCCGTCACCACGTTCATCCAGATGTCGGTCCCACCCTGGCTGAAGGGGCGGATATGATCGCGCGACAGCTCCTTCGACGGGAAGCGCACCCCGCAGTACAGGCACAGGTAGGCGTCCCGCCGGAACAGCGTCTGGTTGTTGAGCGGGGGCACATAGTCGTGCCGGGTGTTCCCCGGGTTGCCGGTGTGGCCCACCGTCGCCACGATGGAATTCACCTCGAGGATGGTGCGCCGGCCGGTCAGGGCGTTCGTGCCGCCGTAGAGCTCATAAAGCGGCGAGCCGCAGGTATAAGCCACTTGGCTCTGGTGGTAGAGGCGAGCCGCCTCCTTGTAGTCGATCCACTCGAGCGGCATGCCCCCCACGTCAGTTCGCAGGACGAGCTGGGAGAGCCCGCGCGTTGCCAGGGTGGCCACGATTGCGAGATCTTCGTGAGGGCCGTGGTCGGCCTTGTCCAGATCGATACCCAGCATAACCGCTGTAAGATACGGCAGTCTTGTGCAAAAATTCAACGAAACCGAGTTTATAAGGGTCTCCCATGGCAATCACAATCGGTGCGCTACGCGAAAGCGCGCCCCACGAGACCCGTGTCAGCCTGGTGCCGGAGGTGGCCGAAAAGCTGGCCCAGACGGGCGCCAGGGTGGTCCTGGAGCGGGGCGCAGGGGAACGGGCCCGCTTTCCGGATGCCTCCTATAAGAGGGTGGACTGGCTCGACAGCGCGGCGGCCGTCCTTGCGGCCTCGGACCTCGTGCTCACCGTCCAGCCGCTCACCCTCGAGCAGATCGACCAGCTGAAGGCCGGCGCCGTGGTGGTGGGATTCATGCAGCCGCATGCCCGCAAGGCCGAGGTGGCCGCCCTGCGGGACCGGCGCATCACCTCCTTTGGCATGGAGCTCATCCCGCGCATCTCACGCGCCCAGGCCATGGATGCCCTGTCCTCCCAGGCTTCCATCGCCGGCTACAAGGCGGTGCTGATCGCCGCCAGCCACCTGCAGAAATTCCTGCCCATGCTGACCACCGCCGCCGGCACCATCCGGCCCTCCCAGGTGCTGGTGATCGGCGCCGGGGTGGCGGGGCTTCAAGCCATTGCCACCGCGCGACGGCTCGGCGCGGTCGTCGAAGCGTATGACGTGCGTAGCGCAACCCGCGAACAGGTGAAATCGCTAGGCGCCAAATTCGTCGAGACCGGCGTCAGCGCCGAGGGGCAGGGCGGCTATGCCCGCGAGCTGACGGCGGAGGAGAAAGCGAAACAGCAGGAGGTCCTCGACTCGCGTATCGCCGCCGCCGATGCCGTCGTCACCACCGCCTCGGTTCCCGGCCGCACGGCGCCCAAAATCATCGCTCGCGCCGCGGTCGAGCGCATGCGTCCCGGCTCGGTGGTGGTCGACATTGCCGCCGAGCAGGGCGGCAACTGCGAGCTCACCCGCGCGGGCGAGATCGTGGACCACCAGGGCGTTCTCATCGTCGGCGCGCTCAACCTGCCGAGCCAGCTCGCCTACAACGCAAGCGAGATGTATGCCCGCAACCTGCTCAATTTCCTCAAGCCCGCTCTCGACAAAGGCGAGCTCAAGATCGACTGGAACGACGAAGTGTTCGCCCAATCGTGCCTGACGCACGACGGCGCGATCAAACACGATCCGACACGCAAGGCGCTGGAGGGCAGCTCATGACCGGAATCGTTGCACTCTACATCTTCATGCTCGCGGCCTTCACCGGCTACGAGGTTATCGCCCGCGTGCCGGTGATCCTGCACACGCCGCTGATGTCGGGCTCCAACTTCGTGCACGGCATCGTGCTGGTGGGCGCCATGGTGGCCCTCGGCGGGGCGGTGACGCCGCTCGAGAAAACCATCGGCTTCATCGGGGTGCTGCTCGCCGCCGGCAATGCCGTCGGCGGCTATGTGGTGACCGAGCGCATGCTGGAGATGTTCAAGTCGAGCGGTGCGCGGGCCGCGCCGAAGAAGGGAGCGCACTGATGCTCTCCTTTCTCACGCCGGAATCTTTGATCCAGGCGAGCTACTTCGTCACCGCTGCGCTCTTTATCATGGGGCTCAAGCGTATGAGCTCGCCCGTCACCGCGCGCAGCGGCATTTTGTGGGCTGGCGCCGGCATGCTGGTCGCAACGCTTGTGACCTTCCTCTATCCGGGCATCCAGACCGACAATTACTGGCTGATCATGGCGGCGATTGCCGTCGGCGGCGCGCTGGCCTGGTGGAGCGGCAAGCGCGTGGCCATGACCGACATGCCGCAGATGATCGCGCTTTATAACGGCATGGGGGGCGGCGCGGCCGCGGCCATCGCAGCAGTGGAGTTGTACAAGACTGCGATGTCGGGCGGCGGCGAAGCGCATCCGGGCGCGGCGACTCAGGCTTTGGCGGTGGTGGGCGGCATTATCGGCGCGGTATCCTTCAGCGGCAGCGCCATTGCCTTCGGGAAGCTTCAGGGACTCATCAAGCGCTCGTTCCGGTTCAAAGGACAACAGATCCTCAATATTCTGCTGCTCGTGGCCGTGGTGCTGCTGGGTGCCATGGTTGTGCTCCACTCTCTGCCGCTGCATATCACGGGACTTTTTGCGGTGGCATTGATTCTGGGCGTGACCATGACGTTGCCTATCGGCGGCGCGGATATGCCGGTCGTGATCTCTTTATATAATGCGCTCACCGGTCTCGCCGTCGCCTTCGAAGGCTTCGTGCTCGGTAACGCGGCCATGATCATCGCCGGTACCGTGGTGGGCTCGGCGGGCACTCTCTTGACGCAGCTGATGGCCCGAGCCATGAACCGCTCCCTGGGCAACGTGCTCTTCTCCGGCTTCGGTGACACGGGCGGCGCGGCATCGGGCGAAGTCACCGGCAGTCTGAAGCCCATCGAGGCCTCCGACGTCGGCGTCATGATGGCCTTCGCACAGAAAGTCATCATCGTCCCGGGTTACGGTATGGCAGTGGCGCAGGCGCAGCACAAGATCTGGGAGCTGACGCAGCAGCTGATCGACCGGGGTGTCACCGTGAAATTTGCGATTCATCCGGTGGCGGGCCGCATGCCGGGACATATGAATGTGCTGCTGGCCGAAGCGGGTGTGCCCTACGATCTCATCGCCGACATCGATGAAATCAACTCCGAGTTCGAGACCGCCGACGTGGCGCTCATCATCGGCGCCAACGATGTCGTCAATCCGGTGGCGCGCACCGACAAGGGCAGCCCGATCTACGGCATGCCGATTTTGAATGCGGACAAGGCCAAGAACGTCATTGTGATCAAGCGTGGGCAGGGCGCGGGGTTCTCAGGCATCGAGAATGCGCTCTTTTATCTGGATAACACGCGCATGCTGTATGGGGATGCGCAGAAGGCGGCCGGAGAGCTGATTCAGGCTGTGAAGGCCGTGGGATAGAACTGTGAGGAGCTCTTTGCCCCGTAGTCAAGCGCGGCAAGGGCGCGGGATTCCAGCATGAAATTGTGATATTATGAGATACACTTGCACTCGTGAGCACCCTGGGGCACCCAGTTGAAACAGGAGCGTATCGTATGAGCAAGGGCATGAATCAGAAGAAGCAGGAAAAGAAAAAGGCCGCCAAAACCCCGGAGGAGAAACGGGCGATCAAGAAGGCGAAGAAGGCCGAGCGGGCGTTCATTCAGCGGCCCTGATCAGTCAGCTGCCTCTTTGCCGCGCGCTCAGAATGCCGGCGATCACAAGCACCGCCCCGTAACGGCCGCCACCGCCCGCACCAGCGCCGGCGGATCCACCGGCTTGCCGATATGGTCGTCGAACCCTTCCGCCAGCGCCAGCGTGCGATCCTCGGGGCGCGCGTAGGCGGTCAGGGCAATCGCCGGAATTTTGATCTCGTGCGGCAGGCTGCGCAGGTGGCGCAAAAAGTCATAGCCCGTGCCGTTGGGCATGGCGATATCGCTCACGACCACCTGCGGCGTCGCCGTCTCCAGCGCCTTGAGAGCCTCCTGCATGGACGAGGCCGAGATCACCTGCGCGCCGGCATCCTTAAGCGCAGTGACGATGATGTCGCGCGCATCCGCATCGTCCTCCACCACCAGCACCTGCAACCCCTCGAGTACCTGAGCCTCGCCGCCCTCCCGCGCAATCGCGGCGCCCTCACCGGCCGCGGCCGCTTCCCCGGCCTGCGCGGCCCGCCGTCCGAGCATCGGCAGGCGGACCGTAAACGTCGCGCCCTGCCCCTCCCCGCCGCTCGCCGCCACCACCGTGCCGCCATGCATCTCCACCAGGTGGCGCACCAGCGCCAGCCCAATCCCCAGTCCGCCGTGCTTGCGCGCGGGCGAGGAGCTACCCTGGCGGAAGCGCTCGAAAATGTAGGGCAACACCTCGGGCGCTATCCCGCTGCCGTTGTCCGTCACCCGGATCACCGCATCGGAATTCTCCGTGGCCAGCGTCACCACGATACGCCCCCCCTTGCTCGTGAACTTCAACGAGTTGGTGAGCAGGTTCCACACGATCTGCCGCAGCCTATCTGGATCGCCCGAGATGGGTCCCACATCCGCCTTCAGGTCGAGCGCGATCTCGATCTCCTTCGCCACCGCCGTCGGGCGCAGGCCCTCGACCGCGCTCTGCAAGGCCGCCGCCAGGTCGACGCGGCGCATCTCCAGGCGCAGCTTGCCCGTGACGATGCGCGACATGTCCAGGAGGTCCTCGATCAGCTGCGTCTGCGCGCGCGTGTTGCGCTCGATCACCTCGAGCGCATGCTCGCGGCGCGACTCATCGAGCTTGCCGCCGCGCAGCAGGCGCACCCAGCCATAGATGGCGTTCAACGGCGTGCGCAGCTCATGTGACATGGTCGCGACGAACTCATCCTTGCTGCGGCTCAGCGCCTCCGCCTCGCGGCGCGCAGCGTATTCGGCGGCGAGGGCCTGATCGCGCTCGCGCAGGCGCATTCCCAGTATCGCCGCCGCCTCGAGCAGGCCGTGCGACAGCTCCTCCGCCTCGAAAATCCGCGAGTGCCGCGCCTCGATCACCTCACCCCGCGCCAGCCCGCGCGCCGCAAGCGAGGCCGAAGTCAATGCCGCAACCAATGCCCGGCCCAACACCAGCGCGGAGACAACGCCACCTGCCAGCAGCACCGCCGCGACCAGTGCGAGCTCCGCCATGGAACGTAGAATCGGCGCGTCAATGGAGGCCGCGGGCAGGCCCACCCCCACCGTCCAGCCCGTCACCGGCGAGCGGCTCATGGAGGAATAGGATGGCGTACCTTCGAGCAGCACGCCCCGCCAGCTGCCTTCCGACATCCGCGCCGCTGCCTGCGTGAAGGTGACGCTGGGCGAACCGCCCACGAGCTGCGCCTCGTTGCGGGTGCGCGCCATGATGCGCGACGAGCGGTCGATCAGCGTGATTACGCCGCCCGGCGGCGCGCTCTGCCGATGCAGGATCTCGCTCAGGCTGGCCAAGCGCACCTTCGCGGCAAGCACATACTTGACCGTGCCCGAATCCATCACCGGCACCGCGATCACGTAGAAGTGGCCGCCGGCCGCGTCGGCAAACAGATTCGACACCGTCGGATGCCGTGTTCTCACTACCTCACGCAACCAGTCACCCACGCTCAGCTGCGAGGTCTCGCCGTCGCGGGCAGCCGTGTCGAAAACAATACGTCCCGAGGGCGTAACCAGCATGATCGCGGACCAACCGGGCTGGGCCGGCATGAGGCGCAGCGCCAGCCGGCTGAGCCGCGCGGGATCGAAGGCATCGAAGATATCGAGCGCCGCGAGCACCTGCAGGGCGCTGCGCCCGCTTTCCACTTCCTGATCGATGGCGACCGAGACCGCGCGCGCCGTCTCCACATTCTGCCGCTCGACATTGGCACGCTGCTGCTGCCAGAGCCGTCCGACCATCAGGCCGGCGAAAAGTCCCAAGGGAATGAGGGTGGTCAGGACCAGCAGCGCCAGCAAGGTGCGAAGCCGCATTCTGCCGAAGTGCACTTGAATCATCTCCTCGTGACCCCGGCCGGCAGCTTACACTACGGGCAATGCCACTGCGCCCCAATACCGCGCGCTCGCCCCAAGCACCCCTGCTATGGTCCCTCACGGCGCTCACGCTGCTTGCCGGCGCCGCATTCGCCTGGTGGCGCTGGCAAGGCCAGGTACGCAGCACGCCCCACTATTTACAACTGCCCGATGGCACCGAAGCATTTTTCCGCGGCGACACCCGCATCGACCCCGCGCCCGGCTATCCGCACCCGCGGCAGATTCACGTGGACGGCGAGGTTTTCTTGCGGATAACGCCGGTGAGCGAGCCCCTCATCCTGCGCTCGCGTCTACTCGTCCTGACGGTGACTGGCCGAACCGCGCTGCGGCTCACCGCTTATTCAAAAGAAGCCGGCGAGCAGGTGGAAGTGCTCGAAGGACACGTGGTGGCCCACAAGAACTACCCGTCAACCTACACGGAGCCCGACGTGCTTGACGCCGGAGGTATGTCGATGATCAACCGCGACATCGATCTCATGGAAAAAGAGACCACTAACGTCGCGCAGCTGCGCGCCTGGAGTGAGGCCCTGATCGCGGAGGCGCAGAAACGGCGCGCCGCCTCGCGCTGATCACTCCTCGACCCGCCGCCGCGGCCCCCGCTCCTTCATCCGCTCGATCATCTGCTGACGCTGCTCGGGCGTGGCATTGCGCCAGCGCTCGCGCAACTCGCGGCGCCGCTCGGATGGCAGGCTTCTGAAGCGGCGAAAATTCTCGCGCACGGCCTGCTGCTGCTCGGGCGGCAAAGCACGGAAGCGCTCCCAGCGCGCGCGCAATTGACGCTGCTGCGTGGGGGGCAGATTCTGCCAGCGCTGGAAGCGCTCCCGAGCCGCGCCGCGCTGCTCGGGAGTCATGGCGAGCCAGCGCTCGCTGCCGCGCAGCAGCGCCCGCTGCCGCTCCGCGGGCAGATCGGACCACTTGTCTTGGAACCGGCCCAGCAGCTTCTGCTGCGCCGGTGACAGGTTCGACCACTCGATGCGAGATGCAGGAGCCGGCGCTGCACGTTGAGCCGGTGAGTCAGTCTCCTGTGCCCATAGCGGTGCTGCGGTCACGAGCAGCAGGGCAGCACACAACAGTATATTGAGTTTAGTCATTTTTCTTGCGCCCCCTGCGACTTCGCAGCCGCCGCGGCGGTTGCCGACACGCCCGCGGCCGGCAGCTCCGCGTGCGCCAGATAATCGTTCCACTCGGGATCCCCCGAATCCACGCTGCCGAGGAACTCAAGCAGGCTGTCATCGAGCACCGCATCGGCGGGCGGTGCGGGCGGTAGATCAGTCGGGGCCGCCTCATCGGCGCGCACGGCCGCAACCGCCAGCACAGCGCCGATCATCCATCCCCACGCCCCAGCGCGCGGCGCCCACATCAGCCGCTCGATCCATCCGCGGGCTCGCTTTGCGCGGCGGCCCACTCATAGAAGGCGCCATCGTTGTCAGCCATCAGCTCGAACGTCTCACTGTCGGCGAGAAGCTCTATATCCTCGAACGAGGCCTGCCCCGCCGCCCCTGCGGGCGAGTGGGGCAGCGGATGCCAAACGACCAGCACTACCGCGGCCACCAGGCCGGCGGCCAGCCCCGCAGGCACGAAGGTGCGCGGCCGCCACAGCCGCTCTTGCGGCCGCTTAAGTTGCGCGAGAGCGGCCTGCCGTGCCTGATTCAGACGCGAGCGCACCCGTCCATCGATATGCGTCACGCTCTCCTCGAGCAGCGCGCGCGCATGTCGCTCAAAGGCCGAATGCTCCCCCTCATGATGGCTCATAGTGCTCCCCCAACTGCGCGCGCAGTGTCGCCAACGCGCGAAAATAATGTGTTTTCACGCTGCCCTGCGAGCAGCTCATCGCCCGCGCCGTCTGCTCAACGTCCAGCCCCTCGAGATTGCGCAGCATGAAAGCCTGCCGCTGCCGGCGTGGCAATGCCTCGATGGCCCGGTTCAGCGCCTGCATGGCCTCATCCAGCTCCAGCCTGCGGCCGGGCTCGGGGTCCGGGTCCGCCGCCTGGGCAATGGGGTCCGGCGCCTCATCCTCCTCGTCGTTGCGGCGCAGCGGCAGCCAGGCCATCACCCGCCCGCGCACCATGCGCCGGCGCTGCTGGTCGCGGATTTTATTCTCGAGAATACGATAGAACAGCGGTTTCCACTCCTCCTGCGGCCGGCTCGCATAAGAGCGGGCCAGCTGCATCATGGCCTCCTGCACCGCATCCAGCGAGTCGTCCTCGTGGCGCAGCGTGGCCTGCGCCATCTTGAACGCCTTGAGCTCGACACCCGCCAGGAAGCGGTCGAGGGCTGTGCCGCGCGTGTGGATATTCGAGTCGGACAGGTTCGCGTCGCCGGATAAAGCTGCGGGCATGCTATAAACCGGCGCGAGCGTAGCAAACGCGGTCATGCCGCGCACAACGGACAGGCCGGCGGCCCGTTGACCAGCCGACCGCCTGCGCTCCCCAACTGGACAATAAACCTGGAATCCTCCCCCGCCATTCTCCGAGTCGCGCTCGATGTGCCCCTGCGGCGCCTGTTCGACTACCTGCCGCCGCCCGGCGCCGCATCCTCCCGTCTGCGACCCGGAGTGCGCGTGCGCGTGCCGTTCGGACGGCAACAGCTCGTGGGTTTTGTGATCGAGACCGCGGAGCACTCAGCCCTCTCCGCAGAAAAGCTCAAGCCCGCGCAGGAGCTGCTCGACGCCGAGCCCCTCTTAGACGAGTCCGCTCTGGAGCTGCTGCGCTGGGCCGCTGAGTACTACCACCATCCCATCGGTGAAGTGCTGGCCGCCGCCGTGCCCAAATCGCTCCGTCTGGGCGTTCCCGCCCAGCAGCGCGAAGAACGGTGGATCGCCACGGCTGAAGGCGTCGCCGCCCACGCCCGCGGCGAGCCTAGACGCGCGCCCAAACAGCAGCGGCTGCTCGCGCACTTGATCGAGCAGGATGGCGCCGCGGCCTCCTCCCTCAAGGAAGCCCTGCCCGGCTGGCGCGACGCCGCCCGCGAGCTCGCCCGGCACGGCTGGATCGCCTCCAGCGAGCAGCGAGTCGCCCTGGGAAACTTCCTGCCCGCCGCCGAAGCGGTGCGCAGCGTCGGTCCGACACTCGGCCCCGAGCAGCGCGACGCCGTCGAGGCCATCGCCGACTCATTGGGCCGGTTCAGCGCCTTCGTCCTGCACGGAATCACCGGCAGCGGCAAAACCGAGGTGTACCTGCACACCGTCGAGCGCACGCTGGCGAATGGCGGCGGCGCGCTGGTCCTGGTGCCCGAGATCGGCCTCACGCCGCAGCTGGTGGGCCGTTTCCGCGAGCGCTTCAACGTCCCGCTCGCCGTGCTGCACTCCGGCCTCACCGACCATGAGCGACTGCAAGCCTGGCGCGCGGCTTTCAGCGGCGGCGCTCGTATCGTATTGGGTACCCGCTCCGCCGTGTTCGCGCCCGTACCCGACCTCGGCGCCATCATCGTCGATGAGGAGCACGACTCCTCGTTCAAGCAGTACGAAGGCGGCTTTCGCTACTCGGCGCGTGACCTGGCCGTGGTGCGCGCGCAGCAGGCCGGGGTGCCTATCGTCCTGGGCTCGGCGACTCCTGCACTCGAGACCCTGCACAATGTCGCCGCCGGACGCTACACACGATTGTCGCTGCCGCGGCGCGCCATCCAATCCGTGGATCCCCGCACCGTGCTCATCGATCTGCGCGACCATGCCGTCCGCTGCGGCATCTCCACCCCCGCGGTGCAGGCCATCGAGCGGCACCTGAGCGAAGACGGACAGGCGCTGGTATTTCTCAACCGCCGCGGCTACGCCCCCACCCTGCTCTGCACCGCCTGCGGCTGGAATGCCCCCTGCCGCGACTGCGACGCCAAGCTCACCGTGCATCGCAACGCCGGGCGTTTGCGCTGCCATCACTGCGGTGCCGATGAGCCCCTGCCGCAGCGCTGTCCCATTTGCGGCTTCACTGTCAAGCCCGTCGGCCAGGGCACGGAGCGCATTGAAGAGACCCTTGTCCAACTTTTCCCCTATGCACCGCTGGTGCGCCTCGACCGTGACATCGTGCGCAAGCAAAGCGACATGGAAAGCGCCATGCAGCGCATGGCCTCGGGCGAGGCGCGCATCCTCGTCGGCACTCAAATGGTGACCAAGGGGCATGACTTTCCCAATGTCACGCTGGTGGTGGTATTGAATGCGGATCAGGGTCTCTTCAGCACCGACTTCCGCGCCTCGGAGCGCCTCGCGCAAACCATCGTACAGGTGGCGGGACGCGCCGGGCGGGGCGAGAAGCCGGGCGAGGTGCTGATCCAGACCGAATACCCGGAGCATCCATTGCTTACTCATCTGCTGGCGGAGGGGTACGAAGGATTCGCGCGCACCGCCCTGCAGGAGCGCGCCGAGGCTTCCTGGCCTCCCTACATGCGCCTTGCCGTCATGCGCGACTCCGCGCTCAAGCCTGAAGACGCGCTGGCCTTCCTGACTGAAGCGCGCGCCCTCGCGAATCCGCCACCCTCCGTGCGTTTGTTAGGTCCGGTGCGCGCCGCCATGGCCAAACGCGCCGCCCGCTATCACGCGCAGCTCCTGATCGAGAGCCGCGACCGCGCCGCCCTGCACCGGTTTATCGACTCCTGGCTGCCCGAGATCGAGCAGCTGCCGAGCGCCCGGCGGGTGGTGTGGGCGCTGGATGTGGATCCCATCGAGCTATTCTGAGGCGAGATTCCGGCGCCATGTGCCATATTATAAGTTATTGTTTTTAAAAGATTTATCCTTTATTCTCGTTTTTCTGCCAATAAAGGATAAATCCTTTGATATCAGTACCTTATGAAATTGGCGATGAAGGCCTGAGGCTGCTCGCCAATCTCGAGCAGCACTACGCCAGCTGGGCCGATGCAGCGCGAGTTCTGCTACCGGGCCGCCTGGCGTGGAAGACCGTCGATGGGCGCGATTACCTGTACCGCCTGCTGAATGGCAAAGGCCATGGGCGTTCCCTGGGCCCACGCTCCGAGGAAACCGAAGCGCTCCATAACGCCGCACAGGCAGCCCGCCTCACCGTCGACACCTTATGGCCGATCCTGCGTCAGGAGGGAGCGATCTATCGCACACTGCGCCTGCCACGGATCTCCTCGGCCGCTGCCGATCTATTGCGCGAATTTGATTTACAAGGACTGCTGGGAGAAAGCCTGATGGTGGTGGGCACCAATGCCATGGCGGTGTATGAGATCGAGGCGCGTACGCGCTTTGCCACGGCCGCCGGCGTCGATAGCACCCAGGATTTCGATCTGACCTGGGTGGCGACGCAGGCTCGTCAGACCACTCTATCCACTATAGGAACGGCGCCGCGTACCTTGCTCGAAGTCATGAAGCGCGTGGACTCCACCTACACAGTCAATACAGAACGAGCATTCCAGGTCCGCAATGCCAATGGGTACGAAGTGGAATTGCTGATGCCGAAGAGCCTTGAAGGGACGCTGCCTCGCGCCGAGACGCTGGCGCCCATCGGTCTGCCCGAACAGGACTGGCTGCTACCGGGCAAACGCGTCGAGCATGTGGTCTGCGGGCTGGATGGATTGCCGACTCGACTGGTGGCTCCGGATCCCCGGCGATTCGCCCTGCAGAAGCTGTGGCTGTCGCACAAGCCCGGACGCAACCCCCTGAAGAGGCCAAAGGACTTGAAACAGGGACAGCTGCTCCTCAAAGCGGTTGAAGAGCGGATGCCGGATTACCCCTTGGATGACGAATTCCGGGCAACGCTGCCCAAGGAGCTCAAAACGCATTTGGACAGCTGGCAAGGCTCGGGAGCCGCATAGTCCGACGCCGCTCTCTCGCGAGGAGCGGCGCCGAGTCTCCGCTGCCGATCCGCGCAGTTACTGCTGTTGCGGTGCCGGCGCGCCCTGACCGCCCTGCCAGCTGCCATGCCCGCGCCGGTGATGCGCCCGCAGCTCATCCAGGCTCACCTGCCCGTCATGGTTCGCGTCGATCTCATCGAAATGCTTCGCGATCATCGGCAGGGCCGCCGCCTCCTCCTTCGACAGCGTCCCATCGCCATTCTTATCGGCCGCCTTGAACTGCGCCTCGAAGCGCTCCTTCATAGCGGCCAACCGCTCCTGGTGCGCCTGACGAAGCTCGTCCTGGGTGATCATGCCGTCCTTATTGAGGTCGAGCTTGTCGAACATCTTGGCGATATGCTCGGCGCCGGCCGCCTGCGCCTCGTCCCGGGAAATGACACCATCGCCATTGGTATCCCAGCGTTTGAACAGGCCTTCACCATGCCGGGGTGATTGGGGCGCATCGGCCGGGGGCGAACTGGCCGGCGGCGTATCCGCCAGCACCGCCGCCGGAGACAGGGCCACGAAGGCCGCGATCAGCAGGATGTTTTTCATATGAGATCGACTCCATTGGGGAAGAATTTACGGGTTCAGGCGCAGGAACGGCCCTTAAGATGCGCGGTTGACGCGTTCGGTCGCGCGGGAGGCTTTCGTCCCGGCTCGAGCCCGCCCCGCCTTGAGGTAGACTTCCCGGCCGTCCCCCCGAACCGGACCCGACTCTTGAAGCAGCAACTCGAGCAGCTTCTCACCGAAGCGCTACGCACCCTTTCGCTGGACACCTCCGCGGCCACGGTCGAGCGCACCCGCGATGCGCAGCACGGCGATTTTGCGACCAACGTCGCATTGCGCCTGGCCAAGCCGGCGCAGCGCAAGCCGCGCGAGCTCGCCCAGGAGATCGTGGCGGCCCTGCCTGCCAATACCCTGGTGCGGCGCGCGGAAGTGGCCGGCGCCGGTTTCATCAACTTCTACTTAACGAGTGATGCCGGCGCGGACACGCTGACCCGCGTGCACACGCTGGGCGAGCGCTACGGTCATAGTGTCGCCGGTGCGGGCCACAAAATCGTCGTGGAATTTGTGTCCGCCAATCCCACCGGACCGCTGCACGTGGGTCATGGCCGCCAGGCCGCACTCGGCGATGCGCTGGCGTCGCTCCTGCAGGCGCAGGGCTACCAAGTCACCCGCGAGTACTACTACAACGACGCCGGCGCCCAGATTCAAAACCTCGCCCTTTCCGTGCAGGCCCGCGCCCGCGGCATCGCGCCCGGACAGCCCGGCTGGCCCAAGGACGGCTATGCCGGCGAATACATCGTGGAAGTGGCCAGGGATTTTCTCGACCAGCGGGGCAGTGTCGACAATCTCGACGCCATCCGTACCTTCGCCGTGGCCGCCCTGCGCCGCGAGCAGGATCAGGACCTCAGGGAATTCGGCCTCAAGTTCGACGTGTACTACCTCGAGTCCAGCCTGTATGCCGACGGCAAGCTCGAAGCCACCGTCAAGGGCCTCCTCGGCAGCGGCAAAACCTACGAAAGCGAGGGCGCACTGTGGCTGCGCACCACGGACTATGGCGACGACAAGGACCGCGTGCTCAGAAAGTCCGACGGCAGCTATACCTACTTTGTGCCCGATGTCGCCTACCACGTCACCAAGTGGCAGCGCGGCTTTACGAAAGCCATCAATGTGCAGGGCGCGGACCATCACGGTACTGTGGCGCGGGTGCGCGCGGGCCTGCAGGCGCTCAACCTGAGCATCCCGCAGGGATACCCCGACTACGTGCTGCACCAGATGGTCAAGGTGATGCGCGACGGGGTAGAGGTGAAGATCTCCAAGCGTGCCGGCACCTACGTCACCCTGCACGATCTCATCGATTGGGTAGGGCGCGATGCCGTGCGGTTTTTCCTGGTGTCGCGCAAGCCCGACTCCGAATTCGTGTTCGACGTCGACCTCGCCCGCTCGCGCAGCGAGGAAAACCCCGTGTACTACGTGCAGTACGCGCATGCCCGCAGCGTCAGCGTCATGAAACAGCTCGCCGCACGGGGCCTGACCTTCGACCGCGATGCGGGCTTGAAGCACGCCGCTCTTTTGTCGAGCGAATACGAGCAGGCACTCATTACCGCGATCGCACGCTTTCCCGAGGTGATCGAGCAAGCCGCGGCACAGCGGGCCCCGCATACGCTGGTGCACTACCTGCGCGAGCTCGCCAATGCCTTCCACACTTACTACAACGCCGAGAAGTTCATCGTCGAGGAGGCCGAGCTGCGCAACGCGCGCCTGGCACTGGTGCTGGCCGCGCAGCAGGTGATCCGCAACGGCCTCACCCTGCTCGGCGTGTCCGCTCCGGAGTCCATGTGACCCGCCTGACGCGCGATTACAAGAAGCCGCAGCGCCGCTCGCTCGATCTCAAACGGCTGCAGGAGTTTGGCGCTGGACTACTGGTTGGGGTGGTGGTGACCAGCGGCGCGTTTGTCTACCTGAGGAACAAGACCGCCGAACTGCCGGTCGAGAGCAAGCCGCATCCCGAGCCGCATCGCCCGCCCGCCGGGGATGCGGAGGCAGGCGCACCGGCGGAGACCCCCGAGAGCTACGACTTCTACGAGATGCTGCCGAAATTCGAGGTGGTGGTGCCGGAGAAGGACAAAGAGGTCAAACGCGACCTGCCCAGCGACAAAATCGAGCGGCCGGGCGTATACGTATTACAGGCCGGCTCCTACCGCAATCAATCGGACGCCGACCGGGTGCGGGCACAGCTCAAACTGCAGGGGGTGAATGCGACGGTGCAGCGCGTGGCGGTGGATAACGATGTGTGGCACCGGGTACGCATTGGGCCGATCCGGGACCTGGCCGAGGTAAACCGGGTGCGGGCGCAGCTGCAGGCGGCGGATATCGATGGGCTGGTGATTCGGGTCGGGGATTGAGCTCAAAGCGGCGTCACCCCGAGCGTCGCCCGTTGGTGCATCAGCAACTCCTCCATCTGCTGCGCCGGCAGCGGCTGGGAGTGCAAATACCCCTGCGACTGCTGGCAGCCGAAGCGGCGCAGCAGCGCCAGCTGCTCCCGCGTCTCCACCCCCTCCGCCACTGACGTCAGATCGAACGCCGAGGCAAGCCCGATAATGCTCGACACCAGCGTCAGGCTGGCCCGATCCGCCGGCAGGCCGCTGATGAAGCTACGGTCGATCTTGAGCAGGTCCACCGGCAGGCGCGACAGCAGGCTGAGCGAGGAGTAGCCGGTGCCGAAATCGTCGATGGCGATGCGTAGGCCCGCCTCGCGTAGCTCGCGCAGCTTTTTGCTGGTGCCCTCGAGATCCTGCAGCAGCCCGCTTTCGGTGATCTCAAGATCGATGCCATAGCCCGGCGCCGCCCAGCCGGCGGTATGCTTGAGGACAGTCTCGACGAAATTGCGCCGCCGGATCTGCAGCGCCGCCACGTTCACCGCCACCCGCAGCGGCCCAAACCCCTCGTGCTGCCAGCGCAGGCAATCCGCCACCGCCTGGCTCAACACCCATTCCCCCACCGCGACAATCATGCCGGACGACTCGAGCAGGTGCAGGAATCGGGCGGGCAGCACCAGACCCTCCTCCGGATCGTTCCAGCGCAGCAAGGCCTCCACGCCTTCGATACGCCCGGTGGCGATGTCCACCTGCGGCTGGTAGTGCACCGCGAACTGCTGCTCATCGAGTGCCACGCGCAACTTGTGCTCGAGCGCCAGCCGCTCCGCCATGTCGCTGTGCATCTGCAGCTGGTAGTGCAGGTAGAGCTCACCCGACTCCTTGGCGCGTTTGAGCGCTGCCTCGGCGCGCTGCACCAGCATGTTGCCGTCCTCGCCGTCCACCGGAAAACGGGCAATGCCGGACTTGAACGAGACGCGCAGCGCCCGGCCTTCCACTTCGAAGGCGTCGCGGAACACCGTGCTCTCGAGCAGCGCCGTGGCGTTTTCTTCCGAGGTGGAGGCCTCCGGCAACAGTAACGCAAAGGTTCCACCGCCGAGATAGCCCAGCCGCCCGTCATCCTCCACCTGCTGCTTGAGACGGTCCGCCACGCGCTGCAGCAAAAGGTCGCCCACGTGGCGGCCGAGACTGTCATTGACGCTCGCCAGGCGGTCCACATCGAAAGCCACCACGGTGGGCTGCATCGTGGGACTCAAATGGTGCTGCAGCAGATCGTCGAGCCGCTGGCAAAAGAGCGCGCGCTTGGCAAGGCCGGTGAGCGGATCGAAGTACGCCAGGAACTGGAACGCATCTTCCTGGCGGCGGTACTGCAGCGCAAAGGAGATATTGGCGCGTATCTCCTGCAGCAGCCCGAGCTCCTCATCGCCCAGCAGATCGGTCTCGCGCGACAGCAGCGACAGCGCCGCCACGCGCGCACCGTCCACGATGAAAGGCAGTGCCACCATGGAGCGCAAGCCGCGCTGCAGCAGCTCATCGCGCAGGGCGACCGGCGGCTGCGAATTGGCGAGATCCGTGCACACCGCGATCTCCCCGGTGCGCAGCGCACGGCCCGTGAGACTGCTGTCCGGCTCGGTGCCATCCCCGATGATGAACTCACGCGGCGACAGCGGCTCGATCTCGTGGCTGGCCCAGTACCATGGCGTCGCCGTGCGGTGGTCCGGCGCCACCAGCGACACCACCGCATGCTGGTAGCCGCCCACCTGCATGGCAAGCCGGCACGCCTCGCGCAGCAGCTCATCGCGATCGCGGATGCGCACCACCGCCGCGTTGATACCGCTTTGCATGCGCAGCATGCGAGTCAGCCGTCCGACGCGCTCCTCCGCCGCGCGCCGCGCGCGCCGCGAGGCCGCCTCTTCCAGGGCGCGCCGTACCGCCGGGGCCAGCCGTGCGAGATTGGTTTTCAGGAGGTAATCGGTGGCGCCGCGCTTCAGCGCCTCGATGGCGCGCTCCTCGCCGATGGTGCCCGAGAGGAAAATGAACGGCACGTCGGGAGCCTGCTCGGTCGCGATCGACAGGGCCTCCATGCCATCGAATCCCGGCATGCTGAAATCCGAAAGAATGACATCGGGCCGGAAGTCGCGCAGCGCGCTGCGGAAGTCGGGCTCGGTCGCAACGATGCGGGTGCTGCAGCCGATACCGCTCTTTATAAGCTGGCGGATGGCAAGCTCGGCTTCCGTCGGCACGTCTTCAACGAAGAGAACGCGCAGCTCCTGCATCAGCGCTCACCCCGGCAGCGAGAAATAGAAACAGGCGCCCTGCCCGGCGCTGCCCTCCGCCCAGACGCGCCCGCCATGCCGCGTGATAATCCGCCGCACGATGGCGAGCCCCGCGCCCACGCCCGGAAATTCCGCTTCCGTATGCAGGCGCTGGAACAGCCCAAAGAGCTTAAGCGCATAGCGCATGTCAAAACCGGCGCCGTTGTCACGGATGGTCCAGATCGTCTCCCCCGTCGCGCGACTACCGCCGATCTCGATGCGCGGCGCCGCGGTCCGGCCAGTGTAGGTGAGGGCATTGGCGGTCAAGTTGTTCCACACATGATACAAGAGATCGGGGTCACCGGAAGCCTCCGGCAGCTCGTGCAGGACGATCTCGGGAACCGGCCCCTCGCGGCCGGTAAGTGAAGCGGCAAGCGCGCGGCGCGCCAGCGCCGTCATATCCACCCTCGCCGGGTTGAGGGGCAGCTGAGCGAGGCGCGAATAGGTCAGCAGGCTTTCGATGCCGCGCTCGAGTTTGCGGACACTGTCGCGGATGGTCTGCAAGTAGCGCCGGCCCTCCTCGGGCAGCTGCGCGGCGCAGTCCTCCTCGAGCATCTGGCTGAACCCTGAGATGGCGCGCAGCGGCGAGCGCAGGTCGTGGGAAATGCCATAGGAGAGGCTCGCGAGCTCGGCATCGCGCTCGGCCAGCGCGGCCTGCAGCGCTTCGATCCGGCGGTCCTTATCGGCCGGCAGCTCCGTCAAACGGCTAATCCTCGCTCATATTGCGGAAATCGACTCCGAGCGAGCGCAGCTTGCGGTAAAGATGCGTGCGCTCCATCCCCACACGCTTGGCCAGCTGGCCCACCTTGCCCCCACACAGTAGCAGCTGTTGCTGCAAATAGGCACGCTCGAACTGCTCACGGGCCTCGCGCAGCGACATGGACAGCAGGTCCTGTTTGACCAGGGGCTCCGTCCCATGGCTTTGCACCGCCAGCTCGCGCTCGATGTCCTCCAGGCGGATCTCCTCGGGCCCACCCTGCATCAGCAGCCGGTGCACCAGGTTTTTGACCTCGCGCAGATTGTCCGGCCAGGGGTAGTTGCGCAGGCGATTTTGCGCTGCAACGCTGAAGCGACGGAATGGCAGACCCTCGGTGTCGACGGCACGGTCAACGTAATAACGCAACAGCTCCGGAACATCCTCGGCATACTCGCGCAACGGCGGCACGCGCACCATCAGGGTGTTGAGCTGCGCCAGCAGGTCGCGCCGCACGGTATCGCGGGCGTCGATACCGGGCTGCGCCGCCGAGATCACCCGAGCCTCGAATCTCACCGGCTCGCTTTCCCCGAGGTAGGTGAACTGCCCCGACTCCAGCACCCCAAGCAGGCTCCTCTGCGCCGCGGCCGGCAGGTCCTCCACGCCATTGATGAACAAGGTGCCGCCGTCCACATTTCCCAGAATGCCCTTGCGCGCGAAAAGTTGCCTCTCCGCATCGACGTCGCGCAGACCGCTCGCCACCAGCGAGACAAAGGGCTGACCGGCGCGCGGCCCCTGCTCGTGCATGTAGCGCGCCAGCGCCTCGCGTCCCGAGCCCGGCTCGCCGATCAGCAGCACCGCGGCGGGATTGGCCGCAATGTGTGTGAGCTCGGTGCGCAGGTTCTGCATCAACTTGCTCTTACCCACCGGCACCATCAGCGTCGGCGCTAGCGACTTGCCCGCCTGGCGACGGCGCTTGCCCGCCTCGAGCGCGCGCTCCACCGTGCGCAGCAGCTTCTGTAGCGACAGCGGCTTCTCCACGAAGTCAAAGGCGCCGAGACGCGTGGCCTCCACCGCCGTCTCCACCGTCCCGTGGCCCGACATCATCACCACCGGACAGGCATTCGCCGAATTCGCCGACCACTCCCGCAGCAGCGTGATGCCATCGACATCGGGCATCCAGATATCCAGCAGCACCAGATCGGGCGTCTGGCGAGCGCGCATAGCGCGCGCCTGCGCCGCGTTGGCGGCGATGTCCACCTCGTAGCCCTCCTCGGCCAGGATCTCTTTGAGAAGGCTGCGAATGTCGGCCTCGTCATCGACCACCAGGATGCGTGAACTCATGCTCTTTCTCTCCGCAATTCGGCCAGACGGTCGCGCGCGCCGGCCGTCGCCGAGCGCGTGCTGTCTTTCATGGGCAGGACAACGCGCACCCGCGCGCCGCCCTCGGGGCGATTGTCCGCTTCGATACGTCCGCCATGCTCTTCGACGATTTTTTTGACGATCGCAAGCCCCAGGCCCGTGCCTTTGGACTTGCTGGTCACGTAAGGGTCGAACACCCGGCTCAAAAGCTCGCGCTGGAAGCCCGGACCGTTGTCGCTCACGGTCACCGAGGCGTACGCGGCATCGCCCGCCTGCTCGAGCCTCGTCGCGATATCGAGGTGCGGCGCGCCCGTGCCCTCGAGCGCCTCGAGCGCGTTGGTCACGAGGTTGTTGAGCAGCTGGCGCACCCGGCCGCGGTCGGCCTCGATCTGACCGATGCGCTGATCGAGCGCCAGACCGATGTCCGCGCGCCGGTCGAGCGAGCGGTACAGGTCCGCCACCTCGGCGATAAGCGGGTTGAGCGCGAAGCGCGTCACTTGCATCGCAGGCTGCCGCGCGTACTCGCTGAAGGCATTGACCATCTGTTGCATGGTCTCCACCTGCTGCACGATGGTGCGCGTGGCGCGCTCCATCACGTCCGCATCCGCAGGAGCCATGCTGCCGAGAAAGCGCTTGCGCATACGCTCGGCCGACAGGCGGATGGGCGTGAGCGGATTTTTGATCTCGTGCGCCAGGCGCCGCGCCACCTCACCCCAGGCGGCATCGCGCTGCGCGGCGAGCAGCGCCGTGATGTCATCGAACACGATGATGTAGCCCACATCGCTGTCCTCGCCGGGCAGCGGCGTACAGGCGCACATGAGGGTGCGGCGCGTCCCGGCGGCATCGAGATCGATCTGCTCGCGCCACTCCTCCCGGCCGGCCGCAAAGCGCACCGCCAGCGCGGCGACGAACTGCCCCAGCCGCTCGCTGCTGGCGGCCAGCTCGGGCAGCGCGTGATCGATAGCGGCGGACAGGTCGCTGCCGAGAATGGCGCCCGCGGCATGATTGGCGATACGCACGTTGAAATGGCGGTCGAGCGCCAGTACCCCGGTCGAGAGGCGGGCGAGAATCACGGCCAGCCGCGCCCGCTCGCGCTCCACCGCCTGCTGGCTGCGCGTGGCCTCATCGTGCGCGCGCCGCAGGCGTTTGGTCATGTCGTTGAAGGAGTGCACCAGGAAACCCATCTCATCGCGCGAGGGCAGCGGCAGACGCGTGTCGAAATCCCCCTTGCCCACCGCGCGGGTGCCCGCGATCAGGTCCTGCACCGGCCGCACGAAGCGCTGCGCGGAAAAGATGGCCCCGTAGATCGCCGCCAGCATGGCGAGCAGCAGCACCAGAGTGAGCGTGAGGCGGAAACTCAACTTGAGCGGCTCGCGCGCCGCGGCCAGATCGCCGTATTGGGAGTAGGCATGCTGCACCGCCTCGGACAGCGCGGACAGCTGCGGCTGCACCGGATAGACGGCCATGACATAGCGGCTGTCCGTGCTGCCGGCCGCATCGTCGAGCGGCGCCGCGGTGCGAATCAGGTAGAGGCCACCCGTCTCGGGATCCAGGCTCATATATGGGCGACGCTGGCTCACCTGGCGTACCAGATCGGCGGGCGGACGCGAAGGCAGCGCATCCGTCGCATTCTTCAGGCTGGCCGCGATCACCCGCCCGTGCTCGCCAATCAATACGATCTCGAGCGCATCGCTCTCCCGCCGCGCATCGGCGAGCTTCCCCGCCAGACTCTGCGGCGGCAGGGCGGCCAGCGCCTGCGCCAGCCTTTCGGTGCGCTGCGAGTCCTCGCGCATGCGCACATCGAGCGCCGAGCGCGACAGCACCATGGCCTGGTTGAGACCCTGCTTGACCTCCACCCGGAACCAGCTGTCGATGCCGTGATTGAGGAATTCCAGCGAGAAAAGATAGACGATGAGCAGCGGCGCCACCACTAGCGCGCCGAAGATCGACACCGTGCGCGCCGTCAGGCGCGAGCCCGGCACATGCTCGCGATAGTCGCGCACCAGCTGCCACAGCTTGCGCGCGAGCATGATGATGAGGGCGATGACCCCGATCGCGTTGATCAGCAGGATCGCCAGCTGCAGCCGGCCGAACTCGCTCGAGTTCTGCACGCTCTTGGCCAGAAGCAGCAGCGAGCTCAACCCCAGGCCGCCCCACAGCAGCACCGAGGCGGCACGGCGCCAGCTCATACCGGCAGTGACCATGTGTACCACTCGCTTTCGCGATGCCAATCATCCGTCCAGAACATCAGCACGCGCAATGAGGTGGGCAAATGGCCGCGGCGCACCCCCGCGCGCACGCTCACCTTGTAGCTGCCACCATCGAGTTGCGGCTCGACCAGAATGGGCCACGCGTCGACGGTCCCCAGACTCGCGAGCGCCTCCTCCAGCGTGGCGAAGCTCTCCTGGTTGCCGCTGCGGGTATCGCGCACCAGGTACCGATCGGTCACCGCGTGATAGAAAAGCTCGCGTCGCAAAGTGAGGTCGACGATGTTGGCATCGAACCAGAAGCGGCGGTGCCGCTCGATGCGAGTGTCAAGATCGAAGGTCAGCGTGACGCCATCGCGCAACGCGTCGCGGATCTGCGGGTTCAAGGGATACTGAATGTCGGCATGCAGCAGAAACACCCCGTTATCGATGTTCACGTAGGCGGAACGGACCTCGAGCGTGCCGTCCAGCGCATCCGCGCAGGCCGGCCCCACCGCCACGCCCAGGAAAGCGGCGGCCAAGAGCGCGCACACCCGCGGCGTGTGCCGATGAAAAGCGCGTGGCATGGTTGCAACAATCGACTGCTGGAGGCGGTTTCAGGTTCCTGTCGTTGTCTTTTCGAGACAAGCATAATAGAACCCATCGCTTCCTGCCGCAGCACCGGGGAGAAGCTGAAACCCCACACTCTTGCGATGAGCGTCCGGCGGCAGCGGCAGGGGGCTTTCCAGCGGCCGCGCCTGAGCCTCAGCTTCCAGAAAAGCCGCCACCACCCCCTCATTCTCCTCCGGCAGCACCGAGCAAGTGCCATACACCAGCCTGCCGCCGGGCGCGAGCAGCGAGAAGCAGGCTTTCAGAATGGCCTGCTGGGTAGTCGCCAGAGCCTCGATATCCGTATCGCGGCGCAGCAGCTTGATATCGGGGTGACGGCGGATCACCCCGGTGGACGAGCAGGGCGCGTCAACCAGGATACGGTCGAAGGGCTTCGCGTCCCAGAATGACGCCGGATCACGGATATCGGCCACCATCACCCGCGCACTGCGCTGCAGCCGCCGCAGAGTGTCGCGGATCCGGCCCGCCCGCTCCCCATCGATGTCCACCGCCGTGAGCTCGGCGAGATCCGGCGTACGCTCGAGCAGATGCCCGGTCTTGCCGCCCGGCGCCGCGCAAGCATCCAGCACCCGCATGCCGGAGCGGGCATCGAGCAGCTCCGCGGCCCATTGCGCCCCCGCGTCCTGCACCGACACCCGGCCTTCGCGAAATCCCGGCAAAGCCGCCACCGCAACCGGACTGTTAAGCGTAAGAGCAGTTGGCGACCCGGCAACCGGCCGCGCCGCGAGGCCTGCCGCAACCAGCTCGGCGAGGTAGTCCGCCGCCGAGATCCGGCTGATATCGACTCGCAACGTCATGGGTGGATGCGCGTTGTTGGCCGCCAGAACAGACTCATAGTGCGCAGGCCACGCGCTCTGCACGGCCTCGACCAGCCAGGCCGGGTGCGCGCTGCGGCCCGGCAGAGTCTCATCGATCCGTGCCAACAGCGCCGCCCGAGCGGCCACGAACCGTCTCAACACGGCATTGACTAGTCCCGCGGCACGCTCCTGCCTGAGAATACGGGCCGCATCCACCGCCGCGTTCGCGATAGTCTCAGCCGGATTGCGCGAGTATTCGATCTGGTGAGCAGCCGCCCCCAGCAGCGACCGCACCTCCTGGGACACCCCATCGGGCCGGGACAGCAGGCTCTCGATCGCCGGCGCAAGGCGCAGGTACCAGCGCACACAGCCCAGCGTGATCGCTCGCACCGCCGCCCGATCCGGCACGTTGAGAAAGGGCGCCAGCGCCACATCCGCCGAGCGCCCCTCGAACACGATAGTCTTGATGGCCCGCGCCGCATCCGCGAGCGCCAACGCGCCCGGCGCCCAGCGACTGCGGGCCTTCATCGAAAGCACTCTGTGGTGAGGGACGTGCCGTGCGCAAACTCCTGCGCCGATACCGGCCGCCGGCCGGGACGCTGCAGCCGGGTTAGCCCCAATATCCCCTCACCGCAGCGCACCCAGATAGCCCCCTCATGCAGACCCAATTTGGGTATCGAACTGAGCAGTACCTCCTCCTCCGAAGGCTTGGGCAGCCGGGCTGCATGAATTTTTACAAGCTCCGCACCCAGCAGAGTCTCGGCGCCGGGCCGGGGATTGAGCGCACGGATTTTCCGCTCGATGCCGAGCGCGTCCTGGCGCCAATCGATGCGGGCTTCCGCTTTGTCGATTTTCGCGGCGTACGTCACTCCGTCGGACGGCTGCGGCCGGGCGGTGACCGTTCCCTTCAACAACCCCTCGAGCACCTCCATCAGCGCACTGGCGCCCAACTCCGCCAGCCGATCATGCAGGCTGCCGCTGGTGTCCTCCGCCGCAATGGGAACCCGCCGCTGCAGCAGCATCGCGCCGGTGTCGAGCCCGGCGTCCATCTGCATGATCGTAATGCCGGTCTCCGCGTCCCCCGCCAGAATTGCGCGCTGGATGGGCGCCGCACCCCGCCAGCGCGGCAGCAGCGAGGCATGAATGTTCAGGCAGCCGAGACGCGGCAGGGTCAGGACTTCACCGGGTAGGATCAGGCCGTAGGCCACTACCACCAGCACATCGGGCTGCCAGCTCACGAGCTCGGCGCGACCCGTTTCGCTCTTCAGGGTCGGAGGCTGGGAGACGGGCAAACCCTGCCCTAACGCCGCAACCTTGACCGGGCTGGCGGTCACCTTGCGCCCCCGGCCGCTGGGCCGGTCGGGCTGGGTCAGGACGCCAACGACCTGGCACGGTGAATCGGTCAGCGCCTTGAGTGCAGGCAGGGCGAATTCCGGCGTGCCGGCGAAGGCGATACGCGGTGAAGGCATGAAATTCTTTAAAGAAGTGGCGGCACGAGGTTCTGACATTTTGTCACGGACCACAAGCCGCGAGCAGTCGGCGTGATTCTGCGAAGATACGCGGATGACCGCCAACGCCCTCCTTTTCCACCTCGCCACCGCCATCTTCGCGGTGACCGGCGTGCTGGCAGCCGCGCGGCAGAACATGGACGTCATGAGCTTTGTCATCATCGGCGTCGTGACCGCCGTGGGCGGCGGGACATTGCGCGATATCACCCTCGATACGCGTGTCTTCTGGCTGCAGGATCCGACCTTTTTATATGTAGCCGCTGGTGCCGCGGTGGCGACGTTCTTCTTCGAACAGGTGTTTCGCGCCACCTATCGTGCGTTCCTCTACCTTGACGCCGCGGGCACGGCGGTGTTTTCAGTCCTGACAGCGGAGCGCACCCTCGCGCTCGGCTTCTCCTCCGGCATCGCCGTCGTCATGGCCGTGCTCACCGGCATCGGCGGCGGTGTGATCCGCGACCTCCTCACCGGCCAGCCCACCATCCTGACCCGCCGCGAGCTCTACCTGACTCCCATATTGCTGGGCGTTGTGCTCTATGTGGCCGTGGCGCGCATCGTACCCTTCGAACGCGAATCCCTATCGTCGCTCGCCATGCTGCTGATCGCGGCAATCCGCGGCGGCGCCATCCGCTTCGGCTGGGCGTTCCCGGACTGGCTGACTTACAAGCCGCTCAAATAATCAGGACCGCAATCGGGTGGGGTTCTGATCTATTTATCATACAAATCCGGACGCCGAAGCGACAGGTAGGGTCGTTTGCTTCTGGCGATGCCGACCTCCGCCAGGTCGATATCCGCCACGACAACGCCTTCCTGGTCATCCGCCTTGGCAACCACGTTACCGTGCGGATCCACGACGATGGAGCCGCCACAAAAGACGACCGCGCCTTCCGGCCCGACCCGGTTGCACATCGCCAGATAAACCCCATTTTGCATGGCCGCAACCCGCAGCTCCCACTCGAACATGTCCATCGGCTCAGCGGTGGTATTGGCCGTGGGGATCACGATCAGCTGCGCGCCGCGCAGCACGCAGGTGCGGATACTCTCGGGATAGTGACGGTCGAAGCACACCACGATGCCGACTGTCCCGAAGGGCGTCTCATACACCTTAAAGCCGCTGTCGGAGGGGGTGTAATAATCCTGCTCGTAAAAGCAGGGCACTTGGGCGATGTGTACCATCTTGGAGACGCCTTGAAGGCTGCCCTGCGCATCGATCAGCAGCGAGGCATCGAATCTCCGGCCGGCTTCCTCTAGATATACATTGGGCGAGGCCGCGAGCTTCAGGCGTCGACACGCGGCTTGGAATTGCCCGATTCGGGTATCGTCGAGAGTCATGGCATACATCGAGGCATCCTGCCCCGGGAACTGCGGAAAGAAGGGACTCAGGCACAGCTCGGGAAAGCAGACGAGCTGCGCCTCCCGTGCGGCGGCGTCTTCCATCCAGCGGAGCGCCTGCGCAAGATTTTCTTTCATGTCCACCGTGAGCGCGTATTGCGCTAAAGCAATGCGCATCGCTTAACCCCCTTTCCAGGAACGACCAGACTTGTCCCATTGACTATATATCAGTCGCATTTGCTCCGTTCCATGTCGGCTGACAGCAAACCCAGCCGCGACACCTCTGGCACCCTCGCGCCAGCTGGAGAACCATCTTGTGAAAACACATTTTCGGGTGCTGGTCATCGGTGGCGGCGTCGTGGGGGTAAGCACGCTCTATCACCTGGCGAAGAAGGGCTGGAGCGATATCGCTCTGATCGAACGCACCGAGCTGACCGCGGGATCCACCTGGCATGCGGCGGGCCTGCTGCCGCTGTTCAATATGAGCTACACGGTCGGTCAGCTGCACAAGTATTCGGTGGATCTCTACAAGCGCCTGCCTCGGGAGACCGGACAGGACGTGAGCTTTCACGTGACCGGAAACCTGCGCCTGGCCACCTGCCAGGATCGCATGGACGAATATCGCAAGTATTGCGGAACGGCCAATACGATCGGTGTGCCGTTCGAGGTGATCGGCCCGGCACAGGTCAAGGCATTGTGGCCGTTGGTGGAGTTGGGCGGCAGCACGGATACCCCTGCGATCCTCGGTGCGCTTTATCACCCCCACGATGGGCACATCGCTCCGGCGGACCTGACGATGGCGCTGCGCAAGGGCGCCCGCACCTTGGGCGCCGAGATCTACGAGCACACCGAAGCGGTGAGCGTGGAACGCACCGCCTCGGGCGAATGGAGAGTGCGCACGAACCAGGGTGACCTCATCGTCGAGCATCTCGTGTGCGCCACGGGCAACTATGCACGACAAACAGGCCGGCTGTTTGGGCTCGACGTCCCGGCGATTCCCGTTGAGCATCAATACATCGTGTACGACGAGTCCGCCGAATTGAAGGATTACCGGAACGCGGGCGGGCGTGAACTCGCCGTTCTGCGCGAATCCGACCAGTCCTACTACCTGCGCGAGGAGCGCCTGGGCTGGATTTTAGGTCCCTACGAGAAAGGAGCGCCCGCCTGCTTCGTGGATGGCGTACCGGAGGGATTCGGCCGTGAGCTCTTGCCGGGCGACCTGGATCGACTGCTGCCGCACGTGCAGACGGCGATGCGCCGCGTGCCCGCACTCGAGCACTGCGGGATCAAAGACATCGTCAACGGCCCCATCTCCTACACCCCGGACGGCAGCCCGCTCATTGGACCGGCCTGGAACGTGCGTAATGTCTGGCTGAATGAGGGACACAGTTTTGGGATCACAGCCGCGGGCGGCGCGGGCTGGCAGCTGGCCGAGTGGATCGTCGAGGGCGAGCCTGGCATCGACATGTTGGCGGTCGATCCCAGGCGGTTCGGCGATTACACGAGCAAACGCTACGTCGTGCAAAAGAACGAAGAGACCTACCGCCACGTCTTCGCGATCCATTATCCCGATGAGGAACGTCCCGACGCCCGGCCGGCCAAAACCAGTCCGGTCTACGACAAGCTGGATCGATCGGGAGCCGTCTGGGGCCAACGCTATGGCTGGGAGCGGGCCAATTGGTTTGCGCCGCCCGGCGTCAAGCGAGAGGACCGGTGGAGCTTCCGCCGCTCCAATTACTTCGAGCACGTGGGCAACGAATGCCGCTTGCTGCGCGAGCGCGTCGGTGTGATCGATCTCAGTCCCTTCACCAAACATGAAGTCATCGGCTCTGGCGCCGAAGCCTGGCTCGATGGGCTCGTCGCCAATAAGGTTCCCACCAAGATCGGGCGGATCGCCCTCTGCCATGCGCTCACGCGCCGCGGCGGCATTCGTTCGGAGTTCACGATCACGAAGATCGCCGAGGAGAAGTTCTATGTGGTCAGCGCCAGTGCCGCCGAACGCTACGACAGCGATTACTTGGGCAAATCATTACCCGCCGACGGATCGGTCGGCCTACGCAATATCACCACCTCGCGCGGTTGCTTCGTGGTGGCCGGACCGAAATCGCGCACGGTGCTCGAGAAGTTGACCGACACGGCGCTCGACAATACCTCCTTTCCCTGGCTGACGGGTCGAACGATCGAGGCAGCTCTGGCGGTCGATGTGTACGCGTTGCGGGTGAACTTCGTCGGCTCGCTGGGCTGGGAGCTGCACTTCCCCATTGAATATTCGCATCAATTGTTCGATGCGCTGCTCGCGGCGGGCAGGGACTGCGGGATAGGCCTGGTCGGCATGCGCGCCATGGAATCCCTGCGAATGGAGAAGTCCTATCGAATGTGGGGTACCGACATGACGCCCGATTACACGCCGTTCGAGGCCGGCCTCGATCGCTTCGTGCGCATGACCAAGAGCGCCTTCATTGGCAAGCAGGCGCTCGAGAGGCAGCTCGCAACGGGTGTGCCGAACCGATTCGTGACGCTCGAAGTCCACGGCGTCACCGATGCCGATGCGCTCGGCAACGAGCCGCTGTTTGACAGCAGCGGGCGCCTCATCGGCCGGGCCACCTCCGGCTGCTATGGGCATTGCCTGCGCAAAAGCCTGGCCATCGGGTATATGGAACCCGATTTCGCTGCGGTGGGAACCGCAATCGGGATCGAGATCCTGGGCGAACGAAAGCCAGCCATCGTAGTGCGCGAATCGCCCTATGACCCGGAGAATGCGCACCTGCGCGCCTAGCCGCGCCGTGGCGTTTCGGCCTCGAGCGACGTACGCTCGAGGCCATGGATACCCCGACTGCGGCAACCCTGAGGCACTTTGGATTTCTGACGCTGCGCCGGTTCTCCATGATCGCGTTCACGAGCGCGATCGAGCCGCTGCGCATGGCGAACCATCTGTCCGGGCAGAGCATTTTCCGCTGGTCGATCTACACGCTCGATGGGCAACCCGTTGCGGCGAGCAATGGCCTGACCGTGGCGCCCACTCAACGCATCGACTGCAGTGCTTTGCCCGACATTTTATTTGTCTGCGGTGGCATCGATGTCCAACAGGCCACGGACGAGACAACGATCCGCCTGCTGCGCCGGATCGCCCGCAAACGCATCGCGCTCGGAGCGCTTTGTACCGGTACCTATGCGCTGGCCCGGGCCGGATTGCTCGACGGTTACCGTTGCGCCATTCATTGGGAAAACCTCTCGGCGCTGCGCGAAACCTCCCCGCAAACCGAGTTCACGCCGGACCTGTTTGTGATCGACCGCGATCGGTACACCTGCACCGGCGGCATTGCCCCGCTCGATTTGATGCTGCACCTGATCACACCGCGCGTCGGCGAGCTCCTCGCCGCGGGCATCTCGGATCAATTCATCGTCGCGCGTGTCCGCGATGGGGCCGACCCGCAACGCATTCCGCTGGCGACACGGCTGCGCGGCTTTCATCGCTCGCTCTTCCAGGCGGCCTCCGCGATGGAAGCATACATCGAGGAGCCGCTATCACAGGGGGAAATCGCACGGATCGCCGGAGTCTCAGCGCGTCAGTTGCAACGCTTGTTTCGGCGCAGTCTGGGGCTCACTCCGACGCAGTATTACCTCGATCGGCGTCTATGCCGCGCCCGCGAGCTGCTGTTACAGACCGACATGCCGATCACGGGAATCACGCTGGCCTGTGGCTTCCGCTCGATCGCCTACTTCAGCAAAGCCTATCGCGCGATGTTTGGGCGGTCGCCGAGTCACTACCGGAGGGATTCGACGCGCAGCGTGTCCCCTGCGGCGGCGAAGTCGTAATCGAGAGACTCCATGTCGGAAAAACACAAATCGCGCGCGGTCGCTTGCGCCAGTATGGCCTCCTCGATCTGCGGGCAGTTACTTGAAAGACGCCTCCTCTCTCGCGAGCTTGATTGCGAGCCGCCAACCGGGCTATAGCCTGCCGGCGCCTTTCTATTCAAGTCCCGACGTTTTCGCTCGGGATTTGGACTTGGTCTTCGGCCGCCACTGGATTTTCGCCGGTGTCGAGCCTGAGATACCCGAACCGGGCGACTTCTTCACGATCGAGATCGGCGACCACTCCATCATCATCGCGCGCCACGATGACCGCGGCGTGCACGCCTATCACAATGTCTGCCGCCATCGTGGCGCGCGGCTGCTGGCCGCGGGCCGGGGAACGATGGGCAATCTCGTCTGCCCCTATCATCAATGGACCTACGACCTACGCGGCGAGCTCATCCACAACCAGCACATGGGCGAAGGTTTCGAGCGCTGCCGGTTCAACCTCAAACCGGTGCATCTTCAGAACCTCGCCGGACTTCTCTTCATCTGTCTGGCTGAGACCCCGGCACCCGGCTTTGCCGCCCTGCGCGCGGCGGCGCAGCCCTACATCGCGCCTCACGGTCTCGCCCATACGAAGATCGCCTTCCAGAAGGACATCATCGAGGCCGGCAACTGGAAGCTCACGATGGAGAACAATCGCGAGTGCTATCACTGCGTGGCGAACCATCCGGAGCTCATCGTGCCACTACCGGAGTACGGCTTCGGTTACCAACCCTCTCCCGACAATAGGGCGCGGGTCAAAGACTTCGAGGACCTGCTCACGCGCGAACACCTGCGCTGGGAGGCCTGTGGCCTGCCATCCACCGAGATCGACCGCCTCGAGGACCCGAGCGGCTTTCGCATCGTGCGCCTGCCGATCGCGCGCGCCGGCGAGTCGCAAACCCTGGACACCCGGATTGCATCGCGCAAGCTCCTGGTGGCGGGCGCGCGAGCCGACCTCGGCGGCCTGTCATTCTGGACGCAGCCCAACTCCTGGCATCACTTCATGAGCGATCATATCGTCAGCTTCTCGGTGTTGCCGGTCTCCCCCGATCAGACACTGGTGCGCACGCGCTGGCTGGTGCACGAGGACGCACGGGAAGGTGTCGATTACGATCTTCAGCGGCTCACGGAAGTGTGGCTTGCAACCAACGATCAGGACCGCGCGTTGGTCGAGATCGCCCATCGCGGCATTCGCAGTCCCGCCTATCAGCCGGGGCCCTACTCGCCCTTCACCGAAGGCCTGGTCGACAAGTTCTGTAACTGGTACCTGGCCCGTCTCAGCGAGGACCTTGGCGCCAACCCCGACGTGAAGAGTTCGCCGCGCGCAACCTCATCATCTGCGATCGTGGACCAGAGGGCCAGGATCGTGGAGGCTTCGCCGGCCGCCACATCCGACACGCGTGTCTTCTCAGTAACTTTCAGCCAGGCCGGACGCACCGTCCCCTGCCGCGCAGATCAAACCATCCTCACTGCGGCCGAAGCCGCGGGCCTGCCGCTGCCCTTTTCCTGCCGCGATGGCCGGTGCGGCACCTGCCGCTCGAGGCTGATTTGCGGCAGTGTCGATATGAAGCATGCGGGCGGCATCCGTCAGCGGCAAATCGACCAGGGCGACATTCTCGTGTGCTGCAGTCGCCCCCTCACCGACCTCGTCATCGAGAAGATCGCAGGCCCGCGAGCCACCCTGGCAGAAACATGAACGACATCCGTCATTCGACTGTGCCGCCCGCGCTCCACGATACTGATCAGAGCGCTCCTGAATCCGCTACTTTCGCTTTTTCCCGGCGCTCCTTGCGCTCCTTGTCCAGCTTCTTTCTCACCCGATCCCGCTTCAAGTCCGACAGGTAGTCGACGAAGAGCTTGCCCTCGATATGGTCCATCTCGTGCTGCACGCACACCGCCAGCAGCTCCTCGCAGTCGCGCTCATACACCGCGCCCGTACGATCCTGCGCCCGCAGCCGCACCTTCGCGGCGCGTTGCACCTCATCGAAGTATCCCGGCACCGAGAGGCACCCCTCCTCCATTTTCTCCACCCCTTCGCGGGAGAGAATCTCGGGATTGATCAGCACCAGCTGGCCGCTGCGGTCGGCCGACAGGTCGATGACGATCACCCGTTGGTGCACATCGATCTGGGTCGCCGCCAGGCCGATACCGGGGGCTGAATACATAGTCTCGAACATGTCGTCGACCAGCCGGCTCAATTGCGCGTCGAAAACCGTCACCGGCTGGGCGCGGGTGCGCAGCCGGGGGTCGGGAAACTCGAGGATGGTTCGCAGAGCCATGGAGCGTGTATCGACTCGACAATACTGCTAATGTTCGCGCGCCGGAGGTCCCGCCCGTGACCCAGCGCACAAAGCTGGCATGGAAACGTGCCCTTACCCGGCCGGGCCGATTATAACAGCGGGGTTTCGCTTGCCCCTCCCGGCTTATATTGAGGAGTGGAGGATGATTTCAAATCAAGAGCTTAAAGCTCGTCTCACCGCGAGCCTCCTGGTGCTGGCCTTGACCGTCACGGCCGGCTGCTCCGCGTTTCGCCACAAGCACTCGGGCACCGAATCGGCCCCTGTCCAGGCGGCCACCTCATCCGGCCAGCCCGCTCCCGCGCAGGAGATGACGGCCACGGAAGCCGCCGTCGCCGGCGGGGACAGCAGCGCCGCCACCGAGCAGCCCGCTTCCACCCCAAACCCCGCGCCCGTCCTCAATCCCGGCGCCCCCAAGAGCTATACCGTCAAGCGGGGCGATACGCTCTGGGGTATCGCGACAATGTTCCTGCGCGACCCTTGGACTTGGCCCGAGGTGTGGTACGTGAACCCGCAGATCGAGAACCCGCACCTGATTTATCCCGGCGACGTGCTCGCCCTGGCCTACGGCGCCGACGGCCGCCCGCAGATCTCGCTCGTGGAGCGCGGCAGCGGCAACGCCGCCCGCCTGAATCCGCGCCTACGCAGCACCTCCCTCGATGGGGCCATCCCTCCCCTGCCCTACAGCGAGATTTCCGCATTCCTGTCGCGGCCCACCATCGTGACCGCCGATGACCTCAAGCACGCACCCCATGTGGTGGCCTTCCGCGATCGCCACATCATCGGCGGCTCTGGAATGGAGGTTTATGTGCGCGGGCTCAACGCCCCGCAGAATGCTCGCTACAGCGTACTGCACATCGGCGATGAGATCCGCGACCCCGACGACGGCAAGGTGGTCGGCTACCAGGGCGTCTATACCGCAACAGCCGTCATCACCAAGCCTGGCGAGCCGGCGAAGGCCGAGCTCAGCGACTCGGCGCGCGAGACCCTGCAAGGTGACCGGCTGTTCGCCAGCGATGAGACCGATGTGCCGCTCAACTTCGTGCCCACCGCGCCCAAGGGCGAGATCAAGGGACGCATCGTCTCCGTGGTCGACGGTGTGGACCTCATCGGTCAGTACCAGATCGTGGTGATCAACCGCGGCAGAAAGCACGGCATCGAGATCGGCAATATCCTCGCCATCGACCAGGCGGGCGATGTGGTGCGCGACCACGGCAGCAGCCACAACGTCGCCAGCATTTTCGCCAGCAAGATCAGATTGCCCGATGAGCGCAATGGCACCCTGATGGTCTTCAAGACCTTCGACCGAGTGAGCTACGGCCTGATCTTAGGCGCGGTCAGCCCGATCCGCATCGCGGATGTGGTGCGTTCACCCTGATGAAAGGGCAATTTTTGTAGTTAAAACAATAACTTGACGAGAGGATGGCCCCGCTCCGCTCTACCGCGAGCTTAAGTTGTGCATTGGACAAGGGGGGTGAAATCCTGTTAGATGCGCTCGCTTTTGGGCCTGCCAATTCCTGAAGTCATGATGATTGCGGGTAGCGTCCTCGATATTTTGATCTACGTTTTCGACCACTTCATGCTGGATGAGGTGCCGTACGTCCCTGAGCGTGAGGATCTGGCGCGCCGCCTGGAAATCGCCGGATTCGCATCCACCCATGTGGAGCGCGCGCTCGATTGGCTGACGGAGCTCGCCTCCCTGCGCCATCGCCCGGCGCTTCCCAGCACCGGCTCTGCCGTGCGGATCTACTGCGACGGAGAGCTGATGCGGCTATCGACCGAGTGCCGGGGTCTGCTGCTCATGCTGGAGCGCTGCGGTGCCCTGGGAGCGCAGCAGCGTGAGATCGTCATCGAGCGCCTGCTGGCCCTGGATGCCGAGGAGCTGGGCGTGGAGCAGCTGAAGTGGGTGGTGATGATGGTGCTTTCGAGTCAGCCGGGCCAGGAGCGCGCCTTCGCGCGGCTGGAGGACTTCGCCACGGTCGCTCAACCCGCCAGGATGCACTGATAGAGTCATGACGGATAATCTCGTCATCGTCGAATCGCCGGCCAAGGCGAAGACTATCAAGAAGTATTTGGGCAAGGACTTCGAAGTACTCGCCTCCTATGGCCATGTCCGCGACCTCGTGCCGAAGGAGGGCGCGGTCGATCCCGAGAACGATTTCGCCATGCGCTACCAGGTGCTCGAGAAGAACGAGCGCCATGTGGAAACAATCGCGCGCGCGCTCAAAAAGGCCAAGGCGCTGTATCTGGCCACCGACCCGGACCGCGAGGGCGAGGCCATCGCCTGGCATCTGCACGAGATACTCAAGGAGCGTGGCGCGCTCAAGGACAAGGAGACGCACCGGGTGGTGTTCTACGAGATCACCCGCAACGCCGTCCGCGAGGCGGTGGCGCAGCCGCGCGGCCTGTCCCTCGACCTGGTGAACGCCCAGCAGGCACGGCGCGCGCTCGATTATCTCGTGGGCTTCAACCTCTCGCCGCTTCTGTGGAAAAAAGTGCGCCGCGGCCTCTCGGCCGGCCGGGTGCAAAGCCCGGCGCTGCGCATGATCTGCGAGCGCGAGGAGGAGATTCTGGCGTTCAAGCCGCAGGAGTACTGGACTCTCGATGCTGAGGGCATGCATTCCCAGCAGACCTTCCCGCTGAAGCTGACGGAGTATCGCGGTGCGAAGGTCGAGCAGTTCAGCTTTACTAACGAGCGCCAAGCCCGCGAGGTCGAGGAGACCCTCAAAACGGCGACTGCCCCCCCCTCGGCCGATTCGCTCGGCACGCTGCGTGTCATCTCTATCGACCGCAAGCAGCGCCGCCGCAACCCCGCGCCGCCCTTCACCACCTCGACCTTGCAGCAGGAGGCCGCGCGCAAGCTCGGCTTCAATGCGCGCCGTACCATGCGCCTGGCGCAGCAGCTCTATGAGGGCGTGGATGTGGGCGAAGGCGCCGTGGGTCTCATCACCTATATGCGTACCGACTCGGTCAACCTTGCCCAGGACGCCATCGCCGAGATCCGCCAGGTCGCCGCCCGGCTCTACGGCAAGGCCGAGGTGGCCGAGGAGCCGCGGGTCTACAAGACCAAATCGAAGAATGCGCAGGAGGCCCACGAGGCCATCCGCCCAACTTCCGCCGCCATCGTGCCGGCGGATATCGAAGGCAGGATGGACCCCGACCAGTTCCGCCTGTACTCCCTCATCTGGAAGCGCGCAGTCGCCTGCCAAATGAGCCCCGCGGTGTTCGATACCGTGGCGGTCGACATGCTGGCGGGCCAGGATGGGCCGCAGCGGCATGTGCTGCGCGCCAACGGCTCAACCCTGGTGAAGCCCGGCTACATGGCCGTCTACCAGGAAGATACCGACGATGTGAAGGCGGACGACTCCGATCATGTGCTGCCTCCGATGAACGAAGGCGACCAGGTGAGTCTGACCGCGCTGCACGGCGAGCAGCACTTCACCGAGCCGCCGCCGCGCTTCTCCGAAGCCTCGCTGGTCAAGGCGCTCGAGGAATACGGCATCGGCCGCCCGTCCACTTACGCCACCATTATCTCGACGCTGCAGGACCGCGAGTATGTCGAGATGGACGCGAGGCGTTTCATCCCGACGGATATCGGCAAGATAGTCAGCCGCTTCCTGACGCAGTATTTCACCCGCTACGTCGATTACGGCTTCACGGCGGGTCTCGAAGACGAGCTGGACGCGGTGTCGCGCGGCGAGGAGGAATGGAGGCTGCCGCTCACCAAGTTCTGGAAGCCTTTCGAGGAGCTGGTCGAGCAGACCGAGAAGAATGTCTCGCGCGAACAGGTGGCGCAGTCGCGCGAGCTGGGCACGGATCCTGTCAGCGGCAAGCCGGTGAGCGTGCGCATGGGCCGTTACGGCCCCTTCGTGCAGATTGGCACCAAGGACGATGTGGAAAAACCCAGATTCGCGGGTCTTCGTCCCGGACAGAAGATGGACAAGATCAATCTCGCCGAGGGGTTGGAGCTTTTCAAGCTGCCGCGTGCCCTGGGCGAGTCGCCCGAGGGGGATAAGGTAGTCGCAAGCATCGGCCGCTTCGGACCCTATATCAAGTACGGCGACAAATACGTCTCCTTGAAGGAGGACGACCCCTACACGGTGACGCTGGAGCGCGCCCTGGAGGTCATCCGCCTCAAGAAGGAGGCAGACGCCAACCGCCTGATCGCGAGCTTTCCGGAGGCTTCCGTGCAGGTGCTGAACGGCCGTTATGGCCCCTACATCACCAACACCCAGAAAAACGCCAAGGTCCCCAAGGATCGCGATCCCAAAACGCTCACTCTTGAGGACTGTCGCCAGCTCCTGGAAGCCGCTCCGGTGCGCTTCGGCCGCTTCGGCAAAGGGAAAGGCAAAGGCAAGACCGCAGCCAAAACCGGGCCGGCCGTCTCACGGGCACGCAAGCAGCCACCGGACCTGCAGACAGCGCGGGTGGTGAAAAAGAAAGCCTCGCGGCCTGCGGCCAAGAAAGCGGCGGCGAAGAAAGAGGTTGCGGCGAGGTAAGGAACGTCGATACCGCAGCCCTTCAAGAAGTAAAGCCGCGCGCGCCATCGCTCGCGCTGCGCCCAACGTCAAGTCATGAACAGCTTTCTCACACAAACGTGCGGCCCCTATACCGTTTCCGATGACCCCCACCGTCTCGATCTCAAGGCGATGCACGCCTACCTGCGTCGGGCATACTGGTCGCGGCAGATTCCGTTCGAAGTGATCGAGCGCGCGGCCCGCGGCTCGTTGTGCATCGGCGCGTATGACGCAACGGGAGCGCAAGTAGGGCTCGTGCGTCTCATTTCAGATTACGCGACGTTCTGCTATGTCTGCGATGTGTATGTACTCGAAGAGCACCGTGGGCGCGGGCTTTCGAAGTCCATGATGGCGATGGCCATGGCGCATCCGAAACTGCAGGGGCTGCGCCGTTGGCATCTGGTTACGAGGGATGCGCACGGACTGTACGGCAACTTCGGATTCACGCCCCTCGCCCATGCCGAGCGGCACATGGAGCGTACCGACCCCGATATTTACACGCGGCAGGCGCAAGCTCCCCCATGAAGGGCCACTCCTCTCTCAAGCTTGGCAAGGGTCACGGGACTAACCGCTGCTCTGATGGCATGGGTCGGATTTACGCAGCCTACTCCGCCACCTTGATAATCGGTATGCTTTCACCCGGGAAGACAGCTCGAAGCCTCAAGGGGAGACAAGCACGTGAAGTTCCAGGTCGCGGCCGCGTCGGCGGTATTCAGCTTTTGCGTTTTGAGCTCCATCGTTCCACCGGGACACGCCGCGTCGCGCACACCCACCGAGGCCAAGAACGTCTATGTGGTGGTGCTGCGGGACCTGCCCGCCGCAGCCCACGCGGCCAAGGGCCAGCGCATGAGCCGACTCGCGCCGCAGGTGGCACAACGTGTCGAGCAGCTGACCGCCCGCCACGATGCGATGCTGAGTGCCATCGGCGGCGCACGCAAGATCTATAGCTACTCCCATGCCCTGAACGGCTTCGCGGCCGAGCTCAACAAGGCGCAGGTGGACAAATTGCGCGCGGATCCCAATGTCGTGTCCGTGGCGCGCAATGAGATCCGCAAGCTCGCCACCATCACCACGCCCGCGTTTCTCGGCCTGACCGCCGCCAACGGCGCCTGGGACCAGCTCGGCGGCGGCAACGGCGCCGGCGACAATGTGATCGTCGGCGTGATCGATACCGGCATCTGGCCGGAGCATCCCAGCTTTGCCCCCCGCCCAGTGCATAACGGGCCGGCGCCGGGCTGGAACGGCATCTGCCAGAGCGGCCAGAAATTTCCCGCATCGAGCTGCAACAACAAGCTCATCGGCGCGCGCTGGTACGATGAAGGCTTCGGCGGCAACGCCGCGATCAAATCGCTGTTTCCCTACGAGTACCTGTCGCCCCGCGCGGCCGACGGTCACGGCGTGCACACCGCCAGCACCGCCGCGGGCGATTACCTCGTTGACGCGGAGGCCGCCGGCGTGAAGCTCGGCCGCGTGAGCGGCATGGCCCCGGGCGCGCGTCTCGCCGTGTACAAGGCCTGCTGGGGCTACGACGACGATGCCAACGCGGGCTGCTCGACAGTGGACAGCGTCGCCGCCATCGACCAGGCGGTGGCGGATGGCGTGGATGTCATAAACTTCTCGGTGGGTGGATCGCTGACCAGCGATGTCGATCCGGTGGAGTTCGCATTCTTGATTGCCGCGGACGCGGGCGTGTTCGTATCCGCCGCCGCGGGCAACGAGGGCGCGCAGGGACCGAGCACCGTGGAACACAACAGCCCATGGGTGACGGCGGTGGGCATCGGCACTCATGACCGCACCTACAAGGCCGCGGTGGTGTTCGCCGATGGGCGACGCTTCGAGGGCACCTCGGTGGACAACCGGGGGGTGGGCGATCGCAATGTGGTGCTGGCGCGGGATTCGGCGGCCGCGGGAGTCAGTCCCGACGATGCGGCACTGTGCCTGCCGGGCACGCTCAAACCCAAAGCGGTGCAGGGCCGCATCGTGGTCTGCGACCGCGGCGTGAACGACCGGGTGGAGAAAAGCCAGGTGGTGGACGATGCGGGCGGCGTCGGCATGATTCTGGTCAATGTCGTGCCCGGCACCCTCAACGCCGACATTCATTCGGTGCCGACGGTACACCTGGGCGATAGTGTGGGCGCGCAATTCAAGCGTTTCCTTGCGCTCAACCCGAACCTGAAAGCGCATCTCACACCGGGCACCCTCGTGACCGGTCCGGTCAACCCGGCACCGAATCTTTCGCAGGACTCCTCGCGCGGCCCCGCGCTCGCAGGCTTCGGGGATCTGCTCAAGCCGGACCTGATCGCCCCCGGCATCGATATTCTCGCGGGCTACTCGCCGGTGCGCACCGGCCGTGAATTCGAGTTCCTGAGCGGCAGCTCAATGTCCACAGCGGTCGTCTCAGGCCTCGCCGCCCTCATCAAGCAGGCGCACCCGGACTGGTCGCCCGCGGCGATCAAATCGGCTCTGATGACCACGGCGGCACAGCGGCGCAACGACGGCGAACGGATCCGCGAGAACGAGGGCGATCACGCCGTCGCCAATCCCTTTGGAATCGGCGCGGGCGAGGTGAAACCGAACGCGGCGCTCGATCCGGGGCTGGTTTATGACGCCGGGCTCGAGGATTGGCTGGCGTTCACCTGCGGCACGGGGGAGGCCTGCTTTCCGCCGCTTGCGGCCATCGATCCCAGCGATCTCAACTATCCCTCGATCGCCATCGGCGACCTGGTGGGCGAGCAAGTCGTGCATCGCCGGGTCACCAATGTCGCGGCGCTTAGCGCGCACTACTCCGTGAGTATCGCCTCACCGGCGGGATTCAAAGTAGGTGTCACACCGAGCGCCTTCACACTGGCCCCGGGCGCCACCCAGGCATTCGCCGTGCGCTTCACGCGCACGGACGCGGCGCCGCTCACCACCTACGCCTTCGGCTCGCTCACCTGGTCGGACGGGCAGCATTCGGTGCGCAGCCCCATCGCCGTGCTGCCGAGTCCGCTCGCCGCCCCCGCGCAGGTCTCGGGCAACGGCGAGCCCATCAACTACAGTGTGACGTTCGGCTACACCGGCCCGTTCAAGGCCGTGGCGCATGGCTTGGTGCCGGCTGCGACTCACAAGGACGTGGTGCGCCAGGACCCGGCCCAGGACATCAATACAGCGCTCGCCACCGGCCGCGGCATCGTCATCATTCCCGTGACCGTGCCCGCAGGGACTATTTACGGCCGGTTCTCGCTATTCGATAGCGACACGCAGGGTGACGCCGATCTCGACCTGTATGTGTTCGATCAGAACAACAACTTCCTGGGCGGCAGTGCCAGCGACAGCTCGAATGAAGAGGTGGATCTCGACAATCCGCCGCCCGGCCAGTACCAAGTGGTGGTGCACGGCTTCAACACGGACGGTCCGTCGGCGCGCTTCACGCTCTACTCCTGGGCCTTGCAAAGCCGCTACAACGGCAACATGACACTGAGCGCACCCACGCGCGCGGTGAGTACCCGCAGCGCGACCATCGGACTCAAATTCTTAAGTCTCAAGACGAACGAGCGCTATCTCGGCTCAGTGGAGTACTCCGGGGCCACCGGCCTGCCCAAGAGCACCATCGTGCGCGTGGATCGCTGACCCCGCCGCGGCAGAGGGGGTGGGTGCGCAGGAATTGAGGATGCCCAATTTGGGCATTAACATACCCAAATTGGGCATCGAACCAAAATCCCCTCCCCGCACCGCCTCGGCCGTCATCGAGCCGGCCGATGCCTTGTTCTCGACGACACAGCAACGTGTTCTGGGACTGTTGTTCGGCCAGCCGCAGCGCAGTTTTCGCGCAACCGAGCTCATCGAGCTCACGCAATCCGGCTCGGGCGCGGTGCAACGCGAGCTGCGCAAGCTTGTTGCAGGCGGATTCGTTACCGTAACGCCTTACGGAAACAGCAAGCTCATTCAGGCGAATCGCGCCGCGCCGCTATTCGATGAGCTGCTTGGCTTCGTGCTCAAGACTTTTGGCCTGGCGGACCCTTTGCGCACCGCACTGCAACCGCTGGCGGCGCACATGTCGCTGGCGTTGATTTACGGCTACACGGACATACGCAGCGATGCCGCCGTCAATGAGGTAGGCCTGTTGATCGTGGCCGATGAGACCCTGCCGCTCGAGGGACTCTACGCCGCGCTTGATCCTGTGGGGCAGCGACTCGGCCGTAAAATCAGCCTGAATATTTTCACCCTCAGCACATTCCAGCGCCGGGTCAAAGCGGGCCATCCCTCCGTGGCGCGTATATTGGGCGATCAGCACATCACACTGCTGGGTGAGGATTACGAGCATCACGCAAAGCGCACTCTGCCGCCGGACCCCGTACCGGCTCCCCAAAGATGAAATACCAGCATGCGCACCACGCGGGTAATTTCGCGGATGTCCACAAACACATAACGCTGCTCGTCCTGTTGGAGTCGTTGAAGCGCAAAGACAAGGGATTTTTTTATCTGGAAACACACGCGGGACGCGGCGTCTACGCCGCAAGCAGCGAAGCACGTCTCGGAATCGAGCGTTTCATGGCTACGGCGCCTGCCGCGCCTGCAGCTCCGGATCTTGCGCACTATACCCAGGCCATCATGGCGTTCCGCCAATCCCACGGCGGGGCGCACTCATACCCCGGCTCACCTTGGCTCGCGGCGCAGGCCCTGCGTGCGCAGGATCGCGCGGTGCTGGTGGAGATCGTTCCAGCGCAGGCGCGGGCGCTCGAGCAGGCGATCGCCTCCCACTCCAAAGTGCGCGTCGAGCAGGGCGATGGCTTCGCTCGGCTGCGCGCCCACCTGCCGCCGCGCGAGCGGCGCGGTCTTCTCTTCATCGATCCTCCCTACGAGGAGACGCGGCAGGACTTCGAGCGGGTGCGCACGGCGCTGAGTGAGGCGCTGCAGCGCTTCGAGACGGGAATGATTGCCGCGTGGTATCCGATCAAGGACGAGAGCGATACGGCCGCCTGGCACGCATCGTTCAAGGAATCCGTGGGTCGGGAGGCGCTGGTCAGCGAGTTGTGGCTGTATCCGCGCGACTCGCGGGTGGGACTCAACGGCTCAGGCGTGCTGATCGTCAACCCGCCGTATCTTTTCGCGGAGCGCGCGCGAGATTGGCTCGGGGAGCTGCATGGCCGCCTGGACGCACAAGGCGCGGGCGGCTTCAGTGTGCAGGCGCTATGATCGCCCTGTGAGCGCGCAACCCGACCAATACGGTGTCGTCGGCCATCCCGTGACGCATAGCTGGTCACCCTTCATCCACGGCATGTTCGCGCGGGAGACGGCGCAGAGCCTGGTGTACCGGCTGTACGATGTGGAGCCTGCGCGTTTTCGCAACCATGTGCTGGAGTTTTTCGCGCGCGGCGGCAGCGGTCTCAACGTCACCGTACCGCACAAGGTAGCCGCGGCGCAGCTGGCCAACGACCTGACGCCGCGTGCCGAGCGCGCCGGCGCGGTCAATACGCTGACGCTGCTGGAGGAGCACCGCATCCTCGGCGACAACACCGATGGGGCGGGACTGCTCAACGATCTGCAAAACAATCTGCGGGTGCCGGTCGCCGGCCGCCATATCCTGATTCTGGGCGCGGGCGGCGCCACGCGTGGCATACTGGCGCCGCTTTTGCAGCTGAAGCCGGCGCAGCTGCGGGTGGCGAACCGCACGGTGGAGCGGGCGCGGACGCTGATCAACGATTTCTCGGATCTGGGCTCCTTGCAGGCCTTAAGCTTCGATGAGCTGCCACCCGCAGCCTTCGATCTGGTGATCAATGCAACTTCGGCGAGCTTGAGCGGCGAAGCGCCGGATATCCCGGGCCATGTGATCGGGGCCAATACGGTGTGCTACGACATGGCGTATGGAGCCACCGACACGGCGTTCGTGCGCTGGGCGCTGGACCACGGCTGCGCCCGGGCGCTGCAAGGCTGGGGAATGCTGGTGGAGCAGGCGGCGGAATCGTTCGCGCTGTGGCGGGGGGTGCGGCCGCAGACGGGGACGGTGATGGCGGCATTGAAGAGGCGGGCGGCGCAGGCCGCGACCTGATCAGCGCATCGTCACAAACTCTTCCGCACTGGTGGGATGAATCGCCACGGTATCGTCGAAATCGCGCTTGGTGGCCCCCATGCGCAGCGCCACCGCAAACCCCTGCAGCATCTCATCGGCGCCGGGTCCGATCACATGCAGGCCGACGATGCGTTGCTCGGGTCCGACGGTCACCAGCTTCATTTCGGTGAGTGGCTTCCTGCTCGTCATCGAGTGATAGAGGGGCACGAACCGCGAGATGAATACCTGCACCGCATCGCCGTGCCGCCGGCGCGCCTGCGCTTCGCTCAAACCCACCGTGCCCACCGGCGGATCGGCAAAGATCACGGTGGGAATGTTGTCGTAGCTGAGATGACGGTCCGGCTGCCCGCCGAACAACCGGTCGCTCAGGCGCCGGCCTGCCGCGATCGCCACCGGTGTGAGCGCCACGCGCCCAGCCACATCGCCAATGGCGTAGACCCCCGGCACATTGGTCGCTTGAAACTTGTCGGTCTTGATAAATCCATGCATGTCGTGCTCGACACCGGCGGCGGCCAGCCCCAGCTCCTCGAAATGGGGTACGCGGCCGATGGCCCAGAGCACCGCATCGAAAGGCCCGAGCTTGCGAGCATCGTGCAGACTCAAGCTCAGCGCGCCATCGGCCGCGCGCTCCAGAGCCGAGGGGTGACCCGTCGAGACGATATTGACGCCGGCTTCTGCGAAGTGGCGCAGCACGGCAATGCCGAGCATGTCGTCGAAGTCTTTCAGCACGGTGCCGCCGCGCAGCACCAGGGTGACCTGCGAGCCCAACGCCGCGAACATGCCGCCGAGCTCCACGGCGACATAGCCGCTGCCGATGAGAGCGATGCGCTGCGGCCGGCTCTCAAGCTCAAAAAATCCATCGGAGGTAATGCCATGCTCACAGCCGGGAATCATGGGCAGCAGCGGCCGTCCGCCGGTGGCGATGACGATATGGTGGGCGTGAATGGCGCGTCCGCCCGCCTCGAGCGTATGCGCAGCGGTGAGCCGGGCATGTACCCGCAGTAATTCTACCTTACGATTCAGTAAGTTACGCTCGTAGATGCCATTCAACCGCGTGATATAGGCATCCCGCTTGCGCTTGAGCAGCGCCCAGTCATGCGCCACCTCCCCCACCTGAAAGCCGTATTCCACCGCATCCCGCAAGCTTCCGCCCAGCGAGGCCGCCGTCCACATGATCTTCTTGGGCACACAGCCCACATTGACGCAGGTGCCCCCCAGACGGCCTGACTCCATGAGGATGACCCGCGCGCCGTACTCGGCCGCCCGCTGAGCACAGGCCAGGCCGCCGCTACCACCGCCGATGACCGCTAAATCGTAGGAATCCGTCATCCCGGAATGGTAGCGCGGCTAGAATGCAACGCCATGGAAAACCCACTTTTGGCGGCTGCGCCGCTGCCGCCGTTCACGGAAATCCGCCCTGAGCACGCCGAGCCCGCCCTGCGCCAGGTACTGGCCGAAGGCCGGGTACGGCTTGAGCAGCTGCTAGCCACCGAGCCCACCTTTGCCGGGGTGGTGGAACCGCTCGAGGAGTTGCAGCACCGCATCGCGCGCACCTGGTCGCCGGTGAACCACCTGAACGGGGTGGCCAACTCGGAGGCGCTGCGGGCGGTTTACAATACCTGCCTGCCGCTGCTCTCCGACTATCACACGGATCTGTCGCAGAGCGAGCCGCTGTACCGGGCCTATCGCAGTATTGCGGAGCGCGAGGGCGCGACCCTCAATTCCGTACAGCGCGAGGTGGTCGAGCATGCGCTGCGGGACTTCAGGCTGTCGGGCATTGGCCTGCCTGCCACGCGCAAGCAGCGTTTCAAGACGGTGATGCTGGAGCTGACGCAGCTGCAGTCGAAGTTCGATGAGAACGTGCTCGATGCCACCAATGCCTGGTCGCACCGCGTCACCGATGCCGCCGAGCTGCGCGGCCTCAATGAGCAGGTGATCGGACAGGCGCGGCAGCGAGCGCAAGCACAAGGGGTCGAAGGTTGGACTTTCAGCCTCGATCAGCCCACCTATGTCGCGGTGGTAACGGATGCCGAGTCCGAGCCGCTACGCCGGGCGTTCTACGAGGCCTGGCTCACGCGGGCCTCGGATCGCGGCCCGAGCGCCGGCCGCTGGGACAACTCGCAGGTCATGGAGGACATCCTCAAGCTGCGGCATGAGGCCGCGCAGCTGCTGGATTTTCCGAGCTATGCCCAGTACGCGCTCGCCACACGCATGGCGCGCAACGTGCCCGAGGTGCTGCAATTCCTGCACGAGTTGGCGCGAGCCGCCCGCCCGGCCGCCGAGGCCGAATTCGCCGAGCTCGAAGCCTTCGCCGGCCGCAAGCTCAATGCCTGGGATGTGGCCTTCTACGCCGAGGCCCTGCAGCGCAAGCGCTACTCGGTGTCGCAAGAGGAACTGCGCCCCTACTTCCAGCTGCCGCGCGTACTCAGCGGCCTGTTCGAGACGGCCGAGCGCCTGTTCGATGTGCGCATCCGCGAGCGCCAGGGCGTGGCCGTGTGGCATCCCGACGTGCGCTTCTTTGATATCGAGATGCCCACCGGGGCGTCCGTGGGCAGCTTCTATCTCGATGTGTACGCCCGCCCCGGCAAGCGAAGCGGCGCGTGGATGGACGACTGCATCGGCCGCAAGCGTCTGCCCAGCGGCGCAGCTCAGCCCGTGGCGTACCTGGTGTGCAATTTCCTGCCCGCCGGCGGCGGCCGCCCGGCCCTGCTCACGCACGACGATGTGATCACCCTGTTCCACGAGTTCGGCCATGGCCTGCACCACCTGCTCACCCGGGTCGACTATCCCAGCCTTGCCGGCACCAACGGCGTGGCCTGGGATGCAGTGGAGCTGCCCAGTCAGTTCTTCGAGAACTACGCCTGGAACCCCGACATCCTGCAGAGCATGTCGCGCCACCTCGACAGCGGCGCGCCGCTGCCGCTCGACCTGCAAGGAAAGCTGATCGCCACCCGCAGCTTTCACGCGGGTCTTGCGACCTTGCGGCAGCTCGAGTTCGCGCTGTTCGACTTGGCGGTACACAGCGAGTACCAGCCGCAGCGCGGCGGCCGCATCGCCGAGACTCTGGCGGAGGTGCGCCGCGAGGTCGCCCTGGTGCCGGTGCCGGAATGGAACCGGCTGGCGCACAGCTTCGGGCACATTTTTGCGGGCGGCTATGCCGCCGGCTACTACAGCTACAAGTGGGCCGAGGTGCTGGCGGCGGATGCCTTCGCCGCCTTCGAGGAGAGCGGAATGTTCAACCGCGGCACGGCGCAGCGCTTCCTTGACGCCATATTGAGCCGTGGCGGCGCCCGCGATCCGCTGGCGGCCTTCGTCGAGTTTCGCGGCAGGAAGCCCGACGTGCGCGCCCTGCTCAAACAGCACGGCATCCTCTCGGGCGAGATGGCGGCATGACACAACTGATGTGGGAGTATGCGGCCGGCGGGGCGGCTGCGGGCCTCATCGTGGGCTTCATCCTCGGCTGGCGCATGCTCGGACGGCGCATCCGCAGGAAGTACGGCGGTCTCAAGATCTACTGAGCGCCTCTTAACCGAGCCAGGGCTTGACATATGGAGCCGCGGACCGTGTCGAATTGTGCGGCGTATCGCTGGCCCGGGCGTTTGAACTGTCCTAGACTCCGCCGAATAATGACCGGCTTACGCCGCAATGATTTCGACGTCACGAACACGGTGCAGGTGAGCTCGCCGCAGGCGGTGCGCGCGGCCGTGGTTTCCCTGTTCCGTCCCACCTGGCCCGGCATCGACCTCGCGCCCATCAGCGATGCCTTCGAGCATTTCGCGCGGCTGTTCAACGGCGAAGAGCCGGGCTATTTCGGCGTCGACACGGTCTATCACGACCGGCAGCACTCCCTGGATATCACGCTCGCGCTGGCGCGGCTGATCGTGGGCTTCGAGCGCCAGCAGGAATCGCCCGACACCCGCTTCGGCGCGGAGCGTGCCGTGGTGGGCCTCATTACCGGCCTCTTCCACGACGTGGGCTATCTGCGGCGCGAGAGCGACGGCGCGCATCGCAACGGCGCCGAGTTCACGCGCACGCATGTCGCGCGTGGCGCGCAGTTCATCGCCCACTATCTGCCCACGGTGGGCCTGGGCGCTTGGATTCCAGTGGCCACCGAGATCGTGCACTTCACGGGCTACGAGGTACCGTTCAACCAGATCAACGTGTCCGACCCGCGCGACATCAAAATGGGCCATCTCATCGGCACCGCCGACATGATCGCGCAGATGGCGGACCGCTGCTATCTCGAGAAATGCCGCGACCGGCTGTACGCGGAGTTCGTGCTGGGCGGCGTGGCGCTACCGATGGCGAGCAACGGGCCACAGGTGAAGTATGCCTCCGGCCTCGATCTGTTGCGCCAGACACCCGGGTTCGTGGCCGAAGTACGCAAGAAGCGGCTCGATGAGCAGTTCGGAGGCGCGTACCGTCACCTCGAGGTGCTGTTCGGCGGCTACAACCCCTACATGGAATCCATCGACCGCAACGTCGACTATCTCAAGCAGATCCTGCGCAGCGAGAACTGGCGGCTGCTGCGGCGCAATCCGCCGGTGTTCGCGGCGGTGCCCGACACCATGACCACAACCCGGACACTGATGCTGGGGTATATCAAAAAGGCCTGGGCGCGCGGCTAGGCGCGGCTGTCACCACGCTACGACCGTACCACCCGGCGTTTGGGTTTTTTTGGCATGTCCATGGTGCGCTTCATGAATTGCTCGAACAGCGGCACGGTGAAGGCGATCTGTCCGTGTCCGGGGCTGTAGACCATGCCCTTGCGGATCAGGGTATCGCGCACCGTTCCAAGCTGGTTTGTCGTTCTTCCGATGAGCTCGGCTACGTCGCTCGAGCGGTGCACGCCCTCGCCCAGCTCCGCCAGAGCCCGCATATATTCGCGTTCGAGCGGAGTGACCCGGTCGAACCGCACTCGAAAAAACTGATGATCGAGCTCGCGTAGTGAAGCGCGCGTGGCTTCGCGGGCGACATTGCCGTCGATGACGTCGTCGGGCGCAAGGTTCCAGGCGCGATATCCCCATTCCTGCAGGAAGTACGGGTAGCCTTTGGTCTGATCGTAGATCTCATCGAGCGCATCGTCCGTCACGGAAGCGCCCTCCTGTTGCACAGGACCGCGAACGACCTCATCGGAATCGGCGCGTGGCAGCCGGTCGATCTGCGAAAACCGGAACAGCCGCTCTGCGTAGCTTTTGGCTTCTCCGACCTGGGAAAAGATCTGCGGCAGCGCTGCGCCGAACAGCACCAGCGGCAGACCTTCCTGGGCTACGGCATGCAGGCTGCGGATCAGCGCGGCAAGATCGCGCTGCGGCAGATATTGCATCTCATCGATCAGCAGAGCGATGGGTTGTTCGGCATCTCTTGCGGCTTCTCCCAGTGCAACAAAGAGATCCTTCAGATCGGACTCGAGATCGCCGGAATCCGCACGCCCGGGTTCCGGGTCCACACCCAGCGTGACTTCCACATCGCCTGCCGCCACCTTGATCGTGCCGATGAAGCTGCGCAGCACCCGTAGACCTTTCTTGACGGCGCCGATGGCTCTTTTTGCAGTATCGAGCTCCAGCAGCAGACGGCGCAGCGCGGGCAGGAGCAGCTGGGCGATCGTTTGCTCATCCTGCGCTTCGATCATTTCGACCGCATAGCCCTTATTCAAGGCGCGGCGGCGGATCTCGCGCAGCAGAACGGTTTTACCCACCCCTCTTAAGCCGACGAGCAGCATCGAGCGTTCCGCCCGGCCGCGCTTGATCCGCTCAAGCGCCACATCGGCCTGTTGCAGGATTGGATCGCGGCCCACCAGCTCGGGAGGCGGAACTCCGGCGCCGGGATTGAAGGGGTTGCTGTTCGAGTCCATCGCAGGAGTATATAGGAATATATAGGGGCGTATAGGTACATATAGGCCCATAGGCCTATTAATGCCTATACGAACCTATACGGAGCTATAAGGCGCGTCCACACTCATGACATAGCGTGAATACAGCTCCGGCAGGCGGATCAGCACGTTTTCCCGGCCATCCATGCTCGCGCCCGCCACCGCCTCCATCAAAACCGGGAGAGACAGCGCGCGCAAGGCAGGAGCCGCCACCGGCGCGTAGCTCAAATGCCAGGGCTCGGGCTGCACCCCGCCGCGGTCCACGGTGTAAGGCCGGAAGAACCCAAATCGCGCCATGTTGAGCGTGAGCCAGTCGTTGAGCCGTAGGAATGGCCCGCCGGTGGCGAACTCGGCCGCGGTGAGCTGCGGACGGAAGCCCTCGGGCACGGCGGCACGGTCCACCACATCGATATCCGTGCCCCAGTGATGCCGGCTCGCGCCTGGCAGAGCGGACCAGAGGAGAATGGCATCCACCCGCGCTCGCTCGCTCAAGGCCGCCGCCACAAGAGGGTTGCCCTGCCGGTCGAGCAGCGGACGCTCACCACGATACTTGGCGTTCCAGATGGCCACCTGGCGGGTGAAATCCCGGAAGCTCGACACAATGGCCACCTCGATCCCATCGGCCCGAGCGGCCTCCCGAAGCGCGAGTGCGGCATCCGCCACTTCCGGATGCAAAGTCGCCTCAAGCTCTCGCACAGGCTGTACGTGTGAGGCGGTACGGCCGGTCAATTCCAGGGAATTCAGCATTCTGCGGCGGATTCTAGTGAATTACACCGCCCGCGGCGCCCTTACTCTGAACATGCGTATGGCTGTGACGAGCGGGCCGGGAGTAAGATGCCCTCCGGACTCTGACAGGGGAGCTTCGGCGCCGGCCTCGCACGGGCCTCGCCGCACACATGACCATCGTCAGTCTCAAGCTGAAATACGCCACGGCAGCCTTCCTGACCGTGTTGCTGGGCACGCTCGTCGTCATGTCGCTCCTCGCCTGGCAGCATGAGGTGGATTCGCGGCAGCTCTCCACCGTCGCCGAGGATTACACCCGCGACCACATCGCCCGGGAGCTGCAGGCGCGGGCCACCGCCTTCGCCCGACATGCCGCCGAGGCTGCCGCTCCCGCCCTGCGCGCCGGTAACGACGCCGCCCTCGAGCAACCCATGCAGCGCTTCACGGACGATCAGGCCCTGGCCGCCATTGTCGTGCGCAATGCCTCGGGCGAGGTGCGGTTCCAATGGCACCGCCCGGGCCCGCTGCCCCCGCAGACACTGCAGTGGCAGGCCCTGCAGACCATCCGCTCCATGGTAGCCTCCCAACCCGGAGGCATCGAGACGCCGCAGACGCTGGGCGAGGTGCGGGTGGTTCTGGCGCAGGCCACGCCCTCCGAGGCCACCACCCTCGCCTCACGTTTGAACGACACCAGCCGCGCCGACCTGCGCAGGGCCCTGATCCTGGCCGGCGCGCTGGCCGGGCTTGGCGGCCTCATCGCCGCGGCCTTTGGCTGGCGGGCCGGCCGCAGACTGGAGCAGCCCATCGCCGCCTGCATCAAGAGCGCGGAGCGCATCAGCCAGGGCGATTACACCCGCCCGCTCGATGTGCTGCGGCGGGATGCGCTCGGCGACCTGCAGAGCGCGCTCGAGCGTATGCGCGCCAAGCTGCGCCAGACCACCATCAACAAGAACTACCTGCACAATGTGCTCAACAGCATGACCGACGCGGTGTTCGTCACCTCCCCCGACGGTGTGGTGAAGGTGGCGAACTCGGCAGCCTGCAAACTTCTCGGCTTCGGCGAGGAGGAGATCCTCGGCCGCAGCGTGGCCTCAGTGCTCGATGAGCGCGAGCGCGAAAGCTTCGATCTCGAGCGGGCGGCGCACGAAACTCGCGAGACCGTGGTGCGCACCCGCACCGGGCAGGCCATCCCCGTGTCGCTCTCGGGCTCGCAGATCACGAGCGACGATCCGCAGTTTCAGGGCAATATTTTCGCGGCGCGCAACATCACCGACCGCAAGCGCGCCGAGCGGCGCATCCGCTACCTGGCCCGCTACGACGCGCTGACCAAAATCCCCAACCGCATGCAGTTCCAGCACCTGCTGCAGCAGGCCATCGCCCGCAGCCTGCGCAGCGGACACTCGCTGGCCTTGCTGTATCTCGATATGGACCGGTTCAAGGAAGTGAACGACACTTTCGGCCACGGGGCAGGCGACCGGCTGCTCGAGGTGCTGGCCGAGCGGCTGACGCGCACGCTCCCTAAGGAGACCGTGGTCGGACGTCTGGCCGGCGATGAGTTTGCGCTGTTCGTGGATGGGCTGCCCATGGACGCGGACAATCGCGGGCCCATCGCGCACCTGGCGCGCTCCATCCTCGTCGAGGTGGGCCGCGCCTACCAGCTGAACGAGAGCGAGGTGTTCCTCACTGCAAGCGTCGGGGTGGCCTTCTGCCCGCGCGATGCGGAGAACGTCATCGATCTCATCCGCAATGCCGATGCCGCCATGTACTACTCCAAGCAGAACGGCGGCAACACTTTCGCGTTCTACTCGCCGGAGATGAACGCGGCGGCCGTCGAGCGGCTGATGCTCAAGAGCAAGCTGCGCCGCGCACTCGAGCGCGACGAGCTCGTGATCCGCTACCAGCCCAAGGTGGACCTGCGCAATGGGCGCATCATCGGCGCCGAGGCCCTGCTGCGCTGGAGGCTACCGGGACATGGCGACATTCCGCCCTCGCAATTCATTCCCCTGGCCGAGGAGACCAGCCTGATCCTGGATATCGGCGAATGGGTGCTGAACCGCGTCTGCATCGACTATCGGGATATGCAGGTCGAGGTGGCCGATCCGGGTCGCATCTCACTCAATCTGTCGCTCAAGCAGCTGCAGCAGGCGAGCTTCATCCTGCGCTGCCGCTCGGTGTTCCGCCGCCACGGCGTGTCACCCACGGCATTCGAGCTCGAGATCACCGAGACCACCTTGATGGCGGACGCCAAGCGCACCGTGCGGCTCCTCGATGAGCTCTATGCCATGGGACTGCACCTTTCCATCGATGACTTCGGCACAGGCTACTCCTCGCTGTCGGCGCTGCAGCAGTTCCCGATCGGCACGCTGAAGGTGGATCAGTCCTTTGTGCGGGATGTGGTCGAGGACGCCGGGGATGCGACCATTGTGCGCACCATCATCGACATGGGCCGCAGTCTTGGCATGGAAGTGGTGGCTGAAGGGGTCGAGTCCGTGCGGCATGTGGAGTTCTTGAGCAAGCACAACTGTCACTACGCCCAGGGGAAACTATTTGGAGAGCCCTGCACCGCCGCGGAGCTCAAGTCGCTGCTGGCGCGTCAGGCGGACGGCGTGGCGCCCTTCGCCGATCTGCTGCCGCGGATGGAAGGGCTGGTGGGGCGGCTGGCGTGAGCTCGAACAAATGGACTCCCTTTCAGCTTTCGTCCGCTATTTCTGTCCCAGCATGAGTTTCGCAGGTCCAGTCAACTCATAAAAAATACGCCGCCCGGCTCGTCGCACCTCGCGCACGTACCCCAGAGCCTGCCACTCGCCCAGCGTCTTCGACACGAAGGGGGCGCTCACTTTCCAACGCTGTGCAAGTTGCGCCTGAGTGATCGGCGAATCCCCGAAACCGGCGAGAGTCTCGAGATATTCCAGGGCGGACTCGCTCATTCTGCCCGCCGCCTCGTCCCGATATCTTTGCCGCAGCACCGCATGCATGTCATCCGCCGCCATGGGCGAGGCAGGCGCCCGGCCGGTATATCCCAGCAAAAGATCCGCCGAATAGTCCAGCGCGCTCAGCACGCCGCGCAGATCCCCGGAAAAAAGCTTGTACAGATCGGCCAACGCACCGGATCTGACCGGCTCCGCGACAGGCTTGCGCGCATTCAGCTTCAGATAGGCGTAGCGCTTGCGGAGCAGCTCGCCGAATTCCCGCAGACTCAACGGCACGAGCGGTTCCGACACCATGAAAACGCTGCGCAGTTGCGCATGCGGTGCGATGGCCGTACGCACGATGTCCGGTGTGCCGACGAGCAGATAATGGTAGCCATCGCGCAAAAACAAGTCCCGCAGGTCACGCAGCGTGCGGCCGGTGGCCTCGCCGTCCGCATCGCTCATGTTCTCCATATTGTTCATGTGAACGATGATGCCCTCGGCTTTCAGCTTGGAGCGCGCCAGCGTCAGAAGCTCCGCCAGCAATTTCGGCACCGTCATCACGGGGCTGATGAACGGCGATTGCTGATAGGAGGTACTCTTGCTGCTGCCAAGACCGACGCCTACGCCACCGTAGGGGGTATTGAAGGAGAATGACGCGTTGGCGCCGCCGCTATGAGTCCTGAACGCCAATACGAGCTGCTGCGCGGATTGCATGGGCTCGGCTTTCGCGAGCGCACCTTGCGAAAAACTGTAGAGAGTGTCGTATACGTAGCCTAAAATCCGCATCAGCAGCTCGCCGGCGCGCTCGGCGGACATCACGCCGATGGGCTCGGCATAAGACAGAAATCCCATCTTGGCAGCCTTGGCTTTGACGTGCTGCGCGAGGGTGGTCTTGCCGAAGCCGGGGGCGCCCAACAGAACCTGCCGGCTGTCGGGCGCCGAGGTGATGCGCCTCAGTATGCGCCCGCTCTCCTCCTCTCGGCCGATGAAGAGCTCCAATGGGTAGCGCGCGTCCACGCCCGCCCACAGGGTATCCTGAAAAAACGGCGATTGCCGCAGGTTGAAGGCGTTCCAATGGTTCGGTATGGCCATGACGCTCTCCACCCGATGTTAACCGGATGGAGCCTAAAGTGGTTAAGATAGGGATATATTAACCAGAATTGGGTTAATAAACCAGTTTCGGTTAAGATTATATCTGGCGTTGAGGGATTGAGCGCGAAGTTAGGGCACTAGAGGAGGCCAGGGTGCTGCTTCCAAAAGCTACGCGGCAGCTAACGCTGACACGGAAACGCTTTCAATGCGAGGTAGGAAATTCCGGATAGCCGATTTTCGCTTCATCGAGACGCACGGCGAGCGCTTCGAGATCTTCATACGTGTTTGGGATTGGAATACGCATATCAACCTGGAAGGCTAGATAGGCGGCGAAGGTGGTCGCCAGCACATTGATGTTGTCTTCAGCGGTCGTCACGCCTGCGGCGTTGCCATTGCGGAGAATAAATTGCGCACAGGCTTCGTTCGTCGGTAGACAGCTCTCCCACTGCCCGACCCACTTTTAATGTTGGTGTCAGTAAGCTCACACGCTCACAGCGCAAAGCTGACCGCGAGGTCGACCCCACCGTGGACCCTGACCTGTTCGTCGACTTCGGCAACACTCTCCTCGAACAGGTCGGCGATACGGCTGACCTCCTCCGCGGTGACGATCAGCGGCGGCGCCAGGACGTTGTTGTGGAGCGAGGCGCGCAGCATCAGGCCTCGGCGTAACGCGGCCCGTTGCACGGCGGTGCCGAACGGCTGGTTAGCAGGGAGCGGACCTCCGGTTTTCGGGTCGACGTAGTCGATGCAATAGAGGAGCCCCCGACCCCGAACGCGTCCGGCGATGGGGTAGCGTTCGACGATCTGGCGCAGGCGAGCTTCGAGCTCAGGGCCTCTTTGGCGAACGTTCTCGAGCACCCCGTGCTGCTCGATATAGCGGATCACCGCCAGCCCACAGGCGGCCGAGATGGGGTTGGACGCAAACGTGTGCCCTGCCTGAAACTGCACGCCTTGCGAGGGCTCACCCCAGAAGGCTTTTCCGACCTTCTCGGTGAGGAGCACCGCCGATAACGGCGCATAGCCGCCCGTCAGCCCCTTGCCCACGCACAGGATGTCCGGCCACACTCCGGTCTGTTCGCAGGCGAACCAGGAGCCGAGACGGCCAAAGCCGGTGACGATCTCATCGAGGATGAGCAGCACGCCGGTCTCATCGCACAGGGCGCGCAGGCCTCGCAGGAACTCCGCGGGGATCTCGTGGACCCCGGCGGTCAGCATGGTGGGCTCGAGGATGATGGCGGAGACGGTGCGCGCGCCTTCGGATTGAATGAGGTCGCGCAGCTGTCCGAGGCATCCCAGCGTGCACGAGTCTTTGCACGAGCGGCAGGCGCCGGGAATCGGCGGATGGGCACGGATCCCGCCCGGGAGAAAGGGCTCGTAGGGTGTGCGCAGCTGCGGCCACCCTGTCGCCGTGAGCGCACCCATCGTCGACCCGTGATAGGAGCGGTAGAAGGAGATCGTCTTGTAGCGCTCGGGGCTGCCGCTTTGGCGGTGATACTGCCGCGCCATCTTCATGGCCGCCTCGGTGGCCTCCGAGCCACTACAGAACTGTTTGACGATGTCGAATCGACCTCCGGTCAGACGCATGAGCTCGCTCGCCAGCTCCAGCGCCCGGTCGGTCGTCGTGAGGATCGGCGAGGAGAAGGCGAGTTTTCGATATTGCGCGGTGATCGCCGCAATGACCTCCTCGTTCCCGTGACCGACGCTCACGGCGAAGACGCCGGAGAGTCCGTCGATGTACCGGCGTCCCTCCGTGTCCGTGAGCGTGATGCCTTTGCCCTCCACCATGACGAGAGGGTCGGCAGAGAACGCCTTCATCTGGTTGAAATCCACCATCACGTGGCGGGTGGCGGCACGCAGGAGGTCGTTGCGGACGTCGGAGGTTTCAGTCATGTCTTAAGATCGATAGCGTATGGCCTGATGATTCTCGTACTGGCGAGGTTCACGATTTTCTGCGTTTAACCCAAGGTGTATACACCTTGTCCAATATTCCCCATAGCACCTCGCTTTGTCAAGGTTCTTATGACGTATTTCGCGCGTCTGGGGACCCCGAGGCGCTCAACAGGTTTGCCGCCACGGGCCCTGGTGTGTACACCCGAAGTGCTGACGGTGCATTTCCACGCTGACATAATCCCTCACCATGCGCCACAGCCCACCCACGTCCTTGCCCCGATAACCCTTATGAATGCGAAGCGTGGAAAATCGACCGCGGCCCCCCGGAACAGCAGACCTCGCGGAGGCAAGCCTGGCCGCCCGCGGCTCCATGCCATTTACGACGAGCTGCGTGAGCGGATCTGCCTTTTGCGCTATCCGCCGGGGATGGTGCTGCGCGAGAAGGACCTCGCGAAAGAATTCGGATTGAGCCGAACACCCATTCGCCAAGTCCTGCAACGCCTGGAGTTCGCCGGTCTCGCGCGAACGGCCGATGGGGTGGGGACGGTGGTCACAGGCTTTGATCTCAAGGCCGTCAAGGACGTGTTTGACGTACGCGAAAGAATCACCGAGCTGATTGGCGAACTGTCTCCGCTCGCACCGAGCGACGAAGTTGTGGAGACGTTGGAACGGCTGCAACAGCGGGCTCAGAATTTGCGCGGCAGCGATCAGGTGGAGGAGTTTTGGAGGATCAATCACGCACTGCAGCTGGCCATCGGCCGGCTCATCGGCAATGAAGCGCTGCGCTCGATGCACGACCTTTTCTACTACCAGGTGGCGCGCGTTTGGTACGCGTTGGTCGAGAAGATGTGGGCGCAGGAGGTTGAGGCGCTGCGCTGCGAAATCGCCGAGCTGCTGAAAGCGATGCGCGCGGGTGACGTGCGCGCTGTGGGGTTCATTCGGCGCAATTACATTGCTTATGCACGCAAGCTTGTCAGCCGCCACATCGAGGAGAGCTCGGGACGCGACGTCTGATAGATCGTGAGCTCGCTAGCCGTTACACGCGACCGATAGCCCATCAAGATGTGTGGCCACTACCCGCCGTGCCCCACCGCCAGCGCCTGCCGGCCACGCTCCGCAATCGTCGCGAGCGCGGTCTGGGTCGCGGATTCGAAAGCCTCGATCACCGAGCTCACCCGGTTGCTGCCCGCGGCCACGGTGGCTTCGGCCACGAAGCTCGCCAGCACGGTCCGCTCCGAGCGGTGGCCGATGGCGCAGCCGAACACCACATGCACTTTAGGCGGCGTTCCCTCGGTATAGTCCGCCTCGAAGCGGCGGATATCGAGCTGCAGGTAGTAATCGGTCGAAAACACACCCTGCGAGTCGTACACGCTGCTCCACGCCCCGCTGTTACGCAGGGTCTCTGCGGCCAAGTCCTCGATCATCTGCGGAATGGACGCGACCCAGCGGCTGCCGGCGTAGTAGTCGAGCCGATGGTCGCTGTTGACGACCATGATGCGGTCGCCATCCAGACCCGGCGAGGTGAGGGTGCGCCCAATGCGCAGGCTCGGTGCGCCGGGCGGCGGCGCCGGTGCATCTTTGGCTGGCGCGGCGCGCAACAGGTAGGCCTGGTCGGCCTGCCGATCGCTGTGGAACAGCCCGGAACAACCCGCCGCCATCGCGGCCATCACGACTATTGTGGAAATTGGCACCCATACGCTGCGGCCGGCCTTCATCGCGGGATCTCCACGCCGCCCCGCGGCGTCTGATAGATAAGCTGCGAGGGATCTTCACGCAAGCCATGCGCCAGCTCGCTGATTTCGCGCGCCGCGGAACGCCCATCTCGCAGGAAGCGCTCGAACTCCGGTAATGTGTCACGCGTGAAGGTACTCAAGTCGGCGCTGTTGTCCTTGACCAGTTTTTCAAGCTGCGCACTCGCAGCGGCCAGGTTGTCGGCCACCTGATTGACATGCTGCATAGCCGTCGCAAGCTCTGGCCCGATCCCGCGGACGGTCTGATTGACGCTTTGCGCGACGGAGCGGATGTCCGTTGCCGTGCCGCGCAGCTCGGCCGCCAGGGAGTTGATCTCGCGCAGGGTATCCGGTAGCTGGGCGGTCGCCCGGTCGATATTGCGCAGGCTGCCTGACACCGCGGCGAGGTTCTTGTCGCTGAGCAGTGTGTTGGCGCGATTCACGACCTCCTTCGCCAGGCCGACCAGCTCGGGCAGAGTTGACAGCAGCACATCGAAATTGGAGCGCACCGAGCGGATCACCGGGTATTCCTCGCTGGGCACGGCCGAGGTGAGCTGGCGGTTGCCGTTATTGGACAAAAGGTCGATGTACAGCAGTCCGGTGACCCCCTGCAGGGACAGTTCCGCCGCGGTCTTGGCGGAGATGGGCGCGGAAGAGTCGATGTCCGCGATCACCTGCACCCGGGCGGCGTCGCGCGGGTCCACCCGCATGCTCACCACGCGGCCCACGTCCACCCCCAGGTAGCGCACTGCTGAGCCGCGCGCCAGCCCGCTGACGCTACCCTCGAAGTAGATCTCATAGCGCGTGTAGTCCTTGTGCTCGCGGCTGTCCGAATACCAGTAGACGAACAGCGTGCCCAGCACCACGATCAGCACGACGAAGGCGCCGACGGCGGCGTAATTGGCCTCACGCTCCATGGGCGCCCCCGAGAGCCGCGACATGCGCGCGAGCGCGCACACCGTGGAAATAAGCCTGGATCCAGGGATGGGTGTGGCTCACGATGCCCTCGAGCGTATCGGTTTCCATCTTCTTGTCGACGATCACCCCGACACGATTGCAGGTTCGGAAGATGCTGTCCAGATCGTGGGTGATCATGACCACGGTGAGTTTGAGCTCGCTGCGCAGGCGCATGATGAGCTCATCGAAGGCGGCGGCGCTGATGGGATCGAGGCCCGAGGTGGGCTCATCCAGGAACAGGAGTTTGGGATCGAGCGCCAGGGCGCGCGCCAGCGCGGCGCGCTTGATCATGCCGCCCGAGAGCTGCGCGGGATATTTTTTCGCCGCTTCGGCGGGCAGGCCCACCATCTCGATCTTGCGCATGCCGCGCTCGTCGAGCTGCTCATCGGAGAGATCCAGGTGCTCGATCATGGGCAGCTGCACGTTCTGCAGCACATTCAGCGCGGAGAACAGCGCCCCCTGCTGGAAGGTGACACCATAGCTGGCCTTGATGGCGCGCAGCTGCGATTCGGAAAGCTGGGTGATATCACGCCCCTCGAGGCTAATGCAGCCCGCCTGGGGGCGGTTGAGGCCGAGAATGCTCCGCAGCAGCACGGACTTGCCCGTTCCCGAGCCGCCGACAATGCCGAAAACCTCCTCCTCACAGACCTCCATGTCCAGCCCATCGTGCACGGTCTGGGCGCCGAAGCGGTTGACCAGGCCGCGGACCTCGACGATGACCTTTCGCGCGCTCAAATATCAAGCTCCATGAACACCACCGCGAACAGCGCATCCGCCGCGATCACCATGAAAATGGACTGCACCACCGCCACCGTGGTCAAACGGCCGAGCTCACGCGAAGATCCCTGCACCTGCAGGCCCCGGTACGTGCCCGCCAGGGCGATCAGCATGGCGAACACCGGCGCCTTGGCGATACCCACCCAGAAAGTGGTGGCCGCAATCGACTCGTTCACCCGGCCGAGATACTGGGATATGGGCATGTCGAGCAGCACCCGGCACAGGAGCGCACCGCCGGTGAGACCGATGAGATCGGAGATCATGGTGAGCAGCGGCAGCGCTATCGTAAGGCCCAGCAGGCGCGGCACCACCAGCACCTCGAAGGGGTCGACACCGGTGGCCTTGAGCGCGTCCACCTCCTCGTTGAGCTGCATGGCGCCGATCTCCGCGGCGAAGGCGCTGCCCGAGCGGCCGGCGATGATGATGGCGGTGAGCAGCACCCCAAGCTCGCGCAGCACGCCGATAGTCACGAGGTCGACGACAAAGATCTCGGCGCCGAACTTCTGCAGCTGCTGGGCGCTCATGTAGGCGATGATCACGCTGATCAAAAACGCGATCAGCGCCACGATGGGGATGGCGGTGATGCCGGTGTCGTAGACATGCCGGGTGATGGAGGTCGGCCGCAGGTGCTTGCGGCTGGTGAAGGCGCGTCCGGTGCTCACCACGACCTGCCCTAAAAAGGCCAGTCCCGCGCGCGTCGCGCGCAGCCGATTCACCACATGCCGACCAAGCGCCTCGACGGGCTCCTCGAGCTCTCGCTCATCGAACTGGCTGGGATCGGCGCTCATCGGCGAATACTCGCACATTGCGCCCCACCCCCACTAGAATAAGGCGTTTTCTCCCGCGGAGCTTTCCATGAAACCAGCCCTCAACGTGGCAATCACCGGCGCGGCCGGGCAGATCGGTTACGCCCTCGCCTTCCGTGTCGCCTCGGGCCAGATTTTCGGGCCCGACCAGCCGGTGAAACTACACCTGCTCGAGATCACACCGGCACTGCCGGCGCTGCAGGGTGTGGTCATGGAACTCAACGATTGCGCTTTCCCCACGCTCACCCAGGTGGCAGCCACGGACGATGCGAAGGTGGCATTCCGCGATTGCCATGCGGCCTTGCTGGTGGGCGCGCGGCCGCGCGGCCCGGGCATGGAGCGCAAGGACCTGCTGCTCGCCAACGCGCAGATTTTCTCCGCGCAGGGCAAGGCGCTCAACGAGGCCGCCGACCGCAAGGCGCGCATCCTGGTGGTCGGCAATCCCGCCAACACCAATGCGCTGATCGCGCAGGCCAATGCCAAGGACCTGAACCCGCGCAATTTCACGGCCATGATGCGGCTGGATCACAACCGCGCCATCGCGCAGCTGGCGGACAAGACCGGCACGCATGTATCGGCCATCCGCCGCATGACCATCTGGGGCAATCACTCCTCCACCCAGTATCCGGACATCACGCATGCGCTGGTGAACGGCAAGCCGGCGCCCTCTTTAGTGGCCCGTGACTGGGTCGAGCAGACCTTCATTCCCACGGTGCAGCAGCGCGGCGCCGCCATCATCAAGGCGCGCGGCGCCTCCTCCGCCGCATCCGCCGCATCCGCGGCCATCGACCATGTGCGCGACTGGGCCCGCGGCACCGCCGACGGCGACTGGGTCAGCATGGGCGTGCCCTCCGATGGCAGCTACGGCATTCCGGCCGGCGTGATCTATGGTTTCCCGGTCACCTGCAAGAACGGCGAGTACCAGGTGGTACCGGGCCTGTCGGTGGATGAGTTCAGCCGCAAGCGGATGGACGCCACTCACCAGGAGCTGCTCGAGGAACGGGACGGCGTCAAGGAATTGCTGGGTTGAGACCTCCCGTCCGCGCGGCGCTGCTGGCCGCCGGCTGCACCTTCGTTTGTGTTGTGGCCAGCGCCTTCGGCAAGCCGAAGCCGGCGGACATCGTGCTCCAGGACGGGCGAGTCTACACCGTCAACGCGAAAGAGCCGGTGGTGGAAGCCGTCGCCATCCGCGACGGCAAGATCATCGATGTGGGCACCACGGAGGAGCTCAAACACTGGATCGCCAAGGCCACCACGGTGATGCAGCTCAAGGGGCACCCGGTGTATCCGGGCTTCAAGGACAGCCACGCGCACCTCCTGAGACTGGGGCTGTCGCACCTCAACGGGGAATACACCGGCGATCCGACACCTGATGTGAAACGCCGGGCCTGGAGTCTCGCCTTCGTGGATTGCCTGCGGGCGGGCATCACGGCAGTGGATGAGGCGGGACTGAGCTACGACGATGTGGAGCTCATCAAGCAGATAGCCGCGCAGGGCCTGATACCCATCCGGCTCTATGTGATGCTGAGCGGCTGGCCGGTGCTCAAGCGCTACGAGAAACCCGAGATCGGGCTCGGCGAGGGCCATTTGACGGTTCGTGCGGTGGACCTGCATGCCGATGGACCGGCCGGGGAACTGCGCACGGCCACCCGCTACGCGCTCGATCACGGCTTTCAGGTCGCCACGGACGCCATCGACGCCCGGAGCAATCGTTTGGTGCTGGATCTGTACGAGCATGCGCTGTCGCACGATCTCAGTCATGGCGACCTGCGCTGGCGGATCGAGCGGGCGCAGGTGCTCGATGACGCCGATATCCCGCGCTTCGCAAAACTCGGCGTCATCGCCTCCATGCAGACCGTGCACGCGACCTCGGACCGGCCGTGGGCGGCGGACCGCATTGGTATCGAGCGGGTGAAGGAAAGCGCCTATGCCTGGCGCAAGCTGCTCGAGAGCGGCGCCATCATCGCCAATGGCACGGATGCCCCAGTGGAGAGCATCGATCCCATCCGCAATTTCTACGCGGCCGTGACGCGCATGGACGAGAAAGGTCAGCCGCCCGGCGGCTTCGACCCCGAGGAGCGGATGACGCGCGAGGAGGCGCTGCGCTCGTACACGATTGAAGGGGCGTACGCGACCTTCACGGAGCGCGAGTCCGGTTCCATTGAGGTGGGCAAGAACGCCGATCTCGTCATCCTGTCGCAGGACATCATGCGGGTGCCGGAGGCCGACATCCTCAAGGTGAAGGCGGAATACACGATTGCGGGTGGGCGGATTTATAGCTTGAGGGCCAAGTAACTATCCGGCCCCGCTTACTGGTCATACTTGGCGAAATCCTACCTCGTAATCATGATTCCGCCACATATAACCTATAAATAGCGAAATCTTGTTTTTTTATATACATTTCATACGCTGTGCAATGGCTGACGATCCACGAGAGCCGTCAACACGGTCAGAAAATCCCTGAGAGGGCTGCTGCCGCCCAACAGCAGAAGCTGCGGCTCGCGGTGACTGCGCAGCGCTGCACAGCCTGCCGCCGTAAGCCCCAGCGGGCAGCGAATCCTGCCCGGCGCAGCGGCCATCTCTATCAGGCCCGGACCTGCGCCGGCCCCATCGCCCGCATCCGATAGCTCGTTCAAGGCGGACAGTAAAGTCCCGGAATCGCCATTCAATCCGAGCGCGGTCCAGCCTTGGGGCACGCGCTCGCCATCGGCACACAGCCGCAGATTGACGGAACGCGAGCTCGCCATCCGATCGGCGATTTCAACATGGATCCCGGCGTCCGCGGCGGCAATCGCCGCAAGCCATAGCAGCGGGTGAGCTGCGGGGCAGACCACGATCCAGTCGTTTTCGGCAATGCGGAGGTTCGCCAGATATCCTCGCAGGCGCCGCGCAAAACCAGCGATGTCCTTGCCGTTAAGTGGCGTGCCATCGCTCAGAGTGACAATCACGGCGTCGGAACCGTTCAGCGCTGAGAGACAGCGCGTGCGCATGGCCTCGCTCTCAGCTGCGTTCTGATTCGCATGAACACGCTGCAGATAGTGAGCGGCCGCACCCACCCTCACCGGCAGGAGTAGTTCCGCGGCGCTCAGACGATCGAGCACAACGCTCATTCGCGGCTCATCCGCGGCCGCCAGGAGTTGTGACCGATCTGCACCGCCGGCGGCTAGGTGTAAGGCCAGCAGCGAGATCTCATCCAGCGCCACAGGCGCTTGCGGCAGCCGCGCCTGATAGGCCGGATGCCGCACCAGATAGTGTTCCACCGCGCCGTCATAGAGTCCCGATGAAGGCTTTGCCGCCGAGCGTGTCATGCTGAGTCGAAACATCGGATTGACGATGAAACGACAGTCGGTGAGCGGCGGCGCGGAAACAGGTCGGGCGGCCGGGAGGATCGCAATCAATCCATTGTAGTGTGGCGTGAGACAGTCATCCCTGAGCTCCGCGGTGCGTGGACCGTCGAACAGCACGGTCTCACTGAACACAAAACCTCGCCGGGAACTGCCAGCGGTGATGTCATCCAGCCACGCTCGATACTCCCGGCCGTGGAGCTTGGTGCCGCCGCGCTCGAAGAACGGCTCAGGCTCGCTATTGGCCAGATGCACATGCGGGAAAAGGAGCGCGCCATCGGCGCGCACGATGCGCAAGCACTCGTTCGCAAACGGGTAGCCCGCAAAGCGATGCAAGGCATCATGCGCGTGCAATAGATCGAACGCCTCGCTGCGAAACGGCAGCGGCTGCTGCGGGTGACAGAACACGATATCCAGGTTGGCGGCGCGCCGGCCGCTGCCGAGCAAATGGCGGAACCCCCGATAGCCCAGCACGCTCGAATCCCCTTCCCACAGGCTCACGACCCGCTGCGAGGGAAATTGACCCGCGAGCCACTCCCCACTCCAACCCGTACGACACCATGCATCCAGGATGAATCCGTCCGCTCTCAGGACCGGGCGGACGTGAGGGAGCAAGGGCTCGACGGCGCGGCCCGACTCATTGAAGGGTTGGAATGCCGCATAGGACTCGATGACATTGCGGGCTTGCTTGTCCCTGACATAGTCATCGTACTCCTGCGCCGTCCCAAACAGCCGGTGCGCCATCTGCGCCAGAGCCTCAGGATGCGCCTGACTTTCGTGCAGCAGGGATTCCGCGAACATCGCAAAGCCGGCGACGATGGGAATGACCGTCGTGCGACAGGAGCAGCGCAGAAACCCCTGCTCGATCTGCTCATCGGAGCCGACCTGGTCGATCGCCTCGTAAGCTTCCCGGCAGCACGGGCAGGCAAGGACAGACAGTGTCGAGCGCTGCATGGCTGCTTAGCGATGCAGGTAGTAGAAATCGATCGCGTCGCGATCGAAGAAGTAGTAAACGAGCACCAGCAGAACGGCGTACCACAGGGCATACAGAACGTCGACGACGGGTTGCGGCAGTCTTTTGACGAGAAAGCGATACATGCTACACGCTCGCCAATATGCGCTCGAGCGCGCGTGTGATCCAGAAGCTGAACAGCACGAAGTGCACGGTGATCGCGATGGCGAACACCCGCCAAACCGCGGCCGGCGCCGCCGGGAGCGCCTCGATACGCTGGCCGGCTTTCGCGTCGAACCAGCGGAATGCCGCGATGCCCGTTCCGTGATAAGCGCCCCATAGCAGGTAACGCAGCGACAGATCGTGCCAGAGCCCCAGAACGATCATGGCGGCCAGCACCGCGACATAGGGTTTGCGGGTGACGGACAGAACCGGGGTGAAAATGTAGTCCCGGCACCAGGAGGAGAGCGAGATATGCCAGCGCTGCCAGAAGTCGGCGATGTTGCGCGCGAGCAGCGGCCAGTGGGAATTCTCGCGGATGTTGAAGCCCATCAGGGCGCCGAAGCCGATCGCCACATCGCTGTAGCCGCTGAAGAGCAGATAGAGCTTGGCCCAGAAGAGCAGCACCGAAAGGTAGCCGCCGGCCAACGGGTGCCCGGCCCATTGCGCAAGCAACGGCCACAGCTCCTCGCCGATCAGATAATTGCCCAGGACGACCAGCTTGACCAGACCATAGAGCACACGCTGCGCACCGCGGGCGAATTGCGGCGGGTCCCAGCGCCGGCGGCGCAAATCGCGCAGGAATTCGTCGCAGCGGTGAATGGGCCCCGCCGCAAGAGTGCCGGGCAGGAATTGATAGCACAGATACTCATCGAGGCGATGCGGCCGCAGATTGCCCTGGTACGATTCGAAGAGGTAATGAATCAGGCGCAGGGCGTAGAAGGCCATCCCCAGCGGCAGCACCACCCGCAGATCGAGCGAGCTGACACTGTGCTCGCTCATGCCGAGAAGCATGAGGTAGGTGCCGGCAATCGCCGTGATGCTGGCGAGCAATACGGTCCGGGTCAGGAGCGCGTACCGGTGCAGCGCAAACGTGCCGACGCTTGCCAGGGCGAGCAACGCGAGGGATCCGGGTGAGACCACCGCCAACAGGCCTACGCCGCAGGCCGCCACGAGCAGAGGTTGGAAGCGTTGAGGGAGGAGCCAGGACACGGCAACGGCGATAGCCGACCACAGCAGCACCATCTCGAGCAGGCCCTGCTCACCCATGTCGTGCACTGCGCATTGCGAGCAATCGGGTGGAGAGCCAGCGGCTGTACAGATCGCGGCCGAGAGCGGTCATGTGGCCTTCATCGCAAAACGCGCCGGCGGGGAGCGGGTCCGCAGTCCACAGGTCAAAGCCGTTCCTGGCGGCGAACTCAGGCAGCGTCACCGCGTTGCTCTGCGCGGCCCAGGGGGGCAGCAGCGCTTCCGCCCAGGCGGCGCGCGGCAGACGCAGCAAGACGATCTGAGTTCCGGAGCTGCGCAGAGCGCGCAGCAGCTCGAGATATTTTTGGCGGCTCTCGGGCGTGCTCAGGCGGGCCGTCGACAGACGCGTGGCGTAGAGCAGCCTCTCGGGCTCGGATTGCCTTACAGCACATTCCTGCGCCGAGGGAAAGCGCTCGGCACCGCGATTCTGGCCATAGTTGTCGTCGCTGTGCTTGCGCCCACTCAGGTAGGCGTCGAGCCGTTTCTCGAGCGGCAAAAGGTCGTGCCGGATCGGAAAGCGTGAGCCACGATCGAAGAGCAGCAGGTCGCTCTCCAGCAGCAGCATATCGGGCGGATGGCTGGCGAGCGCGCGCAAGGCAGGCTCCAGGTCCCAAAAGTTCGCGCCTTCGAAGGTCACCCGGTGAAAAGCGACAGGGTGCGGCAGTGCCGCGAGACGTTTCGTGAAGCGATCGTCGTAGTCGATAGCGTAGAGTGTCTTCGATGAGCCGAGCGCGACGATCTCCAATGGATGCGGTGCCGCCTCGCTCAGCCGCCCAAGATTCAAAGTCTCGGCCGAAACACCGCTCGCCGGCCTGGCAAACGCCGGCATGTGCGCCTCGCCCGCGAGCAAGGCCATCAGGATGACGAGGATGGCCGCGGTATATCCCCAGACTCGCAGTGGAGGATGATCGGATGCAGTCGTCACGCGGACTCGATGAGCTCGAGAGCTTTGCCCAAACGATCCAGCGCCATGATCTGTCGTGGGCTGAACCGCACCTTGAACTCGATCTCCAGACCATGCACCAGCTCCAGATGCGACAGCGAGTCCCAGCCGGCGATGTCACCCGGCGTGGTGGCCAGTGATAGCGAATCGGCTCGTGTCTTGAAGCAAGCGGCGGCCACTTTGAGCAGCCGCTGCGTGCGTTCGGCTGAGCCATCCGCCGTTGGAGCAACGAACTCGCGCACCTCCTTGAGCAAGTCCCGAACGGCCTCGATCCTGACTTTTCCGGACAATCCCCGCGGCAGGCTGTCGACACGCTCGATGCGACTCGGCACCTTGCGCGGTTCGAGCTCTCTTGCGCAATGGGCCAACAGCTCCTCGTTGCTGACGGCCGGATCCGCGCACACCGCACAAGCGACCGTCTCGCCCCATACGGCGTCGGGCATGCCGACGGTGACGGCTTCGCGCACGCCCGGATGACGCTGCAGCACTTCGGTGATCTCTTCTGGATGAATATTGTACCCGCCACGGATGATCAGATTCTTGTATCGCCCGCAGATCCAATAACGTCCGCTGTCATCCCGGTAGGCCGCATCGCCGGTGCGAAACCATCCGTCGCGCATGACTTCCGCCGTGAGCGCCGGCGCGCCGAAATAGCCGGACATCAGCAACTCACCGCGCATCCATAGCTCGCCGGACTCCTGGTCCGCTGCCTCCGTGCCGTCCGGACGGACGATCCGCAACTCGCAATCCACCGGCATGCCGATACTTCCCGGCATGCGGCTTTGCGCGTCGGGACCTGCGAAAACTCCGCCGACGACGGTCTCCGTCAATCCGTATACATTGACCAGCGGCACGCCGAAAGTCGTCTCGAAGCTCTCGCACAGCGCGGACTCGAGTTGCGCCCCGCAGGAGATGAGAAGCTCGAAATCGCCGCCCTGGAATGCATCGCGCTGATCGAGACCGAGACGCTGGATCAATGCCAGCATGGTCGGCACGGCGACGAGGTGCGTGATGCGCAGCTGGAATACGGCGTCCAGCAGCCGGTCGATACTCGTGACCTCGAAACGCAGTGGACGAAACACGGGGATCGCGTTGTAGAAACCGATCACGGGACCCTGGATCATGCCATCGGCGTGCGCCAGCATCAGCGTATTGAGGACCCGGCTCGACGGACTGTATTTGAAGCGCCGCGTCAGGGTTCGCAGGTGTGCGAACAAAGCGCGATGACTGATGCTGACGCCTTTGGGCTGATCCGTCGTTCCCGATGTGAACATCACGTAAGCGAGCGTCTCGGGATCGAGCCGTTGTGGCGGCGCTTTCGGCTGCTGCGCCTTAAGCAGTCCGTGCAGATCGCCACCAGCCCCCTGACCGCGCCGCAAAGCGCCGAACAGCCCCTTGGGCGCCGCAGCTGCGATCTCGACGATTCGGATCTGCGATCCGGTCAACGCCCATTTCGTCACGAGCGCCCGATCCATCAGAACCAGGCGAGGTGAGGCGGCTGCGACCAGTGTCCTCGCGCGCTCGGGCCCCATCTCGGGGTCGAGATTGACCACGGTCACGCCGCAGCAGATCGAGGTCACGAACAGCAGCGCAGCCTCCGCATCGTCGCTGGTGGCCACCACCACGCGCTCGCCGGACTCGATACCGAGGGAGGCAAGCAGCGCGCAGAAGGTCTCGATCCGGGCGCGCAGTTGCGCGAAGGTGATGGTCCGCTGCGGGGTGACGAGCCAGGGCTTGCCGGCGAGCTCAGTGCTGCCGATATGCTCGTAGCATTCAAAAGCGCCCGAACGGGTTGCGCGGTCAAGCATCGAACAGCTCCCTCAACGCGTTGCGTAATATCTTGCCACTGGTGTTGCGCGGGATGCGCGGTACCCAGCGAAACACCGCCGGCGCGCGCTCCCGACCGAGCCGCTCGCTCACAAAGACCGCGATAGCTTTTTGATCTGCGCTACTCGGTGTCCAGCCCTCTCGCGGGACAAGTACGGCAGCGATTCTTTCGCCACCGGTCGGCTGAGGCAGGCCGCACACCGCCGCCGCCTCGATGCTGTCATGCTGCTCGAGCACCGCCTCGATCTCGCGCGGATGAACACGATCGGTGCTCTGGGTTTTGATGAAACCCGAACGCCTGCCAACCAGCGTTATCCGGCCGTCCTCGTGCTGCCACACGATATCGCCCGTGCGCAGCCAGCTGTCGCTGAAACATGCCGCGGTGGCGCTCGGCTCATCAAGGTAGCCGCTCATGGGAAATTTCTGCCGCACCTGCAGCTCGCCGGTCTCGCCGGCCGCAACCGCGGCGCCATTCGGATCGACGACGCGGATCTCGCAGCCGACCGGCCAGCCGATGCTCGAGTCGTTGGGGGCCCAGTCACGCAGCCGCTGGCTCAGGCACAGTCCGACCGATTCGGTCAGGCCATAGTAGTTGATCACGGGAATGCGGAAGCGCTGGTGAAAGGTTGAGACTTCACTGTCATTGAGATCCGTGCCCGTACAGTAGAGCGCGCGGATTGCCGCGAGCGCGGTGGCGCTCACCCGATCGCCGAGCAGATTGATTTGGCGCAGCAGCAGCGGCGCGGCCACGACGCGCTCGGGTCGTGCCTGTTCCAAGAGCTCAAGCAGCGAGAAAATGTCGGGCCGCCGCGACCGTGGCGCGCAGATCCAGTGCATGCGAGCCAGCGGCGCGGCCACAAAGGCATTGCGCAGACCGCTCATGGTGTGCGGGTCGGGGAGATTCAGCAGCCGCTCACCGGCGCGCCACTCGAAGGTACTCACGGCCAGCGCGGCGCTGTGCATCAGCGCCGCACGGCTCAGCACCACCACCTTGGGATCGGAGGTCGTGCCGGAAGTGAACAGGCAAGCAGCCGGCAGCTCCGGTGGCACATTGGGTGGCGTGAAGGATTGTGACTGCGAGTCGGCCGCAGCCGCGGTCGCCTCATCGGCGAGTTGCAACACTCTCGAACCGGAATCGAGTGCCTGCCAATGTGAGCTCTCGATATCGTCCTCGACAATGAGCAGCCGCGGCTGGATCTTTTTCAAAGCCAGCCGGCGCAGATAGTCCGGCCAGGAAGGATCGACGGGCACGAACGCGGCCCCGACGGCCACGGTCGCCCAAAAAGCGACGAATGCCGCGGGTCCTTGCTCACCGCAGAAGAGCACGCGATCGCCACGCGCGACACCGGCAGCGGCGAGTTGCCCCGCGGCACGCCGGATACGGGCGCGCAAAGCGGCGGCGCCGATTGGAAGCTTATAGTCCCCGTACGACAGCGTGAACCCAGGGCTCGCCGAGTCTTGTCGAAAGATGATATCGAGCATTCTTTGTGGCCCCACGGTACCTGGCCGCGGGCGTCCCGATCGTTGCGGGGGATACTACCAATGGCCGCTGCGCGCCGCGCGCGGTGTTACCCATATCCTTGGGCAGGCTGCGGCGTCAAAGCCCGCAGCGCGGCTGTTTTGTGACGCAGGTCACGATTGGTTTTCGCGGTGTTCGGTGTTCGCGGCCATTTACGCAGGCCCGATTCTTGGTGCAGTCTGTCCCATGCGCACACATAGAAGCTCTTCCGAGCGGGTGGTCTACGCCGCCCTTCTCGGCAACCTGCTGGTGACGGCGACCAAGTTCGCCGCGGCGGTCGTCAGCGGCAGCTCGGCCAGCTGCTGGAGGATAGCGCGGCGCTCGTGGGCATTGCCCTGGCGGCGCTGGGTGATGTGTACGTGCGCTCGTCCTCCTGCGCAGCTATAGTCCCGACGGCATTTTCCGGCTTACGTCGAGAGGAATCGCCATGCTCGGTGCCCTGCTCATCCTCGTCATCCTCGCCGCCGCAGCGTACGCCGTCACCCAGGTAGGCGGTGTCATTACGCTGGCCTTCATCGCGGCGGTGCTGTTCCTGGCCTACAAACGGCTGCCGCTGCTCACCTTCACGGCGACGTTCACCGTACTGCTGGCGGCTTACACCATTTTTGGCGCGGCGAGCGCGCCCGCCGGACTCTGGAAAGGCTTCCTGTGGTTGATGCTCGCCGGCCTGTGGCTGCTCAATGTCCGCCCGCTGCGCAAGGCGCTGATCACCCGACGCTTCATGATGACATACCGGAAGCTCCTGCCGTCCATGTCGCAGACGGAAAAGGAGGCGCTGGAGGCCGGCACGGTGTGGTGGGACGGGGAGCTGTTCACCGGGGCGCCGCGCTGGTCGAAACTGCTGGCCGCAAAGGCGCCGCAGCTCTCGACCGAGGAACAGACCTTTCTCGACGGTCCCTGCGAGGAGCTGTGTCGCATGCTCGACGACTGGGACATTACCCACCGGCGTGCGGATCTGTCGCCGAAGGTCTGGGACTTTCTCAAATCCAAGGGCTTCTTCGCGATGATCATTCCGAAGCGGTACGGCGGTCTCGAGTTTTCCGCTTACGCGCATTCCTGTGTGCTGGTGAAGATCGCGGGACGCAGCGCCACGGCCGCCTCCACCGTGGCGGTGCCGAATTCGCTGGGTCCGGCGGAGCTTTTGAATCATTACGGCACTGAAGAGCAGAAGAATCACTATCTGCCGCGCCTGGCGCGCGGCGAGGAAGTGCCCTGTTTCGCATTGACGGGACCGCGCGCCGGATCGGATGCCGCCTCGATTCCGGACACTGGCTATGTGTGCCGCGGGATGTGGCAGGGGCAGGAGATCGTCGGCGTCAAGCTCAATTTCTCCAAGCGCTATATCACGCTCGCGCCCGTCGCCACGGTGGTGGGCCTTGCCTTCCGCATGTTCGATCCGGACAGGCTCGTGGGCGAGAAGACCGACATCGGCATCACCTGCGCGCTGATCCCGCGCGGCACGTCCGGCATCAGCATCGGGCGGCGGCATTTTCCGCTCAACATCCCGTTCCAGAACGGACCCATCCAGGGACGGGATGTATTCGTGCCGCTGGATTTCATCATCGGGGGGATGAAGATGGCCGGCCAGGGCTGGCGCATGCTGGTGGAGCAGCTCTCGGTGGGACGTTGTATCTCGCTGCCCTCCAATACCACGGGCGGGGCGAAGGCCGCGGTCTGGGCGACGGGGGCGTATGCGCGGCTGCGGCGGCAATTCAACATGCCGGTGGGCCGGTTCGAGGGTGTGGAGGCGGTGATTGCGCGCATGGTGGGGCTGACCTACACCATGGACGCCGCGCGCTCGGTCACTGCGGGCGCCATCGACGGCGGCGAAAAGCCTTCGGTGCCCTCGGCCATGCTCAAATATCACGTGACGGAGATGAGCCGGCAGGTGGCCAACGACTCCATGGATGTGCACGGCGGCAAGGGCATCTGTCTTGGGCCGCGCAACTATCTCGGTCGCAATTACCAGGCCGTGCCCATCGCCATCACGGTGGAAGGCGCGAATCTTCTGACGCGCAACCTCATCATCTTCGGCCAGGGAGCCATCCGCTGCCATCCCTTCGTGCTGCGCGAGATGAATGCGGCGCGCAATCCGGACCGCGGGAAAGGCGTGGACCAGTTCGACCGCGCGCTCTTCGGCCATATCGGCTTCACGATCTCGAACGCGGTACGCTCGCTCGTGATGGCGCTCACCCTGGCGCGTTTCACGCACGTGCCGCTCAAGGGACCGACGGCGCGCTACTACCAGCACATCGTGCGGTTCAGCGCCTCCTTCGCCTTCGCGGTGGATGTGGCCATGCTCACCTTGGGCGGCTATCTCAAAAAGAAGGAGAATCTGTCGGCGCGGCTGGGCGATGTGCTCTCCTGCATGTATCTCGCCTCCATGGTGCTCAAGCACCATGAGAACCAGGGGGCACCGAAAGAGGACCTGCCCATCGTGGAGTGGGCCTGCCGCCACTGGCTCTATCACGCGCAGGAGCAGCTGCATGGCTTCCTGCGCAATTTCCCCAACCGCGCTCTGGCGGGCCTGATGCGCATGATGATCATGCCGCGCGGACGCACCTACTCCGCGCCGGACGACCGCCTGGGTGGCGCGCTGGCTACGCTTGCCATGACGCCCTCGCAGGCGCGCGAGCGCTTGGGATCCTTCGTGTATGTCACGGTGGAGCCCGGCAATCCGCTCGGCCTGCTGCAGGAGCTGCTGGTGCTGGCGCAGACGGCGGAGCCCATCGAGAAGCGCATCCGTGTCGAGGGGGTGAAAGCCGGCAAGATCATGGCGCTCGATCTGCCGGGACAGACTCAGCAGGCGCTGGTGGCCGGCATCATCTCCGAGACCGAGGCGGCGGCGCTGCGCGAGTACGACCGCAAGCTGATGGAGATCGTCAATGTGGACGATTTCGCGCCCGCGGAGCTTGCGGCGCAGGCGCAACCGGTGCCGGCGGCGGTTTCGGGGGTGCACGTCGCGTAGTAAGCTTGGAATCTTAAGTTAAGATTTATCCATGTATCTGTCCTTTTTCGGGCTGAATGAGAAGCCCTTTGCCATCACGCCGGATCCGCGCTATCTCTATTTGAGCGAGCGCCACGCCGAAGCCCTGGCTCACCTGCTGTACGGGATCAACGAGGCGGGCGGCTTCGTGCAGCTGACGGGCGAGGTGGGCACGGGCAAGACCACCATCGTGCGCTCGCTGCTGGCGCAGGCGCCGAAGAACGCGGAGATCGCGCTCATCCTCAATCCGCGGGTGACGGCGCCGGAGTTCCTGCTGACGATCTGCGAGGAGATCGGGATCGGGGTGCCGGATGATGCCATCGGCAGTCTCAAGGACTTGGTGGATATTCTCAACGACTACCTGCTCAAGGCGCATGCCGGCGGGCGGCGCGTGGTGCTGGTGGTGGATGAGGCGCAGAACCTGGCGCCGGAGGTGCTGGAGCAGGTGCGGCTGCTCACCAATCTGGAAACGCCGACGCAGAAGCTGCTGCAGATCATCCTGATCGGCCAGCCGGAGCTGCGGGAACTACTGTCGCGCAATGAGCTGCGGCAGCTGGCGCAGCGCATCACCGGGCGCTACCACCTCGATCCGCTGTCGCAGGATGAGACCACGGCCTATGTGCGGCACCGGTTGCGCGTCGCGGGCGCCACCACGGATATTTTCACGCCGCTGGCGTTGAGCGAGGTGTACCGGCTTTCGGACGGCGTGCCGCGGGTCATCAATGTGATCTGCGATCGCGCTCTGCTGGGGGCCTATACCCAGGACCGCCATCGTGTCACGCCGTCGCTGGTGCGCGATGCGGCGGCGGAGGTCTTCGGCCGGCGCTTCGCGCCGCTGTGGCTGCCCTGGGCGGCGACCGCGGCCACCGGAATTGCGCTGGCGCTGGGGGCGTGGGCGTTATGGGAGATCGCGCCCTGGAGCGGTCATGCGCAGGAGGCCGTGGCGAGCGTGCCGGCCGCGAAGGCGGCGGCGCAAATGCAGAGGCAGGTACAGACAGCATCCTCTTCCCCTGTCGCGAGCGCCGCGCCCGCTGGAACGGCTCCTGTGGCACCAGCCCGCACCACAACGGCAACGGCCGCTGTATCGCTGCCCGCGCTGCTCAAACAGCACAAGGCGGAGACCGATCCGGACAATGCCTTCACGCGTCTCTTCAGTCTGTGGAAGGCCAGCTATGTTGCCGGCAATACGGATCCCTGCACTCAGGCGCGCAAGCAGGGACTGGAGTGCCTGATGCAGCGGGGCTCCTTCGGCCAGCTGCGCCTGTACAACCGCCCCGCGATTTTGATGCTGAACGATGATGTGGGCGGGACGCACCAGGTGGTGCTGGCGTCTCTGGGCGACGAGCAGGCGCAGCTCGATATCGGCGCCACGCATACCGAGGTGAGTATCGGGGAGCTGTCGCGCTACTGGTTCGGGGATTTTGTGCTGCTGCAGCGCCGAGGGGCCGCCGCGGCGGCGGATGCCCCGCAGCTCAACTCAACGCCTGTGCACAGCGGCTGATCATGTCATTCATTCTCGATGCGCTGAAGAAATCCGAGAACGACCGGCAGCGGCAAAGCGGTCCTGGCCTGTTCGAGGTGAAAGTGGCCGCGCCGAAGGCGCGCTGGCCGGCGTGGGCCTTTGCGCTGGCGGGATTGTTGGCGGTCAATATCGGCGTGGTGGTGTGGCTGGTGCTGCGGCAGCCTTCGCAGGCTTCAACTCAAATACCGGCGAGCGCACCGCCCGCCGCAATGGCGCCGGCGGCGCTGCCGGCTCCCGCGGCATCGCCGCCAGTTACCGCCCCACCGCCCGCGGCGCAGACGGTGGCGGCCGAGCCGACGGAGGCGGGCGCGTCAGAAGCAAATCCCGAGGATTATGAGCCTGCGGCGGAGCCGCCGGCATCCGTGCCTGGGCCCGCCGCGGAACCGCCAGGCCATGTGACGCGGGCGACCGCGGAAGGGCTGCCGACTTACGAGGAGATGGCAGGCAGGCCCGGTCTGCCGGAGCTGCGGCTGGACCTGCATGTGTACGCGGCGCAGGCGAAGGACCGCTTCATTCTGCTCAATATGCACCGGCTGCGCGAAGGCGACTCGTTGCCCGAGGGGGTGCGCGTGGAGGAGATCACGCCGGGCGGCGCGATTCTCTCGTTCCAGGGCTCAAAATTCGTGTTCGACCGGCAGTGAGCCCGGTAGTGAACTATTCAGCGATGTACCACTTCTTGTCCACCTGCTCGAGCACGAAGCGGTCGTAGGGCAGGCCCTGGCCGGAGAGGTCGTAGACGGCGCGCGCGCCTTCATACTCAAAACGCGGCACCAGGCCTTTGACGATGCGGATGGTGGAAAGCAGCATGTCGTGGGAGCCGGCGCTGGCCTTGCAGGAGCCGATCAGGGCCTCGCGCGCTTTTTTCGCGGTGACGCGGCGGAAATTGGGACTCATGAGCTTCTCGTAGTATTGCTCGCAGTCGCCGGCGACGAGCGCTTTCTCCGCATTGGCGAGAAGATCGGTGATGGCCGGCGGCAGGCCGGCTTCGGCGGGGGTCATGGCGGTGCCGGGCGCTTTCATCTCGCCGGTATTGGGAGACAGTGCCGGCGGCCCGAAGCCGCGGCGGCCTTTGATCAGATCGTCGATCTGGGCTTCGATCTCGGCGGGCACGACGGCTTTCCAATCCTTGCCGTAGGGTTTGACGGCGACCACGCGCACGGTGCTGATGGTGCCGCGCTCGCGCGGTGGCTTGCCGCGCACGACGACCTGGACCACACCGTCCTTGTCGGGGATGGCGGCGAGTCCTTCGATGTTTTGGTACTCGCGGCCGCCCAGGGAGAGCTTGCGCGTCAGAGTGGTGTAAAAGCCCACGGAGGTCATGCGCTCGAGCTCGGCGAGCGGCATGCCGGGGCCGAACAGGCGGGCGCGGATGGTGTTGTCGCTGCGAGTGGCCTCATCGCGCATTTGGGTCAGCAGCCGGGCGCGCAGCGCATCGAGCTCGGCGGGGTGGATGGCAAAGGCGACTTCCTGGGGGTCGCCCGAGGCCACCGCGGCGAGGAATTGCTGGGCGGCGTCGCGCTGGCCTGAGCTGGGCTTGTCGATGGCGGCGTGGACGGTGCTGGTGCCGACGGCGAACAGCAGCGCGGCGAGGGTGGCGACGAAGGTCAGCCGGGCGATCAGCCGAGAATGGTCGGTGGACATGCAATCCCCTGTTTTATGGTCGGAGGAGTTTACCAGTGCTACGCCCCGGCATGACGCGCTTCACAGAATCCCGTTCCGACAGCGACAGCGCCCGGTCCTTCAGCCATCTTGGCTGTGCTCTGGAGAACCGACCTTGGCGAGCATCCCCCAACACCACCCGGAAGGCCGTTCCAGCCTTCCCAGCACTGCGAGCGCCGCCCTGCCACAGACGGCGGAAAGCCTCACTGTCCTCACGCAGGACGCAGCGCTGCTCGAGACATTGATGGATGTGTCCGCCGCGCGCATTGTCGCGGTGCAGACGGAAGCGGAGCTCGCGGTTCATATATTGAGCGGTCCGGGAGTCGCGGTCATAGATGTCGCTTCCATGATCAGCTCTATCGCGCAGTTCATCGCGCATCTGAAAAGTCAGTTTCCAGACCTGGTGCTGGTGGTCGCCGGCGGCACGCAGGAGCAGTCGGCGCTGTCGGCACAGATCAGTGACGGTACGGTGTATCGATTTTTGCACAAGCCGCTGTCCCCGCAGCGGGTCAAACTGTCTATCGATGCCGCCTGGCGCCGCCACCGCGAAGCCGGCGGCTCGCGCACCGTGACCCAGCAGGCAGTGCGCATCGTTGCGCCGAAGCGCTCGTTCAACCTGATGTGGATTGCAGTCGCGGTCGGCGCGCTCGCCCTCGGCGGTATTTGGCTGACCTCTCATTCGCCGCCGCCGATGTCTATGGCCGCGACGGTCCCTGCTCCCACGCGTGCACCCGTGCCCGCACCCGTACCGGTTACGGAGCAGACACCGCCCGCACCGCCTCCGCAACCCGCTGCTCTCCCAATGATCGCCGCGACGGTAGCGCCGGTCTCCGCAGTAGCCGCGGAAACTCAAACGACCGAGCCCACGCCAATACCCGCCGACGACCCCACCGCCGAGTCCAGTTTCACCGAAGCCGCCCGCGCTCAGCGCTGGGTCGGGGATGTCAAAGTGGCGCTGGCGGGCAAGCCCAGCGTGGCGATGACGGCGCTGCCGGTGCCGCAGATCAAAGAAGACCCGGCGGCGCCTGCGGCGGCACTGCAAAAGATTCATCATGTGGATCCGCAGTATCCCGATGAAGCGCGCCGGAAAAACACCGGCGGCTGGGTGGACCTGGACCTTACCGTGCAGCCCGATGGGTCGGTGGGCAAGGCGGCGGTGCTCAATACCAGCACGCCGGGCCTCTTCGATCAGGCAGCGGTCGCTGCCGCGCGCAAATGGCGCTACCAGCCCTTCGACTCGGCCGCGCAGCACACCACCGTGCGCATCCGCTTCGAGCTCAAATGATTCCCCGCCTGACGGTCGTCGACCGGGATTCCCGGTATGCGGAATGGTTGCGGCGCCATCTCGGTGTGCTGTGCCCCGATGCCGCCGTGAGCGTCGTGGCTCCCGAGACCCTAGCGAGCGCGGGCGAATCGCTGACCTTCGACCAGTGCGACCTTTTGATCTTTGCGGCAAGCTTTGGCTGCAGTCCGGAGGACCCCGCCGCCGCGGGCCTTGAGCTGCTGCGCCTGTTCCGAAGCAGAGCTACCTTTCCCCCGGTCATCGCCATCGCCGAGGATGGCAATGAGCTCACCGCCGTGCGCGCGGTGCAGCTCGGCGCGCTCGACTACCTGCCCAAACGCCTGCTGACCCCGGAGCGGCTCAAGACCGCGGTACGGTTGGCCCTGCGGCGAGTGGAGCGTCGCGTCGCGCGGCGCCAGGCCCGGCTCGTGCAGACTTCCAATACCGCGGAGCACGCACTCGATGAGTCGATAGCGGAGCCCCTGCAGCCGGCGGCTGCGCCCGACCCCATTCCCGGCTACGCCATCGGTACCGCGCTCGGGGAGTCAGAGAAGGCCGTTGTGTACCGCGCCGTGAGCGCCGCGCTCGGCCGTGACGTGGCGCTCAAGATCAGCAAGAGCGAGCGCAGCGAAGGGCAGCTGCTGGCGCGCGAGTACGCCGCCGTGTCCACGCTGCGCCATCCCGCCATCGTGCAGATCCATGACTACGGCACCCACGACGGCCGCGAGTACCTCGCCATGGAGTTCTTCCCGCGCGGGGATCTCAAGGCCCGACTGCAGCAGGGCATTGCGGAGCAGGACGCGCTGCGCTACCTCGAGCAGATCGCCGCAGCCCTCAAGGTGGTGCATGACGCCAGTCTGCTGCACCGCGACTTGAAGCCACCCAATGTCATGCTGCGCGAGAACGACACCGTGGCGCTGATCGACTTCGGGCTGGCGCGTAATCTGGAAGGGGGCCTGCACAGCACCCGCACCGGAGTGTTGCGCGGCTCGCCTTATTACATGAGCCCGGAGCAGGCGCTCGGCGAGGAGCTCGATCCGCGCACCGATCTTTACAGCCTCGGGGTCATTTTTTACGAGATGCTCCTGGGCCGGAAGCCCTTCACCGGCTCATCGGCCATCGAAGTACTCCAGGAGCATGTCAACGCCCCGGTCCCAACCCTTCCCCCGCCGCTGGCCACGTACCAGCCGCTGCTCGAGCGGCTGCTCGCCAAATCCCGTGACGACCGGTTCGCCCACGCCGACGAAGTGCTGAGTACCCTGGAAGCGGCCCGCGAGACGGCGCGGCCGCGCTCCTCGGCCGCGTAACTCCGCGCCGCATAAGGCTTATAAGGCTTGACACACCTCCGTCATAAAGGTGCAATGCAGGCTCGAAGCTTGCTCTCATTTTTTACGCATGCATCTCGTCGATACGACCTTGTTCTATTCTCCGACGAGCGGCGGCGTCAAGCGCTATCTCACCGCCAAGCACGCCTGGCTGGGCGCCCATAGCGCCTGGACCCACTCCATCCTGGTGCCCGGTCCGCAAGAGCGCATGGAGCGTGGCGGAGTCTGCACCATTGCCGGCTATCCGGTCCCCGGCACGTTCAACTACCGCCTACCGCTCAATGTGCGGCGCTGGATCGATCTGCTCGACGCGCTCGAGCCCGACCTGATCGAAGCTGGCGATGCCTTCCATCCCGCCTGGTGCGCCTCGGCCGTGGCGCGGCGGCGCGGCATTCCCGTCGCGGCGTTCTACCATTCGAACCTGCCGCAGATCATCGGCCGGCGCATTGGCAGCACCAGCGAGCGCACCCTCGGGCGCTATGTACGCTGGCTTTATCAGCGCTTCGATGTGGTGTTTGCTCCCAGCCGCCTCATGTGCGGCTACCTGCGCAGCCTCGGCGTGCCGCATGTCACCCACCAGCCGCTGGGCGTCGATGCCGAGGTGTTTCATCCGCGCCAGCGCAGCATGGATCTGCGCCGCAAGCTTGGGCTGTCGGGCGAGACCCGTCTGCTGGTGTATGCGGGACGCTTTGCCGGGGAGAAGAACCTGCCCGTATTGCTGAAGGCCTTTGCGCAGCTGGGCCCGCCCTACCACCTGCTGCTCATCGGCGGCGAGCGCGAAGCGCGCCCCAACGGCCAAGTGACCCTGCTCCCCTATCGGCGCAACCCCGAGGAGCTCGCGCAGTGGCTGGCCTCCGCCGATGCGCTGGTGCATGCCGGCACCAAGGAGACCTTTGGCCTGGTGGTCCTGGAGGCCATGGCCTGCGGCCGCCCGGTGGTCGCCGCGCGCGCCGGTGCCATCCCGGAAATCGTGGATCAAGAGGTCGGCATGCTGGCCGAGCCCACCGATGCCGACAGCATGGCGCAGGCCATCGCCGCGCTTTACGAGCGCGACCTCGATGCCGTGGGCGCCATCGCCCGCCAGCGTATCCTGCAGCGGTTCACCTGGAATCAGGCCTTCCAGTGCCAGATCAGCGCCTACATGAGCCTGCTGGGCGCCAAGCGAGTGCGTTTCACCGCGGGCGAAACAGCCACCGCTGTAGCCGCGGATTAGCCGCGGCGCGCAGCGCCAACCACCAGAAGAGCCGCTTACGCCAGGGCACGCGCCGCGGCGGCACCGCCGCGCTGAATGCCTTGCCCACCTCGCGGTGCAGGTGCGCCACTCCGTCCACGGTCCATTCCCGCGAGCCGCTGACGATGCGGTAATGGCGCTGCGCCAGCTGCTCGATACGCGGTGCCGAAAGCGTCTCCGGGAAGCTCGCCGGGGCCGGCGCCGCGAAGGCGAGGCGGGCCACCTCTCCCGGCCGGTCCGCCGTGGCGCCGATGAGAATGAGGCCCAGGGGGCCCTCGCCGTCCTGGCGGCAGGCGATCCACCCGCGAAACTGCACTGGCGCTGTCCTGATCATGAGACAGGAGGATAGCCGTAGAGCGCCCCGGGCGAAACCTTCGCAGTGGGTGTACCATGCGCAGCCAGATATGGAGCACTCGCCGCAGATGGAAGCCCTGGGCCGCACGGCCGGCGTCACCGCCCACGACTTCAACAATATCCTGACCATCATCCTGGGGTATACCAGCATGCTGCTGCGCACACTGCCGGCGGAGGATGCCTCGCGCGAGGCCATCACCGAGATTCAGAAGGCCGCCGAGCGCGGCCGCAAGCTGACGCAGGATCTTGCCGGACGCTACAAGGCCGCTCTGAAACCCTAAGAAACCGAGCGCTCAGCCCGTCTTGCGCATCTCATAGGTGCCGGTGACGCAGGCTCGCGACTTGGGACTAGCCACACGATCCGTCACATCGTTGATCACCACCACTACATGCCCGATGCGGCCGTCCTGGATCGCGATGGGGTGCACATGCGCCTCGGCGGTGAAGGGCGTGCCATCGCGGCGATGCAGGCGTGCGATCCAGTGCACCTCGCGGCCATCGTCGCCCGAGTCCAGCCACAGCAGCGACTCCATCTGCAGCGGACCGTCCGCCAGCAGCAGATCCGCGCTGCGTCCGATCCACTCGCTGGCCGCAAAACCCGTGAGCCGCGCAAAGGCCGGATTCACGAACAGAATCTTGCGATCCGCGTCACCCGGCGTCGCGATCATGAGCGCATCGCTCGAGTCGAAGCGCACACCGGCCGGCAATTTCACTGTTGTCGAAGTCGCTTGCATGGCAAATCCTTTGAGCTCAACCCGCGAGGTTCAGCGCCGTGAGCAGCGCTTCCGAATCGAAAGGCTTGGGCAGACACACGTTCGCCCCCGCCTGCAGAATGCGCGCCACGTTCTCATCCGTGTGCGAGCCGGTCATCGCGATAATGCGGATGTGGCTCAGCGTCTGCCGCGAGCGCAGACGCCGGCACACCTCAAAGCCATCCATGCCCGGCATCATCAGGTCCAGTACCAGCGCATGCGGGCGGAAGGCTTCCACCTTCACGCCCGCCTCGAAGCCGTCATTGGCGATCTCAAAGCTCACGTCCGGCGCGCGCACGCGAATCAATTCGCCCACCATCCTGCTGACCTGAGTGTCATCGTCGACGATCAGCACGCGCTGCGGACGGCCCACGTCATCGGCGTGCGGAACCGAGCCGCGACTACGCGCGAACTCCTCCACATCGCTCAGAAGAAAACGGCGATGCCCTCCCGGCGTCGCCATTGACCGAAGCAGTCCCCGTGCGGCCCATTGCCGCACGGTGACCGGGTTGACCATCAACAGCTTGGCCACCTCGTTTGGAGTGAGGTGAGTTTTCTGCTGTTGCGTGGACTTCTTCATGCCGGGGCCCTACTTCCTCTGTGAACCTGGCGAGTACTGTATTTCAGCGATAATAGCGATTCAAGCGGATATCTCTATTTTTGCGATTCAGTGCACAACCTTGGTCTTAAGTCAAATCTCCCTCAGATACCCCCAGGTATGCAGCTTGTCGTGGTCCTCGAACCAGCGCTCGCCGATGTCATCGCGGTAATACATGTCGGGAATCATGATGTTACGAATCCGCGAATAAGCCTGAGCCTGCGCCTGCCGCAGCGTCTGCCCCACCCCGCACACCACCAGCACCACCCCCGAGGTGCCGGCCACATACCACACCCCGTTGATCTGCTTGACGTCCTCTATGTGCACCTCCTCGGGGATGCCCTTCTTGAAGAGGATGGCGGCATTCTTCGACACCGAGAAGAAGGTGGCGTCATCATCGAAGGGAAAGGGGGAGACGACGATACGCACCCCGATCTGAAAGCCGCTTTTGACTTTGAGCTTGGGGTTGACGCCCGCCGCCAGATCGCCGAGAAACTGCCCGATGGGCGTGGTCATGCCCTCCTGCTGGATGCTGATGGTGGGGTAGCCGAAGCGCGCGGTGAACTCGAGCGGATAGATGCCGTTGCCGTTCACGATGCAGTTGAGGTCGATGTAGCCCACATAGCCCTCCTCGGCGAGCTTGGCCTCCATTTTCTTCAGTGTCGAGTTGAAGAGCCGATTGGGCCCGCTCCAGAACATCGCCGTGCCCATCTCGCCCGTGGACGGGCCGATGTTGCCGGGGAAAAGCTTCTTGTGCTCGAAGTTGACGTTGATGGGGTAGATGAATTCCTTGCCGTTGAAAAACGCCCCCACCGCGACTTCCACTCCCGTGACGCGGCGTTGCAGCTGGAACTGCTTGATCTCATCCGGAAAGGACTTCCTGTAGGCCTCGAGCACCCGCACCACATCTTCCCCATCATCCTCATCACCCACGAAGAGGCGGCGCTTGACGTTGCCGGCGGCGCCCGAGGGTTTGATCACATAGCGCTCGGGGTTGGCTTTCACATAGGCGATGGCGTCATCGAAATTGTCGAAATCGCGGTACGGCACGATATTGATGCCCACCTTCTTGAGCTCCTCCTGGCCGAAGGAGCGGTCGTCCTCGAGGCGGTCGGTGTACGGCGTGCCGCCCACCACGAGCTTGCCTCGGGCACGCAGCGCCTGCGCCTTCTCCCCCTGCCCCAGCGTGTCATCGAACACGATGACATCCGCCCAGTCGACCTCGCTCTCCCAGCTTTGCACCTTGGCCACGAAGCCGTCGGCGATATCGCTTTCCTTGGCATCCTCGATGAAGTAGCGCACCTCGTGGCCTTCCTTGGTCACCTGCCAGGCGATATCGCTGATGAGGCCGGTGATCGAGACGAACAGAAATTTACGTTTCTCGCCATTCATGCGGACCGACTATGCATCAGCGGGGTGCGGTTTGCGAGATGCGCGCGGCGGGCGTAGGCTTCCCCGCCATGACCGCCGAGCTGTCGAAAAATCCCGAGACTGCCGCCCCGCCGCGCCGGCGGCCGCTGTGGCCGTGGCTGCTGATGCCGCTTGCCACGCTGGCGATCTACCTGGCGCTGCACACCGCCCGCCAATCCACTCCGCCCACCACCGCCCCCGCCGATACCGCCGAGATTCCGGCTGACCGCTGAATTGTGCCGCGTCGCGCCCCTAAAGTCGGCTTCGTCAGCCTCGGCTGCCCCAAGGCGCTGGTGGATTCCGAGCGTATCCTCACGCAGCTGCGTGCCGAGGGGTATGAGGTCTCGCCCACTTACGACGCGGCCGATGTGGTGGTGGTCAACACCTGCGGATTCATCGATGCGGCGGTGGATGAGTCGCTGGAAGCTATTGGCGAGGCGTTGGAGCAGAACGGCCGGGTGATTGTCACGGGGTGTTTGGGAGCGCGGCCCGAGCGCATCCTCGAGCGGCATCCGCGCGTGCTCAAGGTGACGGGACCCCATGCCTATGAGGAGGTGCTGGGCGCCGTGCGCGAGCACCTGCCGCCCAAGCACGAGCCCTTCTTCGACCTGCTGCCGCCGCAGGGGATCCGACTCACCCCGCGACACTACGCCTATTTGAAGATCTCCGAAGGCTGCAACAACCACTGCAGCTTCTGCATCATTCCCTCCATGCGCGGCAAGCTCGCGAGCCGGCCCATCGATGAGGTGATGCGCGAGGCGGAGCGGCTGGCGCGCGCGGGGGTGAAGGAGCTGCTGGTGATCTCGCAGGATACGAGCGCGTATGGGGTGGATATCAAGTACCGGCCGGGCAGTTGGCGCGATGAATCCTACGAGAGCCGTTTCGTCGATCTGGCGCGGGCGCTCGGGTCGTTAGGTGTTTGGGTGCGCATGCACTACGTGTATCCCTATCCTCACGTGGATGCCGTCATTCCATTGATGGCTGAGCGCAAGGTACTGCCGTACCTCGATATTCCGTTCCAGCATGGCAGCCCGGGCGTGCTCAAACGCATGCGGCGGCCGGCGCACGCCGTCAACACGCTGGAGCGAATCGCCCGGTGGCGCGCCGAGTGTCCGGACCTGACGCTGCGCAGCACCTTCATCGTCGGGTTTCCGGGAGAGACCGAGGCGGAGTTTCAGGAGCTGCTGGACTGGCTGGATGAGGCACAGCTCGATCGCGTGGGATGCTTCAAATACTCACCGGTCGAAGGCGCGACGGCGAATGCGCTTGCCGGTCATGTGCCGCCCGAGGTTCAGGAAGAACGACATGCGCGATTCATGGAGAAGGCGGCGACAATCAGCACGCAACGGCTTGCCCGAAAGGTCGGGCAGCGCATGAAGGTGCTGGTGGATTCCATCGAGGGCAAGACGGCCATCGCACGCAGTGAGGGGGATGCGCCGCAGATCGATGGGGTGGTGCGGGTTGAGAACGCCGCCAACGGCGCCGGGCTCACGGTCGGGGAATTCGCGGTTGTTCAGATCCGCCGGTCGGATGCGTACGATCTGCACGCGAAATTGATCTGATTGGCTCTTATGGCCGTTGTTGGCGCCTATGCTTCAGCGCGACCGTCTGCTCCTTATGCGATGCGCACATTGAACGACCCACGAGGAAATATCGACCACCAGCGCAATGAGCGCGGCCGCGATCCGCCAGCGTCTGAATTGGAAGGGATTGCCGGCAAAATTAACCCGCGGGTCGAGCGAACCCGAATCCCGCAGCTTCTCCCACTCGGTGCCTGAGCCCGGCCTCTGCTTACTCATGCGACGAGCTATCCGTCGCGCCGCCCGTTCGCACCCTTGCGCAACCTGACATGAGTCGCGCGCTCGCCCGCCACGGACTCCACGCACTCATAGCCCAGAGCGCGCATATCGATCCCATTCAGCAGATGCTCGCCGGAGCCGAGCAGAACCGGCCGCAGCGCCAAGTGCAGCTCATCGATCAGCCCGGCTTGCAGGTACTGACGAATCGTGGCGACGCCGCCCCCTAAGCGAACGTCGCGACCGCCCGCCGCGGCCCTCGCCTGCTCCAACGCGGCGTGAATGCCTGCGGTGACGAAGCGAAACTCCGTGCCGCCGGCCATCTTGAGCGGCGCTCGGGCGTGGTGCGTAAGCACGAAGACCGGCACGTGATACGGCGGCTCCTCACCCCACCAACCCTTCCAGCTCTCATCCAGCCAGGGGCCACGAATGGGACCGAACATGTTTCGCCCGAGAATCCAAGCCCCGATGCCTGCGAAACCCTGCTCGGCCATCCGGTTGTCGACACCGGTCTCGCCATCGGCCTGGCCGTGCATGCATTGCCATACCCGCGTGGGGAAGAACCATTCCATGAGCTCGGGGCCGCGGATACCCAGCGGATTGCGCAGGCCCTGGTCCGGGCCGGCTCCGTAGCCGTCGAGGGATATCGCGAAGCTCTGGACGCGCAATTTTGACATGAGAGTCAGTCCAGGCTGAACAAGCTGTCCAGATCGTGCTTCGAGTAAGCCCGAAAGGCAATCAGCGTCTCCGTCCGCGTAATGCCTGCGACTTTCCTGAGCCGGTCGGTCACCAACGCCGCCAGCGTCTCATTGTCCTTCACTCGCAGCATCGCCACCAAGTCGTAATTCCCCGCCACGGAGTACACCTCCGAGATGCCGGGAATGGCCGACAGCTCCTCGGCGATGCGGCCGGTCTCCTCGGTACGGACGTTAATGAGCACCACTGCCATGACCATGATCGCAACCTCAGGTAATTGCCGCGCGGCGAGCGTAGCGCGGATGGGTCCAACATTCACTGTCGAGCACCGCGGCCAGGATCCCGGCCGCGGTCCAGATGTCCTCATAGCGTGTATACAGGGGAGCGAAGCCAAAACGCAGAATGTCGGGGGCGCGAAAATCGCCGATCACGCCGCGCTCGATCAGCGCCTGCATGATCGCGTAGCCGTTGGGGTGGGCCAGGGAGACATGGCTGCCGCGTTCGGCCGGGTCGCGAGGGCTGGCGAGCCGCGGTGGGGATTGCGGACACAGGCGCTCGATGAGATCGATGAAGAGCTCCGACAGACGCCGGGATTTTTCAACTAGGGGACCCATGCCACATTCCAGCATCAGGTCCACCCCCGCCTCGAGGCTCAGTAATTGCAGCATCGGCGGGGTGCCGCAGAGGAAGCGGCGCATGCCGCGGGCGGGCGCGTAGGCATCGTCGAACTCAAACGGCGAGCGGTGCCCCATCCAGCCCGAGAGCGGCGAGACAAACGATTCGTGGTGCCGTGAGGCCAGGAAGGCGAAGGCGGGCGCGCCGGGGCCGCCATTCAAATACTTGTAACCGCAACCCACCGCCATATCGGCCTCGCAGCCGTTGAGATCCACCTCCACCGCGCCCACGCTGTGACTCAGATCCCAGAGCACCAGGGCACCACAGTCGTGGGCGCGGCGGGTGATGGCGCGCATGTCGTGCAGGGCAGCGGATTTGTAGTGCACGTGGGTGAGCACCACCAGCGCGGTGCTCTCATCGATTGCTTCGAGCAAGCGCTCGCGTTCCTGCAGACGCAGCTGCAACGCACGGCCACAGGCGGCCACCGCGCCCTGCAGCACGTAGAGATCGGTGGGAAAATTGCCCGGCTCGGACAGCAGCACCGTCCGCTGCGGTCGCGTGGCCAGTGCCGCGAACACCAACTTGAAGAGATTGACGGAAGTGGAGTCCGCGACCACCACCTCATCGGGACGCGCGCCGATCAGCCGGGCGATCTTCGCGCCCACACGCAACGGCGCCTCGATCCAGCCGTTCACATTCCAGCTGCGGATCAGGTCACGGCCCCATTCCCGCCGTACCACATCGTCCAACCGCCGGCGGGCATCGGTTGACAGAGCACCCAGAGAGTTGCCGTCCAGGTACACCAGCCCGGGCGGCAGCTCAAAGCGATGCCGGAAGTGCCCCATAGGATCTGTCCGGTCCCATTCCCGGATCGTGGCCAGTGTCGGTGTCATGGCTGGGTAGTGTCGTGGAGCGGCGTGGGAACATTGTCCGCGAATGGTCTGCTTGCACCCGATCGTGAAAAACGTTAGTTCTAGGGAAAGGCTGTTTTAAGGAACAATGTCCTATGCTCAACGCCATCGACGCCGTCCTGCTGCGGACCCTGGAGAACGACGCCCGCCTGTCCTTCAACGACCTCGCCGGGGAGGTCGGCCTGTCGAAGACTCCGACCTGGGCGCGGGTGCGCGAGCTCGAGCGACAGAAGGTGATCACGGGCTACCGGGCGGAGATCGACCCGGCGCGGGTGGGCCTGGCGCTGCATGCCTTCGTGCAGGTCACGATCAATGCGACGCGTCATGCGGATTTCGAGGCGGCGGTGCTGCGCCACAAATCCATTCTGGAGTGCTACACCACCGCCGGTCAGGCGGATTATCTGCTGCATATCCTGGTGCCGGGCATTGCCGAGCTCGATGAGCTGCTGCGCACGGAGCTGTCGCGGATGCCGGGGGTGCAGCGCCTCACCACCACGGTGGGCATGAAGACCATCAAGCGCCGCGGCTCCATCATGGAATGCGCCGCGTCCCGCTGAAGGCATGAAATATGCTTAACTGCCGCATTACCCCTCGGAGAACTCCAATGAGAAACGCTGTTTTGACTCTCGCCCTGCTGGCCGCCGCCGGTTGTGCCCGCAAGGAGGCGGCCGCGCCTGCCCCCGCGACCGAGCCGGCGCCCACCGCGGCAACGGCACCGGCCGCGCCCGCCACACCGCCCCATCACCATGCCGACCTGACCCCCACCCAGGGCAACCATGCGGCGGGGACTCTGGAGTTCATCTCGCGCGAGGGGGCGGTGCAGATCACGGGGACCGTCACGGGACTTGAGCCCAATTCGGAGCATGGCTTTCATATTCACGAGAAGGGCGATTGCAGCGCACCCGATGGCAGCAGTGCCGGCGGCCATTTCAACCCAGGCTCACAGCAGCACGGCAATCCGGATACGCCACCGCACCATGCGGGCGATGTCCATAATCTGAAGGCGGATGCGCAGGGCAGCGCGCAGGTGAATGAACTGGTGACGGGCCTGACGATTGGGGATAGCAGCCCGACGGACATTCTAGGCAAGGCGGCGGTGGTACATGCCAAGGTCGATGATTACAAGTCCCAGCCGGCCGGCAATTCGGGCGGGCGGATCGCCTGCGGGGTGATTCAATGATCTGACTGTCGGGCCAAGGGCACGGCACGAGGCTTGCTGGCGTGGAGGCGTGGACTTGAACCCAACCTCCGCATCGAGGGGTCTTTACAACGATGTCATTGCCCGCGCGTCGCCCGCCTAGAGTCCTGCTCGCAGGCCCATACGATCCGCATTGCGGTGAATACACCTTCCTGGCGCCGCCGCTGGGTGTGTGGCGGCTGGCGGGGGTGCTGGCCGCGGCGGGCGTTGAGGTCAAAGTCTTCGATCCGAACTGCTGCGTGGGCCCGCCTCAACGGGCGCTCGAGCGGGAGCTGCTGCGTAAGGCTTGGGACGTTATCGGGATTTCAACCACCGGCATGACGTTGCGCTTCGATCTGGAGCTCGCGCATCTGGCGCGGCGCCTGGCGCCCTCGGCCATTATGGTCGCCGGTGGCATGGAGGCGACCTTCCGGCCGCAGCTCATGTTTGACCTGGGCCCTTTTGACCTGGTCGCGCTGGGCGAGGGCGAGCATCCGCTCCTTGCGCTCGCCGAGCGGTTGCGCCTCGGGCAGCCTCTGGGTGGCATCCAAGGCACGGCGGAGCGCAAGGCCGATGGCTCGATATTGAAGCTGCCGCAGCAGGCGCTCGACCGCGAGGAATTGCGCGCAGCGATATTCAATACACCTTACGAGAAGATGCCCTACGAGGCCTATTGGGATCGCCTCGAGGCAGCCTATCGCGTGGGCGCGCTGCCCACCAAAGCGGCGCGCGAGGCCCAGCTGGCCGAGATCCGCTCGGTGCGGCTGATCACGCTCAACTATTGCCCCATGGGCTGCACCTTCTGCTCGGCGACGAACTTCCTGCATGAGGCGCAAGGCAGTATCGCCCCCATCGCGCGGCTCACGGCTGACGAATGCCTGAGCATGATCGAGCGTATCGTGGCAGCGCACCCGCGCGTGCGCACTGTCATTTTCCAGGACGATATCTTTGTCTTCACCAAGGACAAGCGCGTGCTGCCGCTCTGTCAGGCCATTGTCGCGGCCAAGGAGCGCGGCTCCATCCCCCGGGAACTGCAGTTCATCAGCACCAACCGCATCGATGCCATGACACACGAGCGGCTTGCGGCGATGCGCCGCGCGGGTTTCCGCGTGCTGGGCTTTGGAGTCGAGAACTTCTCGGCCGCCACTCTGGCGGAATTCAACAAAGCGCAGATCCACCGCCATATCGAGCCCATGCTGACCGCGGCGCTACAGCTCGGCATCACGCCTTTTCTCGATCTCATTTTGAGCTCGCCGCATTCCAGTCTCGAGGATGTGGCGCTGACGCTGCGCGAGGCGTATGGGTGGCTGCTGCGAGGTTGCGAGATCGGCATGTACCCGTACGTGATTCCGTTCTCCGGTGCGCAGCTGGCGCGCGATCCGACCCTCACCCCTCATATCCGCCATGCGCGCCGCCAGGTGGCGGGCACGGCCATCGCATGGGACCAGCCGGCGAAGATTCTGCCGCTTGACCTTAAGGTCAGCGAAGTCATTTTGCGGATCGAGCGGGATTTCGAGACGATGCTCGGGCAGCTGCAGGCAACCGGCGCTCACCTGCCCTCGCGCGTGCGCTCGCTGGTTTGGATTTTGAGCGCGGCGCCGGTGCTGGCCGGGCACGGCCTGCGCATCGTCGATGAAGATGAAGTGCGCGCCGAGCTCAATGCCCGGTTGCCCCAGGCGCGGAGGGCGACGATGCATAGCGCCGTCGCGACCGCGTGAGCTTACATCTGCGCTCGTGGCGCTGGCTTGCCCCGCTCGGCGTATGCGCGCTGCTGCTCGTCTGGGTGGTGCTGTCCGCGGTAAATGCTCAGGCCATCAGTTTCTCGCTGCTGGTATTCGGTCTTGCCAACCTGATCGTTTATACGGACGCGCTCGACTTCATGCTGCGCCTCTATGTGCGCCGCCGCAATACGGCGACCGCCGCCGGCAACGACGACAACCGCAATCTATCGATCGATCTGGCCGCGACGCTGCCCGCGCCAACCTGGCGCATCGTGCCGGTTCGACCCTACGCGATCGTGGCATCGATATTCAATCTCGAAGACCAGCTGGATGAGTTCATGGCGGCTTTCGAGCGCTATCGCGACAGGGTCTGGCTCGTCAGCGACGGCTCGACCGACGATACCGTCAAGCGGCTGCGCCAGGCCGGCTGGCGCTGCATCGATGAGGCGGTCAACCGCCGCAAGCCGGGGGCACTCGCGCGGCTGCTGGCGAAACTGCCCGCGCATATCGAGACGGTGATGGTGGTGGATCCGGACATCCGCATCCGGGGAATCACCGAGGGCAGCCGCGTCGACCTGGCACAGGCTATCGGCGACTTTCAACGCTCGGGCGCCGCGGCCATGTGCCCGCGCATCATGATCGAGCCCGACGGGTTTCTCGCGCGCTTCCAGGCGTTCGAGTATGCGCTCGCCTTTCGGGTGGGGCGCGAAAGCCTGGCGGATTTCAGCATCACCTCAGGTGTCTCCTTCTACCGGCGCAACGCGCTCGCTGCCGTTCTCGAGGAGCACTCGCATTCGGTGTATGCCGAGGATTTGGAGAATGCCATCATCCTGCTCGCGCGCGGCGAGCGCATCTACTACGACGGGCGCCTGGTCGTGAGCACCGAAGGGCCGGGCACGCTGCAACGCTGGTTCTCGCAGCGCGTCGGCTGGTACCACGGTCTGCTCAAGGTTTATACCGAGCGTTTCGGGGAGATCTGGCAAATTGCGCGGCGCACGCCCTTCGCGTTATATCACTTCATTTTCTACATGGCGGGCCTGTCGATCGCCTTGCACGTCGCCAAAATAGTCAGTGCAGTGCTGTTGCTGATCAGTTTCGCGAGCGGATTTGACAGTCTGTTTCTGCTCGGCGGGATCGCACACAATGCCGTGACCAATCCCGATTACTTCATCGCCGCGGTGGGCAGCTATCTCGCCCTCGGTGTGGTGGCGCTGTTCGTGATCGTGCCGCGCGCCGAGCGGGCCTACATCGCGCCCATCGTGCCGCTTTATCTTTTTTATGCGATCGCGCACATCGTGCCGATGACCGTGGGCTTCGCCAACTGGATCGCGCTCAAGCTCATGGGCCGGCGCGTCTATCGCGATCATTATGAGGCTCAGGAGGTCGCAACTCAATGACGACACGAGGCACCGCCGCTCCGGCGCTGTATCAGCCGAACGTCTACTGGGAAGATCGCGCGCGGCGCTTTGCCGGGCAGGGCGCGGGGCTTGCCGCAGTGTGCTCCTATGGGATGCCGGAATTCTACAATCGCGCCATCGATCTTTGCCAGCGTGTGGCTCTCGCACGCTGGCTCAAGGTACGGCCCCAGGCGAAAGTGCTGGACGTAGGCTGCGGAGTGGGGCGCTGGGGCCGTCTGCTCGCGGCGCGTGGCGCGCAGGTCACGGGCATCGATTTGAGCCCCACTATGATCGCGCAAGCCAACGAGCGCGCCAGGCAGGATGATATTGGCGGGCGCTGCCGCTTTCTCGTGCAGGATAGCGCCGCGCTCGACATCGGCGAGAAATTCGATCTGGTGCTGGGCGTCACCGTGCTGCAACACATTCTCGATCCGGCCGCATTGCGCTCGGCGGTGCAAAGGATGGCTGCGCACCTGCGCGAGAATGGACGCATGGTGCTGCTCGAGGCGGCGCCCGTCGTCCTCGTCGCAAGCTGCAATACCAGCGTCTTCAAGGCACGCCGGCGCGATGTGTATCTGCAGCTGTTCGCGGAATGCGGCCTTGAGGTCCGATCAGTGACTGGAGTCGACCCCGCACCTTTCAAGCTCTGGTTGCTGCCGCGGTTGCGACGGCTGCCACGATCGGTGGGACTTGCAGCGCTCGCCTTGGCGACATTGCTGTCCCTGCCCTTGGATTTGATTCTCGGACGATTCGCGGTGAGGCGCTCATGGCACGCCGTCTTCGTGCTCGAGCATGCCGTTCGGAGCCAAAATGCGCGCTAGTCATCGAATCGTGATCGCCGTGGCGGTGTTCCTTATATTAGGCGGCGCGGCATTTGCCGCCTACTGGTACCAGACCCGGACGGCCGTTCCCCGCCCCTCATCCGCGGATGTCACGGTGAATGTCACGCAGGAGGGCGACCGGGGACCGGGGAGTCTGCGGGAGGCGCTGTTCATCGCCGCGGCGGCCAACAGCAAGGCAACCGTTGCGATCGATGTCCCGAAGATCGCGCTTGATTCGGCGCTGCCACCGCTGGTCAACGCGCACGGCATGAGCATTATCGGTCCGCAGGGCGGCACGCAAATCGACGCGCACGCGCTCGGCGGTGGGGCGGTATTCGATGTCGCCGGACCCAATATCGTCATTCGGGCCATCGCCGTCCATAACTGTCCCGGTGCGGGCATTCTGCTGCGGGCCACGCACTTTCGCCTTGAAGGCAGCACGGTCGAGGGCTGCGATGTGGGGGTCGATGTCGCGGAGAACGCGGGCGACATTCTGATCGAGAACAACCGGTTCACGAAAAACCGCTTAGGGATGCGCTTTGCCGCTTCGAGCCGCAATGCGGCGGTGGTGAAGAACGATTTCTCAGGTGATAAGGATGCCGCCATCTGGGCGGTCCGCAGCGCGCCCGATTTGCGCGATCCGGCCATCAGCGTGCGCGACAACCGCTTCACGCAGGAGCCGATCGCCGTGCTGGCGGGAAACATCGCGATGCTGGTGGAGCGCAATGAATTCCGGGATTCAACAAACGCCGCGATTCAGCTCATCGGCGCAGGCGCAGTCGTGCGTGGCAACCGCATCAGCGGTGGCGCGGCCATGGGCATTGTCGCCGAGAACGCCCACGGCGCCATTATCGATAACAACGAGCTCGATCATCTGGCCGCTTACGGCATCATGGTGAAGGGCTCCTCCAATACCTTGGTGCGCGGCAATCGGCTGCACAACTGCGGCTATGGCATGGCGTTCGTGCTCGGTGACGCCGCCAATCCGAGCACCGGGGTGGAAAACACCATCATCGAGCCCAAATATAACGGCATCGATATCATCGGCGACTCGCCCATCCTGCGGCGCAACCATGTACTGCGTCCGCGCGTCAAGTCGTTGAGCGTGGCGGATTTTGCAGCGCCCGACGGCAGGAAGATTCCCGCCAAGCCCTTTCTTGACAACAATGCCTTCGAGTCGAGCGCCGCCACCGTCGCGGCCGGCACTCCCGCCGCGGCACAGGCGGCGACGCCGCGATGAACACCGGGGATGCGACCCTGCTCATGCCGTCGCCCGCGTGGAGCGATCCACGCGTGCATCTGCTCGATGACACCTGGCTGCTCGGCATTTTTGCGATCGTGCTGGCGAGCGCGCTGCCGTGGGCGGCCAGCGGCTTCGATATCGATATCGCGGGCGCGACGCTCGGCCTGGTGGCGCTCGGAGCCATTCACATCGCCTTCACCGCGCTGACCGATCCGCTACGGAGTCCCACAGCATGGCGCGCCCGCGCGCTCGCCGCATTGCATATCACCGGTGTCGTCGTGGTGGGGTTCATCTGGCATCACGTCGGGGGGTTGCAGAATCCGGCATTTCTACTGGTGTTTGCGCTGCCGGTGGTCGGGGCGATTTTCCTGTCGCGCCGGCAGCCGTATCTGACCGGCATCTGCGCCGTGCTGGTGGTGCTGACGGTCGCGCTGGTGGAGGCCCCGGAGCTGCGCTGGTACGCGAGCGCGCTGCACGGAAATTTGAGCAACTGGCTGTCGGCCCTTTTCGGCAGCCCGCATGCCTCCTTGAGGCCGCCGTTTCCAGGTCTCTACGCGCCCTCGGGCTACTTCGTCGTGATGCTCGAGGTATTCGCGGTGGTGATGCTCGCCTGCGCCGTGGCGGGCGAATATCTGGGCACGGTGTTCGATCGGCTGCAGGCCAATGTGCTCTCCGCGCGGGTCGAGGCCGACCGCGGCCAGGAATTGTGGCGCGCGCTCATCGAGCATCTGCCCTTGCCGGTGCTACTGGTCGATGCCGGCACGTTGCAGGTGGTCTGCGCGAGTGGCACGGTCGTGCCCGAGCTCGGCAGGGAGCAGGTGCCTGCGGCGGGCCGCGGTCTGCTCGAGGTCATTGAGTTTTCATTCCCGGAAGTCATCCAGGAGCTCATCGCGGGCGCAGGCGGTGTCGCCAGGCTCAATGTCATCCATGTGGGTGGCCGGCTGCGCGTCGCCGACCTGCGTGTACAGCACATGGCGCAGCGGGGACGGCGTCTGGCGGTAGTGGTGATCGAAGAGCGGACCGAGACGTTTTGCGTCAAAGCGGCGCTGGATGTGGCGGATCACGCCGCGCTGGTGCTCGATGGCGGCGGTCGGGTACTCGCCATCAACAAGGCCGCGCGCGCACTGTTCACGGGCACGCAGGTTGGCTTCAATGCGTCGCGTTTGTTGACTTTACCGGGCGCGGCTCCCAACTGGTGGGAGCCCTCCCTGACAGGACGGCTCAAGATGCAGGTTGAGATCAGGCAGCGCTTCTATCAGGTGACGAGCTCGGCACTGGCCCTGCCCGGGGAGGCCGAGCGCATTTACGTGGTGGCGTTCCGTCCCATCCTCAAAAACACCGCCATCGATCGCACCGCGATCACCGGCACCTTGGTGCAGCTGTCATGAGAGGCGGCAGCAGGCCTGTGACCCTTGCGCTGCTGGCGCTTGCCTCTGCCGGCGCGGCGCTTGCGGAGGACCGCATCACCGTCACCGCCAATGGCTCAACGCTCACCGACACCAACGGCGGCGCGGGCGGTTCACTCGGCTGGCTGCACGATCTCAATGCGAATGCCGTGCTGGGCGTGGCCGGCGAATACCAGCGGCTGGGTGACTCGCGCTGGAAGTTCGGCTCCCTCACCGGAGCCTGGACGGGCGGCGGCGAAGGAAAGAAATGGTCGGTGTACGGCGGTGCGCATATTGGAACGGGCGACGAGCCGGTGCGCACGTTCGACTATCGGCTCGGCGAGGTGGGCGCGATCCTGCCGCTTTACCGCAAACTGTCTTTGCAGGTCGAGGATAAGCAGATTGACATCGATACCACCCGGGGCAACCTGCCCAAGGTGGGGCTGTCGCTATCGTGGACCTCACGCCTGCAGACCTCCCTCGCCTATGCGCGCTCGGTCAGCGGCAACCTCGGCACGGACCTGACCACGGGGCGCCTCGATTATTACGGCTCCGCGGCGCACTTCATTCTGGGCGGCGCCGCCGGGCCGGCCAGCACGGTGGTGCTCAATCTGCCGCCGGGCTTCAACTTTCCATCGCGCAACCTGCGCGAAGGCTTTATTGGATTCTCACACGCGTTCAAGCGCACCGAGATCCTGGTGCTGGGGGACTATCTCAAGATCGGTGACAGCAAGCGCCTCACGCTGACGCTCAGCTATACCCTGCACCTGAACGTTCCCGCCAAGCTAAAATGAGCAAGGCACGAAAACGCGGTCCTCAATGGCTGCCCACGCTCATCGTGCTGGCCGTGGTGCTCCTTGCCGGAGGCAGACTCATTGAGTTGAGCGTGCGCGAGCACGCCGCGGCGCTGCGCCAGTCCGCGCAGCTTGCCGTCAGCCACGGCGCACGCGCGCTCGAGCAAGGCCTGCCGCGGCTTCCCACTGCAACCGGGGCGGATCCCACGACCCGGGCCGCTAATCGCCTCGCGAGCAACGCGGCGCTCAAACAGCTGGCGGCGGACGGATATGACTTCGAGGTGTCCGAGGTCGATCCCGCGACGCGCTTTCGCGAGGTACTGCTGCGATCGCAGGCGGCGCCGCTGCCGAAGCCGGCGCGCGCCACGGCACGCTCACCCGCCGGTTTTCTGCCCGATACCCCCCGGGGGCACCTCGAGCTCGCCATCAGTCCCAGGACGGGGTGGTATCCCGTACGTGAGCTTGCCACCAGTGCCGGCTTGCTCGCGATCGTTGCGTGGCTGCTCGCCTTCGGCACTCACGATCTGACCCATAGCCTGCAGCGCTCGCGCGCCGCGGTGATCGCACTGCGCCAGCGGCTGCGGCTGCTCAATCAACGATTGACGGGAGAGATCGAGGCGCGTCAGCAGCTACAGCAGAGCTTCGAGCATGCCCGCTATCACGACGCCTTCACCGGCCTGCCCAACCGGCGCTTTTTCATGGACCGGCTCGATCGCGCACTGCGCGAGGTACGCGCACGCCGCCGTCAGCGCGTGGCGATTCTGCTCATCGATATCGACCGCTTCCGTCTGATCAATGACACGCTGGGCCAGACTGCGGCCGATGAGCTCATGGTGCAGGCCGCGCGGCGTTTCGAGCACGCACTCGCAGCGCACGACTCCGTGCTGGCGCGCTGGAACGACGATCAATTTGCGGCGCTGGTGCTCGATGTCGCTTCGAGCGATGCCGCTGCCGCGATCGCCGATAGCATGCAGGAGACGCTGCAGGAGCCCTTCGAGCTGCGCAAGCATCGTTTGAGCGCTACGGCGCGCATCGGCATCACTTCCGTGGAATCCGGCCTGCAACGGGCGGAGGAGGCGCTGCGCGAGGCGGACATCGCCTTGTCGGCGGCCAAGCGTCACGAAAGCGCGCGAACCGTGGCCTATCTGCCCTCGATGGGCGGCGATGCGGCTAGCTTGGTGAGCCTGGAGGCGGATCTGCATCTGGCGCTCGAGCGCAATGAATTTCGGCTGCTGTTTCAGCCCATCGTCGATTTGCGAGGGGAACGTACCGTGGGGGCCGAGGCGCTGTTGCGCTGGAGGCATCCGGTCGAAGGCCTGCTGCCGCCGGCCAGGTTCCTGGCCCTCGCGGAGGAGGCTGGACTGCTGGTGCCGCTCACCCGCTGGGTGATCCTGCGCGTGTGCCGGCTCGCGGCCGACTGGCGTTGCAGGCTCCCGCCTGGCGCGTCATTTTATTTCAGCATCAATTTATCCGCAGCGGTGCTGCGCGACGCAGGCTTCGTCGACTATGTGGCGCTGGTGATGCGCGAGACGGACATGCCGCCGGATGCGCTCAAATTCGAGCTGACCGAGGGCGGGCTCATCGCCAATGTGGGCGCCGCGCGCGAGGTTCTCGAGCGACTGCACGTCATGGGCATAGAGCTGATGCTCGATGATTTCGGCACGGGCTACTCCTCGCTCAGCTACCTGCAGCTTTTCCCCTTCGATTACCTGAAGATCGACCGCCCATTCGTGAACCGCACCGGCTCCGAGCAGACCAATAACGGGATCACTTCGGCGGTATTGCAGATGGCCTCGAGTCTGTCGCTGAAGACCGTGGCGGAGGTGGTCGAGACGCAGGGGGCGGCGGATTCGCTGGCGGCGATGGGCTGCGATTTCGGCCAGGGGTACTTTTTCAGCGAGCCGCTCGAGGCTGAAGCAGCTCTGGAAAGGCTGCGTTTGCACGGACTCGGCGTGCCGGAGGATCCTGGGACTCTCGAGATGGCGCCCTTGAGCGAGGATGTTTCCGGGACGCTGGTCATGCCCGTGCCCGAGGAGTGGATGATGGACGATGCGCAGGAGGAGCAGCGGCCGTCGGCGGTCAAGTGGGCGCGCTAGGGTGCAGACGGGATATCTCATGTTCCCGACCGGTAAATCGTGGATTCGGCTCGATGAAGCTTGGACTTAGGGTTTGGCCCATGAGGTGATATTTTAGGCTTCATAGGCTAAATCGGGTAATCCTTTTTTAGCCCAAGATCTCTTTAAAAGAACCCCATGGGCTAAAAATCTGTAATCCATTGATTTTAAACATGCCTACTTGGCTACGGTGCAGCCAAGCGGAGGCTGGACGGTCAGGCGGCGGGAATTACGGCACACTTGCGGAATATGAAAAGCAAGCGCCGACGGAAAAGCCGCAATTCGGTCACTTTGCACGATGTCGCGAAGTACGCCGGCGTCTCGCCCATGACGGTCTCGCGCGTCATCGGTGGGCGGACCCATGTGAGCGAGATCCTGCGCGGGCGCGTCACGGCGGCGATTGAAAGACTGGGATATTCCCCCGACGCCGCAGCGCGAAGTCTAGCCAGCGCGGGAACACTCAGGATCGGCCTGCTGTACGGCAACCCAAGCGCCACTTTCACCGGCGAGTTCCTGGTCGAGCTGCTGAAAAACAGCGCCCGCACCGGCTGTCAGCTGGTATTGGAGAAGTGTAGCGCCCCGCGCGGCATGCGGGCGTCGGCGCAGAAGCTGATCAAAAAGGGAATCGACGGCGTGCTGCTGCCGACGCCGCTATGCGATTCACTCGCATTGCTGCGGCAGCTCGATGCGGCCGGTGTTCCATTCGTGGCGGTGGGGACAGGTCGTGAGGACGGGCCGGGGCTCTCTTTGCGCATCGATAATTTCCAGGCGGCCGAGGAAATGACGCGCCACCTGCTGTCGCTCGGTCATCGGGACATCGGCTTTATTCTCGGTCACCCGCGGCAAATCGACAGCGCCCAGCGCTATGAAGGTTTCGTCTCGGCGCTCAGGGCCGCGGGATTGCCCGTTCGTCCGAAGTGGGTCAAACAGGGCCAATACACCTACCGCTCGGGACTTTTGGCCGCGGAGCAGCTGCTCAGGACCCGGGATCGGCCCACGGCGATCTTCGCCAGCAATGACGACATGGCGGCAGGGGCGCTGGCCACGGCCCACCGCCTCAAACTCGAGGTGCCTCTGGACCTCACCATCGTGGGATTTGACGATACTCCCCTGGCAACGACCCTCTGGCCCAGCCTGACTACGATCCGCCAGCCCGTCGATGAGCTGACACGGCTCGCGCTGGCCATGGTGGTGGAGGAAATCCGCAGCCGCCGGGACGGCCAGGCTCCATCACAGCGGCAGGAGCTCGTCAAACTGGTGCTTGTCAAAAGGGAGTCGGCGGCGGCGGTGCAAAGCCGCTCACGCAACGTCTGAACCTGGAACGCTCCAACTCCACGGCAGCGCCCTGCTTGCCCATGGTAGCGCTATCAGGCACACTCGCCCGAACGTCTCGATACGCGGGGGCACTCCATGAGAGCAGTTATCGGCGGCACGTGGTGTGCAACAGTGTTGACACTGGGGATCTCTCTCGCTGACACAGGCCATACGATCGAAGCAAGCCCTCCTGCCGCCCCCGTCAAAGCCCCGATCAATGTCATCTTCGATACGGATATCTGGTCCGACATCGACGATATGCTGGCGCTTGCCATGCTTCACGCCTTGCAGGACCGGCACGAGCTCAATCTCGTTGCAGTGACCATCAGCACCGATGACAAGTGGTGCGCTTCCTACGTCGATCTGATCGATACGTTTTATGGCCATCCGCAGATTCCGGTCGGGATCGTCCACAACGGCATGGGCACCGAGGCCTTCAGGAAGAAGTTTCCGGAGCAGAAATGGCCGGTCACGCGCTATACCCAGATCATCTCGGAACGAAAAAAAGCCGACGGCTCGCCGCTTTATCCCCACCGCCTGACCGATGGAACGAAGGCGCCCGAAGCGATCTCACTGCTGCGCAAGACGCTCGCCGCGCAGCCCGATGGCAGCGTGGTCGTGATTCAAGTGGGCTACAGCACCAATCTCGCGCGGCTCCTGGAAAGCGGCGCCGATGCGGCAAGCGCGTTGAGCGGCCCCGACCTCGTCAGGAAGAAAGTCCGCTTGTTGTCGGTGATGGCGGGTAACTACGCGGACACGACCGACGAAGGCAAAACGACACCCAAGGGCGAGTCTGAGTTCAATCTGGCGGTGGACGTGCCCTCCGCACAGAAGGTGTTCTCGCAGTGGCCCACGCCCATCGTCGCGAGCGGATTCGAGATCGGTCTGTCGATGCTGTACCCCGCCCAAAGCATCGAGCACGACTACTCCTATGTCGCGCATCATCCCATCGCCGACACGTATCGTACCTACGCCGCGGAGCCACAAGTTGGTGTGAAGTGGCCGCACGACCACGCCACGTTCGACCTCACCTCCGTCCTCTATGCGACCCGGCCGGACAGAAATTATTTCTCGCTGTCCAAGCCCGGCAAGATCACCGTGCTGGCCGAGGGGCGTTCGCGTTTCGATGAGTCGGCGGATGGCACCCACCGCTACCTGGTTCTCAGCGAGGAGCAGAAGGCGCGCGCACTGGAGGCCATGGTGATGCTGGCGAGTCAACCTCCGGTCCACACCCACTCACCATAAGTCCTCGGGGGGTCTCCATGATCACTGTAGATTCCTATCCCATTGCGGTCGCCCTCTGTGTCGTGACGATGCTGTGCTGGGGATCCTGGGCCAACACCCAGAAGCTCGCGAGCCAGGAGTGGCGCTTCCAGCTGTTCTACTGGGACTACTCGATTGGCGTGCTGCTGCTCGCATTGATCTTAGGCTTCACGCTCGGCAGCACGGGTGACACGGGACGCGCATTCCTTCCCGACCTCTTGCAAGCCGATTCGAAGTGGCGGTGGTCGGCATTCTTCGGGGGTGTGATTTTCAACCTGTCGAACATCCTGCTGGTGGCCGCGATCGACATCGCCGGGCTCGCCGTGGCGTTCCCCATCGGTGTGGGCCTGGCGCTCGTATTGGGCGTGGTCACGACCTACCTGGCGACGAGGTCCGGCAATGCGCCCATGCTCGCCGCAGGCGTCGCCGCCATCATGGTGGCCATCATTCTCGATGCCGTGGCTTACAGCCGCCTCGCCTCCGCATCCAAAAAATTGCCGGCCCGGGGCATCGTACTGTCGATCGTCGCCGGTGCGCTCATGGGCTGGTTCTACAGCTTTGTGGCCCAGGCCATTGGCGCCGTCGATCCGATCACCCATGCGCTCACGCCGGGCAAACTCTCGCCCTATACCGCGCTCGTGCTCTTCTCGCTCGGGCTGTTTGTCTCCAACTTTCTCTGGAACAGCATCGTGATGCGCAGACCCTTTCACGGCGAGCCGGTCTCTTATCGCGATTATTTCACCCAGGGAAATGCCAGGCTGCACGGGGTCGGAATCCTGGGCGGGGTGATCTGGAATCTCGGGATGAGCCTCAGCATCATCGCAAGTGGCGCCGCCGGGCCTGCCCTTTCCTATGGCCTGGGACAGGGCGCGACGATGATCGGCGCGATCTGGGGCGTGTTCATCTGGAAGGAGTTCAAGGGGGCGCCCCCGGGCACCGGTGGACTCCTCGCCTCGATGTTCCTTTTCTACCTGATCGGGCTCGGTGTCCTGATCGCTTCGAAGCTTTGATACCGCTTTTCCGCCATGGCTAAACCTCGCATCGTGGTCGTCGGCAGCTCCAACACCGACATGATCATCAAGCTCAGGCGCATTCCACGCCCGGGAGAAACCGTGCTCGGCGGGCAGTTCATGACCGCAGCCGGCGGCAAGGGCGCCAATCAGGCGGTCGCAGCCGCCCGCGCGGGAGGACAAGTGAGTCTGGTCGCACGGGTGGGACGTGACGCGCTGGGAGACCAGGCCATTGCCGGTTTCGTCGGCGACGGTGTCGATGTCTCGCATGTCAGTCGCGACCGCCGATCGGCCTCGGGCGCGGCCTTGATCTTCGTCGCTCAAGACGGCGAGAACAGTATTGCCGTCGCCCCCGGCGCCAACGGCCGGCTCTCGCCGGCGGATGTCAAAAGGGCTCGGGCCCGCATCGCTCAGGCGAAAGCTCTGCTGATGCAGCTGGAGACGCCACTGGATACGATCCAGGCCGCAGCGCGCCTCGCCGCCTCGCACGGAACGCTGGTGATCTTGAATCCTGCTCCGGCCTGCGCTCTACCCGACAGCCTTCTGCGCCAGGTGTCGATCCTCACACCCAATGAGTCGGAGGCTGAGCTGCTGACCGGCATCAAACAGAGCGGCATCGCGGCCGCGGAGAAAGCCGCTGGCCAACTCCGCCGACGAGGTGTGCGGACCGTGGTTCTCACGCTCGGAGCGCGCGGCGCGCTCATCGCGGATGAGCGAGGCTCGAGGCTCATTCCAGGATTCCAAGTCAAAGCCGTGGACACCACCGCCGCGGGGGACGTCTTCAATGGCGCGCTCGCCGTCGCATTGACCGAAGGGCGCCCGCTCGAGCAGGCGGTGCGCCTCGCCAACGCCGCCGCTGCGATCTGCGTGACGCGCCTTGGGGCTCAGCCCTCGGCCCCGACACGCAAGGAGATCGAGCGGTTCCTCAAGACCCACTGATCGCAACGGTCCCCGCGGCTCATACCGCGGTATGGCTGTCCCGCGGTTCATAATCGATCACGCGGCACGTCTCCCCGATATCCCAGCGCATACCGGGATTGGCGGACATCAGATTCAAGACGGCGAACGGTACATTGTCCGACACGATTGCCCGCTCGAAGCCCTGACAAAGATCCCGGTCGCTCAGCCACATCTGCTGTCCCCAGATGCCGTCTTCCATGTGAGGGCCTGGGATGTTCCCTTGCGCATGCTGGCAGTAGCCAATGCGCAGTGCGATGAACGAGCGGCCCGTCGCCTGCGCCCACTGCTTCCCCGCGCGTTCGCAAAACAACTTGGAGGTGCCGTAGGGATTGACCGGCCAGGGCGGCAAGTCCGTGGTGAGCCGCTGATGGCCGGAACGGTAACCGGCCATCACCCAGTTCGAGCTCGCGAAAACGATGCGCGGCGCGCCGTGGTGTTGAGCCGCTCGATAGACATTGAGCGTCAGGTCGAAATTGCTTTGCGCGGAGGCCCAGTCGGCGGTGTGATAGGGATTGCCGGCCAGATGAACGACCGCATCGACGCCGGCAAAATGTCGCACCCAACTCTCGTCGTAGACAGTCAGGTCGGCGGTCGTGACATCGGGAAGTCCTCGGGGGTTCAGACACAGCAGGCGCAGCGGCCAACCCAGCGAGGCGAAATGTCGGTGCAGCTTGGTGCCGATGCTACCGGTGGCGCCGGTGATCAGCACGGTTTTTTCCGGGCTCCTCACGCGCGCCACTGCGCAATCGGCCGCCGCTCCAGCCAGTACCACTCGATCTGCTCGAGCGTCAGTCCTTTGGTTTCCGGCATATAACGCCAAACGAACCACCAGCCTGCGAGGCTGAGCACGGCGTAGCCGAGAAATGTCGCGGCTTCACCAAAGGTTTGCAGGAGCTGAAAGAAGGTCAGCGCGCACAGAATGTTGAAAAGCCAGATTGTCAACGTGGCGATGCCCATGGCGCGGCCGCGAACGCCTAAGGGAAAGATCTCGGCGATCAACAGCCAGAAGACCGGCCCCAAGCCGACGGCGAAGAAGCCGATATAGCCGACCAGGGCGGCCACCGCGGTCCATTTGAAAATCACCGAGGCGCCGCCCACCATGAATGCCGCGGCCAGAAGACCCAGTGACACCGCCATGCCGATCAGACCCGTCAACAGTGGAGCGCGACGGCCGACGCGGTCTATGATTCTGAGCGCGACGATCGTCAATGCGACGTTGACGATACCGATGCCCGCCGAGGCCAGGATGGCCGAGGAGGCCGATTGAAATCCCGCGGCTTGAAAAATCGTGGGGGCGTAGTAAATCACCGCGCCGATCCCCGTCGCCTGTTGCAGGATGGCGAGCCCGATACCCAGCGCCAACGGACGGCGCATCGCGGCGGCGAGCAGCATCGACCAGCCGAAGCCACCGCCTTCACGCCGTAAATCCTCGTTGATTTCCGTCAACTCCCGATCGACATCCTCAGCGGCTCGGGCGCGCATCAGGATGGCGCGGGCCTCCCGCGCGCGGCCGCGCTTCATCAGCCAGCGCGGCGATTCCGGCAAGGCGCATAGACCCGCGCCCAAAATCAGCCCGGGAACGGCACCCAATCCCAGCATCCACCGCCAATTGCCGCTGTCGGCGAACAGGTAGCCGACGATATAGGAGCCGAGAATGCCGGCCGTGATGGCCAATTGGTTCAGGGAAACCAGAGCGCCCCGCCGCTCGGGAGGCGCCACTTCGGCGATATACAGGGGCGCAACGAACGAAACGATGCCGATGCAAACTCCGAGCAGCAGACGGCCCGTGATTAGAATGCTCAGGGTGGACGCCAATGCGCACAGCAACGACCCTGCGACGAACAACAAGGCCAGAATGAGCATCACGGAACGGCGTCCGAACCGGTCCGCGACCACGCCGCCAAAAGAGGCTCCAACGGCGGCGCCGATCAATGCCGTGCTGGTGACGGCCGCTTGCATATTGGGAGACAGCGCGAATTCAGCTTTGAGAAACAGCAGTGCACCGGAGATGACACCCGTGTCATAGCCAAAAAGCAAGCCGCCTAACGCGGCGGTCGCGGTCACCAAAGAGACAAAAAACCGAGCCGAGTGGATCATGAACTGACGCGGCGCAGGACGGTGAATTTCCGATCGATGTCCGGCGCGAGGTCCAGTCCCAGCCCAGGACCGGGCGGCACGGTGATGTAGCCGTTCTCCACGGTCGGCAGTGCGGTGACGAGCTCACCGTACCAGGTGCGATAAAACGCTCGGACGCTTTCCTGGATCAACGCGTTCGGGGCATTCAACGCCAGATGCGTCGAGGCGCACAACACGACGGGGCCAGTGCAATCATGCGGCGCAATCGGTAGGTGCCACGCCTCCGCCATCGCAGCGATCTTGCGCGCCTCGGACAGACCGCCGCACCAGGATAAATCGAGCATAATCACGCCGGCCGCGCCCGTTTCCAGCAAATCGCGGAACGCCCAGCGGGAGCCGAGGGTTTCGGACGCACAGATCGGCGCCCACGAAGCTTCGCTGTAACGCTTGAGGCTCGCCAGACTGTCCATCCGGATCGGGTCTTCATGCCAGAAGGTGTCGAATGGCGCGAGCGCGCGGGCAATCTTCATCGCGGGCAGCAATTGCCATCGCGAATGGAACTCCACCATGATGTCCATGTTATCGCCCACGGCGTTGCGGATTTTTTCGAAGGACGCCAGCGCCGCTTTGAGATCGACGCTGGAGATGGACTGTCCGTCCGTCTTGTCCGCCGCAAGATCGAAGGGCCAGATCTTCATGGCCGTGATCCCTTCGGAGAGCAACTCCAGCGCCAATTCATCGGCCCGATGCAAAAAACCGTTCAGATCGTCGTAGTTTCGCGCCTCGCCTGCGCCCCAATTAGTGACACCGGCGTCATTGGGTTTTTGAATGTAGCGCGGGCCTGCGCAGGTGTTATAAGTGCGAATCTTCTCGCGCGAGAAACCGCCCAACAGCTGAGCGATGGGTTGGCCGGTGAACTTCCCGTACAAATCCCACAGCGCGATATCGATCGCCGAATTGCCACGCACTTCCGCGCCGGTCGAACGAAAGCCCAGATAACCCACGAGGTCTTTCGCAATTCGATCGATCGCGAGCGGATCGCGTCCCAGCAAACGCGGCGCGACATACTCGTGGATGTGCGCTTCCACGGTCTGCGGGCCCCAGAAGGTTTCGCCCAGCCCAACCAGCCCCTCATCCGTATGCACTCGCACCCAGAGGATGTTCGGGTTTGGATACTCTTCGACCCGTAGTGTTTCGATTTTAGTGATCTTCATAACCGTGCATGCGAAACGACGCCAGGCCGCCAAAGCGTGATTGATATCGTTTCATCGACTAGCGTCGCCGCTGTGTTCTTTGGGCGTTTTTTGCATTTGCCGAAGCCGTCACCCCCGCCGTCAGGATAGCCGCCACGGACAGATCGAAATGATGCGCCATGGCCTGGGCCGCTCCCTCGGGATTGCGCGCGCAGACGGATCGGACCACTGCTTCGTGCATCTCGGGCATTTGCAGCACTTCCTCGCGAGTGCGCCGGCTTTTCAAGCCCAGGGCCATGGAGTCTTCGAGCGGTCCGCGCAAACCCCCGAGCATCAAGAGAAATAAGGGATTACCGGTGGCCTCGGCCAGCGTGGTGTGCAAGGCCACATCGGCGGCGATGAGGCGTTCATGATCGGTGCCGGCCGTACGCAGGTCGGTGACGCATTGCCGCAGACGCTCGAACTGGGCCTCGGTGCCGTGCTCTGCCGCCAGCCGCGCGGCCTCGACCTCTACCGCCCGTCGCAGCTGTAGCACCTGCAGCGCATCCACGTGCGCCGTGCGCAGCGCAAACTCCACGATCTGGGTCAGGACCGAGGAATTCAGTCCCTGGACCCGCGGACGCTTGCCGCTTTCGATCTCGAGAATGCCCAGCGTGGCCAATGCCCGATACGCCTCGCGGACGATACCGCGGCTCACGTTCAAGTCGCGGCCGATCTTCACTTCGCTCGGCGCCGGATCCCCCGCTTGCAACCGCTCCCGGGCAATGAGATCGAGCAGGTAGCGGGTCACCTGCGCGGACAGCGTGTTCTTCTTCGGCAGGAGCGGTATGACGGCAGCGGGCATCGTTCGATTCATAGTCATTGACCCGCTGGCACGGTATTACTAGACTGTATTCATGTCAACCTGTTCTACAGGATATACCGAGCTCTTTGCCGCGATTCGCCGCGAGCTGTTCGTGGCGCTGGTGGGCGATGTGCTCGACAAGCTTGGGTTTCAGCACCAGTTCCTCCATCCCTCGCTCAAACCCGTCGATCCCGAGACGGTGATTCTGGGACGGGCCATGCCGGTGCTCGAGGCGGACTGCTTCGGAGAACGGGAGATGGGGAATAATCCCCTCTCCACCCGGCCCTTCGGTCTGATGTTCGAGGCACTGGATGACCTCAAACACCATGAGGTCTATGTCTGCGTCGGGGCTTCGCACCGCTACGCTCTCTGGGGCGGTCTCATGTCCACCCGCGCCCTCCAATGCGGGGCCGCCGGCGCGGTGGTTCATGGGTTTCACCGCGACACTCGGGAAATCCTGCGATTGCGGTTTCCCGTCGCCTCCTTTGGCAGCTATGCCCAGGACCAGGGCCCGCGGGGCAAGGTGGTCGACTGGCGCGTGCCCATCGAGATGGATGGGGTGCGCATCCGGCCGGGCGATGTCATTTACGGGGATCGGGATGGGGTGCTGGTGGTGCCGGCGGAAGCCGTCAATGAGGCGTTTGCGGGTGCTTTCGAGAAGGCACGGGGAGAGAATGCCGTGCTGAAAGCGCTCGAGCAGGGAATGAGCACGGTGCAGGCTTTCGAGACCTTCGGCATCATGTAGTGGCCTCGCCCGCAAAAAAACGCATCGCCCTGGTCGGCGAGTGCCTGATCGAGCTCAATGGCGAGCCTTTCGGCGCTTTGCAGCAGACCTTCGGCGGCGATAGCCTGAACACGGCGCTCTATCTGGCCCGTCTCATGCGCAATAAGGCCGACGTGCAATACATTAGTGCAATGGGCACGGATAGCTTGAGCGATGAGATGGTCCGTCTCTGGCAGGCCGAGGGCATCGATACCCGCTGCGTGTTGCGCGACCCGGCACGGCTGCCCGGACTTTACTGGATTCAGGTTGATTCGCGGGGCGAGCGGCAATTTCTCTACTGGCGCAGCGATTCTGCGGCACGTCAGCTGCTGCGGCATCCCGGGTTCGAACGCGTCGCGGCCGAACTGACGCAAGTGGATGTCATCTATGTGAGCGGCATCAGCCTCGCCATCCTGCCCGCCGAGGACCGCTCGATGCTCCTGGATCTACTGATCCGCCTCGCCTCAGAGGGTGTCGCCCTCGCCTTCGACAGCAACTACCGCCCGGGGCTGTGGCCGTCGGCGGAGGCGGCACGCGCCGCGGTCGCGGCGCTCCTGCCCGTTGCGCGGCTGACGTTCGCCACATTTGACGATGAGCAAAGTCTGTGGGGCGATGACGCGCCGGACACGACGTTGGCACGGCTGCAGGGCGCGAAGGCGCGGTCGATCGTGATCAAACTCGGCGCGGCCGGCTGTCTGTACAGCGATGACGTCGGCATCACCCCGCTGAAAGCTGCCGCATCCGCGGTGGCCACCGTCGTGGATACCACGGCAGCGGGAGATGCTTTCAATGCTGGATTTCTGGCAGGATGGGTCGTGGGTCACAACCCTGAGGCGTGTTGCCGAGCGGGGAACAGACTCGCGGGCGCGGTGATCCAGCATCGGGGAGCGATCATTCCCGCGAGCGCGACGCCCTCGTTTGCGGAGCTCCTGCATTGAGCTTTACTGGGAATGAAACCTTTTTCTCGCAGGTCCGGGTCATTCCCATCCTGACCCCCGCTACGGTCGAAAGCGGTGTGGCCGTCAGCCGCGTGTTGTTCGAGGCGGGGCTGCGTCTGCAGGAAATCACGCTGCGGACCGGGGCGGGACTTGAGACGATCGCGGCCCTAAGACGCGAGCTGCCGGAGCTGATCGTCGGCGCCGGCACCGTGCTCACGCCGGAACAGGGCGACGCCGCCATTCAGGGGGGCGCGCGTTTTCTGGTGAGTCCTGGGACGACCGAGGCGTTGCTGTCGTTCGCGGCGGATTGCGCCGTGCCTTTCTTGCCAGGCGTAACCACCGTAAGCGAGATGATGCGCGTACTGGCAGGGGGCTGCACCGTCGCGAAACTCTTCCCGGCCGAAGCGCTGGGAGTCGGGTTTTTGCGCGCCGTGGCGGGGCCGCTGCCGTCCATGAGATTCTGTCCGACGGGGGGGATCGAAGCGGGAAGCGCGCCGGCTTATCTGCGGCTTGCCAATGTCCTGGCGGTGGGCGGGTCGTGGATGGTCCCCAACGAACTCATTGACCAGAAGCGATTTGCGGATATCCGGCGGTTGGCCGAAGAGGCTGTGGCATTGTAAAGACTCTCCATTTGGGAGTGCCGTCACAGGAGCTCACCTGCCCCCGAACGGCCTTTCCGGCAATCCGGCGACGTCGGTTTCCAGGGCGAAGAGCGCGCCGGCGAGCGGACCGTCCTTCAGTGACGGCCAACCAAGCTCCGAGCACGCCGATGTGATGTAGAGAGTCTTGAGATCCGGTCCGCCGAACATGCAGCTGCTCGGCCGCTGCACGGGCATGCGGATCTCCCGGTCGAGGGTCCCATCCGGCGCATAGCGGATGAGTCGCCAGCCGTCCCAGATGGCGGACCAGACAAAACCCTGGCTGTCGACGGTAAGGCCGTCGGGAACGCCGTCGTGATCGGGGAGTTGGACAAAGACGCGGCGCGTGCCGAGATCGCCGGTGGCGAAATCGAATTCGTAGGCCCAGATGGTGCGGACCATGGAGTCGGTGAAGTACATGGTGCGGTTGTCCGGGCTCCACCCTAAGCCATTGGCGCAGATGATGTCGGTAGCGAGGCGTTGGATGGAGAGGTCGGGGTTGAGCCGGTAGAGGCTGCCGGCGGGCAGGACGCAGCGGTTCTCCAGCGTGCCGGCCCAGAAGCGCCCGGCGCGATCGACTTTGCCGTCGTTGAAGCGGTTTTGGGGAAGGTCGCTTTCCGGGTCGGCGATGCGGGAGATGTCGCCGGTCTCAAGATCGAGGAATCCGAAGCCGTCGGCATCGGCGAAGACGAGGCGGCCGGGTGAGGCGGGTGAGAGGCAGCCGACGGGCTTGGGCATGGGCCAGTGGCCGGTTTGTCCGTATTTAGGGTCCCAGCGGAAGATGGCGGGGCGCTGGATGTCGACCCAGTAGAGGACGCCTTGGGCGGGGTCCCAGCTGGGGCCTTCGCCCAGGATGGCGTTGGCGGAGTGGATGCAGTGTACCTTTTCCTTGGGGATGTTCATGCGGCTCTTCTGGGCTAAGGAAAATGTCGAATGAGAGGATTGTACATCCGACACGATGGCATCCGGTCCTGGAAAGGGCCCGTATGGTGAATCGGGAGCCTCATCATGCTCAGATTTAACCTATTGGCGATCCTTGGACTGGCGGCGGCGGCTCAGGCCACTCCGGTCGCGACCATCGCCTGGGAACCCTGGTCGGACAGCGTCTTTGCCCGCGCCGAGCGGGAGCACCGCTTCGTACTCATGGATCTCGAGGCGGTATGGTGCCATTGGTGCCACGTGATGGCGGAAACAACCTATCAGGACCCTCAGGTCATCAAGCTGATCGGACAGAGTTACATTGCCGTGCGTGTCGATCAGGACTCGCGTCCCGATATTTCGCGGCGCTATGAGAATTACGGCTGGCCAGCCACCGTCGTGTTCGCGGCCGATGGTACGGAGATCGCCAAACGCCGCGGCTATGTGCCGCCGCCGATGATGAGTTCGATGCTGCAGGCGATTATCGACGACCCGAGCCCGATCCAGTATGGCGATGAGAATACCGTCACTCAGTTCGCCGCCAATCCTCTGCTGAGCGAGAGGGTGCGTCAGGAACTGGAAAGGCAGTTCTACGAGACGGACGACGCGGAACTCGGCGCATTGAAGCAGGGACAGAAATTCATCGATCGCGACACGGTCGAATATGGATTACTGCGCGCCGGCCAGGACGATGCGCGCGCCGCGCAGATGACGCGCCGGACGCTCGACCATGGGCTCAAACTGATCGATCCGGTTTGGGGTGGTGCCTATCAATACTCAACCGACAGCGACTGGGATCATCCGCATTTTGAGAAGATCATGTCGGTGCAGGCGGAGGATCTGCGGCTTTATGCGCTTGCCTTTGGGCAGTTTCACGATGAGCGGTATCGGGCGGCAGCGCAGTCGATTCACCGCTACCTCAAGAGCTTTCTCATGAGCCCCGAGGGGGCGTTCTACACCAGTCAGGATGCTGATTTGATTCGGGGCGAGCATAGCGCGGGCTATTTCGCGCTGGGCGATGCAGCGCGTCGCAAGCTTGGGATTCCCGTGGTCGACAGGAACTCCTATGCGCGCGAGAACGGCTGGGCCATTCAGGCACTGGCGACGCTATCGGGGGTTACGGGCGATCGCGGCGCGCTCGATGAAGCGCTGGCGGCGGCGCGGTGGGTGATGGCGCATCGCGCGCTGCCAGGCGGAGGGTTCAGGCATGGCGAGGCCGATTCCGCAGGGCCTTATCTGGAAGATACGCTGGCGATGGGGCGCGCGTTCCTCGCGCTATATGCGACGACGGGGGACCGGCAATGGTTGAAGGTGGCGGAAGCGGCCGAGGGATTTATTGAGGGAAAATTCCGCAGCGCTTCACGACCGGGCTATTTCACCTCGGTGGAACCTGAGGGCTCGAAGCTCAAACCGGTCACCATCGTCGATGAGAATATTCTGATGGCGCGCTTTGCGAACCTGCTGCATCGCTACACGGGAGCGCCGCGCTATCAAGACAGCGCTGCGCGCGCCATGCGTTATCTCGCCACGGAGGAGATTGCGCTTACGCGCCTGACGAGTCCCGGAATCCTACAGGCGGGGTTCGAGCTTGCCAACGAGCCGGCGCATATCACGGTGGTAGGCGCGAGGGGCAACCGACAAGCTATCGAGCTGTTTCGCGCCGCGCTCGAGTACCCGGCGGTGTACCGGCGGATCGAGTGGTGGGACCGCGGCGAGGGGAATCTACCGAACTCCGACGTGCAGTATCCGAAGCTCGCCCACGCCGCCGCCTTCGTCTGCGCGGATGGGACTTGTTCGTTACCTATCTATGAGGCGGCGGGCATTGCCCAGGCAGCCTCGCCGCAGGGCCACCATTGAAGGTGCGCCGGGCGTCCCCATTTCAGCCAGCTGGGCCTGGCTGAGCGAGGGAAGTCGGCGATATGAGCGAACTAAGACAGATTGTCTGCCCGCACGACGATGCGGTAAACCGCGTTCCAGCGGAGCGCTTGGCCGACCATCCTAAGTGCGGCAAGTGCCACCAGCCGCTCTTTGCCGCGGCGCCGCTCGAGCTGACGACTGAGCGATTCGACCGGCATCTGACGCAAAGCGCCATTCCCCTGCTGGTGGACTTCTGGGCGCCCTGGTGTGGACCCTGCAAGATGATGGCGCCAGCGTATCAACAGGCGGCGCGGCTGCTGGAGCCGGGTATGCGGGTGGCCAAGGTGAACACCGAGGCGGAGCCGGCGCTGGCGGCGCGCTATGGGATTCGCAGCATCCCCACTCTCATTCTGTTCGCGAACGGGCAGGAGGTGGCCCGGCAGAGTGGCGCGATGACGAGCGCGGAGGGGATTGCGGGGTGGGCGCGGGGGGCGGGAGGCGCCCGATCCGGTGCTAAGTAGCGCCGGATTCGTTACTTGACGGAAGCGTTCAGATAATGAGCGACCTCATGCCGGCAATCTTCTTCGGCCACGGCAATCCCATGAACGCCCTGGCGCGAAACGCCTATACCGAAGCCTGGGCACGCCTGGGCCGTGAGATCCGCAAGCCTCGCGCGGTGCTTTGCGTCTCAGCACACTGGTACAAGCCCGGCACGTCCGTCACCGCCATGCCTCAGCCGCGGACCATTCACGACTTCGGCGGCTTTCCCCGCGAACTCTTTGAAGTCCAATATCCGGCGCCAGGCGATGCAGCAGTGGCGCGCGAAGTTCAGCAGGCACTCGCTCCTCTCGATGTCGAGCCAGACCAGTCATGGGGTCTGGATCACGGGACCTGGTCGGTGCTCTGCCATGTATTTCCGAACGCCGACGTCCCCGTCCTGCAGCTCAGCATTGACGAATCGCTTCCCGCCGCGGCGCACTACGAGATCGGCCGGCAGCTCGCGGCGCTACGCGAGCGGCAGATCCTGGTCATCGGCAGCGGCAATCTGGTGCACAACCTGCATACCTATGCGTGGGGCCGGCACGACCCGCAGCCCTTCGACTGGGCGGTGCGGTTCGAGACGCAGGCGCGGGAATGGATGCTGGCCGGCAATCATCGGCCGCTTATCGGCTATGAGACTCTGGGGCGCGATGCCTCGCTGTCCGCACCGACACCCGAGCATTTTTTACCCTTGCTGTATGTGCTGGGAGCCTCTCGAGCGGACGATGCGGTGACATTTCCCGTCGAAGGGGTAGACGGAGGATCGATATCGATGCTTGCGGTCAAGGTGGGATAGGATCCGGATCAGAGCTCGTCGACACCGATGATGGCCGAGCGTGGCACGCGTCCGTTCTTCACCGCGACGCCTTCGGCCCGCAGCAGCCGCGCCTGATTCCGGTGCTGCGGCGATGAGTTCGGGAAAGAGACGCGCCCGCCGGCGCCGAGCACACGGTGCCAGGGTAGATTGAGAGAGTCCGGGGCGTTCTTAAGAGCGTAGCCGGTCAGGCGGGCGCGACCGGGGAGACCGGCGGCGCGCGCGACGTCACCGTAGGTTGCGACGCGGCCGCGGGGAATGGCGGAGATCACGTGCCATATCGCCTCGAGGGCGGCGTCACCACTCACGGTCTCGCGATTAGGGAGGATGGAATTGCGCATCGCAACGCCAGTCACCGCACGCGTATTTTCTTAGGATCGTACTTCGGCTTCGGAAACCGCAGCGGCAGCCCCTCCATCTCCTCCCTGAGAATCTGCGATACCGCCAGATTCCGCAACCACTTGCGGTCCGCGGGAATGCAATACCACGGCGCATGCGGCGTGCTGCAGCGCGCCAGCATGTCCTCGAATGCCGCTCGATAGTGCGGCCACTTCTTGCGCTCCGTAAGATCCCCCGGCTCGAATTTCCACTGCTTGGCCGCATCGTGCAGCCGGTCCTCGAAGCGCCGCAACTGCTCATCCTTACTGATGTGCAGGAAGAGCTTCACGATGTGAACGTCGTTCGCGATCAGCAGCCGCTCGAAATCGTTGATCTCTCCGTAGCGTTTGTCCCATACCTTCTGCGGCACGATCCCATCCACGCGCTCCACCAGCACACTCTCGTAGTGCGAGCGGTTGAACACCCCGACCGTGCCCCGCGGCGGCGCATTCGCATGCACCCGCCAGAGATAATCGTGACGCTGCTCGAGCGCCGACGGCTGCTTGAACGCGGTGACCGTGCAGCCCTGCGGATTGAACGCCGATATCACATGACGGAGGGCGCCGTCCTTACCCGACGCATCGATGCCCTGCAGCACCACCAGCACCGCGTAACGGCCGTCCGCATAAAGCTTGTATTGCAGCTCATGTAGACGCTGCCGGTTGCGCTCCAGCACCTGCTCCGCGTCCTCCTTGCGCCACCCCAACGCCCGATCCGCGTCCCGCTCGTGCAGCGCCAGCCGGCTGCCCGGCCGCACTTTCAGATGCTTGGCAAGATCGGCCTTACTCAACCGTCACGCTCTTGGCGAGGTTGCGCGGCTGGTCGACGTCCGTGCCTTTCAGAATCGCCACGTGATAGGCCAGCAGCTGCAGCGGAATGGTGTAGATCACCGGCGACTGGATATAGGTCACATGCTTGGGCATGGTGATGACGGTGACGCCGTCGCTCTCCTCGATGCCGGATTCGGGGTCCGCGAACACGATCAGCTCGCCGCCCCGGGCGCGCACCTCCTGAAGATTGGATTTCAATTTTTCGAGCAAATCATTGTTGGGCGCCACTGTGATCACCGGCATCTCGGCATCCACCAGCGCCAGGGGGCCGTGCTTCAACTCGCCGGCCGGATAGGCCTCGGCGTGGATGTAAGAGATCTCCTTGAGCTTGAGTGCCCCCTCCATCGCAATGGGATGCAGCGCGCCGCGGCCGAGAAAGAGCGCGTGGTGCTTGTCAGCGAAGCGCTTCGCCAGCTCCTTGATGGTGGTATCCAGCGCCAGGGTCTTATCGATCAGCGACGGCAGCTCAATCAAACGCGTCACCAGCCCGCGCTCGCGCTCCGCATCCGCGCCATGGTGCTTGGCCAGTGCCACGAACAGCAGGCCGAGCGCGGCGAGCTGAGTGGTGAAGGCCTTGGTGGAGGCGACGCCGATCTCAGGTCCTGCGCGCGTCAGCATGACCAGCTGCGACTCGCGCACGATGGAGCTTTCCGGCACATTGCAAATGGCCAGCGTGGACAGGTACCCCGCCTGCTTGGCGAGGCGTAGCGCCGCGAGCGTGTCGGCGGTCTCGCCCGATTGTGAGATGGTGACGAAGAGCGAGTTCGGCATCACCACGGGATTGCGGTAGCGGTACTCACTTGCGATCTCGACATGGCAGGGGAGCTTGCAGATCTGCTCGATGAAGTAGCGCGCCACGCTGCCGGCATGGAAGCTGGTGCCGCAGGCCACGATGTGCACGTGCTGGGTGCGCTTGAACACCTCGGTGGCGGCGGGACCGAATGCCGCCTCCAGCAAGCGGCCGTTCGCCACCCGCTCCTGCAGGGTATTGGCCACGGCGCGCGGCTGCTCGTGAATCTCCTTGAGCATGAAGTGCTCGTACTGACCCTTCTCGGCCGCCTCGGCGGTGAGCTCGCTCTCGCGCACGGGGCGCTCGACCGAAGCACCCTCGCGATCCAGGATCCGCACCGAACCGCGGCGCACATCCGCCACGTCGCCTTCTTCGAGGAACATGAACTGGCGGGTGACGGGCAGCAGGGCCGACACGTCGGAGGCGACGAAGCTCTCATCTTTACCTACGCCGATGACCACTGGGCAGCCTTCGCGCGCCAGGATAATGCGCTCGGGATCGTGCTCGCTGACCACGGCCAGCGCATAGGCCCCCTCGAGCTCGGCGACGGTGGCCCGCACGGCCTTGAACAGGTCTTTCAGCGTCTGCAGGTGGTAATGGATGCGGTGGGCGATGACCTCGGTGTCGGTCTCGGAGTTGAACTCGTAGCCGGCGCGCTTGAGCTCCTCGCGCAGTTCCTCGTGGTTCTCGATGATGCCGTTGTGGACGATGGCCAAGCCGTCGCGGGAGATGTGGGGGTGGGCGTTGCGCTCGCTCGGCACTCCGTGGGTGGCCCAGCGGGTATGGGCTATCCCTAAGTTGCCATGCACCGGGGACTGGTCCAGGGCTTCCTGCAGCATCTTGACCTTGCCCAGGGTGCGCTTGCGGATCAGGTGGCGGGTACCGTTCAGGACGGCCAGGCCGGCGGAGTCGTAGCCCCGGTACTCCAGGCGTCTCAAGCCCTCCATGAGGACGGGGACGATGTCACGCTTGGCAATGGCACCCACGATTCCGCACATAGTTAAATTCCCGCAAATGTGGCCCCTAGTGTGCCAGAACCCCCCCTCCGGCGCTGCTGATGGCGCTCACGGAACCGGTAACGGGGGCATGGGCATATAACTTGCGGGTGGGCAGGCGGTTTTTCGTAGCTTTAGCCACAAGAGGTCGGATATGAACATTATCATCTGGTTGATCGTGGGCGGTCTCATTGGGTGGATCGCCAGCATGATCATGAAAACGGACGCACAGCAGGGCGTGATTCTGAACGTCGTGGTCGGCATCATCGGCGCAATGCTGGGCGGCTGGCTGATCAGCCCGATGCTGGGTCATGGGGAGATCAATACGGGCGATTTCAGCCTGGGCGGCCTGCTGGTGTCACTGCTCGGGGCTGTGATCCTTCTGGCGATCGTGAATCTGTTCCGGCGCGGAAGAGCGCGCTGAAGGATCGCGGATCGAAGGACTGCGGGTAGGGATCGCCTTCGCAGCCGGCGCGACAGGAATGTTGCGCCGGCTGGTGCGCTTTATTCCCTAACCACCCAGCTGCTTCAGCTTCGACCGCGCATCGTCGATGCCGGCGAAGCTCTTAGCGCCGTTCAGCGCACTTTGCAGGTTGACGCGGGCCTCGTCTTTCTTCCCAGCCTGCAGCTGCGCCATCGCCAAATGGTAGCGGATCACTTTTGAGTCCGGCGCGCGCTGCGCCGCCTGCTCCAGTACCGGCAGCGCCTCGGCATAGTCACCGCGGCGGAAGCTCACCCAGCCATGCGTGTCGAGCAGCGCCCCGTTGGTCGAGTTAGCGAAGCTGGCGGTGAGGTCGCGGGCGCGGTCGAGACTGGCGCGGTCCTGTTTGTAGGTGACCAGCAGCATGGCCAGGTTGTTCGCCGCCAGCGGCAGATGCGGGTCGTGGGTATGCAGTGCTTCATATTGGCGAATGGCTTCATCGGCGCGCCCCTGACGTTCGTATAGCACGGCCAGATCGCTCACCAGCACTGGCTCGAGGTCCGTGGCCTTGACGGCGGCTTCATAGACGGCAATGGCGCCGGGCAGGTCCCCGGCATTGAGTTTCACCAGCGCCAGATTGCGGTGCGGCAGCCACCACTTCGGCGTGAGCTGCGTGGCCCGCACGAACTGCTCGGTGGCGTTGGTGGCATCCTTACCGGCGATGTAAAGCTCGCCGAGCAGATTGTGCGCCACCGAATTGTTAGGATCCGCGCCGACCGCCTTCTGCACCCGCGCAACGGCCTGCTCGCGGCGGCCGCGCTGCACATCGAGGCGCGCAAGGGCGGCGAGCGTGTCCATGGCATTGGGCTGCAACTCAAGGGCATGCTGAAATTCCCGATCGGCATCGTCGAGACGATTCTGCGCCTGTGCGACCATCCCCGCGAGATAGGGACCCACGGCCAGATCCGGCCGCAGTGTTTTCAAATCCTCGGTAGCAGTGCGGGCTGCAGGGTAATCCTGCTTGCCGATGTAGGCGCGCGCCAGGGCTTCGCGCGCCGCGGCGTCGGTGGGCGCGGACTTCACCGCCTCCTCGAGCAGGGTCACGGCCTGATCGGCGCGGCCTGTCTGGCCGAGCAGCTGCGCCAGGTCCATGCGCACGCTCAGATCCTTAGGCGCCGCATCGAGCGCCGCGCGCAGATTCTCCTCCGCGAGCTCCGGCTCCCCATTGGCGGTATGGGCGCGGGCCAGCGCCCGGCGCACCGCGATGGCGTTGGGCTGATCGCGCAGCACCGCGCGCAAGTCCGCGATGGCGGTGGTGGTGTCATGGCGCTCGAGCGCGATATTGCCGCGCAGGACCAGGGCGTCGTTGTCGCGTGGGTTGCGCTTGAGCACCTCGCCTGCCAACCGCGCGGCCTCATCCATGTGGCCGGCGGCGAGCTCCAGGGCGGCGATGCGATTGCGCGCCGTCAGTCCTTTGGCGCCTTCGCCGTCCGCGTCGACAATCTTGCGGTAGCTGGCCAACGCCGCGTCCCGGCTGCCTGCGCGCTGCTGCAGGGCGGCCAGGCCCAGCTGCAGATCGTAGTCCTTGGGATCTTTAGAGATGAATCCCTTGAGCGCCTCCTCACCCTTCTGCGGCGAGCGCTGGCTGGCGAGGAATTCCACATAGGTGAGCTTGGCCTCATCGCTGTCAGGCACCGCATGCAGAGCCTCCTCCAGCACGCGCTGCGCATCGTCCGGACGCTTCTCGCGCAGGTAGTAGACAGCGAGCTGGTTGCGATGGCCTAGGTTTTTGGGCTCGAGCTCCACCACCTTGCGCAGCTGCTCCTCGGCGCGCGCGGGCTCATGCGAGGTCATGTAGAGATTGGCCAATACCTGGCGCAGATCGATGGTGCGCGGCAGGGCGGCGACCGTGTGCTCGACCAGGTCCACGGCGCGCGGCATTTCCCCGGACTGATTGTAGAGCGAGGCCAGCAGCGCCACGGCGTTCTCGCTCTGCGGGGCGACCTTCACCGCGCGCGAGGCATCGGCCATGGCGCCCGGATAGTCCTTCTTCTGGGCGCGCGCGGCGCCCCGTACCGTGAGCAGCTCGGCATCCTCGGGATGCTTGGCGAGGCCGGGCTGCACGATCTCGAGCGCGCGGTCCGGCGCGCCGGCGAATACGAACACGCGGCCGAGCTGCGCACGCGCCTCGGTATAGTCGGCATTGATGTCCAGAGCGCCCTGATAGAAACCCACCGCATTGCGCAGGTCGCCCAGCCTCTCGGCCACCTTGCCGTTCAGATAGCGGGCTTGCGCGTCGTTGGGTGCGATCTGCAGCGCATTGCGGAACTCCACCCGGGCCTTCTCCGCCTTGCCCTCGGTGAGGTAGTCCTGGCCGCGCTTCAAGTGGCTGGCCAGACGGGATTCGGCGCCGCCGCAGGAAGCCAGGAGGAGTGCGGCCAGCAACAGGCTGAAGGTTCTCATGGGCCGGACTTTAGAAAAAAGGCGTGACGGGCGTATGACAGCTCAGGCCGTCAGGAAGCCGCGCATCGCGATCGCCCCCAGCGTCAGGACCAAGCAGGTGCGCGGCACCGGCCGCTTGAAATCCAGGGAGAGGAGCATCTCCACGACATAGAGCAGAATCACCGCCTTGGCGATTCCCGCAGACAGGGCCTCGGGGAGACGCACGGGGCCGGGGAGATTGGGCACCACCAGGGCCAGAAACAGCACCAGCAGGTCTAGCGGGCTTACCTCGAAGCGCCGAGTGGGCGAGAACGCGAAGCGGGCGAGCGCCGCGGCGGCCATGATGGCGAGCAGGAACCACGACACATCGTGGATCAGGGCGAGACGCATGCCGTTCGAGGTTTGATCGAGATATACCAGCAGGGTCACGCTGACATAGGCGGTGGCCCGCTCGAACAGGCTGGAGGAGTGCGCAGCAGGCCACCGCCTATGTCAGCGTG
>Ga0207658_10000033_pt1 | contig 158540 bp, 144 predicted proteins | sample KBSS33metaG_FD_184322 | JGI IMG/M metagenome (GOLD analysis project Ga0207658, IMG submission 184322) | Switchgrass rhizosphere microbial communities from Kellogg Biological Station, Michigan, USA - KBS S3-3 metaG (SPAdes) (version 2) | ecosystem: Host-associated > Plants > Roots >... | reverse complement strand
CCTTGCCGCCGAAGTGGCCGTCCTCGATGTACTTCTTGGCGTTGTCCCAGGCGCCGCCGCCGGTGGTAATCGAGATCGCGACGAACAGGCCGGTGACGATGGTGCCGATCAGGAGGCCGCCGAGCGCCTTCGGGCCGAGCAGGAAGCCGACCAGGATCGGCACGGCGACCGGCAGCAGGGACGGGATCATCATTTCCTTGATCGCCGACTTCGTCAGAAGGTCGACCGCGCGCGAATAGTCCGGCTTGGTCGTACCTTCCATGATGCCCTTGATCTCGCGGAACTGGCGGCGCACTTCCTCCACCACGCTGCCGGCTGCGCGGCCGACCGCTTCCATCGCCATCGCACCGAACAGGTACGGGATCAGGCCGCCGATCAGCAGGCCGATGATCACCATGTGATCGGAGATGTCGAACGTGTAGATGCGGTCGGGATGCTGCGCGCCGAGCTTGTGCGTGTAGTCGGCGAATAGCACGAGCGCCGCCAGGCCCGCCGAACCGATCGCGTAGCCCTTGGTGACGGCCTTGGTCGTGTTGCCGACCGCGTCGAGCGGATCGGTCACCGCGCGCACTTCGGGCGGCAGCTCGGCCATTTCCGCGATGCCGCCGGCGTTGTCGGTGATCGGACCGTAGGCGTCGAGCGCGACGATCATGCCGGTCATCGACAGCATGGCAGTCGCCGCGATCGCGATGCCGTACAGGCCGGCCAGCCAGAACGCGCCCCAGATCGCGGCGCAGACCGCGAGCACCGGCCACGCGGTCGACTTCATCGAGATGCCGATGCCGGCGATGATGTTGGTCGCATGTCCCGTGGTCGAGGCCTTGGCCACGTGCTGCACCGGGCCGTACTCGGTCGCGGTGTAGTACTCGGTGATCACGACCATCGCGCCGGTCAGCACCAGGCCGATGACCGCGCAGCCGAAGATGTTCCAGACGCCGTAGGTGCTGCCGGCCATCAGCTGCTGCGTGACCGGAATGAACAGCAGCAGGGCGATGATCGCCGACACGGCGACGCCCTTGTACAGCGCGTTCATGATCTTGCCGCCGGGACTCGCCTTCACGAAGAACGTGCCGATGATCGAGGCGATGATCGAGACGCCGCCGATGACCAGCGGATACAGCACGGCGTTCGCGCCGGCCTGCGCCGCCATCACGCCGCCGAGCAGCATCGTCGCGATCAGGGTGACCGCGTAGGTCTCGAACAGGTCGGCTGCCATGCCGGCGCAGTCGCCGACGTTGTCGCCGACGTTGTCGGCGATGACCGCCGGATTGCGCGGGTCGTCTTCCGGAATGCCGGCCTCGACCTTGCCGACCAGATCGGCGCCGACGTCGGCGCCCTTGGTGAAGATGCCGCCGCCCAGGCGCGCGAAGATCGAGATCAGCGACGAGCCGAACGCGAGGCCGACCAGCGAATGCAGCGCCTGCTCCTGCGTGTGGCCGGTATGCAGCAGGCCGATGTAGTAGCCGGCCACGCCGAGCAGGGCGAGCCCGACGACCAGCATGCCGGTGATCGCGCCGCCGCGGAATGCGACCGCCAGCGCCGCCGGGATGCCGCTGCGCGCGGCCTCGGCCGTGCGCACGTTCGCACGCACCGAGATGTTCATGCCGATGTAGCCGGTCAGGCCCGACAACACCGCGCCGATCGCGAATCCGATGGCGGTGCCCCAATCCAGGGCGAAACCGATCACCACGAGCAGGATCACGCCGACCAGAGCGATCGTGCGGTACTGGCGATTGAGGTAGGCGCGCGCGCCTTCCTGGATCGCCGCGGCGATTTCCTGCATGCGCGGATTGCCGGCCGGCTTGGCCAGGATCCACCGGATCGACCACGCGCCATACAGAATCGCAAGCACCGCGCAGACCAGCGCGATCAATAAGCCATGTTGCTCGAACAGCATCGAACCCTCCCTTGACGTACCAGGACTGAAGACGGAACTACGGGGAAAAGCGAGCGAATCTAGCCCGAGTATAGCCACGCCTTTGCGAAACGCGCATTGGCGCGGCGCAGCAGGGCGCCCGCCGGTCTGCCATCCGTGGCTGCAGGTGTAGCGCCGGCGCCGCCAGGAGCCGGGCGGATCCGTCGGTATATTTTTCCCGCGGTATACGAATTCGCGGGCCGGCCGCCCTCGGGCTGGACCGCTTCATCCGGCCGAGACGCTGCTCGGCCGCCGCGGGCCATCCACTCGTCGTCCTCTGCGCGGGCGGCGCACGCGGCGGCCGAATTCGGCGCCGCGGTGCCGTTCGTGCGGTCGAGCGTGGAGCGTTCTTTGCTCAGCGATCGGCGATGGCGTATGCGGGGAGCTTGCGCCGCACGATCGACTTGTCGAGCCGCACGTAGTCGGGCAGGCCGTCCTTGCCGTACTTCGGCGGGTCCTCGCCGCGGATCAGGGGTTCCAGATAGCGGCGCGCGGCCGCCGTAATGCCATAGCCGTCGCGGCTGATGAAGCCCTTCGGCAGCTTCTTTTCGTGGTTGGCGACCTTGGCCAGCGGCGCCGGCGCGATCTTCCAGCGGTACGGGCTGTCGGACGTGCGCACGATGACCGGCATCACCGCATTCTTGCCAGCCAGGGCGTACTCGACCGCCGCCTTGCCGACGGCATAGGCCTGGTCCGCATCGGTCTTGGAGGCGAGGTGCCGGGCCGAGCGCTGCAGGTAGTCCGGCAGCGCCCAGTGGTACTTGTAGCCGAGCTTGCCCTTGACCAGTTGCGCGAGCACGGGGGCGACGCCGCCGAGCTGCGCATGCCCGAACGCATCGCGCGTGCCGGCCTCGGCGAGGAACTCGCCGGCCTTGTTCTTGAGCCCTTCCGACGCGACCACGGTGCAATAGCCGACGCGCTCGACGGTGGCGCGCACGCGCGCGAGGAACTCCGCTTCGTCGAACGCGACCTCCGGGAACAGGATCAGGTGCGGCGGATCGCCCGCCTTGCGCGCGGCCAGCCCGCCGGCCGCGGCGATCCAGCCGGCGTGGCGACCCATGACCTCGACGATGAACACCTTGGTCGAGGACTCGCTCATCGACTCGACATCGAGGCTCGCCTCGGCGACCGACACCGCGATGTACTTGGCCACCGAACCGAAGCCGGGGCAGGTGTCGGTGACCGCGAGGTCGTTGTCGACCGTCTTCGGCACGCCGATCACGTTGACCGCGTGGCCGAGTTCCTTGCCGATCTGCGAGATCTTCAGCGCGGTGTCGGCCGAGTCGTTGCCGCCGTTGTAGAGGAACCAGCGGATGTCATGCGCCTTGAACACGGCGATCAGGCGCTCGTACTGCTCGCGGTTCTGCGCGATCGACTTCAGCTTGTAGCGGCACGAGCCGAAGGCGCCGCCGGGCGTGTGGCGTAATGCCGCAATCGTCGCGCGGCTTTCCTTCGTCGTGTCGATCAGTTCCTCGCGCAGCGCGCCGATGATGCCGTTCCTCGCGGCGAGCACCGGCACCTTCGCAGCGCGTGCGGTCTCGATGACCGCGCAGGCGGTCGCATTGATGACGGCGGTCACACCACCCGATTGCGCGTACAGCAGCTTGCCCTGGCTCATGCGAGACTCCCGGTTCGATGCGGTTTGACACTGTTTCGGCCAGCCGCTAGCGTTGGCCCCATTCTAAGCGGTTGAAAAGCGCGTCCGACAGGCGGCTGCATCGATCGCAGCGAGAGGGACGCAGGATGCGCGGCGGGGCCGCGTGCAATGTCAGCGGCGCCGACAGCGGTCGCGCAAACCCGTTCACCCCACTACGCGAATGCAGCGCCTTCGCGGCGGCATCGGAGCACCATGCGACTCGTATTACTCGGCGCGCCCGGCTCGGGCAAGGGCACCCAGGCGGAAATCCTCAAGAACGAACTTGGCGTGCCGCACATCTCGACCGGCGATCTGCTGCGCGCGGCGGTCAAGGCGGGCACGCCGCTCGGGCTGAAGGCGAAGGTCGTGATGGACGCCGGCCAGCTGGTGTCCGACGACATCGTGCTCGGCATGCTCGAAGAGCGTCTCGAACAGCCCGATGCAGTCGCCGGGTTCATCCTCGACGGCTATCCGCGCAACGTCGCGCAGTGTTCGGCGCTGGAAAAGCTGCTCGCGCGCATCGGCCAGCCGCTCGAAGTGGCGATCAAGCTGGAGGTGCCGAGCGAACTGATCGTCGAGCGCATCGCCGGCCGCGCCGCCGCGCAAGGCCGCAAGGACGATACGCCGGAAACCGTGCGCGAACGGCTGCGCGTGTATGCCGAGCAGACGGAACCGGTGGCCGCGCATTTTGCCGAGATCGGCAAGCTGAAGGTCGTCGACGGCGTCGGCGAACTTGCCGATGTGACCCGTCGCGTACTGGCGGCGCTGCCGACTGCCTGCAGTAGCGCCTGAACAGTTTCCCCAAGCCTTACGCAGGGCGAGCTGCTTCGTAGCGGCGGCTTGATTCGCGCAATGAGCAATCCGGTCATCGACATCCTGAAGGTCGCCGCGGATCTGTGCCGCTTCAGGCGCGCGCCGCAGGACATCGCCTACTCCCAGTCGTCATTCGCGCTGCTGCTCGTTGCGTCCACGCTGTTCGACATCGGGGTCGGTGCCGCGACCGGCGACGCTGCAGGGGCGTTCGCGCATTCACTGCTGTCGAGCGCGCTCATCCTCGCGCTGTGCTGGATCGCCCTGGCCATCCGGCACTTCGACAACCGCTACGTGCAGACCGCCACGGCGCTGATCGCCTGCGGATTGCTGATCTCGATCGTGCAACTGCCAGTCGCGCTGCTGATCCAGCCGCTGCCGGCTGCGGATGCGGCCAAACCGCTGCTGGCGTTCCAGCTTCTGCTGCGCTGGGCCGCGTTGGGCATCCTCGTCTGGCAGATCCTGGTCTACGCGCACATCATGCGCCATGCGATGGAAAGCCGGTTCGGCGTTGCGGTCGTGCTGACGACGAGCTGGGTCGTCGCCTACCTCGCGCTCGCGAGCGTGCTGTTCGGCGCCCAGGGCTGAGCGGCCATCACAACGGAAACCGTGTCCATGCGACTTCACATCCTCGGCATCTGCGGCACGTTCATGGGCGGCATCGCGGCGCTCGCGCGCGAACTCGGGCACACGGTCGAAGGTTCGGACGCGAACGTGTACCCGCCGATGAGCACGCAGCTCGAACAGCTCGGCATCGTGCTGAAGCAAGGCTTCAGCGCGGCGCACCTCGACCCGGCACCGGATCTGGTCATCGTCGGCAACGCGCTGTCGCGCGGCAACCCCGCGATCGAGCACATGCTGGACGCGCGGCTGCGCTACGTCTCCGGCCCGCAATGGCTCGGCGAGACCCTGCTCGCCGATCGCCGCGTCCTCGCCGTCGCCGGCACGCACGGCAAGACGACGACGACTTCGCTGCTGGCCTGGATCCTCGAATCGCAACAGCGCGCGCCAGGGTTCCTGGTCGGCGGCGTGCCGGCGAACTTCGGGGTGTCGGCGCGTTTGGGGAATCGGGAATCGGGAGTGGGGAATCGGGCAAGCAATGCAACAACGCGCTCTCCCCATTCCCCATTCCCCATTCCCCATTCCCTTTTTGTCATCGAAGCCGACGAATACGACACCGCGTTCTTCGACAAGCGCTCCAAGTTCGTTCACTACCGGCCGACGATCGCGATCCTGAACAACCTCGAGTACGACCATGCGGACATCTTCCCCGATGTCGCCGCGATCCAGCGCCAGTTCCATCACCTCGTGCGCACGGTGCCCGGCAATGGCCGGTTGATCGTCAATGCCGAAGACACGCATCTGGCCGAGGTGCTCGCGATGGGCTGCTGGACGCCGGTCGACACGTTCGGCATCGACGCCGGCGACTGGCGCGCGCGCCTGACCGCGGCGGATGGGTCCGCGTTCGTCGTATCGCATCGCGGCCATGAGCTCGGCGAGGCGCGCTGGAACCTGGTCGGACGCCACAACGTGATGAACGCGCTGGCGGCACTCGCCGCGGCACATGCAGCCGATGTCGACGTCGCGGCCGCGCTGCCGGCGCTGGCCGACTTCCGCAACGTCGCCCGCCGGCTCGAACTCGTCGGCGAACATGCCGGCGTGCGCGTCTACGACGATTTCGCGCACCATCCGACGGCGATCGCGACCACGCTGGCCGGCTTGCGCGCCAAGGTCGGCGACGCCCGCATCCTGGTCGGCATGGAGCCGCGCTCCAATTCGATGCGCATGGGCGCGCATGCCGACGAGCTCGCGCCTTCGCTGCGCGATGCCGACGCGGTCGTCTTCCTGCAGCGGCCGGAGCTGGCCTGGGACGCGAGCCGGATCGTCGCGGGGCTGAACGGGCGCGGGCGCACGGCGGCACGCGTGGACGAACTGATCGCCAGCCTGCTCGACGGCGTGCGCGCCGGCGACCATGTCGTGTTCATGTCGAACGGCGGCTTCGAGGGCGCGCCGCGGAAATTTTTCGCTGCGCTGGAAGCGTCGAGAACATAGACTTCCCGCGTGGCCGATCTCCTCGACATTCCCCTGTTCCCGCTGTCCGCCGTCCTGTTTCCGGGCGGCCTGTTGAACCTGCGCATCTTCGAGACGCGCTACATCGATCTCGTGCGCGAATGCGCGCGCAACAACAGCGGTTTCGGTGTGTGCCTGATCCTGGACGGACAAGAGGCCGGTGATCCCGCGCTGCCGGCCGCAGTCGGCACACTCGCCCGGATCACCGATTTCTACACGCTGCCGGACGGATTGCTCGGCATCGGCGCCGAGGGCTACTCGCGCTTCCAGGTGGCTACCACGCGCGTGCGCGACAACGGCCTCGTGCACGGCGAGGTGCGATTCTGGGACGACGAGCCGGTGATCTCGGTGCCGCCCGAACACGGCCTGCTCGCGACGATCCTCGAACGCCTGCACGAAAGCGCCGGCGGTCCGTTCGCGCACGCCGACCGCGCCAGCTACGACGACGCGAGCTGGGTCGGCTTCCGCCTGGCAGAAATGCTGCCGCTGGCGCAGACCGAACGGCAGGAGCTGCTGCAGTTCACCGATCCGCTGCAGCGCCTGGCGCGCCTGATGCAGCACGTGCCGCGTTTCCAGCGCGGCTGAAACCGGCAGCGCCCTGCGTTCGCCACAGTAGGTCCACACGATCGCCTCCTCGATCGCGATATTCTTTCGTCCAGCCCGCTTCACGGAGCACGCCCGATGAGATACCTGCACACGATGATCCGCGTCCGCGATCTCGACGCCACACTGAAGTTCTTCTGCGAAGGACTCGGCCTCAAGGAAACGCGGCGGCAGGACAACGCCGCCGGCAAGTACACGCTGGTGTTCCTCGCCGCCGACGAGACGCCCGACGCGGAGATCGAACTCACGCACAATTGGGGCTCGACCGAGGACTACGGCAGCGCGCGCAACTTCGGCCATCTCGCGTTCCGCGTCGACGACATCTACGCGACCTGCGCGCACCTGCAATCGATGGGCGTCACGATCAATCGCCCGCCGCGCGACGGCCACATGGCTTTCGTACGGTCGCCGGATCTGGTCTCGGTCGAACTCCTGCAGAAGAACGGTTCGCTGCCCGTGCAGGAGCCGTGGGCGTCGATGCCGAACACGGGGGTCTGGTAGTGGCCGTGCAACCGGCGACGCCCGAACTGCTCGATCTCGGCAAGCGCTACTGGCTGCCCGTCTACCGCCCGCGCGACGTGGTCCTCGATCGCGGCGTCGGCGCGCGCGTGTGGGATCGCGAGGGACGCGACTATGTCGACTTCGGCGCCGGCATCGCGGTCAATGCGCTCGGCCACTGCCACCCTGACCTCGTCGCGGCGCTGACGCAGCAGGCCGGCAAACTCTGGCACGCGAGCAACGTGTTCTACACCGAACCGCCGCTGCGGCTCGCCGAGGAACTGGTGCGCGCCGCCGGCTTCGCCGAACGCGTGTTCCTGTGCAACTCCGGGGCGGAAGCGAACGAAGCGGCGATCAAGCTCGTGCGCAAGTGGGCTGCCGCGAACGGGCGGGCGCCGGATCGGCGCGTGATCGTCACGTTCCGCGGGTCGTTCCACGGCCGCACGCTGGCGGCGGTGACCGCGACGGCGCAGCCGAAATACCAGGAAGGCTACGAACCGCTTCCGGGCGGTTTCCGCTATGCCGCGTTCAACGACGCCGCTGGGCTCGCCGAAGCCTTCGCGCCCGGCGACGTCGCCGCCGTGCTGCTCGAACCCGTGCAGGGCGAGGGCGGGGTGTTGCCGGCGGCGCCCGGATTCCTCGCGCACGTGCGCGAGCTGTGCGATCGCCACGGTGCATTGCTCGTGCTCGACGAGATCCAGTGCGGCATGGGCCGCACCGGCACCTTGTTCGCGCATACGCAGGACGGCATCGTGCCGGATATCGTCACCTTGGCCAAAGCGCTCGGCTGCGGTTTTCCGATCGGCGCGATGCTGGCCGGACCGAAGGTCGCCGAAGTCATGCAGTTCGGCGCGCACGGCACCACGTTCGGCGGCAATCCGATGGGCGCGGCAGTCGCGCGCGTCGCGTTGCGCAAGCTGGGCTCGCCCGAGGTGCTCGCCAATGTCCTGCGTCAGTCGCAGGCGCTGCGCGAAGGCCTCGCGGCGATCCAGGCCGATCTGAACCTGTTCGCCGAGGTGCGCGGGCGAGGATTGATGCTCGGCGCGGTGCTGGCCGACGCGTACAAGGGCCGCGCCGGCGAAATACTCGATCACGCGGCCGCGCACGGACTGCTGCTGTTGCAGGCCGGACCCGACGTGCTGCGCTTCGTACCGCCGCTCACGATCAGCGATGCCGAGATGACCGAGGGCTTGCATCGGCTCGAAGCCGCCTTGCGCAGCTTTCTCGACGCGGGTGCCCGATCAACGGCCTGAACCGGGTGGGGGGTCGTCCGTTTCCCGGCGCCCGATGCGGAAGCGGCACGAATGGCCGCCGCGCAGCAGGCATTCCAGGTGCTGGATCGGTCGTCCGGTCGCCGCCTCCATGAAGGCGAGGTCGAAGCGGCACACGTCCGGATGCGCCGTCGCCAGTGCATGGAAGACGCAGTTGTAGGCTTCGACCTGCGTTTCGTCTCCCTTGCGTACGGTCGCCGCTTCGTAACCGAGGGCATCGAGCTGCTCGGCCAGCCGCGCTGCGACGTCGGCGTCGTCGGCCGCATCGATACGCTCGGCGGCGGCGTTGCCGAGATCGCGCCCCATCGCGGCCAGCGTCGCCTGCACACCGGATTTGCCGACCGTCGCGTAGAGATGTTCCAGCACGCTGGCGGCGATCAGGCCGTAGTTGCGCGGAAACAGATCGCGCCCTGCGGGCAGCAGGACGTAGCGCGACTGCGGGCGTCCGCCGCTCGGCCGCGCCGTTCCGCGTTCGATCAACCCGGCGCCGATCAACGCCGTCAGATGCTGCCTGACGGCGTTGTGGGTGACGCCGAGCGCATCGCACAAGGCTTCCACCGTGGCGCCCTGCGGCGACCTCAACAGCACCCGCAGCAGTTTCTGCTGGGTATGCCGAAGATGCCGCCAGGCGCCCGCCGGCTTCATGTGGCCTTGGCGGGGAACTGCTTGGCGATGCCGCCGGCGAGCGCGTCGGCGAGCGTATCCATGTGCGCGCGCATCATGCGAAACGTTTCGGCCTCCGCTTTCGTATCGCCCTTCATGATTTCGCCGATCTGCTGGGCGTGATGTGCGCCGTGCGTCATCAGCAGGCCGCGCACGGCGTCTTCGGGCAGGTTCGGATTGGCGCCGGAGAGGAACTTGGCGATCTCGCCGGCGTTCGCCGTCAGGTCCTGCATCGCCTTCGCATCGACTGCCGCGTCGCCGGCGTGCTGCGCGTCGGTCATCGCCTTCACGGCGCCCCAATGACCGGCGAGCAGCGTCAGCATCTGCTTGCCGGCCGCGGGGCCGTAGAAACCGCCAACGGCGTCGGCGATCTGCGTGGCGTTCGCGACGACTTCGTCGGCTGCTTTCTTGGCGGCCGCGGCGTCGCCCGCCTTGACCGCCATGGCGTAGGCACGCGTGCGTTCGACGTGGCCTTGCCAGAGCGAGCGCATGGCGGCGTGCAGCTTCGGCGCCGCGGGCGACGATGCAGCGTTGTCGGTCGCCGCCGCGGCCGACGCATCGGTCGGCGCGACGACGAGGTCGGCCGTGGCGGACGCGAGGCAGAGAGCGAGGGCGTAGAGCAAAGGTGCGGCTTTCATCGAAAGACTCCTGGGTTGCCGTCGAGTGACGGATGCCCCATCCTGCCGCGCCTGCTCAGAAGTGGAACCGATCCATGTGCAAAGCGCATGGCAGCGCCATTCTCGTGCCCCGGTGCGATTCGTTCAAGCGTTCGTGCGGCGGCGGCAGACCAGCAGCACCGTATCGACCCCCGCGTCGTCGATGAAGCCCGGCGACGTCGCCAGCGTTTCCTGGGAGCGCAGGCCGAGCGGCATGATCACGCGGTTGTACCACCACATCGCGCGCTCCCGCTGGTGCGTCAGGAACCACATGCCGAGGTCGAGCAGGCGCGAGGACTTCGGCTGCATGCCGTGGATCGCGCTGCGCTCGACGACGAAACCGTGGCGGGCGAGCTTGGCGGCGAGGTCGGACGGCTCGTAGCGGCGGCGGTGGCCGACGAAATCGTCGAAGGCGGTCCACGCGCTCGCATGCAGCGGCACCGACAGCAGCAACGCGGCACCATCCGCGGCCACGCGCGCCAGTTCGGCCAGCGCGCCTTCGTCGTCGTCGACGTGTTCGACGATGTCGAACGCGCAGACGAGGTCGAACGCCGCGTCGGCATACGGTAGCGCGGTGATCAGTCCGACGGTCGCCATTGAGCCTTGCGCGCGCAGCACGCGCGCCGCTTCGGCGCTGATGTCGAGGAAGCAGGTGTCGTGCAGCGGCAGCCGCGGGCGCAACCCCGGCGCAACTTCGAGACGCGCGCCGCCCGCGTCGACGAGATCGCAGACGAGCGGCCACGTGTTGAAGCGTTGCGGCGCGACCAGACGCGCCTGCGACCACAGGCCGTCATAGAACGTGCGGTTGTGCGCGAGCAGCTGCGCTTCGGTGCGATCGGACGGGCGGGGCGCGGTCGTCGGCATGCGGCAAGCCTGCGGGGGATTGCGTTAGCGGCGTCTGAACTCGCGCTCCCGGATCGATCAGCCGCGGCGGGAAATCAGGCGCTCGCGCACTTGTTCTTCCTCGTCGAAGGCGCGCGCCGGTTCCACCAGGTCGCTGCGGCTGACGACGCCGATCACGCGCCGGTTCGCCGCGTCGTCGACGACCGCCACGCGCGCGAGTCCCTGGCTCGACAGCCGCGCGGCGACGACGCGGCAGGTCTCGTGCGCGTAGGCGACGATCGCTGCGTCCGCCGCGACGACGGCCGACAGCGGCGCGCCGGGATCGCTCTGTCCGCGCAGGAACTGGCGGTCGACGACGCCGAGCAGGCGATCGTCCGCATCGACGACGGGATAGCCGCGATGGGTCTGGTCGGGGCCGAAATAGGTCGCCAGCGCCTCGGCGACGCTGAGTTCGCCGCGAATGGAAATCACCGCGCGCGTCATGACTTCGTCGACGTACTGCCGCTCCATCGGATCGACGCCGTACTCGCGGTAGATGTGCCGGCCGCGCCTTGCGATCTTCTCCGTCATGATCGAGCGCGGCATCACGATCACGGTGAAACCGTAGGCGACGCCGGTGGCGAGCAGTACCGGCAGCAGGGCGTCGACATCGTGGGTCAGGCCGAGCGCGAAGACGGCGGCAGTCAGCGGCGCGCCGAGCACGCCGGCGAGGACGGCCGCCATGCACACCAGCGCCCACAGGTGCGCGTCGCCGCCCGGCAGCGCGGGCGCGATCACGATGCCGAGGCCGGCGCCCATCATCAGCAGGGGAGCGAGCACGCCGCCCGACGTGTTCGAGCCGAGCGCGACCATCCAGATGATCGCCTTCACCGCCAGCAGTCCGAGCGCGACCGTCACGGCGAGGCGCGCGTTGAGCAGATCGCCGATGACGTCGTAGCCGACGCCGAGGGCGCGCGGTTCCAGCCAACCGCCGAGTCCGACGACGAGTCCGCCGATCGCCGGCCACCACATCCAGTGCACCGGCAGCTTGGCGAACGCGTCTTCGATGCGATACAGCGCCGCCGACATGCCGGCCGACAGCGCGCCGCCGAGCACGCCCGCGACGACGCAGGAAAACAGCGTGACCAGGCTGGTGGCCTGCGTCTGCAGCGGAAACAGCGGTCCGCTGTCGAGCAGCAGCGGGCGCGCGAAACCGGCCACTGATACCGCAGCGATCACCGGCAGGAGGCTGCGCGGACGCCATTCGAACAGCAGCAATTCGACCGCCAGCAGCACGGCCGCGACCGGCGTGCCGAACACCGCCGTCATGCCGGCGGCCGCGCCCGCGACGAGCAGCGTCTTGCGCTCGCCGGCGCTCAGGTGGAAGTTCTGCGCGAGCAGCGAGCCCAGCGCGCCGCCCGTCATTATGATCGGGCCTTCGGCGCCGAACGGGCCGCCGCTGCCGATGACGATGCCGGAGGAGAGCGGCTTCAGGATCGCGACTTTCGGCGACATGCGGCTCTTGCCGAACAGGATCGCCTCGATCGCCTCGGGAATGCCGTGCCCGCGGATCTTGTCGCTGCCGTAGCGCGCGATCAGTCCGACCACGAGGCCGCCGATCGCCGGGACCGCGATCACCCACGCGCCGAGATGGTGGTCGGCGGGCGAACGGTTCGCCAGCGAAATCGTCTGGTAGAAGAACAGGTTCGTGAACAGGCGAATCAGGTTCAGCAGCGCCCAGGCGGCCACTGCGGAGATCGCGCCGATCACGGCGGCCATGGCCGCGACGCGCAACAACCGCCCGTTGACGGCGAAATCGCGCTTGTGCGAATGGATCGACGCCGTCGTCATGGCGTCCTCGCGTCGGCGAATGCGCCGCGTGCCGCCGCCAGCGTATCGGCGATGACCTGTTCGCTGTGGGCGATCGAGACGAAGCCGGCCTCGAACGCGGACGGCGCCATGTACACGCCACGTCCGAGCATGCCGTGGAAGAAGCGATTGAACGCGGCGACGTCGCACGCGGTCGCCTGTGCGTAGGTTTCCACTTTTCCAGAAGTGAAGAACAGGCCGAACATGCCGCAGACACGGTTGATGCTGACCGGCACGCCGGCTTCGGCCGCGGCGGCGGCGAGCGTGTCGGTCGCCAGGCGCGTGCGGCGATCGAGTTCGGGGTAGAAATCGGGTGTCTGGATCAGGTCGAGCATCGCCAGTCCCGCCGCCATCGCGACCGGATTGCCGCTCAGCGTGCCGGCCTGGTAGATGGGGCCGGCCGGCGCGATCTGCTGCATGACCTCGCGGCGTCCGCCGTAGGCGCCGACCGGCATGCCGCCGCCGATGATCTTGCCGAACGTGGTGAGGTCGGGAGTGACGCCGTAGAGCGCCTGCGCGCCGCCGAGGGCGACGCGAAATCCGGTCATGACCTCGTCGAAGATCAGCAGCGTGCCGTGCTGCGTGCACAGCTCGCGCAAAGCGGCCAGATACCCCTCGCGCGGCAGGATGCAGTTCATGTTGCCGGCGATCGGTTCGATCACCAGCGCGGCGATCGTGTCGCCGGCCTCGGCGAACAGCCGGCGTGCGGCGTCGAGGTCGTTGTAGGGCAGCGTCAGCGTCAGATCGGCCAGCGCGTCCGGTACGCCGGGCGAGGTCGGCGTGCCGAGTGTCAGCGCGCCGGAGCCGGCCTTGACGAGGAACGAGTCGGCATGGCCGTGGTAGCAGCCTTCGAACTTGGCGATGCGCGCGCGGCCGGTGTAGCCGCGGGCGAGGCGGATCGCCGACATCGTCGCCTCGGTGCCGGAATTGACCATGCGCACGACTTCGACCGACGGCACCAGCCGCGCGATCGTCTCGGCCATGGTCACCTCGGCCTCGCACGGCGTGCCGAACGAGAGGCCGTCCTGGATCGCGCGCTCCACGGCGGCGCGCACGTGCGGATGATTGTGGCCGACGACCATCGGTCCCCACGAGCCGACGTAGTCGATGTAGCGCTTGCCCTCGACGTCCCACAGGTAGGCACCGTCCGCGCGTGCGGTGAAGAACGGCTCGCCGCCGACGGATTTGAACGCGCGCACCGGCGAATTGACGCCGCCGGGGATGCGCGCGAGCGCGCGCTGGAACAGGTCGTGGTTGGTGCTCATCGGATTTCCATGGATGCCGCCGCGGCTTTCGCCGAGGCGGCGGGAAGAGAGGGCGGCTATTCTGTTACGAACCCGGCCACTCGAACAGTTGCGCGAATCGCGCCGCGGCGGCGCGCACGTCGCGCGCGCCGAACACCGCGGAAATGACGGCCACCGCGTCGGCGCCGGCATCGATCAGGCTGCGCGCATTGTCCGCCGTGATGCCGCCGATCGCCACCAGCGGCAGAGCGAGCGTGCGCGCCTCGCGCAAGGTTGCGGCCGACGCGCGTCGCGCCAGCGGCTTGGTCGGCGACGGGAAGAAGGCGCCGAACGCGAGATAGTCGGGGCGTTGGACGGCGAGCGTGCGCGCACGTTCGATCGAGTCGTAGCAGGAAACACCGATGAGGGCATGCGCGCCGAGGCGCGCGCGCGCAGCGGCGATGCCTTCGTCGTCTTCGCCCAGATGCACGCCGTCGGCGCCGGCGGTCGCCGCCAGTTCGACGTCGTCGTTGACGATCAAGGGCACGCCGCGCTGCGCGCAGAGCCGCGCAAGCGCGGCCGCTTCGGCGTGGCGGCGCTCACGATCAGTGGTCTTGTCGCGATACTGCAGCATCGCGGCGCCGCCTTCGATCGCGAGCGCGCAGACCTCGATCAGATCGTCGCGCGGACCGTCGGTGATCGCGTACAGACCGCGGCGCGGCCATCGTGGATGAGTCATCGCCTGCGCATCGTGCAAGGGTGCGCAGTTTAACGTCGCCATCGCGGCCGCCACAGCGGCGCAGCGCTACCATCGCCGCGATCCTGATACCGGAGTTGCCTTGAAGCGCTTGTTCTGGTTCGTGTTTTTGGCGGCGACAGCGCCGGCTTCGGTGCAGGCCGGCGTGCAGGCGCCGGTGCTCAAATGGGCCTACGGCGGCTGCTTCTCCTCGTGGTGCCAGACCGGCTGGTACAGCTCGCCGGCCGTCGTCGACCTCGGCGGCGACGGGCACATGGACGTGGTGGCCGGCTCCTACGATGTCGTCGCGCTCGACGGCGCCGACGGTTCGCTGAAGTGGCGCGCGGCGAGCGACGATCGCGTCTGGCCGGGCATCGCCATCGGCGACCTCGCGCACGATGGCCGCGTCGGCATCGTGGTGGGCCGCGGCAGCGCGCAGGTGACGGTGTACGACGCCGACGGCAGCGTGCGCGGCGGCTGGCCGGTCGCGGCGTTCGCGGGCGGCGAGGTGCGTTCGCTCGCGCTCGCCGATCTCGATGCCGACGGCAGGCTCGAGGTCGTCGTCGGCAACGCGGCCGGGGTCTCGTCCGACCAGGTGAACGTGCTCGCCGCCGATGGCAGCGTGCGCGCCGGCTGGCCGGCGCGGCATGCTTCCGATCCCGGCTACGGCGCGGGCATGTACAACGAAAACCTCGCGATCGCGGACCTCGACGGCGACGGCTATCCGGAGATCTATGCGCCGACCGACACGCACTATGTGACGGTGCTCGACCGCAACGGCGGCCAGCTGCACGCGAGCGCGATCTACGGCAGCGGCAGCGCGGGCGGCGCCAAGGTGTGGTCCGAAGTCGGCGTCAACGTGGACCAGGCCGCCGACTTGCGCGGCTACACCGAGTGCGACAGCGAGCGCCGGCCGAACTTCGCCAGCGCCGCGCCGGCGATCGCCGACGTCGACGGCGACCGCATGGCGGAGCTGGTGCTGCCGGGCAACGTCTACGACTGCAGCACCGATCCGTACACGGATCTCTATTACGACGTCTGGCTGCTGCGCTCCGATCGCACGCGCTGGGCGGGCGCCGGCTACGACTGGACGGTGATCCCGCCACAAGGCGCCAGCGGCGCGCCGCTGTCGGAAGACTACGACGTGATCCAGAACATCGCGGCCAATGCCGTCGTCGCCGACCTCGACGGCGACGGCCAAAAGGAGATCCTGCTGCCGAGCTACGACGGCAAGCTGCACGCATGGTGGCTCGACAAGACCGAGCACGGCGCCTGGCCGTTCGTGATCCCGCGCAGCGGCATGCATTTCGCGTCGGAGCCGGTCGTGGCCGATCTCGACAATGACGGCAAGGCCGAAGTGTTGTTCACCACCTGGGGCGAGAACGACAACGGCGAATCGGGCCAGCTCTACATCCTGAACGATCGCGGCGAGGTGCTCGCTGCCGTGGACCTGCCGCCGGCGCGCGGTGCCGGCTGGAGCGGCGGGCTCGCCGCGCCGACCTTGGCCGACATCGATGGCGACGGCGAGCTCGACGTGGTCGTGCAGACGGTGGCTGCCGGCGTCGTCGCCTACGCGCTGCCGGGCACGCGCTACGCGCGCACGCTGTGGCCGACCGGGCGCGGCAGTGTCCGGCGTGCCGGCGTGGCGTTCAACGAACGCGTGTTTGTCGACGGGTTCGGTGCCGATGGGTTCGGTGGCGCGGGCGGTTGAGCCCCACGCCCGGACTGCGGCGAGGCGTCGCTTGGAACCGCGCGGCCGCGCTGCGACAATACGCGTTGTACTCGCTCCCGACCGGTCCTCATGTCCCAGGCTTCCTCCGTCCGCGCCGACGCGCCGTTCCGTACCTTCATGTGCGTCGTCTGCGGCTTCATCTACAACGAAGCGGAAGGCTGGCCGGACGACGGCATCGCGCCCGGCACGCGCTGGGAAGACGTGTCGGAAACCTGGACCTGCCCGGACTGCGGCGTGACCAAGTCCGATTTCGAGATGGTCGAGATCTGAGTTCGCTTCCGGCCGCCTGCATGCGGTAGCACGGCTCGCGCCGACGCGCTGCCCGCAACGCGCCGCATCCTGTCTCATTGCCGTCATCGGCCAGACGCGGCGAAGGCATTGCGACTTGATTGACTATGCACGGTCAATCAAATCGGAGCTCCAGTCATGCGTGTTTTCGTTCCGGTCGAGGACGCCAGTGTCGGCCCCGACGCCGGCGTGCTCGTGCCGTATCGCCAAGGCCTGGTCTGCCTGCACGGCCTGCGCGAAGGATTCAGCCTCGATGCGGACGGCTGGCTCGCGTTCGGGCCGCTCAGCGACGGATCGTCAGCTCGTCGCCCGGATGCACGCCCAGCTTTTCCGCCTGACCTGCGTTGAGTTCCAGCACGTAGCGCGCCGGCGCGCCGCTGGAATAGGCCGGGCACGGGTCGGCCGTGCAGGCCGGCACGTTGCGCTGCACGCTGATCAATTTGCGCTGGGCATCGAAGAACAGCATGTCCTGCGGGAACTTGCAGTTCTTCATCCAGAACGCGCGCATGGCGTCGTCCTGGAAGATGAACAGCATGCCGTGATCGGCCGGCATCGACTCGCGGTCCATCAGGCCGTGCTCGCGCGCGGCGTTGTCCTCGGCGATCTCGATGCTGTAGGTGCTGCCCTTGAGCTCGACAGACGGCGTTGCCGGCGCTTTCGCGCAGCCTGCGACCGGCACGATCAACGCGAGCAGCAGCGCAGCGGCGGCGGACGGAAGATTCGGTAGCTTCATGGCAAGGTGTCCTCGGTGGGTACGGATTGCGGGCAGCTCAGGCGTGCGGCCCGGCCTTCAGCGCGTGACCGAACTGGTCTTCGAATTCGGCCGCGAACTGGGCGAAATCGAATCGCTGGTTCTGCGTGCCGGGGTGCTCGACCTTCAAGGCGCCCATCAGCGAGGCGATGCGGCCGACGGTGGGCCAGTCCATGCCGCGCATCAGGCCGAAGATCAGGCCCGCACGGTAGGCGTCGCCGCAGCCGGTCGGATCGACGACCTGGCGCTCGCGCGCCGGCGGAATCTCGTGCGTTTCGCCGCTGCGCGTGCGGATCGACGAGCCGCGCGGCCCCTGCGTGACGATGTAGGCCTCGACGCGGCTCGCGATCTCCTCGGCGCTCCATCCGGTGCGCTGCTGCAGCAGCTGCGACTCGTAGTCGTTGACGATCACGTAGGTCGCCTTGTCGATCATCGCGCGGAATTCCTCGCCGCTGAACAACGGCATCGCCTGGCCCGGATCGAAGATGAAGGGCACGCCGCGCGCGGCGAACTCGTCGACGTGCTGCAGCATCGCTTCGCGGCCGTCCGGAGCGACGATGCCGAACGTGATGCCGGGCACGTCGCGCACGTGATTGGCGTGCGAGCTGGACATCGCGCCGGGGTGGAAGGCGGTGATCTGGTTGTTGTCGAGGTCCGTCGTGATGAAGCACTGCGGCGTGAACTGCTCGGGGAATTCGCGCACCTGGTCGAGGCGGATGCCGAACCGGGTCAGGTGCTCGCGGTACGGCGCGAAGTCCTGGCCGACGGTCGCCATCGGGATCGGATCGTCGCCGAGCAGCTTGAGGTTGTAGGCGATGTTGCCTGCGCAGCCGCCGAATTCGCGGCGCATGTTCGGCACCAGGAACGACACGTTCAAGATGTGCACCTGATCGGGCAGGATGTGTTTCTTGAACTGGTCCTGGAAGACCATGATGGTGTCGTAGGCGAGCGAACCGCAGATCAATGCAGACATCGAAGGAATCCGGCAGGAGGGGCCGGGGTGCAGGAAACACCGCGGCAAACCGGCCAAGCTTACCCGAGCTCCGCCTTCAATCGCAGCCTCCGGTGCCGGAGGCTGCGAAGTCGGCGGTTGGAAAACACGCGGAAACCGGCGTCCGGCAAGGCTTTTTTAACCTCGCCGTCCTTGCCCCTCCGGATACTCATGACTAAACTCGCGCACCCTCCCGCGACGGTTTGCGGCGGTCGTGCCATGCCATCTGCTCGCAGATCGCGGCGGGACGCCCGCTTCGCCGTCCACCCCTGAATGACAAGGTTAGCGCCGCGCTTATGTTCAAAGGTCTACGCGGACTTTTTTCCAACGATCTCTCGATCGATCTCGGCACCGCCAACACGCTGATCTACGTGCGTGGGCAGGGCATCGTGCTGAACGAACCCTCCGTCGTCGCGATCCGGCAGGACCGCGGCCCCGGCGGACCGCGCTCGGTAGCGGCCGTCGGCGGCGACGCCAAGCGCATGCTCGGACGCACGCCGGCCGCGATCGTCACGATCCGGCCGATGAAGGACGGCGTCATCGCCGACTTCACGATGACCGAGGAGATGCTCAAGCAGTTCATCAAGAAGGTGCACAAGGCGCGCATGTTCCGGCCGAGCCCGCGCGTGCTGGTCTGCGTGCCCTGCGGCTCGACCCAGGTCGAGCGCCGCGCGATCAAGGAATCGGCCGAGTCGGCCGGCGCGCGCGACGTCTACCTGATCGAGGAACCGATGGCCGCGGCGATCGGCGCCGGCATCCCGGTGCACGAGGCGCGCGGATCGATGGTGCTGGACATCGGCGGCGGTACTTCGGAAGTCGCCGTGATCTCGCTCAACGGCATCGTCTACTCGCAGTCGGTGCGCATCGGCGGCGACCGCTTCGACGAGTCGATCATCAACTACGTGCGCCGCAACCACGGCACCCTGATCGGCGAATCGACTGCCGAGAAGATCAAGGTCGAGATCGGCTGCGCCTTCCCGCAGTCGGAAGTGCGCGAAATCGAGGTGTCCGGACGCAACCTCGCCGAGGGCGTGCCGCGCATGTTCACGGTCAACTCGAACGAGATCCTCGAAGCGCTGCACGAACCGCTGTCGGGCATCGTCAGCGCCGTGCGCAGCGCGCTCGAGCAGACGCCGCCGGAGCTGTGCTCCGACGTCGCCGAGCGCGGCATCGTGCTGACCGGCGGCGGCGCCCTGCTGCGCGACATCGATCGCCTGATTTCCGAGGAAACCGGCCTGCACGTGCATGTCGCGGATGATCCGCTGACCTGCGTCGCCCGCGGCGGCGGGCGCGCGCTGGAGCTGATCGACCAGCACGGCAGCGATTTTTTTGCGCCTGAATAGCCGGGAATAGGGAATGGGGAGTCGGGAATGGTAAAAGGCGCACCAGGCCTGCCATCTCCGCTCCTGCGATTCCCCATTCCCGATTCCCCATTCCCGCCCCATGCGCACCGACACCGCCACGCTGTTCGCCGAAGGGACGGTCAGCACGCTGCGGCTGATCGTCTACCTCGCCTGCGCGGTCGTGCTGATGGTGCTGGACCATCGCGGCAGCTATCTCGAATTGCTGCGGCGCACCGGCAGCGCCCTGGTCGAGCCGGTCTATCGGCTGGCCGCGTTCCCGGCCGACGTCGCGCGCGCGACGCGCACGGCCGTCGCTACGCAGGACCAGCTCGCCAGCGAGAACCGCGATCTGCGCGAAGCCTTGCTGCTGGCGCAGGCGCGCCTCAATCGGCTCGACACCGTGGTCGCGCAGAACGCGCGCCTCAAGGGCCTGCTCGATGCGCAGAAGAATCTCGGTCTGTCGGTGCAGTTCGCGCGCCTGATCGACATCGATCTCGATCCGTTCCGCCATCGCATCGTGCTGGACGTCGGCGCGAACCAGGAGGTCGCGATCGGCCAGCCGGTCATCGACGCGCATGGCGTGATGGGCCAGATCGTCGAGGTGTTGCCGAACACGTCGGTCGCGATGTTGATCACCGACCCGACGCACGCGATTCCGGTGGTCGTCGAGCGCAGCGGCGTGCGCACGATCGCCTACGGCAGCCGCGCGATCGACGAGTTGAACCTGCCGAACGTGCCGATCAGCGCCGACGTCAAGGTCGGCGACAAGCTGCTGACGTCGGGTCTGGGCGGCCGCTTTCCGGCGGGTTTCCCGGTCGGCGAGGTCGTCCAGGTCAAGCCCGACAAGACCGGCATGTTCACGGCGGCCGTCGCGCGGCCTGCCGCGGCGCTGGATCGCAGCGGCGAGGTGCTGCTGCTGCACGACCAGCCGCAGCCCTACGGGCCGCCGCCCTTGCTCGACGAAATGGGACCCCCGGCCGATCTTGCCGGGCCGGTCCCCGTGTCGCTGCCGACCGCGTTGCCGGAGCCGACGCCATGAACCGCGTGCGCGCACAGGGCTGGCTGTTCGCCGGCAGCCTCGCCATCGCGTTCCTGCTGCAGCTGATGCCGCTGCCGCAGTTCCTGCTGCCGGTGAAACCGTACTGGGTCGCGCTGGTGCTGGTCTATTGGGCGATCGAACTGCCCGAGAAGGTCGGCCTCGGTTTCGCGTTCCTGTTCGGCCTCGCGGGCGACGTGCTGACCGGCGAACTGCTCGGCGAGCAGGCGCTGCGGCTGGTCGTGCTCGCCTTCATCGTGCTGCGTTTTCGCGCGCGCCTGCGCTTCTTCCCGATGTGGCAGCAGGCGCTGGCGGTGCTGGCGCTGCTGCTCAACGATCGCGTCGTCATGCTGATGGTGCGCGGCTTCTCGGGCGAAGCGATCCCGTCGGCGTCGTACTGGCTGGCGCCGCTGGTCGGGATGCTGATGTGGCCGTTCGTGTTCCTGCTGCTGGACGACCTGCGCACGCGCTTGCGCGGCAGCGAGCCCCGGTGAAGCATTGTCGTCATGGCTAGCGTATTCCGCCCGCTCAAGGAGACCCGTCACGAGGCGGCGCTGTTCCGCCGGCGCGCGCTGGCCGGTTTCCTGATCATCGTCGTCTGCTTGATCGCACTCAGCGTACGGTTCCGCTATCTGCAGGTCGTGCAGCACGACGAATTCGCCACGCGTTCGGAGCAGAATCGCGTGTTGACGCGGCCGTTGGCACCGGCGCGCGGGCTGATCTACGACCGCAACGGCGTGCTGCTCGCCGAGAACGTCGCGGCGTTCCGGCTCGAGGTGACGCCCGAGCAGGCCGGCGACCTGCAGCGCATGATGGACGCGCTCGGCAAGGTCGTGCCGATCAGCGACGACGACATCGCCCGCTTCAACACGCTGCGCCGCGGCAAGCGCTCGTACCAGGGCATTCCGCTGCGGCTGAAGCTGTCGGAGGAGGAGATCGCACGTTTCTCGATCAATCGCTGGCAGTTTCCCGGTGTCGACGTGGTTCCGTACCTGACACGAGCCTATCCGCTCGGTGCCGAATTCGCGCATACCGTCGGCTACGTCGGCCGCATCGACAACGACGACGTGGCGCGGCTCGACAAGGATGCCTACGCCGGCACCACGCATGTCGGCAAGACCGGCATCGAGCGCTACTACGAGGAACGCCTGCACGGCGACGTCGGCTACGAGAAGGTCGAGGTCAACGCCGACCACCGGCCGTTGCGCGTGCTGCCCGATGGCCTTGCGCCGAAGCCCGGTCAGAACCTGCATCTGACGATCGACGCGCATCTGCAGGAAGTCGCCGAGGCCGCGTTCGAAGGGCGTGCCGGCGCCGCCGTCGCGATCGACCCGCGCAGCGGCGAGGTGCTGGCGATGGTCAGCGTGCCGAGCTTCGATCCGAATCCGTTCGTCAACGGCATCGCCGGCGTCGACTACAAGGCGCTGCTCGACGCCGAGGACACGCCGCTGCTGAACCGCATCCTGCGCGGCGGCTACGTGCCCGGCTCGACGATAAAGCCGTTCGTCGGCCTGGGCGGCCTCGAACTCGGGCTGCGCAAGCCGAGCGACACGGTGCTGTCGACCGGCGAGTTCTTCATCCCGGGCCAATCGCGCGCCTACCGCGACGATATCCGTGGCGGCAGCGGCCGCGTCGACCTCGTGCAGGCGATCGCGCAATCGGTCAACACGTATTTCTATTCGCTCGCGCTCGACATGGGCATCGACCGCTTCAGCGGCTTCATGGGCCGCTTCGGTTTCGGCAAGCCGACCGGCCTCGACCTGATCGGCGAGAGCGGCGGCGTGCTGCCCTCGAAGGACTGGAAGCGGGGTCGCTACAGCCAGCCCTGGTACCCCGGCGAGACGGTGATCGCCGGCATCGGCCAGGGCTACTGGGTCGTCACCCCGATCCAGCTCGCCAATGCGGTCGCGACGCTGGCCAACCGTGGCGTGCCGCACGTACCGCACCTGTTGCGCGCCGCGCAGAGCGGTATCGACGGCAAGATCGAGCCGGTCGACAAGGCCGCGCCGCTGCCGAGCGTGATCAAGAAGCCGGACAACTGGCTGGCGATCGAGCAGGGCATGATCGCCGTCGTCGGCAGCGGCACCGCGCATGGCATCAACGACAACTTCCCGTACGTGATCGCCGGCAAGACCGGCACCGCGGAGCGCTTTTCGCGCACCGACGACACCTGGACCAGCATCAGCGCCAGTCCCATCGAGCGCCACCGCGTGCTGTTCGAATGCTTCACGCCGGCCGACGATGCGCGCATCGCCATCGCGGTGGCGCTCGAGGCCGGTCGCAGCGGCGCACACGATGCGGCCCCGATTGCGCGCAAGATCCTCGATGCATGGCTGCCGAGCGACCGCGAAGCCCAGGGACGATTGTCCGGCGCGGACCTCGCTACGCCTTCGGCGACCGCGCAGGCCGCACGGTGATCGACGAGGTCGTCGCGCAGCTGCGCTATCGGCTCGGCACGCTCTGGCGCAAGCCGCGCGTCGACCTGCCGCTGCTGGGCGGGCTCGCCCTCTTGATGGGCGTCGGGCTGATGACGCTCTACAGCGCCAGCGATCTCGACCGCGGCCAGGTCATCTCGCAGGCGCTGCGCTTCGCGCTCGGCCTCGTGCTGATGTTCGTGATCGCGCGGATTCCGCCGCTGGCGCTGCGCAACTGGACGCCGTGGCTGTACGCCGGCAGCGTCCTGCTGCTGCTCGCGGTGGCCGCGCTCGGCGAAGGGCGCGGTGCGCATCGCTGGCTGGACCTTCGTATCGTACGCTTCCAGCCCTCGGAACTGCTCAAGCTGACGATGCCGATGATGGTCGCCTGGTATCTCAACGGGCGGCCACTGCCACCGAGCTGGACGACGCTGGCGGTGGTCGGCGTCCTGATTGCGATTCCTGCCGGCCTGATCGCCGAGCAACCCGACCTCGGCACGGCGCTGCTGATCGCCGCGAGCGGCGCGTTCGGCATCTTCCTGTCGGGACTGGCCTGGTGGCGCATCGGCCTGCTGCTCGGCGCGTTCGCGGCCGCGGTGCCGGTCGGCTGGCATTTCCTGCACGATTACCAGCGCAACCGCGTGCTGACCCTGCTCGATCCGGAGGCCGATCCGCTCGGCAACGGCTGGCACATCATCCAGTCCAAGATCGCCGTCGGCTCGGGCGGCCTATGGGGCAAGGGCTGGCATCACGGCACGCAGTCGCGCCTGGAATTCCTGCCCGAGCACACGACGGACTTCATCTTCTCGGTGTTCGCCGAGGAATGGGGCCTGATCGGCGTGTTGCTGCTGCTGGTGCTGTACGTCTTCATCATCGCGCGCTGCCTGTGGATCGCCGCCGAGGCGAAGGACACCTATGCGCGGCTGCTCGCCGGCGCGATCAGCATGTCGCTGTTCGTCTACGTGATGGTCAACGGAGGCATGATCACCGGCATGCTGCCCGTGGTCGGCGTGCCGCTGCCGCTGGTGAGCTACGGCGGTACTTCCGCGGTGTCGCTGCTGGCCGGCTTCGGCGTGCTGATGTCGATCCACGCGCACCGCAAGGCCGTTGCCGGCTGAAGCCGCCCGTGCACCTGTCGCCGCGCGCGGCGCATGTCGCGATCGCGTGCGGCGAGAGGCCGGCGCGTCGTCAAAGCGACAGCGATTGTTCGACGTCGAGCGTCGCGCGTCGCGCCAGCGCGAGGTTCGAGCGCGCCTTGTCGAGCACCAGGTAGATGAACAGGCCGGCCTTCGCCGCGATCGGCCGGATGATGTGGTACTGCTTGCCGAGCGTGATCAGGATGTCCTCGATGCTGTCGTTGAGTCCGAGCGACTTCATCGTCTTCATCTTCGCGCGCACCACTTCGGTATTGCCCGCCGCCGCGAGCTCGAGATCGACGCCGCTGCCGGCCTTGCCGAGCAGCATGCCGCTGTTGGCATCGACCAGCGCGGTGCACAGGGCACCGTCGACTTCCAGCAGCTTGGTGAGACTGTCGTTGAGATTGGCCATCGTATTACCCCTGTCGAGACATCCGTAGGATCGCCGCCGGCGTTGTCTCTTCCGCCGTGCAGCGCGTCACTCGTGGATCATTCGGGCCAGTGCCTGGCAGCAATGCCGGGTGGCCCAGAGCAGTTGTCCGAGCACCGCGTTGCGGCCGGCGACGACGGCGAGCGACATCGCCTGGTCGTTGTCCACGCGCATGATCATCACGGTGCCGTTCTTGCTTTCGATCGTCGTGCGTTCGAATTCCTGCAGGCCTGCCTCGGCCGAGATCGCGACACCGAGCGCGGCGAGCGAACTGCCGATCGCGGCAAGCCGGCTCGCGGCCGACGCATCGGTCGCATGCGATGCGATCTCGAAACCGTCGGCGGAGAACAGCACGGCCGATTGCACGCCGGCGATGCTGCCGAGCATTTCGAGCTGCTTCTTGGCCAGGTCGCGCGAGGCGCGCCGTACGCGATTGGCGCTCATGCCGCCACGCCCGCATTGGCTTGGGTTTCGAGAATGCAAGCCAGCGTGCGGACGAGCAGGAACACGTCGCGCGGCTGCCGCGCGTCGATGGAGAACACCGGGGCGACGATGCCGCGCGCGTCGAGCCGGGCCGCGAACGCCTCGCTGCCGAGCGCGCCCGGCTGGCCGGTGCGGCCGAGGCCGATGACGATGGCGCCCGGAGGAACCAGCGGCTGGAACGCGTCGACGAACAGGTCCATCTGCACGAGCGCTCCGGCTTGCGTCGCGTCGAGCAGCACGATGACGCCGGCCGCGCCGCGGCCGAGGATGTCCCACATGAAGCGGAAGCGCGCCTGGCCCGGCGTACCGTAGAGGTGCACGATCTGTCCGTCGGCGAGCGTGATGCGGCCGAAGTCGAGGCCCACGGTGGTCGAGGCCTTCGCATGGGCGATCAGGTCGCTGTTCGCCACTTCGGTCGCGACCGGCGCGACCTCGCTGATCGCCGCGATCGCCGTCGTCTTGCCGGCCCCCATCGGACCGGTGAAGACGATCTTGAATTCGCCGTCGTCGACCGCGTTCATGCGACGCGCAGCAAGTGGCGGCGAAGGTCCGCGACGAAACGCGTCCACCTGCCGCGGGCCGGCGCCGCGCTGCTCGGATGCGGCGCGACCTCGGCGCGATTGACCGAGGTCAGCAGGCCGGCGAGCGATGCCGCGGCCAGGAAACGATGCGCGTCGGCCGGAGTGCAGCCGGCGCGTTCGGCCAATTGATCGGGCCGGTGCGCGCGGACGGTGGACTCGGCCGCCAGCTCGATCAGATGCGGGGCGACCCCGAGCCGGCCGAAATCCGGCCAGCGGTGCAGGCGGTAGGCCATGTCCGGACGCAGCCAGGGTGCAAGTTCGGCCGGCCCGTGTGCGCCGACGAACCAGGCGACGTCGCGCAGCCCGGTCGCCTGCGCCGCTGCAGGCGGCGGTTCGGTGGCGGCGGAAAATGCGCCGAGCGCGATCGAGCCCTCGCGCAGCCCGCGCAGCGTCGCCGGCAGCGCGTGCGCATGGCCGTCGCCGACCCACAGGAAGCCGCGATCGCCGGCATGCGCGATATGCCAGCCGCGATCGCCGGTTTGCGCGATGAGATGGCGCAGCGATACGCCGGCAGCCCAGGCGGCGCCGTCGCTGGCCATCCGCGTCGAACGCGAGCGCAGATGTTCGGCGATGCTGTCGAGAAGCGAGAGCAGCTGCATCACGCGAAACGGGTAGCGCAGCACGAACGGCGCTGGCGGCCAGCTGGCACGGTCGTCGATGACCAGGACGGCCGGTTTGCCGCTCGACGTCCAGGCGCTGAGCGTGCCGGGATTGCTGTGGGCGTGGACGAGGAGTACGTCGGCGTGATCGGCGTCGCTGGATTGCCACGAGGCGATCGAACGGCCGCCGACGATCTTCAGCATCGAGTGGAAGGCCAGCGAGGCGTCGATCGAGAGGCCGATGTCGCAGATCCTGAGCGTTTGCATGTGCGTCCTTCGTCGGACTCGCAGCACCTTGCCGTGCTGCCAGCCAATCCCGCCTCGTTCGTAGGCACCGCGCCCGATCGCGCAGTGGCCTCGATCTTGGTGATTGAAATGTCGAGAGGACGTGAGGGAATGGCCCAAATCGGCGTGAGGGATTTCAACAAATCCGATACGCATGAGCACGGTCGCGTCCGACGGCGCCCCGGAGGCACTCACACGGGGTTCGCGCAACCATGCGACGGACATCCCGCGGGCCGGATCCTATGCCCGAGGCGATGCGGCGCCGCGCCCAGGCGCCGCGCCGCCGCCGCCGGCCCGGGCAGACCGGGGCTACAGGCAGCCGATCAAGCCATCGTAGATCGTCGCGTCCGTCCCCGGCAGCGGCTGGAACAGCGGCTGGTAGCCATCCAGGGCAGCGAGCAGCGCGGTCATCCTCGTATGGGGCGAAAGCGGAGTCGGGCATTCCCAGGTGCGCGCCTGCACGGTGATGTCGCCGGTGGCAGGATCGACTTGCTCGTAGCTGCCGGCGAAGGTCCATACGCATCGACCGATCCGGCCGCTGGCCTGCTCGACCGAGCAGTGGTAGCCGAGCGACTGGAGATTGCTGTAGTCGCCTTCGCAGAAAGTGTCGCCGCAGATCTGGTCGAAGTTGCTGCGCAGGGTCAGCGTCAGCGTGAACCATTGGTCATATTGAGGGCCATCGGCGAAGTACTCGTAGTCCTCGACGAAGTGGCGAAGGGTGCCCGTTTGCGCCTGGGCCGGCGTGAAGGGCAGGCACGTGATCAGGATGGCAGCGAGCAGCAGCGGACGTGTATGGCGCATGAGGTGTCCTCCTTGGACGAAAGCGTGCGAGTTCCCCGGCGGCGCCGCGCAGCTGCGGGGTCGCCGAGGAATTCAGCTTGCCGCGTCGCGCGCGCCCCGCCGAGCGGTATCCTGCGCACTCGCGCGTGCGACTGCGCACCCGCCGCGTGTCCGAAAATTCGCAGGCGCTCGGACGAACCGAACGCGCATGCGCGATGGTAGAGTAGCCGCGTGCTCGTTCCTGTCCGGTTTTTGCCTATCCGAATCCGTTCTTTCTTGATCTGCGCGCTGGCCGCCGGCAATGCTGCGGCGATGGCGGGTCATTCTTCGCTCGCGGCCGAGCCGAGTGCCGACCAGCGCTCGTTCGCCGCCGAAGTCGCGCGCGAAGGAGGACCTTCCGAGGCGAGCGTGCTGGCGACGCTGGCCGAAGCGAAGGTGCAGCAGAGCATCCTCGACGCGATCGCCCGGCCGGCCGAGGCGACCAAGCCGTGGAAGGACTACCGGCCGATCTTCGTCACCGACAAGCGCATCGACGACGGCATCGCGTTCTATCGGGGGAACCGCGCCCTGCTCGAACGCATCGGCAGCGAATATGGCGTGCCGCCCGAGATCATCGTCGCGATCATCGGTGTGGAGACCGGCTACGGCAGGATCGCCGGCAAATATCGCGTGCTCGATGCCTTGTCGACCCTCGCGTTCAACTATCCGCCGCGCGCGAAGTTCTTCCGCGGCGAGCTGAAGCAGCTGTTCCTGCTGAAGGACAAGCAGCTCGCCTATCCGATCGACGAGCTCAAAGGTTCCTACGCCGGCGCGATGGGCTGGGGCCAGTTCATGCCGACCAGCATCGAGAAATGGGCCAAGGACGAAGACGGCGACGGCCGCATCGACCTGTGGAATTCGTTGCCGGACATCACCGCCAGCGTCGCCAACTACTTTGCCGAACACGAATGGCAGAAGGGCGAGCCGGTCACCGTGCGAGCGCAGCCGGCGAGCGACGCGCGCCCGATCGAACCGGCCAATTCCGAGCCGGTGCATCCGCTGCAGCAGATGGAAGCGTGGGGCTACGCGCCGATCGAGCGCGTCGGTGCGCAGACGCCGTCGACCCTGCTCAAGCTCGACGGCGAGAATGGGCCGGAATATTGGCTGACGTTCAAGAATTTCTACGTGATCACGCGCTACAACAAGAGCCCGATGTATGCGATGGCGGTCTGGCAGCTTGCCCAGGCGATCGCCGCGGGCGTGGCGACGCCGGCGCCGTGAGGGCGCTGCGGCCGATCTGCGTCGTCGTGCTCGGCAGCGCGCTCGCCGCCTGCGCCGGCCACAAGCCGCGGCCGGGCACATCGCCCGCGCCTGCGCCGCGCAGCGCCAGCCTGCCGCCCGATACCGCCCGGCCGCAGTCCGAACGCTATCGCCAGAATGACGACAATGGTCCCGCGGCGCCGCCGATCGACGTGAGCAAGATTCCCGAGCCCGTGCCGAAGGCCGAGCCGCGCTCGCGCTACGGCAACAAGGAAACCTACAGCGTGCTCGGCCAGACCTACAAGCTGCTGCCGGACGCGAGCGGCTACGTCGAGCGCGGCATCGCCTCGTGGTACGGCAACAAGTTCCACGGCTACATGACCTCGTCGTTCGAGCCGTACGACATGTACGCGTTCACCGCGGCCCACAAGACGCTGCCGCTGCCGAGCTACGCGCGCGTGACCAATCTCGACAACGGCAAGAGCGTCGTGGTGCGCATCAACGACCGCGGTCCGTTCCACGAGAACCGCATCATCGACCTCTCCTACGCGGCCGCCGTGAAGATCGGCGTATGGCCGAAGGGTACCGGTCTGGTCGAAGTGCGCGCGATCGACCCGGCGCATCCGCAGCCCGATGCGTTGCCGGCGCCGCGCACCGCGGCGGTTTCGCCGGCGCCCGCCAAAGCCGCTGTCGAGACGCCGCGCACGGCGGCCGCGCCGATCGCGCCGCGCGTGGCGTCGACGGCGGCGGACGCGGGTACCCGCATCTATCTTCAGCTCGGCGCCTACGGTGATCGCGCCAATGCCGAACGTGCCGCGGCGAACGCGACGCGCTCGGGAATAGACCGCGTCGGCATCCAGTCCGTGGTCGTCGACGGGCGCACCGTCCATCGCGTGCGCGTCGGCCCGCTCGCCGATGTCGAAGCCGCCGACGCGATGACGCAGCGCATCGAACAGCTCGGCCTCGGCGCGCCGCGCGTCGCGATCGAGCGATGAACGCCGCCATACCGGGTGACGCACCGGCGCGGCGATGTGATGTTTTAGCGGCCACGCTTTGCGACAATCCCGCCTTTACACCGTTGCAGGACCGATTTCCCGAGATGAAGCTGCTGCCCGTTCCGATCCGGCTACTCCTGGCTACCGCGCTGGCCTTCGCGCTGTCCGTTCCGCTCGCGCAGGCGCGCACCAAGTCGCACGCGCAAGCGCCGGCGCAGCAGCAGGCCCAGCCGGCAGCGCCGTCGGCGAACGATGCCGCTGCAACGCCGCCGCCCGCCGCCGCGCCCGCGCCCGCCGCGCCGGCCGGCAATCCGAACCTGCCGACGCCGCAACCGGTGACCAAGGTGGCGCCCCTGCCCACGCCCGGCGCGCCCGGCAGCGGACCGGTACCGCCGCCGCCGTCGATCGACGCCAAGAGCTGGGTGCTGATGGACTACACCAGCGGCCAGGTGCTGACCGAAAGCAACATGGACCTGCGCGTCGCGCCGGCCTCGATCACCAAGGTCATGACTTCGTACGCCGTCTCCGCCGAGCTGGCGCACGGCAAGATCCACATGGACGATAAGGTCACGATCAGCGAGCGCGCCTGGCGTTCCGGCGGCGCCGGCACCGATGGCTCGACGAGCTTCCTGCAGCTCAACAGCCAGGTCGACCTCAAGGATCTGCTCTACGGCATGATCATCCAGTCCGGCAACGATGCCGCGATCGCGCTGGCCGAACACACGGCCGGCTCGGAAGAGACCTTCGCGCAGCTGATGAACCAGTACGCCGCGCGTATCGGCATGACCGGCACCAACTACGTCGATGCCAGCGGCCTGCCCAATCCGAACCACTACACGACCGCGCACGACATCGCGCTGCTGTCGCGCGCGCTGATCCACGACTATCCCGAGGAATACAAGATCTACGCGGTCAAGGATTTCGAGTGGAACGGCATCAAGCAGCACAACCGCAATACGCTGCTCTGGCGCGACTCGACGGTCGACGGCATCAAGACCGGCCACACCGCCGAGGCGGGCTTCTGCCTCGCCACCTCCGCGCTGCGCGGCGACCAGCGCCTGATCGCAGTCGTGATGGGCGCGCCGAGCGAAAAGCAGCGCGCCGACGACAACCAGGAGCTTCTGAACTACGGCTTCCGTTTCTTCGAGACGCACAAGCTGTACGAGGCGAGCAAGCCGCTGGCCAACCCCGAATTGTGGAAGGGCGCCGTCGCCAATCTTCCGCTCGGCGTCGCCGAGGACGTGCTCATCACGTTCCCGCGTGGCCGTTACGGTGATTTGAAGGCGAGTCTGGACATGCCGTCGCGCCTGGTCGCCCCGATCGCCAAGGGCAAGCAGGTCGGCAGCTTGAAAGTGACGCTCGACGACAAGACCTTGCTCGAGCGGCCGCTGATTGCCCTCGCCGACGGTGGCGAGGGCGGCTTCTTCAAGCGACTGTCGGACGGCGTCTGGATGTGGTTCAAGGGCGACGCCGGCCCGGCCGTCTCGGCGACCGCTCCCAAAACGAATTGATGCGCGCTCCGGCTGTTGCGCGCGTCACGCAATGATCGAAAGGAAGGGCGGATGAAAGATCTCGACGATATCCAGGCGCAGAATCCAGACCAGGGCTTCCAGTTTCCCGGCGTGTTCGAGATCACTGCGATGGGCAGCGCCGCCGCCCAGCTCGAACGCCGCGTGCCGGACATCCTGGAAGGCCTCGGACTCAGCGTGCTGGCCGGCTCCGCGCGCGTACGCCCGTCGCGCGAGGGCAACTACGTCTCGGTGTCGGTCAGCTTCACCTGCCCGACGCGCGAGAAATACGACGAGGCGCACGCGGCGCTGCGTGCCGATCCGGATATCCGCTGGACCTTGTAGCGGATCAGCCGGGCTTTTTCGCCTTCTTGTTGCGCCGTTTTTCGGCTGGCGATCGCCAGTTCGCCGGCGGCTCGGCCTTGCCGAGCCGGACGGCGGCAAGGCGCATGGCTTCGACTTCACCGGCGGTTCGGACGTCGTCGAAATAGCGTTCGGGATCCGGGCTCTCCGTCGACGCCGCGGACATCAGCGACTCGCTCCACCATTCCAGGTGCCGAGCGCGTTCCAGGTCGCGCGCGTCCATGCCGTCGAGCGTCTCCAGGATTCGCTCGCCGAGCATCATCGCCGTCATCGAACGGGCGGAATGCAGCTGCAGACGAGCGATGCCGATGCAACTGGCTTTGCGCGCCGATGCTTCCGCTTCGGCGTTCGAACGACAGTATGTTTCGTAGCCCGCGTGCGCACCGGTCGAGGTCGCGACGGACATCATCACCGCGATGCCCTTGCCGATCGTGCCGCCGCCTCTGCCGGTAGGGGGTGCTGCACCATCGGACATCGCGCGCATCATTTCGGCGAATTCCGACGGCGGAGGCGTGCGCTCCACGACATCCAGCCAGATGTCGAGAATGTCGCCGGTATGCTCGTCGTACCGGCTGCTCGCGGCCATGCGCTGCAGGATCGCATCGGTCTGTGCCTCGTCGCCCGTCGCGCTGCCTAGCGACAACGCGAGGGCGGCGGCGTTGTCTCCATCGAGCCGCTGGACATTGGCGATCGCCGCGGCCGTGGTTTCCACAGTCATGCCCGTGCCCGTCGCGTGAGCGGCGACCCATTGCACGATCAGATCGTCGGGATGCGCAGCGGCAATGTCCGCCATCGAGGCATCGTTTGCAGCCGCAGTCGCGTCGGACGTGTCGCCGTCGCCCGCAATCAAAGCCAGCGCCTTGGCCGAGCCGGCGGCTACCGCCTGCTGACGAACGTCGCCGCTGGCCCGCATCGCATTGGCCAACGATTTCATATACGCCTGATAGATCTTTTTCGCCACGTCCTGCGCGCCGGCGGCGCTGCGCTCCTCGCGCGAACTTTCCTTGACCCAGCCCGTGGGCGGCTCGAGCGGCTGCCCGATGCGCTGCAGGCGCCGTTGCGTTGCCGCGACCTCGCTTCTCGCGCCGCGCCAATCGGACACGATGTCCTCCGGCGGGTCGTCGAACAGGCGGTAGTTGCGCATCGGATTCGCGCTCTGGGCTTCGAGCCAGTCGACCTGGCGCTGCAACTCCGCGGTCGTGTCGGTCTTCTCGCCGATTTCCGCGAGAAGTTCGAGGCCCTGGTGGCGCAGTGCAATGCTGCCGCCTTTCGAAGCCAGCGTGCGCGCGGCATCGGCGCACCAACCGAGGCGCTGCCAGGCGCGATCGGACGAGGCATCCGGCTTGCAGATGTCGGCCACTTCGGATTTGACTGGGGAGTATTCGTAGGCGGTCTGCTGAAGGGCCGAGAACAACGCCCGCGTCTCGGGCGACGCGGCCTTCCAGGTCTTCGGCATCGCGGGCTTCGCGTCGGGCTGCGCGGCGAAGGCCTTCTTCCACTCGCCCACCTGCTCGGCGAAGTGGTCGTCCGCAGCCGTCGCCGCCGCCATGCGCGACAGCGCCTCGTCGACGCCGGCCTGATCGCCCTTCGCCGCGGCGAGTGCGACCGCGAACTGCCAGGCCGCGGCATTGTCCGGCTCCAGGCGGATCAGGTTGGCGACCTCGGCGTCGGGCCAGGTGGTCGGTCCGCAGCGGCTGCTGGCGTAGCTGCCGGCGGAGGCGCCCTGCCACTGCACGAACGCGTCGTCCGGGGCGAGCTGCACGGCATGCGCGACGACGTCCTCGCGCTTGGGCCGCAGTGCCGTGGGAACGCTCTCGTCATCGTCCAGATAGATGCGGCCGGCGAGCACTTGCTGGCGGGGCGAAGAATCCGCGCGCAACCGATCGAACAATGCCGCCTGCGCCTCGTCGTCGTCCGTCATGTCGGCATCGACGTCGACACCGGCCTGCTCCTCGCTCCCATCGGGCGGCGGCGGTGGCGGTGGCGGCGAATGCGCCTGTGCACCCAGCGAGCAAGCGAGAACAGCGAGTACCATCCACCGAGAGACCCAACGACTCTGCACGACCGCATCCCCTGTGCGTCCTTGAACAGCCAGTGTATCAAGGCCGCCGTGGCGCTCACGTGCGCTCGAATCGAGGGGATTGTGAACATCTTGGACGCACCCATTTGACGTCGATGGACCTCCCCCTGCAGGTGCGCCGCCTAGGCCGCCAACCCTACGAACCGGTCTGGCGCGCGATGCAGGCCTTCACCGACGGCCGCGGACCCGACACGCCCGACGAGTTGTGGGTTCTCGAACACGATCCGGTGTTCACGCTCGGCCAGGCCGGCAAGTGGGAGCACGTGCTGATGCCCGGCGACATCCCGGTCGTGCCGGTCGATCGCGGCGGCCAGGTCACCTATCACGGGCCTGGCCAGATCGTCGCCTACCCGCTGTTCGACCTGCGCAGGCTGAAGGTCGGCGTGCGCGAACTGGTCCATCGCATCGAACAGGCCCTGATCGACACGATGGAGACCTGGAACATCGTCGCCGTACGCCGCGACGGTGCCCCGGGCGTGTACGTCGGCGACGCCAAGGTCGCCGCGCTCGGCTTGCGCGTGCGGCGCGGCTGCTCGTTCCATGGCCTGGCCTTCAATATCGACATGGACCTGGAGCCGTTCCATCGCATCAATCCCTGCGGTTATCAGGGTCTTGCGGTCACCCAGATGCTAGACTTGGGCGGACCAGGCTCGCTGGCCGAGGTCGAAACGGTCCTCATCGGCGAACTGGCGCGGCAATTCGGCCTCACCCCTGTGGCTGCCGCTGCGCAGCTTCCCCTTGTCACTCCCGTTCCCGGCGACGCCGTGCGCGTCGCGGAGCCCGCCTGATCTTTCGTGCATGAACGACGCCAAGACCATCCCGCTCGCCGTCATCGACAGACCCGTCGTCGAGGCGCCGCTCGACAAGCAGCTCGGCGAAGACAAGATCGCGCGCAACCGCGCGACCTTTGCCGATGCCCCTATTTTGCGCAAGCCGAGCTGGATCCGCGTGCGCATTCCGCCCGGCAACGCCGTCTCCAAGCTGAAGGCCAAGCTGCGCGAGAACCGTCTCGTCACGGTGTGCGAGGAGGCGTCCTGTCCGAACATCCACGAATGCTTCGGCAAGGGCACCGCCACGTTCATGATCCTCGGCGAGGTCTGCACGCGCCGCTGCTCGTTCTGTGACGTGGCGCACGGCCGGCCGAAGGCGCCCGATCCGCTGGAACCGGCGCATCTGGCCGGCACGATCCGCGACATGGGCCTCAAGTACGTCGTCATCACCTCGGTCGACCGCGACGATCTGCGCGACGGCGGCGCGGCGCACTTCGCCGCCTGCATCAAGGCCGTGCGCTTCGAGAACCCCGACATCCGCATCGAGATCCTGACCCCCGATTTCCGCGGCAAGGGACGCATGGAGCGTGCGCTCGAAGCGCTCGCCGGCAACCCGCCCGACGTGTTCAACCACAACCTGGAAACGCCGCGCGCGCTGTACCGCGAGGTGCGCCCGGGCGCCGACTACGACTGGTCGCTGGACCTCCTCAAGCGCTTCAAGGCGCAGCACCCCGACGTGCCGACCAAGTCCGGCATCATGCTCGGACTCGGTGAAACGTTCGCCCAGGTCGAGGAAACGTTGAACGATCTGCGCGCGCACGATGTCGATATGGTTACGATCGGCCAGTACCTGCAACCGAGCGCGCACCATCATCCGGTGCTGCGCTATTGGACGCCGGACGAGTTCAAGGCGTTCGAGGAGCTGGGCTACCGCATCGGCTTCGAGCACGTCGCGTCGGGCCCGATGGTACGTTCCTCGTACCATGCCGACGAGATGGCGCATGCCGCAGGCTACGTACAGGTTGCGTGAGTTACTTAGGTTTCGACGCCGCGTGGACCCGCGGCCGATGTTTGCGGAAGGAACCGCGCCGAGAGCAGAAAGCGGCTCGCAGCCGCCTCGCCCCACAGTCCCGGAGAAGGTAATGCGGAAGTTGTTGCTGAGCGTCGCGCTGACGGCCCTGATGGGTCCGGTCTTTGCCAAACCCACGCAGGAAGCCGGTGCGCCGCTGCTGAAGGCGACCCCTTCGGAGACCGAGGCGGCGGTCTGGGCGACGCGCTTCCTGACGCGTTTCCACTACAAGCCGACGCCGCTCGACGACGCGATGTCCGAGCAGATCTTCAAGCGCTATCTGGATTCGCTCGACGGCGACAAGCTGTTCTTCACGCAGACCGACATCGACAAGTTCGCCGGCTACAAGGACAAGCTCGACGACGCGATCTACGACCAGGACCTGGCCGCGCCTTACGCGATCTTCAACGTCTACGAGCAGCGCGTCGGCGAACGCGTCGCCTACGCGCGCTCGCTGCTCGCCAAGGGTTTCGACTTCAGCGTCGCGGAGACCTACCAGTACGATCGGGAGAAGGTGCCGTGGGCGAAGGACGAGGCCGAGGTCGATGATCTCTGGCGCAAGCGCATCAAGAACGATTGGCTGCGCCTGAAGCTGGCCGGCAAGGCCGACAAGGACATCCGCGAGACGCTCGACAAGCGCTATGTGGCGTACCTGGACCGCGTCCACCAGCTCAACAGCGAGGACGTGTTCCAGACCTTCATGAACGCGTATGCCTCGTCGATCGAGCCGCATACCAATTATCTCGGCCCGCGCGCGTCGGAGAACTTCGACATCGCGATGAAGCTGTCGCTCGAAGGCATCGGTGCGGTCCTGCAGCGCGACGACGACTACACCGCCATCCGCGAGATCGTGCCCGGCGGGCCGGCTGCGCTGTCCGGCAAGGTGAAGGTCGGCGATCGCATCGTCGGCGTCGGCCAGGGCGAGCACGGCCCGATGGTCGACGTGGTCGGCTGGCGCCTCGACGACGTGGTCGAGAAGATCCGCGGCGCCAAGGACACGGTCGTGCGCCTGGAGATCCTGCCGGCCGACGCCGGCACCGACGGCAAGCACGAGATGCTCGCGCTGACGCGCAAGAAGGTCAGCATCGAGGAGCAGGCGGCGAAGAAGTCGATCATCGAGGTCAAGGACGGCACGCACACGCGCAAGGTCGGCGTGATCTCGCTGCCGACGTTCTACCAGGACTTCGATGCGCGCCGCCGCGGCGACAAGGATTACAAGAGCGCCACGCGCGACGTCGAGAAGCTGCTCGGCGAGCTCAAGCAGGACAAGGTCGACGGCGTCATCGTCGACCTGCGCAACAACGGTGGCGGCTCGCTCGCCGAGGCGACCGACCTGACCGGCCTGTTCATCGACAAGGGTCCGGTCGTCCAGGTCAAGAACGCCGGCGGCCAGATCGAAGCGGAAGAGGACACCACGCCCGGCATGGCCTGGGACGGCCCGATGGGCGTGCTGGTCAACCGTGCGTCGGCGTCGGCGTCGGAAATCTTCGCCGCGGCGATCCAGGACTACGGCCGCGGCGTCATCATCGGCGAGCCGACGTTCGGCAAGGGCACCGTGCAGAACCTCGTTGATCTCGACGACGTCGCGCACAACGAGAAGCCGCTCTTCGGCGAGGTCAAGATGACCATCGCGCAATTCTTCCGCATCAACGGCGGCTCGACGCAGCTGCGCGGCGTGACGCCGGACATCAGCTTCCCGCTGACGGTCGACGCGAAGGATTTCGGCGAGTCGAGCTACGACAACGCATTGCCGTGGACCTCGATCGCGCCGGCCAAGTACCAGCCGGTGGCCGACCTGAAGCCGGTCGTGCCGATGCTGGTCGAGCGCCACAACGATCGTTCCGGCAAGAACCCCGAGTGGCAGAATTTCGAGGCCGATCTCGCCGACATGCGCAAGCTGCGCGACGAGAAGACGGTGTCGCTGAACGAGCAGGAACGCCGCAAGGAACGCGACGAGCAGGAAGCCAAGCGCAAGGCGCGCGACGAGATCGCCAGCGGTCACGCGACGCCGGATGCCGACCCCGCCTCGAAGACGGTGCAGAAGATCGGCGACGACGCGAAGGATCGCAAGACGGTCAAGCGAGTCGATATCGCCGATACGGGAACCGTCGCCGCCGCTACCGACAAGCCGGCCAAGGTGGCCGATGGCGACAAGGACGATGTCGCGGCCAACGCCGACGATGGCCTTCAGCCCGACGAACGCGACATCAGCAGCGACATCAAGCGCGAGAAGGAAGCCAAGAGCAAGCGCGACGTCGTCCTCGACGAGGCCGCGCACATCCTCGCCGACGAAGTCGGCCTGATCCGCACCGACACCAAGCTGGCTGCACGCGTGCTGCCGTACGGTGTGGTGCCGCCGATGCAGGTCGATTGACCGCGTTCGACGGTAAGCACCATTCGGTCGTCCGGCATCGCGCCGGGCGACCTTCGACCAGGCAGTACTTAGTCGCGACCTTCACTGCGCTTTTTGTCGTCGCAGTAGCGTGCCGCTCCGCGTCGGCCGTGTCTTCTTCGATCGGCGAGGGCGATCTGGTATTCCAGACCTCGCGCTCCGCGCAGAGCGTGGCCATTCAGAAGGCCACGCATTCCCGCTACAGCCATATGGGCGTCGTCCTCGAACGACGCGGGCAGCTCGTCGTGCTCGAAGCTGAAAGCACCGTCCGCAATACGCCGCTGAAGGCATGGCTCGCGCGCGGCGAGGGTGGGCACTACGTCGTCAAGCGCCTGAACGCGCCCTTGTCGGCGCAGCAAATCGAGCGATTGCGGCAGACCGCGACGGCATTCGAAGGCAAACCCTACGATGCGGCCTTCGGATGGTCGGACCGGCGCATGTATTGCTCGGAGCTGGTCTGGAAGCTGTACGACCGCGCGCTCGGCATCTCGATCGGCCGCCTGCAGAAGCTCGGCGATTTCGATCTGGGCGATCCTCTCGTGCAGGCGAAGCTGCGCGAGCGCTACGGAAAGGCGATTCCGCTGCAAGAGACGGTGATTTCGCCGCAGGCGATGTTCGCTTCGCCGGTGCTCGATACGGTGATCGAGCACTGACGCGTCGTTGCGCCGCCGCCGTTACGCCCGGTAGCGCCGCTGCACGAATTCGAAATACGCGCGCAAGCCTTGCGCCTCGCCGCCGCGCGGATGGCCGGGCTTGTCCGAATCGTTCCACGAATACACGTCCAAGTGCGCCCACGGCTGCGCTTCGGGCATGAAACGCTCGAGGAACAGCGCCGCGGTGACCGCGCCGGCATGGCGCGAGGCGCCCGCGTTCGCGAGGTCGGCGACGTGCGAATCCAGCATCGCCAGGTACGGCCGCCACAGCGGCATCCGCCAGAGCGGATCGCGTGTGGTCTGCGCGGCATCGAGCAACGCTTCGGCGATCTCGTCGCGGTTGGCGAACAGCGCCGGCAGCTCGGGGCCGAGCGCGACGCGCGCGGCGCCGGTCAGCGTGGCGAAGTCGACGATGAGGTCGGGCTTGTGTTCGCTTGCGTAGGCGAGCGCGTCGCAGAGCACGAGGCGGCCCTCGGCGTCGGTGTTGTCGACTTCGACGGTGAGGCCGGCGCGCGTGCGGATGACTTCGCCCGGGCGGTAGGCGTTCGCCGCAATCGAGTTTTCGACGGCCGGGATCAGCAGGGTCAGGCGCACCGGCAGTTTCGCGGCGAGCACGAGGCTGGCGAGGCCGATCGCATGCGCGGCGCCGCCCATGTCCTTCTTCATCCAGCGCATGCCGTCGCTGGTCTTGATGTCGAGTCCGCCGGTGTCGAAGCACACGCCCTTGCCGACGATGACCAGGTGCGGCGCGTCGGACGGTCCGTGCGTGAGCTCGGCCAGCCGCGGCGCGCGGTGACTGGCGCGGCCGACCGCATGGATGGTCGGGAAATTCGCGGCGAGCAGTTCGTCGCCGACCCATTCGCGATAGCTCGCGCCCTGCCGCTCGGCGAGCGCACGCACCGCGCCGGCGAGATCGGCCGGTCCCATGTCTTCGGTCGGCGTGTTGATCAGATCGCGTACGTGGTAGATCGCTTGCGCCATCGGAGCCACGTGCGCCGCCGTCGTCGCGTCGACGACCAGACGCGCCGGCGCGCGCGCGGGCTTGCGATAGCGCGTGAACTGGTACGCGCCGAGCGCCCAGCCGAGCGCAAGATCGCTCGCGTTCAGTGCGAATCCGCGCGTGTCGAGCACGTAGCGGCCTTCAGGCAGGCGCACCGGCAGCGACGCGAGCCCGAACACCGAATCGCGACGGTCGCAGCCGGCGAGCACCGCGATCGGCGCGCCATCCTTGCCGGGCAGCGGCAGAAAGCGGCCGTTCTCGCCGGCGAAACCGTTCGCCGCGCACCAGCGCTTCGCCTCTTCGCCCAGCGCATCGGCGACGGCCGCGAAGTTTTCGCGATCGACCGCGATCAGCGGCGTCGCGCCGGCGGCATCGGTGGGGGAGATCCAGGCATCCATCGCAGTCCTCGTCGTAGTGGCGACCCATTAAAGGGAATCTCGAAAAACCTCCCTCCCGTCGGTTTTTCGAGTCACCGCGTCCGGCGCAGGTCCGTACACGGCTCCGCGATCAAGCACTTGCGTGCTTGATCGCGGGCGGCCCATCCCTGTGCCGCGGGAACCTCGAAGTTTTTCGAGGTTCCCTAAAAATCCGTCATCCCGGCGCACGCCGGGACCCAGCGACTTCAGGTAACCAGGCCCCGCCGCAAGTTGAAATCACATCCGGTCGCAGCCGCTATTCTCAAGCATTCTGCTCGACCCAGCGCGCGAGCTCGCCGAGATCGCGCAGTTCGAGGTCGGGCTGGAGAGCAGCTTGAGCCGGCGGCAGGCTCGCGACGTGATCGGACCAGGCCGCCGAACCGCGGTTGAGCCATCCCGTGCGCAGGCCGGCAGCGTGTGCCCCGGCGACATCGAGCAGCACGTCGTCGCCGACGTGCAGCACGTTCTCCGGGGCAAGGCCGAGTCGCGCACAGGCGTCGTGGAAGATGGCCGCCGCCGGTTTTGCGCTGCCGAATTCGCGCGCCGAAATGCAGTGGGCGAAGTGCTGGCGCAGACCGATGCGCTCGAGGTCGGCGTTGCCGTTGGAAATACTGACCAGGGGCAGGCGCGCCGCCAGCGCGGCGAGCGCAGGCAGGGCGTCTTCGTAGCAATCGACGCGATTGCGCGCGTCGTAGTAGACCTCGAACGCGGCCTGCACGTGCTCGTCTCCGATACCGCAGGCGGCGAACGCGCGCTCCAGCGTCAGCAGGCGCTGTGCGGTGAAATCATGCGCGAGGTCCGGGCGTTCGTCGGCCACTTGCTCGCGCAACGAGCGCATTTGCGCGATCGGCCAGCGCGTGGCCACGTCGCCGTGATGCGTGCGCAGCCATTCGTCGAGCTGGCGCTCGGCCAGCTGGATCGCCGGCTCGACCGGCCACAGCGTATCGTCGAGATCGAGCGAAACGGCGAGGATGCGCATCGAGGCGGCAGCGGGCGCCCGCTCAGCCGCCGCTCGCGCCGCCGCTGACGTTGCTGAAGGTGACCGGCTTGGGAGGTTCCGCGGCCTTGCCGGCGGCGTCGGCCTTGGCCGTGGCCTTTGCCTTGGCATCCTTTTTCGGTGCCGCAGCCTTGGCGGTGGCCTTCGCCGGTTCCGCCTTCTTCTTCGGCGCGGTGGCGACCTCGGTCTTCTTCGGTGCAGCCGGCTTCGCGGCGGCCTTCTTGGCTTCGGCCTTGGCCAGGTTCTCGCGCGCGACCTGCGTCGATTCCGCGGTCGGCGCGACGGCCTTCTTGGCTTCCAGCGTGGCGCGCGGCGCGGACACCGGCGTCGGAGTCGGCGCCGGCGCGGCAGCGACCGGCGTGGCGGCGGCCATCGACGCGGCGGCGACGGCGGATGCATCGCGGCCGACGTGCGCATCGATGAAGGCCATGCGCTGTTCGTTGCGCGCGACCACGTTGGCTGCATCCGAGTACGGCGTCAGCTGATGCTTGCGCGCGATCTCCTTGGCGGCCGGCGTTTCCAGGAACGCGAGGAAACGATCGATCGCCGCCTGCTTCGGCGAATCGACGCGCTCAGCGAGATACAGCGTGATGTAGAGCGGATAGCTGCCGTCCGCGATGGTCGCGGTGGTCGCGCCGACGCCCTCGACGCTGAGCATCTTCACGCCCTTGTTCGAATACGTGTTGGCCATCGTCGAGAGGCCGAGACCGGCCGGATCGAGCGTGATCGCTTCTTCGAGCTTGGCCGTGTTGATGTACAGGCGCGGCGCGGCGACACGCTGGTCGCCGTTGCGGAACACAAGTTCGCGCAGGCTGTATTCGACGCCGTCGAGCGGGGACGCGATCGCGTACAGGTTGATCGCCTTGTCCTCGCCGCCGAGGTCCTTCCAGTTGGTGATGCGGCCGTAGTAGATGTCGTGGATCTGCTTGAGCGTGAGGCTGCTGACCGGATTCTTCGGGTGCGTGATCAGCACGGCGCCGTCGAGCGCGACCGGGATGAAGTTGAGGGCGGCTTCCTCGGGGCGGCGGTTGTACTTGGCGCGCGCGCTGCCGGCGAAATCCGCGCTGCCCTGAGCGACGGCGTCGAGGCCGGACAGCGTGCTGAACGGCTGCAGCGAGATCTTGCCCTTCTTGTCCTTCGCATACTGCTTGGCGAGGTCTTCCATCAGCGCGCGGCCGGTCGCGTGGTCGCCGCGCCAGATCAGGTCATCGGCCGAAGGGGCGGCCGCAGCTGCGGCGGCTGCCTTGGCTGCGAACGCGGCGGGCGCAATCGAAAGAGCGCCGATCGAAAGCAGGGAAATCGCAAGAACGAGGGAAGTGCGCAAGCGGCGTAGCGGCATGGTGTGGGATTCGTGCAGGAAAGTCGGCAAAAAGCGGGCGCAACCTTAACACGCGCGCCCGCGCGCCGCCGCAAACACATGTCACAACACGCGGTTCAGGTGCGCTGCCGAGCGTGGCGAAAAGGCGAAAGATTGAAACACGGAGAACACGGAGAACACGGAGAAAGAGCAGATTATCCGCTTTGCCTTCGTGCCCTTCGTGGTTCAGGCTTTTTCGTGCGCTCTCACTGCAACAGCAAGTAATACGCCTCGTCGCCGCGCAGCAGGGTCAGCATCAGTTGACGCGGATGGGCGCCGACGAGCTTGCTGAAATCCGCGGCGCCGTCGAGGTCGCGACGGTTCACGGCGACGACGACGTCGCCGTTGCGCAGGCCGTTCGCGTAGGCGCGGCTGCTCTCGGCGACGCGGCTGACGCTGACGCCGCCGATGCCCTGGCGGCGCACGCTGTCGCCGAGTTCGCTGAACTGCACGCCGGCCAGGCGCGGGTCGAGCGCATCGCCCTTCAGCGTCTTCAGCTCGGTCGCCTTGAGCGCCGTCGTGATGGTCAGCGGCGCGCCGTCGCGCACGACGCCGACATTGACCGCGGCGCCTGCCGCACTCAGGCCCTCGATGTTGTGCAGGTCCTGCTCGCCGGCGACGGGCTTGCCGTTCAGCGACACGATCACGTCGCCGGCATGCAAGCCCGCGCTCTCGGCGGGCGAACCGGCGCGCACGCGCGTGATCACCGCGCCGCGCGTTTCCTTGATCGAGAGCATCTGGGAAATTTCCGGCGTCAGGTCCTGCGCGTCGACGCCGAGCACGCCGCGCTTGACCGAACCCGTCGCGACCAACTGGCGCATCACGTCGGCCGCGAGGTTGGACGGGATCGCGAAACCGATGCCGACGCTGCCGCCCGACGGGGAAATGATCTGCGAGTTGATGCCGATGAGTTCGCCGTGCAGGTTGACCAGCGGACCGCCGGAGTTGCCCGGGTTGATCGAGGCGTCGGTCTGGATGAAGTTCTGATAGCCGGAACTGCGCAGGCCGCTGCGGCCGAGTCCCGACACGATGCCCGAGCTCGCGCTCTGGCCGATGCCGAACGGATCGCCGACGGCGACGACGAAGTCGCCCATGCGCAGCTTCGACGAATCCGCCAGCGTGAGCGCGCTGAGGCGATCGGCGGGAATCTGCAGCACGGCCAGGTCCGTATCCGGATCGGTGCCGAGCACCTTGCCCTTCACCGTGCGGCCGTCGGCCAGCGTCACGTCGATGTCGTCGGCGCCTTCGACCACATGGTTGTTGGTCAGCACGTAGCCCTTGGCCGCGTCGACGATGACGCCCGAGCCGAGCGACTGCTGCACGCGTTCGCGCGGCATGTTCGGCACGCCGAAGAAGCGCCGGAAGATCGGGTCGTCGAAATAGGGATTGCGGATCGCCACGCGCGTCTTCGAGGCGATGTTGACGACTGCCGGCGTGACCTGCTCCAGCATCGGCGCGAGCGACGGCAGCGCCTGGCCGTCGACGGCCGGCGGCAACGCGGCGTGCGCGACGGTCCCGAACGCGAGGGGAGCGGCGAACGCGAGTGCGGCGAGGGAGACGGAAAGGCGGCGGATCTTCGGCATGGCGGAACGTCCTTTTCGAGGAGATGGAGCAGGCATCGGCGCATCGATCAGACCGCAGAAATCCCGTCCGGTTTCCGCGCTTTCAAGCGTCCTCTTCATAGGTGCAGGCTTGCCATTCAGCTTCGCCGCAACGCTCCGGCGAAGGCACAAAAAAGCACTTTACATCACGAGTTCGCAGGGGTACGGTATCGATCGGCCGACACAATATATTGTGTCGGTACGTGTTCACCAAAACTATACATTGGGTCGAGTCGAGCAGCGTGATCACGCCGATGGCGCGCTACACATAGGCTACGCGGGGGCAGCAGATCGTCGATACGAGTGCCGCAAACAGCGCTGACGACCGCATCGATGGGTCGCGCTGCGCACAGCCGTTCTCGCAGCCCGCAAGCGGCGACGACGGCGCCGGGTCGACACTGGCAACCAAGTCGGACGCAGCAGGTCCGCAGGAATCTCGGGAGAAACAACAAGAATGAGCACGGTGCGCCTCGAACAGCTCGCGCGCGGCGCGGCGGAAATTCCGCTGCAGCCAGCTTCCTACGACATCTGGGACAAGAAGTACCGCCTGAAGTCGAAACAAGGCGAAGCGGTCGACACCTCGATCGATCACAGCTACCAGCGTATCGCCAAGGCGCTCTCCGACGTCGAGACGACGCTCGAGAAGCAGAATTACTGGTACGACCGTTTCCTGTGGGCGCTGCGCCGCGGCGCGATCCCGGCCGGACGCATCACCTCCAACGCCGGTGCACAGGAACACAAGCCGAAGACCTCGACGATCAACTGCACGGTGTCGGGCACCATCGAAGATTCGATGGACAACATCCTCGATCGCGTGCACGAGGCGGGGCTCACGCTGAAGGCGGGATGCGGCATCGGGTATGAGTTTTCCACGTTGCGGCCACGAGGCGCCTACGTCTCCGGCGCGGGCGCATACACGTCCGGCCCGCTGTCGTTCATGGATATCTACGACAAGATGTGCTTCACGGTCTCGTCGGCCGGCGGCCGGCGCGGCGCGCAGATGGGCACGTTCGACGTCAGCCATCCGGATGCGAAGGAATTCGTCCGCGCCAAGCGCGAAGACGGCCGCCTGCGCCAGTTCAACCTGTCGCTGCTGATCACCGACGGCTTCATGGACGCGGTCGAGCACGACGCCGACTGGCCGCTGGTGTTCCCGATCCACATCAAGGAACAGGGCGAGATCGATCTCGCCGACGCCGACAAGGTCGTCTGGCGCGAATGGCCGACGCACAAGAACTACGTCGTGCGCGACGACGGCCTGGTCGCCTGCAAGATCTACGGGCACATCAAGGCGCGTCACCTGTGGGACATGATCATGGTCTCGACGTACGACTACGCCGAGCCGGGCTTCATCCTGATCGATCGCGTCAACGAGATGAACAACAACTGGTGGTGCGAGCACATCCGCGCCACGAACCCCTGCGTCACGGCGGATACCTGGGTCCAAACCAGCGAGGGGCCGAGGCAGGTAAGCGCTCTCATCGGGCGCAAGTTCGAAGCGCGCGTGGACGGCGTCGATCATGCGACGGGCGACGAAGGGTTCTTCCTGACGGCGCGCAAGCCGGTGTTGAATCTGCGCACGCAGGAAGGCTATGCACTGCGACTGACGGCCGACCATCGCGTGCGCAAAGTCGTGCGTCGCACGCGCTGGTCGCTGGATACCGATTGGGTCGCAGCGAACGATCTGCGCGCCGGCGACGAAGTGCTGCTGAACGATCATCGCCGCAATCCGGTATGGAGCGGCAAATACACGTTCGACCAGGGCTTCCTGCTCGGGCTTCTGGTCGGCGACGGTACGCTGAAGAACGACAAGGCCGTCCTGTCCGTGTTTCATGCTGCCGCGGTGTCGAACGGAGCAGCGGCAACACCGACACCGGGCACGCGAGCGCTGATGGGCGCCGCCGACTCGGCGGCGCGGACGCTGGAGCGCCGGTCGGATTTCGCCGGCTGGCATGCGGTCGCCGGGCGCAACGAATTCCGGCTGTCGGTCGCGTCGCTCAAGCATCTGGCCGAGGAAGTCGGTATGGAGCCCGGCGACAAGTCGATCACTCCCGCCGTCGAGCAGGGGTCGAGCGAATTCTGCCGTGGGTTCCTGCGCGGCCTGTTCGACAGCGACGGTTCGGTCCAGGGCAGCCAGCTCAAGGGCGTCAGCGTTCGGCTTGCGCAGTCGGACCTGCCGCGTCTGGAAGCGGCGCAGCGCATGTTGCTTCGGCTGGGGGTCGCCTCGACGGTCTATCAGGATCGCCGCGCCGCTGGCGAGAAGGCTTTCCCCGATGGTCGCGGCGGTGCGGCGATCTATGCGACACGCGCGCAGCATGAACTGGTCATCAGCGGCGAGAACCTCGCGGTATTCGCCGAGCGCGTCGGCTTCGCCGACAGCGACAAGCGCGGCCGGTTGTCGAGCGCGATCGGCGGCTATGCGCGCAAGCTCAATCGCGAGCGCTTCGTCGCCACCGTCGCCGCCGTCGAGAGCGCCGGTTTCGAAGACGTCTACGACGTGCAGGTCCCCGGCATAAATACTTTCGATGCCAACGGTTTGCATGCGCACAACTGCGGCGAACAGCCGCTTCCGCCCTACGGGTCCTGCCTTTTGGGATCTGTGAACTTGACCACTTTTGTACGCGACCCGTTCGGCCCGAAGGCGCGCTTCGACTGGGAGGAATACCGCGAGGTCGTGCGCGTGTTCACGCGCATGCTCGACAACGTGGTCGAGATCAACGGCCTGCCGCTGCCGCAGCAGCGCGCGGAGATCGAGAGCAAGCGCCGGCACGGCATGGGCTTCCTCGGCCTCGGCTCCACGCTGACGATGCTCAAGCACCGCTACGGCACCGCCGAGGCGGTCGCGTTCACCGAGGACGTCAGCCGCGAGATGGCGCTGGCCGGCTGGGAGGTCGCGCTCTCGCTGGCGAAGGAGAAGGGCCCGGCGCCGATCCTCGCACAGGACTTCACGGTCACCGGAGAGATGCTGCGCAAGCGGCCGGAAATGGCCGCCGACGGCTGGAAGCTCGGCGACGCGATCCCCGGCCGCGTGCTGCACGCCAAGTACAGCCGCTACATGCAGCGCGTGGCCGGCGTCGCGCCCGAACTCGTTCAGGAGCTGGCCGACGTCGGCGCCCGCTTCACCCATCACAGCTCAATCGCGCCGACCGGCACGATCTCGCTGTCGCTGGCCAACAACGCCAGCAACGGCATCGAGCCGAGCTTCGCGCACCACTACAGCCGCAACGTGATCCGCGAGGGCAAGAAGTCCAAGGAGAAGGTCGAGGTCTTCAGCTTCGAGCTGCTCGCCTACCGCGAGCTGATCAACGGCAAGGCGATGCCGTTCTCGCAGGAGGCCGACGAAAAGCTGCCGGACTACTTCGTCTCCGCCGACGACATCAGTCCCGTCGAGCATGTCGATATCCAGGCCGCCGCGCAGAAATGGGTCGACTCGTCGATCTCCAAGACCGCGAACGTGCCGACCGACTATCCCTACGAGGACTTCAAGGACATCTACCGCTACGCCCACAAGCAGGGTCTGAAGGGGTGCACCACGTTCCGTTTCAATCCGGCGGCCTTCCAAGGAGTGCTGGTGAAGGAGCATGATTTGGCCAACACCACTTACCGTTTCGAACTCGAGGACGGGTCGGTGGTGGAGGTCAAAGGCAATGAAGAGATCGAGTACGATGGCGAAACGCACACCGCGGCGAATCTGTTCGATGCTCTCAAGGAAGGGTATTACGGCAAGTTCTAGGAATGCGCGAGGACCCGGGAGGGTCACGTCGAGTTCCGAGCAGCGGTCGCAGTGTCGTTTTTCCCAACGCAACTCGTGATCACCGTACCCGTACCAACCATCAGGCTCACAAGACTGGAGAGGGGAACCTACCATGCATAGTGAAGGTGATAGTTCCGGCAGTTCGTTCGACAATTTGAAAGAAGGCGCTTCGCAGATCGGCGGTGCCGTCGCCGATATGGCCGGCGCCGTCGCGACATCGGTCAGCAATGCCGCTTCCGATGCGAAGGCCGCCGTGGAAAGCACGGCGAAGAAGGTCGCCAGAACGGCCGTGAAGGCGCGCAAGCAGGCAGCCCGCAAGGTGCAGGCGGTCGTCGCCAAGGCCAAGCAGGTCGTGGCCAAGAAGCCGGCGGCCAAGAAGGCTGCCGCGAAGAAGGCCGCACCGGTGAAGAAGGCCGCGGCTAAGGCGGCGAAGAAAGTGGCCAAGAAGGCAGCACCGGTGAAGAAGGCGGCCAAGAAGGCCGTCAAGAAAGTCGCGAAGAAGGTCGCCGTGAAGAAGTCGGCGGCGAAGAAGGCGGCCAAGAAGGTCGTCAAGAAGGTCGCGGCGAAGAAGGCTGCGGTCAAGAAGGCGGTCAAGAAAGTCGCCAAGAAGGCCGGCGCCAAGAAGGTCGCCAAGAAAGCCGTGAAGAAGGCCGGCAAGCGCAAGTAAGCCGAACGCCTGTTGCGTCACCGGTCGATCCGCGGCGATCGACCGGTGGCGAGGTCGTCCGGAGCCGCAATGGAGACGCGCATGGCAACCCGCAAACGCACCACGCTCTACAGCAGCGCCGGCAAGAAGCTCTACGCCGTCCGCAACGCTGACGGCACGTTCAAGGACATCCAGACTTACGCCCGCGCGCACCGCGCCGACATGGCGCACAAGAGTGCCGCCGAGAAGGCCACTGCCGCGAAGAAGGCCGCGAAGAAACCGGCCGCCAAGAAGGTCGCGAAGAAGGCCGCCGCCAAGAAAGCCGCGGTGAAAAAGGCGCCGGCGAAGAAGGCAGCCAAGAAAGTCGCGAAGAAAGCTGTCAAGAAATCTCCCGCGAAGAAAGCCGCGAAGAAGAAGTAGTCCTCCGCGCGCACTCGCGCCGGGTGCCGCCGCCGTTCGCGAGCGGCGCCCGCCACTCGGCTCAAGGCCGCCCCATTCCGCACCATGATTCAGGCAAGCGCATGAAGATCAGCAAGAAGATCAAGGGCTACAGCGTCGTCAAACCCGAAGAGACCGTGAAGGTCGTGCCGCCCGAGGAAGCGCCCGCGAGCGCGCCGGCGGTGCCGGTGGCCGAAGTCATCCAGATGCACGAGAAGGTCGAGCGCCCGGATACGCTGATCGGCGCCACCTACAAGATCAAGTCGCCGCTGTTCGAGCACGCGCTGTACGTCACGATCAACGACATCGTGCTGAACGCCGGCACGGTGCACGAGCTGCGCCGGCCGTTCGAGATCTTCATCAACTCGAAGAACATGGACCACTTCCAGTGGATCGTCGCGCTGACCCGCATCATGAGCGCCGTCTTCCGCAAGGGCGGCGACGTGACCTTCCTGGTCGAGGAACTCAAGGCCGTCTTCGACCCGCGCGGCGGCTACTTCAAGGCCGGCGGCGTCTACATGCCGAGCATCGTCGCCGAACTCGGCAGCGTGATCGAGCAGCACCTCAAGATGATCGGCCTGCTGCACGACCCCGAACTCGACGAAGGCCAACGCCGCCTGATTGCCGAGAAGCGCGCGATCTACGATTCGCGCCTAAAAAAAAATGACGAATCCCGCGAGGATTCGTCATCCCCGCGAAAGCGGGGATCCATCGCATCGGACGTAGCCGGCATCGGCGCCGAAGCGGCTCTGAAAGAACCCACCGAATCCTCCTCCGCCTTCCCGCCCGGCGCGACCATGTGCGCCAAGTGCAATACGAATGCGGTCATCCTGATGGATGGGTGTGCGACCTGTTTGAATTGTGGGTATTCGAAGTGCGGGTGAGATTAGCGCTGAATTGAAATTCTAAAGCGACAAAGGCTTCTCGGATATGGATATAATTGAAGCGCCCCTAAGTTGTTTTGTAATTTGTCCCATTGGAAATAAGCACGCTGAATTGGGAACGGAAGGTCGTGATATATACGAGAAAAGCATTCAGACATTTGAAGAGATAATCTCTCCCGCGTGCTTGGGTGTTGGCCTCAGGCCCTTTCGTGCTGACGGCATTAATGAGGCTGGTGAAATAACCGATCAGATTTTTAGGAGTTTGCGTGACGCGCATGTTGTTATTGCGGACTTAACTGGAGCAAATCCGAATGTAATGTATGAGCTTGGCCTGCGTCACACGACGGCCAAACTTACAATACAAATAGGTGAGTCGGATCGCCTTCCGTTCGACGTGACCACAATTCGAACGATAATATTTAAGAGAACGCCGAATGGTCTCATAACGGCGCGCCGGTCATTGATCGAGGCGCTGGCAGCTGGAATCAATGGCAAATTCAGCCAGATATCAGCGACAAGGATATGGCTGGAGGCTGCGGCTGCTCCGATTCTCGATGAAGAAGAGCTTGTCGATAGTGGCATTGACGAGCCAGGATATCTGGAGCTTCTCGCGGACATGGAGGCAGGGCGCGCGGATATGATTGCGACGCTGTCTGCGATGGGGAATGTCGTCACCGAGATTGGCTCAACTACTAATGAAGCGACGGAGGCTTTGGCGAAACTTGGTGGGGCGTCAGCTTCCATTGCCGATAAAATTAGAATATCAAACCAATTGGCGGAACGAATATTCGAGCCAGTAGGACGTCTGGAGGCTTTGTCAAAGGCGCTAGCGGATTCGATTCGAAAATCCGATCCTGGTACAAAATTTCAAATTGAAAGACTTTGCTTGGAGAAGAGTAATTCAAATGCTGAAATACTTAATACTCTTCGGTCGCTTTTCTTAACTATGTTAAATAGCTTTTCTACAACGGCAGATTATCGTAGGGCCTTTGTAGGGCCGCAGCCCACGAAAGCGCAGGGTCTCCAGTACAGGCGTATTGTGACAGCGCTAGACGGTCAAATTTCTGTGCGGCCTGTGGTCGAGGGTTGGATGGCTTCCATAGAGGCGTGTGCTCCGGCGGCATAAGGGTTGAGATAGTAGTGGGTTAATTTTCTCCGATTGGGGGACTGATTAAATCGCCGGGTTCAATCTCTGCGCTCAACTGCTTAAAGGAATTCCACCACGCGGCCTTCGTTTGCCACGCCGCCACTCGGTCGGCCACCGCAGCTACATACCGTCGCGCATCCGCCCAAACATGTTTGCATTGTTCTGGCCTCGAAACTCTAGACTGGCCTCGCGCCACTTTCAACGACTGCGGTCGTTGCACGTAGTCGCCTCACAGCCAGCAGGGATTGCCATGCATCGCACGCTATTTTTGTTGCTTTTCGCAGTCCCGCTTGCGGCCGGCGCGGAGCCCTACTGCGTTGCGCCGGCGGCACACAATTTCGTGATGGCGACCGGGGAGCCGGACCTCACGGCGGTTGGGGTGGGGATTGGCTGCTGCAGAATGTCGATACCTCGGACCGCATCTTTCTGCGTCGCTGCGATGTGGCGGTTGCGAACGGTGTTTGCTACTACGCCATCGACGTCAAGCCCGGCCGCTACTACTTCAAGGAAGTCGTGGCGAATGCCAAGAACACGTTGGAATATCCCGTGTCGCGCAAGTCGCTCTGGTTCGAAGTCACCGGCAAGGGCGTGGACTACATCGGTGACTGGTCGATCGCCCGCGACAGCGATCGACTGGTGAAGAAGCTCGAGATCCGCTACAGCGTCTCCAATCTGGATCAGATGCTGCGCGCGTGCCGCATTTCGGGGAAAAGGCAGTTCCTTTCCAAGACCCAGGCGCCGGCGAGCGAGATCGTGGACTGAGTAACGCGGTGAGATGCGAACGATCTGTCGAGCCCGGTGACGCCGGGCCGGCTGAGGACCGCAGCTTGTACGCCGATCAATTTGCGGCCCGGGCAGAACGTGACCCATTCGCGGCGGATGACGCGCTGTCGGCGCTTCCACGCGCACCCGGCCGCATCGGTTAAGGGGTCAGAATTACTATTTTGAGTTCTCGGTTCTCCGGCGAAGAGCCGTGCCGTGCGGCGAGAGCTCATAGCAGCGTATCGGCTTTTCGTGAGGGTGGGCTGGGTTGGAAAATCCGCCAATCGCCGATTGAGCGGGTGGCACGGACCGACACCGAACTCGGTTTGCCCCGAGTCTCACGCACATCTGCAGCTCAAGCCCGTGCTTCCGGCGTCCTACTCTTCGTTCTCGTTGCCATTCTCATCGCTCGGCAGCGCTGCCGGCATTCTCGGCGGTGGCAATGTCAATGCAGGCTGTCCCGCCGCCTGCAACGAGGCGTTCAACGACGACAGGTCCTTCGACTTCGCCGTCTCCCACCGGGCCAGGACTTCGTTGGCCTGATCCCGAGCGTGTGCACAGGCGGCAATCTGCGCGGCTGTCGGTGCCGTGTCGGCCGCCTGCAGCGCCAACGATGCATCCAGTGCCGCGTCGCTCGCTTCGTTCAACGACGTTTCTGGACGCGCACCACCGCGATGTCTGGTCGCTTCGCGTGCCTGGCCGCGCGGCTCATCGGGCGCGATGGCATCGATCCGGCTCTTGAATGCCTTGGCGTCACTCCGAGTCTGCGCGAGCTTGGCGATCTCGAGTCCGAGATCATGGGCCTGTCCATAGGCCATGCGCGTGGTGCGCGCCAGCGAATACATTTCCAGCGATAGTTTCGTGTTTTCCTGCAAGGCGGAGGCTGGCGTCTTGACGCGCGGATCGAGTCGAACGGACAGCGGCTGCGTGTATTGCTTTCCTGCCACGGTGAGACGCACCGTGTAGTCGCCAGGTGGCGCCCATGGCGAACTCGGTGGCGGCGAGCTGCGATGGGGCACCGCGATTTCGATCTCCTGCCGCTCGGTCGCAAGCGGCTGGTAGCGCAGGTTCCAGCTGATGCGGTGCATGCCAGCACTGGTGGGAACCGACTTGATGCGCGACGGCCAGTACAACGGCACGGAACAGTCGGGCGACTGCGGCGATGCCTGGCACACGGCGTCGTAGGCCGCGGCCTGCACCGCCGGATCCGGATCACGCTTGAGCTCGCTGGTATAGGTGCGGACGACCGCGTTGTCGGAATCGAGGATCTCGACGGTGACCGGGCCGGACACGGCCGACGCGAGGTAGTAGTCGATGATCGCGCCGTTGGGCGGATTTTCGCCGGCCGGAACTTCCGGCGGCCATGGCGTCGGATCGTTCGTTGCCATGCGGATGCGGACCGCCTGCTGCGGCTTGAAGAGGAACGCGGATTCCGCTTTGCGTGCATCCGCAACTTGGCGCAACGGAGTGACGTCATCGAGGATGTAGAACCCTCGGCCATGCGTAGCGGCGACAAGGTCGGCACACAGGCAGCCCTCGTCGTCCTTCACTTGCAGATCGCGCACCGAAACTGCCGGCATGTCGAGCCGGAGCGACTGCCAGTGATCGCCATCGTCGAACGAAACCCACACCTGCGTGTCCGTTGCGGCATACAGCAGTCCGGGTTTGCGTGGATCCTCGCGAATCGAGTTCGCGACGGCACCGGGCGCAATGCCCCGATTGATCTCGGTCCAGGTCTTGCCGCCGTCATGCGTGCGCCAGAAATGCGGATTCAGGTCATCGATGCGCAGTGTGTTCGCGGCGGCATACGCAGTGGCCGAATCGAAATGACCGGCGTCGATGTTGAAGATGCGCGTCCACGGCTTGATCGCCGTCGGCGTCACATTCACCCATCGTGTGCCGCCGTCCCCGGTCATCTGAATGTTGCCGTCGTCCGTTCCGGCCCACAGCACGTTCACATCGCGCGGCGACGCCGATAGCGCGGTGATACTTCCTGCGGCCTTCGGCGTTACCTCGCGTGCGTACTGGCCCACGCTTGCCGGAACCTTCCACGTCGGCCGGGCGAGATCCGGGCTGATGCGTGCCCAGGTGTGCGCGTGGTCTGTCGACTTCCAAACGACGTTCGATGTGTAGAACAGGATCTTCGGATCCACGGGCGACCAGGCGATCGGCATCGTGCGTACGTTGCGACCGTAGTCGGCGCCACGTTGCTCCTTCCCAGGGCCGACGCGAGTCGTCTGCGCTGTCGTGCGGTTGTACAGGGAGACGTTCGTGCGTTCGCTGCCGAAGACCAGGTCGGGATCGGCCGGATCGCTCGCGCCGATGCCATATTCCTGAATATTGACCGGATGCCAGTCGTGAAACGTGATCCGCCCGTCCATCGACCGGCTGTCGACGCACGCGGAGCCGGAATCCTGCTGGCCGCCGCACACGCGATAGGGAAATGCGTTGTCCGTCGATACGTGGTACATCGCTGCGGTGAGCTGGTTGTACCAGTTGCTCCACGACACGCCACGGTTGGCCGAGACGACCGCGCCCTGATCGCTGACCACGAGAAGCGTCTTCGGATCGACGGGATTGATCCATATTTTCTGATAGTCGTCGCCACCGGGGCTTCCGCGCACCGCGCTCCATGACGTTCCGGCATCTTCGGTCCGCCAGAGCACGGTCGATGCGCTGTAGACGACTCGGGAATCGGTCGGGTCGACGGCAATCGTCGGCAGGTCGCCGCCGCCGATGCGCGCCAGCGGGCGCGGGTCCGTCGTGCCACCGGACGATGCATGGGCGCTATCGGCGCCGTGGGTCAACAGCGTCCAGTGCTCGCCCGCGTCGGTCGATCGGTAGAAGCCGATCGTTCCCGTCGTCCCTTCCTCTTTCGTCGGTGCCGCGCCCGCGGTGCCCGCGACCATCGCGTAGATGGTGCCGGGGTCGCGCGTCGCGATGCCGAGGTTGGCTTCGATGACGCCCACCGGCAGTCCATCGGCAAGACGCTTCCATGTGATACCGCCGTCGGTCGACTTGAAGATTCCGCCATGGGTGCCGCCGAACCCCGCGCCTTCGAGATAGCTCTGTTGCTGCTGCCACAAGGCTGCATAGACGATGTCCGGATCGTGCGGATCGATTTGAACGTCGTTGCCGCTGGTGTATTCGTCCTCGTACAGCACCTTTTCGAAGGTCTTGCCACCATCGACGGAACGAAAGATTCCGCGCTCCGCATTCGGTCCGTAGGGATGGCCCAGCGCGGCGACGAAGAGTCGATCCGGATTGGTCGGATCCACCGCGATATTGGCGATCATCTGACTGTCGCGCAGTCCCAGATGCGCCCACGTGGCCCCCGCATCGGTCGATTTGTAGATTCCATCGCCGACGGACAGATCGGGACGGATGATGCCCGCACCGGAACCGACATAGACGACATTCGGATTCGACGCCGAGACCGCGATCGCACCGATGGACCCGGTCGGCTGCTGGTCGAACAACGGCAGCCAGTTGGCGCCGTAGTCGGTCGAGCGCCAGACACCGCCGTTGTCATACCCGGCATAGAACACGTTGGGCTGGCTGGCGACGCCGGACAGAGCTCTGGCGCGGCCGGCGCGCGTCGGTCCGATGCTCCGCCAGTGCATCTCCGAATAAAGAGGCGCGCCCTGCGCTGCGTCCGCCACGTCAACAGACTGAGCGCTGACCAACGCTATCTGTGTGCCGACTCCCAGTGCAGCCAATGCCGCGCCAAAGAAGGCGGCCGTACGCAAGCGGATCGACATTCGTCGCTGACCTTTGCAATGAGAGTGACCGCCAAAAACCTAACAGAAGGGTTTGTGGCTCGCCAGCGACGATGGTCATGACCGGAAATGGGTCCCGGAAATGGGGTCAGGTTCATCTTTCCGAAAAATCGGGACCGTTCCAGGTTCATTTTCAGCGCTGGTTGCTAGAGGAATTCCTCCAACGACCATCGCTTGCCACGTCGGCATTCGGTCGTTCGCCGCAGCTGCATACCGTCGTGCACCCGACCAAACATGTTTGCATTGCTTCGGTCTCGAAACGTTAGACTGGCCTGGCGCCGCGGCCAACGACTGCGGTCGTTGCACACAGCCGACCCACAGCCCGCAGGGAATGCCATGCGCTGGACGCTACTTGGATTGCTTTTCTCACTCCCGTTCGCAGCCAGCGCGGAGCCCTACTGCGTTGCGCCGGCGGCACACAATTTTGTCCTGGCGACCGGTGAGTCGGATCTCACGGGCGGCTGGGGTGGCGACTGGCTGCTGCAGAGCGTCGACACCCCGGACCGCATCTTCCTGCGTCGATGCGACGTGGCGGTTTCGAATGGCACGTGCTACTACGCCGTCGACGTCGCCCCAGGTCGCTACTACTTCAAGGAAGTCGCGGCGAGCGCCAAGAACACGTTGCAGTATCCGGTGTCGCGCAAGTCGCTTTGGTTCGAAATCACTGGCAAGGGCGTCGACTACATCGGCGACTGGTCGATCGCACGCGACAGCGATCGACTGGTGAAGAAACTCGATATCCGCTACAGCGTCTCCAATCTGGATCAGATGCTGCGCGCGTGCCGCATTTCGGGGAAAAGGCAGTTCCTTTCCAAGACCCAGGCGCCGGCGAGCGAGATCGTGGACTGAGCGATGCGATAGTCGGAGTCCATCTCTGAAACCGGGGTCCGGTAGTGTTTTCGTCGCATCCCGATCGAGTCCGTCGCGCGATGCGATGTAGGCGAACTCGCATCACGCCCTCGTTACTGACTTGCCAGCAATACTTCCCCAAGCGTCGCCACCAACGCCTCGATGACCGGCCGCATCGCCGCGTTCTCGCCAAAAACCGAAACCTCCGTCGCGGGCAACGCCGGCCAAGGGTCGGACGGCGGCAGGATGCGCATGCCAGGCTGCACGAACGATCGGCCGAGCGCCGTGACGCCGAGTCCCCCGAGCACCGCGGCTTGCACGCCGACGAGGTTGCGGGCCGTGCAGGTCGCGACCCATTCGCGCCCGATGGCGTCGAGCGCTTCGGTCATCACTTCGCGGTACGCGCAGGGCGGCCGCATCATGACCAGGGGCGCGGGACGGCGGTGGTCGTTGCGGAAATCCGTTGCGGCGATCCAGGCGAGTGGCTCGCGCCAGATGACACGGCCGTGCGGTGACGCTCCGCCTTTGCGCGTCTTGGCGATCACGACATCGAGTTGCTCGGCCTCGTGTTCCGCGTAGAGGTCTTGGCTGGAGCCGGTGGTCAGAATCAGCCGGACCTCCGGATAGCTCGCATGGAAGCGCGACAGCAGCAGCGGCAGCTGCACCTGGACCAGGTTTTCCGAAATGCCGAGCCGCAATGTCGTGACCGGCACCGGCGCGCGCACTTCGCGCACGAAGTCGCCGTACTGGCCCAGCAAGCGCCGGCTCGCGGCGAGCAGGCGCTCGCCGTCGCCGGTGAGGCTGAGCGCGCGGCTCGACCGCTCGAACACGCGCAGTTCCAGGGCATCTTCCAACCGCAAGATCTTCTGGCTGACCGCCGACTGCGAGCGCCCGATCCGGTCGGCCGCTGCCGTGAAGCTGCCGGTTTCCGCTACGGCGACGAAGGCGCGCAGCAGGTCGAGATCGATGTCGGGCATGGCCATGGGCGACGCTCCGAATCCATAAGAAGAACGACTGCTACGCATGAATATTATTCGTTTGTCTTCTTTCCGCAAGCGCCCACGTTGCATGCACGCGGCACTGCTGCCGCGCAGACATCGAATCATCGGCCAACCCGAAAGAGGCAAGAAATGGCAACTCGAAATTCAGTGCAAGTGGCGGAAACCTTCTGGCGCGAAGTGTGGATGAACAAGAATCCCGACGCGGTCGACCGCCTGGTGGCGGAGGACTTCGTCATCACGTCGGGCGGCGTGGAGATTCATTCGCGCGAGACGTTCAAGGCCTGGGTCGCCGCCTTCCTGGCTTCGATCGACGACTTCCGCTTCGAGGTCGTCGAGACCTTCCAGAACGAATCCGGCGACCGCGTGGTGTCGCGCTGGCGCATCACGGGCAGGAACAACGGCTTCATGGGATCGTCGGCGTGCCAGTCGCCGATCGCGATGACGGGCACGGCGGTCCTCCACGTGCGCGCGGACGGACTGCTGCAGCACAACTGGGTCGAACGCAACGCGCTCGAGGTCCATCGCAGCCTGGCCGGCGGTGCGAGCAAGGCGGCCTGAGCCGGCCCGGGAGGATGGCATGCCGTGCGCGGCGGGAAAGTGTGTTCATATGTGGAGAATTCCCAAACAATACAGGCACTTCGTCTTCAGCGTGATCCAGTCGGGGATCACCTGCGCGGTGGCCGCGGCCATCGCCAGTCTCCCGTTCCATTCGCAGGGAACCTTCGCCGCCCACTGGGTCCACACGTACCTGCTGTCGTGGGTCGTCATGCTGCCGGTGGTCCTGGTTGCAGCACCGGTGATCAGGCGGCTGGCGAACGCGGTGACGCGCTAGCAACGCTTCCATGCTCGCACCCGGCCGCAGCGATCGTCGTGTGTGCAGCTGCCACTCGTCACCGTCCCAATCGACACATACGCCGCGCGACGACGCTGAAGTACGCTCGCCGCACCTTTCGATGGAGAGCTTGCGATGCGATGTTGCGTGGTGTTGTGGACGGCATTGACGGTGGTCGGTGGCATGAGCGGTATCGCAAGCGCGGCGGCCGCGGATGCGGCTTCCGCCAAGCCCGCGTTCTCGCGCCAGGACGCGCGCGACATCATCGCGGCGTCGCGCAAGATCGTCAGTTCGCACGGCATCGAGACGATGACCCAGATTCCCATCGACGGCACGCAGCAATGGATTTCCGTGCGCGGCCACGACTCGCGCAATCCGATCCTCCTGTTCCTGCATGGCGGCCCGGCATCGCCGGACATGCCTTTGTCGTGGACGTTCCAGACGCCGTGGGAGGACTATTTCACGGTCGTGCAGTGGGACCAGCGCGGTGCCGGCAAGACGTACGCAGCCAACGATCCCGAGAAAGTCGCCGCGGGCATGACGATCGAGAAGATGACGGCGGACGCCAACGAGGTCGTGGAGTACCTGCGCCGCACGTATCACAAGCAGAAGATCTTCCTGCTCGGTCACTCCTGGGGTTCGGCGCTGGGCGTACGCGTGGCGCAGGAGCATCCGGAATGGTTTTACGCCTATATCGGCGTCGGCCAGGTGGCAAATACGCGGGAGAGCGAAGCGGTGGGGTATCGGTTCGCGGTCGAACAGGCCCGCGCGCACGACAACCAGGAAGCGCTGCGCGAGCTCGCTGCGCTCGCGCCGTATCCGGCGCCGGGCAAACCGCTGGATCTGCAAACCATCAGCAAGCAGCGCAAGTGGCTCGAATACTACGGCGGCCTGTCCTGGGGCCACACCAGTTTCGACTACGACGCCGAGACGGAGAAGCTTGCGCCGGAGTACAGCGATGCCGATCTCAAGGCGATCGACGACGGCAGCTTGTTCTCGATGCGCTACCTTCTCGGTCCATTCACCGACGTCGACTTCGGCAAGATCACTCACTTCGACCTGCCGGTCTTGTTCTTCCTCGGACGCCACGACTATTCCGTCTCGCACGAGGTCGCCGCGCGCTGGTTCGCCACCTTGCACGCGCCGTCGAAGAAACTCGTCTGGTTCGAAGACTCCGCGCACATGGTCATGCAGGAGCAGCCCGGGCGGTTTCTCAAGCACCTCGTCGACGATGCGCGGCCCTACGCCGTCAAGGCGGGCGATGCGGCGCCCGAGGAAATCGTCGAAGGCGGCCACTGACGTTCCGCGAAGAAGCGTCCGCTCCGAGACGCTCGAAGGCCGGCGCCGGAAAACCCGCCAGGCGCCGCGCCGAGCCCAATCAGCCCACGATCTCGCCGCGGCGGCCATTCGCGGACAGGCGCAGCGCCGGATGGCCGCACGCGGATCGTGAACGTCGGCTCGCCGTCGTCGAGTAGGTCGGCATCGACATCGATCGCGCTGTCGGAGCGCCACTGCGTCTCCCGGCTTCCTCGTAGCGGCAAACGTGCGGCCTAGGCGATCCGCCGGCTCCATCGTCTATCGATGCTTGACATGCAAGAAAACACTTGCCTATCATTCAGGCAGGTATTTACTTGCATATAGAGCATGGCCGAGCGCCGCGACACCGACGTGCTGTTCAAGGCCCTGGCAGATCCGAGCCGGCGCAAGCTGCTCGACCTGCTGCACGCGCACGACGGCCGTACGCTCAACGAGCTGTGCGAATACCTCGACATGACGCGGCAGGGCGTGACGCAACACTTGGATCTGCTGGAGGCGGCGAACCTCGTCGCCACCGTGCGGCGCGGCCGCGAAAAGCTGCACTTCCTCAATCCCGTGCCGCTGCAGGAAATCTACGAGCGCTGGATTGCCAAGTTCGAAAAGCCGCGCCTCAAGGCGCTCTCGACACTGAAACGACGACTGGAGAAAGCCCATGGCTAGATCGACCTTCGTGTACGTGACCTACATCCGCACCACGCCGGAAAAGCTGTGGTCGGCGCTGACCGACGCCGAGTTCATGAAGCAGTACTGGTTCGGCATGCGCGGCGAAAGCGAGTGGACGGTGGGGTCGCCGTGGAAGCTCGTGTCCGGTGACGATCAGGTCTACGACGCCGGCGAGATCGTCGAGGCCGATCCTCCGCGACGCCTGGTGATTCGCTGGCAGAACCAGATCAAGCCCGAGCTGAATGCCGAAGGCGCGTCGTTGTGCACGATGGAGATCGAACGCAGCGGCACGGCGATCAAACTCTCGGTCACCCACACGATCGAGCGCGACGCGTCGAAACTGATCGAGGCGGTGTCCGGCGGCTGGCCGAAGGTACTTTCGAACCTGAAGTCGTTGCTGGAAAGCGGCTCCGCCGTGTTGCAGGATCCCTATCCAGCCGCGGCGTCGCGCTGAGCCGGGTTCTCGCAGACATTCGCCCACGGAGGTGCGGTTTCGTTCATCGCCTGCGTGCAGGGTGAAAGCCCGCACGCAAGTCCGAGTGGAACTGCCTGCGGCGTCGTTGCCCAGTGACCACGAGAATCTGGCGGCCGACCGATGATGTCCGCCACGGCCTGTCCAGATGGCAGAATGCTGCCGGACGCGTCGACTCTGGCGACGCATTGCCCTCAATCCAAGCGACCAAACGCCATGCGCTGCTGTTTCGCACTCGTACTCCTGTGTGCTGCATTCTCGGCATCCACGTCGGCTGCCGAAGCCATGAAAGTCATGCCGCCCGCTTCGAGCGTCGCCGGCAAGAGTCCCTCCGACTATTCCGCCGCCTGGTGGCAATGGGCATTCACACGGCCGGAGGGTATGCGGGTTTTCGACGATCCGAATGGCTCCCTGTGCGAAGAAGGGCAGAAGGGACCCGTCTGGTTTCTCGCAGGCACGAGTGGGAACGATGTCGTCAAACGCGAGTGCAAGGTGCCGAAAGGAAAGTATCTGTTCTTCCCGGTCATCAACATGCTCATGTTCTCGCCGCGCAATCGACACGTCGCCTGCGCCGAAGTGCAGGCCGGGGCAGCGGCGAACAACGATCACCTGCAGCACGCGATCGTGAAAATCGACGGAGTTCCGGTCCCAGATGTTGCTCGCTTTCGCGTGCGCACCGAGCAGTGCTTCGATGTGTTTGCGCATGCCAAGTACATCGACGATCCGAAAGCCTACGCACCCGCAGCCAGCGATGGCTACTGGCTGATGTTGGAGCCGCCGGCGGTGGGGCGACATCGTCTATCCGTGCGCGCGAACTATGTGAATCCGAAGGAAGCCTACGGCGAGATGATTCAATACTTCGACTACGACATCGAAGTCGTCGATCCGGCTATCTAGGCGGCCCGACCTTGCACCACGAAGCCGGGGTCGAAAACCGGGGTCAGAGTGGACTTTTCTCGCTGGTCTGCGTCTAGCCGTCGTCGTCCTGCGGGAAGCGAAGCGCTCCGTTGTATCGACACGAGAAACTCGACTCTGACCCCGGTTTTGGACCCCGGTTTTGTCGCCGTGCTGGGTAGAGTTCCGCGCGCCGGTCTGAGTGGAACTCCCTATCGCCAGTTCCGAATCGAAGCTCGACGCTGTAGGCGCATCGACCCGGTGCGCTGGCGGCCCGCCATGGAAGCCGAGCCGAGCGTCCAGTGAACCGTCGCGTCGATGTGTACTTCACTGGGGATCGACCGATGAAAATTTCGAATCTGATGGCGGCCTTCGCGTTCTGCGTCGCGCCGATGCTGGCGACGGCCGCGACACAGGATCGCCTCTACGACTTCACCGACGCGTACTACTTGCAGAACGGCGTCGATCCTGCGGCCATCGACGGTCGCCGCGAGGCCGTGCTGCCGCTCGCGACCGAAGACCTTCCGTTCTTCGGCTACCAGCGCAACGTTCGCATGTTGCTCACGCTGCCGGCCTACGACCATAGCGGCAGCCCCTGGTATTTCACGGTGCTCGGCGGCTTGCGCGGCAACGCGTTCTTGAACAATTCGGCCGGGCGGCGTACGCGACAGATCGCCGACAGCAGCGCCGAGTATCTGTTCCCGCGTGCCGGCACCGACCCGCAAGGGCTCGGCGCGTTCCGCCAGTCCAGCGTCCTCGACATGCGCAACGGCTACTTCAGCAACAACAAGCTGGGCTTGTGGATCCACACTTGGGTCAGCTTCACGCCGCGCGCATTGAACACGGCCGATGGCCGCCGCGCGCTCGGCGATCTTGCCGCACGCAACGGCCGCGACCTCGACGGCACGCCGATCATCAAGACGGTCAGCGACATCGACAATCTCTACAGCCGCGGCTACGTCACCAAGACGCTGCGTCCGTTCGGCGACCCGTTGCGCTACGCGATCTGCCCGGTCGTCAAAGACCCGCGACGCGGCGGCATCGCGCCGGACCAGTTCCTCGCGTACACGACGCGGATCGACGGCTTACCGCTGGAGCCCCAGCTTGTCGCGAATTTCGAGAGCCTTCGCCTGACCGGCGAACCGGCGCACTGATCGAAACCGAAACCGGGGTCAGAGTCGACTTTCACGCACACGCCCGCCACGCGCTCTTGCAGCGATACTGCGGAGATTGAAACGCGTTGCTGCCGCAGCAGCATTGCAATGCGAAAGTCGACTCTGTCCCGGTTTTGCAGGCCCCGGCTTTGCTAAAAGTCGACTCTGACCCCGGTTTTGGACCCCGGTTTTGCTCAGGTACCTTCCGGCAATATGCCCAGTCCAGCCAACAGCGCCATGCTTCCCATGAGGGTAGCGAGCGCGAAGTAGAAGAACGCCATCTTGCGGCTTGCCGGGTACGACAAGTACTCGCAAAACCACATCAGCCAGCGAAGAAAGAATGCCTTGTGGCTGTAGTAGTAGCTCGCCAGGAATGCGGAACCGAGAAAGATCAGATACACGCCCGCCAGCATGATGGGCGTGCCTCGGTTGCCGTCGAGAAGTCCCCACTTCAGCGATGCGACTTGCGGCACGACGATGCCCGCGATCAGCGCGAAGCTCAGCGCATAGCCGGGTTCGGTCTTCTCAGCCGTGTTCTTCATTAGCTTCCGATCGTCAACTCAGGTTTTCCCCCCGATGGTGGCGTCTACTTGGCCTCGTCGACGGTCACTCCGCCGAGATCCCCCCAAGTCGATGCGCGTTTGTCGGCCCTGTTTCTGACGAATGCTAGCGCGTACGTCGTCGCCATGACACGCGGCGATCGGTGGCCCGAGGTCGCGCCCGAAGCATTTGCCCGAAACCGGGGTCAGAGTGGACTTTTCTCGCTGGTCCGCGTTTCGCCGTCGTCGTCCTGGAGGAAGCGAAGCGCTCCGCTGTATCGGCACGAGAAACTCGACTCTGACCCCATTTTTGGACCCCTCATTTTGCGACTGGTTTCATTGCGTTCAGTGGCTCGCTACGCACATCAGCGAGATGGCGGGATCATTGCGCGAGAGTCGAGTACGATTCGGACCTTTCCTGCGCTGAGCACGGCGCATCGATTTTGAGAGCCCGTCAGCCATGAGACTCGTCGCTATCGTCCTTGTCTTGCTCGCTTTGTCGAGTTGTGGTCGAACGTATTCGGACCTCGAGTCCGCTTTTCGCACCGATACAATTTCGAAAGGGTCCCCCTTGAGCGCAAAAACCATCGTCCTGACGAGCCGGCTACATCGGGGCGCGGAGAGCTACCACGGGCTTGCGACGATTCGTCTTTCGGCAGATTCGGTTGATATCGATATGTCGATGCCCTTCAAGAAGCCGATCCGTATTCCCACCGATCAGATTGCGGGCTGCAGCATGACGTGCTTCGGAACGGACGATCAACATGTGGATCTGCTGGTTCCGAAGGTCGAAGTCGACATCATGATTCCAAGCAGCGAGGAGCTGCTGAACTGGTGCTGGTCGTCCAAACGGCCGATGTTTCCGAGCAGCGTTCTACGGGCATGGCAGTACAAAGGATCTCCTCTGCCCCCAGCCAGTGATTTCAAGGAGCAGCTGGCTTCACGGCAGTCGTTCGACGAGCAGAAGACGCAAAGCTGCCTCGGGTATTAGAAGCTTTGGTGTATGCCAGACGCGATCCAAGACGTTTGGCGGCCTTGGCGCGCGCCTATCCGTGCGAGAACCGCATGTCGTAACTCGACGCAAAACCCCGTTACTGAGGTTAGCCCCTCAACGCCTGCGCCGATACGGAGTTCCGCCATGCCCCTTCGCACCCAGCCCCTCGATGCGTTTGCCTTGCGCCCCCTCGTCGCGTGCCTGCTCGCCGTGTACGGTTCGAGCCTCGCCCACGCGGCGACGATTCCGGTCACCAGTTGCCAGGACAGCGGCAGCGGCAGCCTGCGCGCGGCCGCACAGATGGCGGGCAACACCGATACGATCGACCTGACACAGCTGCAGTGCAGCCAGATCACGTTGACGACCGGGCGCGTCGAGCTGCCGAGCTTCATCAACGTCGTCGGTCCGGGCTCGTCGGCGGTCACGATCGACGGCAACCACTACGACCGCATCTTCCAGCATTCCGGCGGCGGCGTCCTGTACATCAAGGGACTGACGCTGACCGACGGCTACGGCTTCCTTGCCGGAGGCTGCGTCTATTCCGGGGGCAACGTGCAGCTGACCGATGTCACCGTGCGCGCGTGCAAGGTCGTCGGCAATGCCGGCACGAGCACGTATCGCGGCGGCGGCTTGTTCGTCAACGGCATCCTCGCGATGTCGGCTAGCAAGATCGAGGACAACGAGGTCTATACCTCGCTCGGCAACGCAGTCGGCGGCGGCGCGTACGTGACCGGCGATCTCGCGATGACGACGAGCACGATCAGCGGCAACCGGGCGACCAGCGCCGCGCCGCAAGGGTTCGCCAAGGGCGGCGGCGCCTACATGACCGGCGTCGCCGCGGTCGACTATTCGACGATCTCCGGCAACTCGGCGTCGTCGTTGTACACGCCGGGCGGCACCGGCGGCGGGCTGATCGCGAATGGACGTGCGGCGATCCATACCTCGACGATCTCGGGCAACAGTGCCGGCACGGTCGGCGGCCTGCTGCTCAAGGGCGGCAATACGAATCCTGCCAGCGAGATCGTCAACAGCACGGTGTCGGGCAACAGCGCGACACTGAACACGATCGGCGGCGTGCTGTCGCATGCCGCGCTGACGCTGGCCAATTCGACGATCGCGCTCAATACCGAAGTGCTGCCGCTCGGCGCGGGATTGTTCCAGGACGGCTTCCCGGCCAACTTGCAGAGTTCGATCATCGCCAACAACACCGGACCGCAGTCGTCGCCCGATGTCGGCGAAGGCCTCGGCGCGGTATTCGGCGGCGCGAACAACCTCATCACCGAGCACGGCACATCGCCGGTACCCGCGGATACGATTGCGCAGGATCCGCACTTGCTGCCGCTGGCCGACAACGGCGGGCGAACGCTGACTCATTCGCTCGCTGCCGACAGCGTCGCGATCGATGCGGGCAACAACGCCCAGGGCCTCACGACGGACCAGCGCGGCGATACGTTCCCGCGCGTGCTCGGCTTGACGGCCGATATTGGCGCCGTCGAAGTCGGCGGCGTCTCCGATCGGATCTTCGCCGACGGCTTCGATTGACGCGACCGTGCGATTGCGCGGCTGGGCAAGGCATCGGACGACACTCCGCCATCGACGGCTTCGCCGATCTCGCGGGCGAAGCACGAAGTTCTGCAGCCGCGCCGTTGCTTCCTCGCCGGCGGTTCCTTTTCTGGTAAAAGGAGAGCGCCAAAAGGGAGGAGGCCGCGCTCGCATGACCGACACCGCTGCGCAGCAGGACGCGCACGATCGCTCGACGTGTCCGAGGTGCATGGAGCGTGCCGCCTGTATCGAGTCGGTCGCCGCTTCTGCCGGCGTTCCGGTCGCGACGGTCCAGTGGATCGCCGGCGCGCTGAACTTCATCGGCTCGTATCAGCGCAAAGGAGCCATCGGACATCACGTTGATGCAGCAGTGTTCTGCCGGATGCTGCTCGCCGACTTCGGTCTGCGCGATGCGGAGCGGCTCCGCGCGGCGCTCCAAGCCAACGGCATCCGTTCGAGTCGTGATATCGGAAGAGTCGTCTACGCGATGATCGATGCCGGTCTGTGCACGCCTGACGAGAACGACTCGGAAGAGGACTTCGCAGGCATCTTCGAAGCCGACGAACTCGACGCGTATCTCGATCGCAGCGGTCTTCGCCGCGCGCGCGACTGGCCGGTCGCGATCAAGCGGGCAGTCGTCCTCGGATGCTGCATCGGGGGCGCGATCGTCTGCGTCGCAGCGTCGCAGCGCGCCGAGTGGAGGCAAGGCATCTGGCTCGGCTCGGCGCTGCTGAGTGCGGGATGGCTCTTGCAGCAATGGCTTCGCACGAAGCCGCAGCGATTCGGCCTGCCCTGGTCTACCCTCGAGCGACGCCGCGCGCCGTGATGGCACGCGGCGATGGATTGCCAGCCGACGGCGTCATCGATGACGCAACACGCGGTCCAGGCTCCAAGGCCCGCCACCTGCTGCAGACAGGTACAGGAATGCGAAGCAGTAGAACACCGCCGCTTCGCCGTGATTCAACACTGGCCAGAAGCCTTGCGGCGCATGCGCCATGAAATAGGCGAACGCCATCTCGCCGGCGAGCAGAAAAGCGACGGGGCGCGTGAACAGGCCGAGCAGGACCAGGCCGCCGCCGGCGAATTCGAGCAAGCCGGCCAAGCCCATCAGCGAGGCGAGCTCCACCTTGTGATCGCCGGCGCCGGGAAAGCCGAACAGCTTTTGCGCGCCGTGCTGCATGAAAAGAAACGCGACGACGATGCGAAGAATGCTGAGCAGAACCGGCGACCAGCGCGACCAGAATGCACCTGCTTCGGACATGACCTCATCTCCCCTTGTGGTGATCGGCATGCAGCGATTTGCGCGTGCAGCGTAGGATCACCGCCGCCGGAAGTCCAACGCGGACGCGCCGGCGGGTGGACGTTGCGCGCCGTTCACGACCGCGGGCTTAGTTTTGTGGGTCGCCGCCACAGGAGTTCGCCCGTCATGCAACTCAAGGGTTCGTGCCATTGCCGCCGCGTTTCGTTCACGTGCGAGGCCTACGCGCCGGTTCCGTACCAGCGTTGCTACTGCTCGATCTGCCGCAAGACCGCGGGCGGCGGCGGATACGCGATCAACCTCGGTGCGTGGAAGAAGACGCTGAAAGTGAAGGGGCGCGAGCACCTCGGCGTCTACAACGCGCGCATCGAGGAAGACGGCAGGGTGCGAATCAGCAGCGGCCAGCGTCATTTCTGCAAGCACTGCGCGAGCGCGCTGTGGATGTACGACTCGGAGTGGCCGGACTTGGTGCATCCGTTCGCATCGGCGATCGACAGCAAGCTGCCTGCGCCGAGCGAGCGCGTGCACGTCAACCTCGAGTTCAAGGCGCCCTGGGTGCAGCTGCGGCGCGGCAAGCGCGATCATTGCTTCAAGCACTACTCCGGCGAATCGCTGGAAGACTGGCATCGCCGCCACGGGCTGCTCGACGCCAAAGCCTGACGCATCGCCTCGCGCGCGAACAACGGCTGCGCGCTAGTTCACGTCGGCGCCGGCCGTGCAGTCCGGCGCATCGGGCTGCGCCTGGAATCCGTCGGCGTAGATCGCATCGTAAAGTTCGCTCGGCGTGCACTGGCCCGCGTTCGCGGCGAGCTGGTCGCGCACGATCTGCACGATCTGCTGCAGTACGGGTCGGCTGATCGTGCCGGGATTCTGCCCAGGGGCCGGGTCGGCGACCATTAGGATGCCGAACGTGCCGTTGGAGAAGTCGACCCACGGCGCGTAGCCGAAGGCGCCGATGCTCTCGATCACCGGCGCATCGGTCGATACGCTCGTCGGCGAGGGTTCGATCCAGGCGCCGATGCCGTACTGGGTCAGTCCGTCCGCCGCCGGTGGCGTGTAGCCGGCGACGGCATTGCCGGTCTGCGAATGGTTCAATGTCGCGATCGCGCCGGCGCTGAGAATGCGCATGCCGTTGCCGACGCCGCCGGCGGCGAGCATCGCCAGCACGCGCGCGTAGTCGGGCAGCGATGCGCGCGCGCTGCCGGCGATGCGGTAGTTCACGGTTGGGCCGAGACCCTGCCAGTCGATCGTTCCGATGCACATCGGCGCGCCGATGTCGTGCCGCCAGCCTTGCTGCCAGTCGACACCGCTCTGCGCCTGCGCCACGCCGCCGCCGATTTGCATCGACACGCCGCCATAGGCGAAGTAGGCACCGACCGGCAGATAGTTCTGCGGCGACAGCCCTTGGTAGTTGCTGGCGATCTCTTGCACGCTCTGCGCAAGCGTGATCGTGTGATCGGACAGCACCGGATCGTCCTCGTCGTCGCCGTAACCGGCCGTGTGCGAGAACATCTGGCGCAGCGTGATCGGTGCGGCGGTGGTGCTCCAGGGATACAGCGGGCCGGAGAGATAGCCCGAGACCGGCGCGTCCAGGTCGAGTACATGGCGGTCGACCAGCTGCATGATGCGCACACCCGACAGCAGCTTGCTCGCCGAGGCGAGCGGCAGCACGGTCGTGTCGTCATACGCCCCGAAGTACTGCTCGTGCCAGAGGCCGCGCGCCGAGCCGATGACGAGGCCGCCGTCGCCGATGCCGTCCGCATCGAGCAGGCCTTGCATCGCCGCATCGGCAGCGGAGAAATCGCAGCCGGCGTGCAAGGCCGTGGAGAAGCTCGCGATGGCCAGCACGAGCAGCGCGCATGCGCGTTCGTTTCGCATCGAAGGGTCCTCGTGACGTGCCGTCTCCCGGCGCGTGCGTCTTCAAACGCGGCAACGTCCGCGGCGTTGACGTCCGCGCGCGTCCTTCGCGAAATCCGCAACTGACGATGGAAAAGGCCGCGAAAGGATTCTTTCCACTTGTTAGCATGAAAGGTAAGTGATAGCTTACTGGTAAGTGACCGCTAACCTATCCCCGATCTTCGCCGCACTGGCCGACCCGACCCGCCGCCGCATCTTCGAGCGCCTGTCGAGGCGGCCGTTGACCGTCGTGAAGATCGCAGCCGGGTTGCCGGTCAGCCGGCCGGCGGTGTCGCAGCATCTGAAGGTGCTCAGCGACAGCGGCTTGGTGACCGGCGAGCAGCAGGGCCGCTGCCGCGTGTATCGCATCGAGCCGAAGGCGATCCGCGCGGCGCGCGACTACCTGGATCGCATGTGGGACGACGCTTTGATCGCTTTCAAGAACCTGGTGGAGCAGGAAGACGAACATGATCGCCAGCGAACCCGTCGTTAAGGAAATCGTCGTCGCCGCGTCGCAGCGGCGCGCGTTCGAGGTCTTCACCGATCGCATCGACGCGTGGTGGCCGCGTACGCACCACATCGGCAAATCGCCGCTCGCGCGCGCGGTGCTGGAGCCGCGCGCCGGCGGCCGCTGGTTCTCGCTGTGCGAGGACGGTTCGGAGTGCGACATCGGCAAGGTGCTCGACTTCGATCCGCCGCGGCGACTGCTGCTCGCCTGGCAGATCGATGCCGATTGGCAGTACGACCCTGCGTTCGTCACCGAAGTCGAAGTGCGCTTCGTGGAACTCGGACCCCGCAAGACCCGTGTCGTGCTCGAGCATCGCAACCTCGACCGCTACGGCGTCAGGGAGGTCGAGGTGAGCACCTCGATCGGTTCGCCGGGCGGTTGGCCGAGCATCCTGCGGAGCTACGCCGATCTCGCGGCCTCGCTGGAGGCGGCATGAGCGCGATGCCGGCAGCCGCGCGCGAGCGAAGCCGTCCGCTGCGCGCGCTGATCAGCACGGTCTATGTCGCGATGGCCGCGTTGATGATGGCCGGCGCCTACGGGCACGGTTTCCTCGGCCGCAAGGTCATCGATGCGGAGCTCGCTCGCTATCCGATCGACGAAGGCGTCTACACGATGCTCTACGTCGTCTGGTATTTCGTCAGCGGCTGCATGCTGCTGTTCGGCATCGCGGCGATCTGGGCCTGGCTGCAGGCGCGGCGCGGCGATTCTCGTCCGATGTTCGTCGTGTACCTGATCGCGATGCTGTACGTCGCTTCCGGCATCGGCGGCCTGATCTATCGCCACGGCGATCCGTTCCACTACGTCTTCATCGTACAGGGGGCATTGCTCGGCATCTGCGGCTACGCACTCGCACGCGACGCCTCGGCGGTTTCGCAAGACCCGGTTTCGAAAGAATCGGCGGCTTGAGAGAGGCTGGCATTTCGCGCGATCCGGAAAGGATAGAGCGCGTCGGAGTCCGCCCATTGCAACCTTGCACCCCGTCATTTCCGCGAACGCGGGGGGTGCTTCACAACGGCGAAAGCCGGTCCTCCACTTGGTCCCGCTGAGAACTGCCGCTCGGCAGACGTGTCATCGCTCTCTATGCACGCCCGGCAGTGCAACCGATGCGTCGCATCGCCCTGCTTGTCTCCAGTGGGAGAGAGCGGGGCGACGCGACGCGCTCGATCAGTTCGTCTCGAAGCCGTCGGCGAAGATGCGATCGACGATGTCGGTCGTGCAGGAGATCGCAACGTCGGTCACGTCGGCACCGGCCACGACACCGTCGCCGTTCGCGACGACGCAGGTCTGCGCCGGCTCGCTCGGCTGCACGAGCACCGTGACGATGTAGAGGCTGCCGTCGTTGACCGCCGAGGCGAACGTGAAGCTGCCGTCGGCCGCGATCGTGAGGTCGTCGCCGCCGTTCTGCTGCAGCACGAGACCACTGCCGACCAGACCGCTGACGCTGCCGCCGATCGTGTAGGTGAGCGGTACCGCCGATTGCGTCTCGAACGCGCCGATGTCGGCGGCCGCACCGACTTCGCGCAGGAAGCCGTCGCCGCGCTGGTCGAACACGAGGCCGATCGCATTGTTGCCGGTATCGATCGCCGGGCTGCCGTCGCCGAGCGCGTGCGTCTGCGTCGCGCCGCCGTTGTCGGCCAGCGGCTGCAGCAGCGGATCGGCGGTGATCGTGTCGCCGGGCATCTCGGCCGGCAAGCCGGGCGCGTTCGGAATCAGGTTGTTCGCGCCGCTGACGGTGTCCGGGAACGCCCACACGTTGTTGGCGTCGCTGCCGGTCGTGTTGTTCGAGACGACCGTACTCTGCAGCTCGATCTGGTAGCTGTACTCGCTCGCGCTGAGGCCGGCGCCGCGGAACGAGGCCTGGTTGAACGCGATCGTGCTGCTGCTGATCTGCGCGTTGCCGCCGTCGAGCATCAGGCCGCCGCCTTCGTAGCCGCTGTTGCCGGAGATCGTGCTGTCGATGATCGCTGCCGGCGACGGCGCGTATTCGCCGTAGCGGATGGCGATGCCGCCGCCGACCGAGCCGGCCGTATTGCCGCTGACCGCGCTGCTGGTCAGCTGCAGGGCGCAGCCGAAGCAGAGCACGCCGCCGCCGCCTTCGTTGGTGCCGGCGGTGTTGCCCGCGTCGTTGTCGCTGATCGTGGTGCCGTCGAGGTACAGATAACCCTGTTCGGCCGCGATCATGCCGCCGCCGGCCGAATCGGCGTGATTGCCGGCGATGATGCTGTCGTCGATCTCCACGCTGACGCTGTCGAACACGCGAATGCCGCCGCCGCCGCCGTAGTGGTTGGTCGAGCCGACCGCGTTGCCGGCGAGCAGGGTATTGCGCAGGCGCGTGATGCCGACGACGGCGATGCCGCCGCCCTGCGGCGCGCACACGCCGCACTCGGAGTTGACCGTGTTGCCGGTGATCGTGCCGCGCTGGATGTCGAGCGAGCCGTAGGCGTCGTCCGGGTGGGAGCCGACCGCGATGCCGCCGCCGAACACTTCGTAGCTTTCCGATTCGGCGGTATTGCCGCTGACCGTACTGTCGGTGAGGTCGGTGTCGCCGAGCGCGTGGATCGCGCCGCCTTCGGCGATGTTCTGCAGCGAGGTGCCGCCACCGACGTCGTGGCTCGACGCGCGGTTGCCGGTGAACGAGTCGTTGGTCGACGAGAAACTGCCGCCGACGGCGATCGCACCGCCGCGCACGCGCGAGTTGCCGTCGACCGTGTTGTTGGCGAAGACCGTGTGGTCGAGCACGGCGTTGCCGAGCGCGAACACGCCGCCGCCGTTGGTATTGGCTACCGCCGCGGCGCCGGCCGCGCAGGCGACGACGGTCACGTTGCTCAAGGTCACGCTGCCATTGGCCAGCACGCAGCCGCCGTTGTCGGCGCCGAGGCCGTGCGTCAGCGCCAGACCCGACAGCGTCAGCACGCCGGTACCTTGCTGTTCGATCACGCGGCTGGCGTCGCCGCCGCTGATGCTGAGCGTGTCCGCGCCGGGACCGTTCAGGGTGAGGCCGGCGACACTGGCGGGAATCACGATCGCGCCGCTGGTCAGCGCGATGGCGCCGCAGGTGAGGCCCGTCAGGTCGACGACGGCGCCGTTGGTCGCTGCGGCGACGGTGTCGCGCAAGCTGCCGGCGCCGGCATCGTTGCAGTTCTGCACGACCAAGCCGCCCTGCGGCGCCGGTGCGCCGGCCGCGGCAAGCGTGGCCGCCTGCAGCAGCAGGGTCGAGGCGAGGCAGGCGGCGAGGGGGTGCAGGCGCAGCCGCGGGCGGCGTGCGAAGGAAACGCGCGATATCGTCATCTGGAACTCCGGTCGATCGGACGGCCCGACGCGCCCACAAGCGGCCGGGAGGGACATTTGCAGCTTGGCAGTGCCCCGGTGCCCGGGCTATTCCCCGGCTGTTCGGCTTGTGTTCGGAGCCTGTTCGGCCGGCCTTCCCGGGCTTGGAATACGGGAACTTCCAGCGCCGCCGAGGCAGCATGCGCTGTCGCGCAGCCGGGCCTGCGTCACGGTCGCTCGTCGCCTCCGGTGCTGCAATCCGCCGCGAGGCATTGCCTGTGGAGACTGCCGATGCGCCGCCTGTTGCCGCTGTTCCTGCTGCTCGCGACGCCGCTGTCGCCGGCGGCTTCCTTCTATATAGACCCGGTGCAAGGTTCGGACGACGGCGACGGCAGTGCCGCGCATCCGTGGCGATCGCTGCAGGCCGTGTTCGACGACGGCCTGGTCGCGACCCAGGACTGGCCGGACTACCCCTACGCCGACGGCATGCAGCTGGTGCCGGTCCACCCCGACGCCCCCGTACGAGCCGGCGACACGCTGTGGCTGCGCAGCGGCTACCACGGCGACCTCCTCGTGCAGCACGCCTACAACAGCGCGCCGATCACGATCGCGGCCGAGCCCGGGCAGGCGCCACAGGTGCGCAGCCTGGTCGTGCAGGCGGCCCAGAACTGGATCGTGCGCGACCTGACGATCAGCCCCTCGTTCGCAGCGTCCAACGAACAGATCACGATGGTCGAGGTCGAGGACCACAACTATTTCGGCCCGACCGCCGACATCGAACTCGGCCACCTCGACCTCTACTCGGTCGACGATGCGTCGGGCTGGGGTGCCGGCGAGTGGGTCAATCTCGCCAGCAGCGGCGTCGACATCGGCGCCACGCGGGTCACGTTGCACGACAGCCGCCTGCGCAACGTGCGCTTCGGCATCGGCGTCGGCGGACCGTACGCGAGCATCCAGCGCAACCTGATCGACGGCTTCTCGGCCGACGGCCTGCGCGGTCTCGGCGACTACGGCCTGTTCGAATACAACCGCGTGCAGAACGACTACATCGGCGATCCGGACGACGACAACCACGACGACGGCTTCCAGAGCTGGTCGATCGGCGCGGACGGCCAGGTCGGCACCGGCGAGGTCACCGGCGTGACCTTGCGCGGCAACGTCTTCATCAACGCGACCGATCCGGCCAACCCGCTGCGCAATTCGATGCAGGGCATCGGCTGCTTCGACGGCTTCTTCGTCGGCTGGGTGGTCGAGGACAACGTCGTCATCACCGACCACTGGCACGGCATCAGCTTCTACGGGATGCGCGATTCGCGCATCGTCAACAACAGCGTGATCGATCTCGCCGACGGCCAGCCGGGGCCGCCGTGGATCATGGTCACTGCGCACAAGGACGGCCGGCCGAGCGAGAACGTGGTGGTGCGCAACAACTTGTCAACCGACTACTCGCTGGACGGCAACGACATCACCGACGACCACAATCTCGTCATCGACGATGCCGCCGCGCTGTTCGTGGCGCCGCCGTTCGACCTGCATCTGGTCGCCGGCGCCGCCGCCATCGACGCCGGCAGCGCCGACCTCGCGCCGGCCGCCGACGCCGACGGCGTGCCGCGACCGCAGGGGGCCGGCATCGACCTCGGTGCCTACGAATTGCGCGGCGACGCCATTTTCCGCAACGGCTTCGAGCAGCCCTGAGCGGCGCGGCGGCGACTAAACCTTTCCGTACCCGGGCGCATCCGAGTCCAAGTCACTTCTGGAGTCTTCCTCATGCGTACCTTCCCGGCCCTCGTGGGCATTGCCCTGACCGCCCTCATTCCCGCATTCGCTGCCGCCAACGAATGCAAGTTCACCGCCCAGCACGATTTCGACGTCGATGCGGCCAGCCTGAAGACGCTCGCGTTCTCGCTCGGCTCCAGCGACGTCATCGTCGAAGGCGTGGCCGGCCTGACCAAAGTCGAGGTGCGCGGCAGGGCCTGCGCGTCCGAGCAGGACTGGCTGGCCGGCCTCGGCGTCGAGCAGCAGCGCAGCGGCGACCGCCTGACGGTCACGCCGCATGCGGATCGCAACGTCGGCTGGCACTGGTTCGGTTCGAGCTACGCCTACATCGACTTGCGCGTGCGCGTACCGGCTGCGCTCGCGGTCGACATCAAGGGCCACTCCGCCGACGCCGAGGTCAACGGCGTCGCTGCGCTCGATTTCGAATCGAGTTCGGGCGACCTCGAGGCGCGCCACATCGCCGGCGCGCTGACCAGCAAGGCGAGTTCCGGCGACATCAAGGCCGACGACGTCGGCAGTGTCGAGGTGCGCGGCACCGGTTCGGGTGACGTCGAACTGCGCAACGTGCGCGGCGACGCGCACGTCTCCAATTCCGGTTCCGGCGACCTGCATTTCAACAATGTCGGCGGCAGCGTCCGCGTCGGCAGCGTCGGCTCCGGCGACATCGAGATCAGCCACGTCGACCGCGATGCCTCGATCGATACGATCGGTTCCGGCGACATCACCGCCAGCGAGATCGGCGGCGATTTCACGGTCGGCTCGAAGGGCTCGGGCGACATCAGCCACCGCGACGTGCGCGGCAAGGTAACGGTGCCGCGCGAGCGCGACTGACCCTAGAAGAAGGCGGCGCGGCCGATGCCGCGCCGCTGCGTCATCCGTCGAAGCCGTCGACGAAGATCACATCGTCGTCGGCGATCGGCGTCGCGTAGCTGCCTTTGCTCGTCGCCATCAGCAGCCGCGAGCCGCTGCTGCCCTGTGCGATCGCCAGCTGCGTCGGCGAGCCGGCGGTGGCCAGTCCGCTCGCGAACGGCGTGAACGAAACGCCCTGGTCCGACGACCGCGCTGCACGCACATTGCCCTGCTGCGCGACGTACAGCACGTCGCTGTCGGCCGGGTCGCAGGCCAGGCCGGAAATCGTCGCGCCTTGCCATCCGGTCGGGTTCCAGGTCGCGCCGCCGTCATCGCTGCGCGAGAGGCCGCCGGTGCTGAAATCGAGAGCGGAGGCCATGAAGAACGTCTGCGCATTGCCCGGCGACGCGCACAGCATCGGTCGCTGCAAATACATCGATTGTTCGAGGACCGGCGCCCAACTGACGCCGCCGTCGACCGAGCGCAGCACGCCGCCCTGGTCCGGCGTGTCGGCGCCGGTGAATGCCGCGATCATCGTCTGGTCGCTGCCGTCCTCGACGATCTCGATCGCGCTGACGAACGTGGCGGCCTCGCCCTCGTATTCCTTCACCCAGGTCTGCCCCGCATCGACCGAGCGCCACACGGTGCCCTCGTTGCCGGCCACGCCGAAATCGGCGCCGCCGAGCAGGATCAGGTTCGGATCGTTGACGCTGAAGCGCATCGCGGCGAGATCGGATTCGTACAGATCGCCCTGGTCGGGACCGAGGCCGGTCCAGCGGCCGCTGCTCTCGCGCCGGTAGAGTCCCTCGGGCGCGACCGTCGAAGGTCCGCTCGAAATCGCATAGAGCACGCCGGACGGCGAGAACCCGACCTGGCTGTAGCGCGTCGGTGGTACCGTTTCGACGATCCACGTCGCGCCGCCGTCGGCGGAGCTGAACACGCCGCCGTTGTTGGGGCCCTGGAACGCGACCGCGAGCTGCAGCGGATCGGCAGGGCTCGCCGCGATCGAGTACAGGCTGAGCTCGGAAATGCCGTTCGAGGACGCCGCGAAGTCGCTGCCGGCATCGCTCGAGACGAACACGCCGAGCGAGTTCGCGCCGACGAACAGCGTGCTCGAGCTCGCCGGTGCATAGCGCACCGATTGCGTGGCGAGCGAACCGGTGCCGCCGGCGCCGGTTTCCCAAGTTGCGCCGCCATCGTGCGTGATGTTGACGCCGGCGCCGTCGGTGGCAGTCACGATCGTCTGCGCGTCGGCCGGATCGACCGCGATCGCCGTGACGACGAGCAGCGGCCAGCTGGGGTCGTGCAGCGGCGTCCAGGTCACGCCGAGGTCGTCGGACGCATACAGGCCGAGATCCTGCGACCCGAAATTCTGTCCGCCGCCGACCAGCAGGCGCGTGCCGTCGTAGTCGACCGCGTTGACGGGCGTGCCCGGAAGTCCGTCCGAGCGGTTTTCCCAGGTATCGCCGCCGTCGGTGGTGACCCACACCTCGCCGCCGCCGAAGTCGCCATGGAATACGGCGATGACGGTATCGGAGTCGTTCGGATCGATCGCGATGCCCGCGCCGGTCATCGCCGCGTCGTGCGGCGGCGTGCGATCCGTCCAGGTCGCGCCGCCGTCGAGCGAGCGCATCAGGTTGACGGTCTGGAAGCCGGCCGCGTCCGAGATGCCGGCCCAGATCGTCGACGGATTGCCGGGATCGACGGCGACGGCGAACGTCTCGTCGTTGAGCGGGTCGATGCCGAGGTCGCGATGGGTCCAGGTCGCGCCGTCGTCGACGCTGGTCCACACGCTGTCCTGGGTCGCCGCATAGGCTTCCCCGCTCGGGGTGAAGGCGATGCGATGCACGCTGATGCCGGCCAGGCCCGCCACCGCGCTCCAATGGCCGCCGCCGTCGACCGAGCGGTACAGCGTTCCGCCGAAACTGCCGCCGGGCGCGATGCCGGCGAGCACGACACCGGCTGCGGTCGGCGATGCCGCGACATCGGCGACGTCGCCGCCGGGCGGCCCCAGCGAAGTCCACGCGCCGCTGCCGGCCCCGCCGGTCGCTGACGCGGCAGCCGGCGGCAGCGCCGCGGAGCCGGCGCGCATGCCGTGCGCGTCGGTGCGGCTCGACGAGGAAGCGATGGCCGGTGCCGCGATGGCGCTCGCGACGAGCGCGCAGGCGCCGATCGCAAATCGCAGGTGACGAAGATTCATGAGACGTCCTCCATAAGCCGGGAAGGGCGGCGTCGACGGCGAGCTCGAATCAGCCGCGCTGCGCACCGTCGGCGAGCATGCGTGCCCGGCCGGCCCGGCGCATTGCATTTGCATTAGGCGATCGTTCCACTTCGATGATGCGGGGCGGAACTGGCGCACGGAATGCCTGTCGCGGCGCCGTGCGTGCGTCGAAAGGATCGCCGCTGCGTTAGCATGGGCGCACTCGGACGATGGAAACCGCGCCATCAAGCGAATGCCCGCCATCCTTGCCGTCATGCTGACGGCGTGTTCGCCGGCACCGGCGCCGGTGGCCGCGCCGCCGCCGGCCACGCAGCCCGCGCCTGCCGCCGCCGCGACTCCCGCGCCGTTCGCCGGCAGGGTCTGGCGCGTCGAATCGTCCACGGCCGTCGCGCCCGGAACGCTGTACGCATTCCTCGCCGACGGCGCGCTCGTGATCAGTGCACCGCAACAGACGACGAGCTACGGGCGCTGGACGTACGCGAACGGCGCGCTCGTGATGATCGAGGAAGGTATCGCGTATCCGACCGATATCCTCGCGTTCGACGGCACGAAGCTGTCGCTCCGCAGCCACAATCCGGGAACGCCGGTCGACATCGTCCTGACCGCAGCGAAGGATGTCGCGCTGCCGCAAGCGCCCGGTCAATAGCGCGCGCGTCCGCAGGCCGGCCGGCGCATGGGCGAAGTGCAAATGCGCGACGGCGGCTTCGCAAGCGAGGCCGTTTCGGTTTACTGTCGGCCGATCAGAGTCGAGGAGGGGCGCGGATGAAGTCGTTCGGCTGGGCGTGCGTATTCGCTTCGGGTTTCGTCTGGACTGCCGCGGCCGCCATGGCCGACACGCCGCCCTTGACGCCGGACATTCCGAAGAAGTTCGAGCGGTCGACCGAGCACGCGGACTTCATCAAGCGCGAAGAGATGATCCCGATGCGCGACGGGGTGAAGCTGCACACCGTCATCGTGATCCCGAAGGGTGTCAGGAACGCGCCGATCGTCCTCACGCGCACGCCGTACAACGCGACCAAGCGCGCCAGGCGCAGCGAGAGTCCGAGCATGATCGCGACTCTGCCGCTCGGCGACGAAGTGTTCTCCGGCGACGGCTACATCCGCGTCTTCCAGGACGTGCGCGGCAAGTACGATTCCGAAGGCGACTACGTGATGACGCGGCCGCTGCGCGGGCCGCTGAACGGCAGCAAGGTCGATCACTCCACCGACGCCTACGACACCATCGACTGGCTCGTGAAGCATGTGAAGGAGAGCAACGGCAAGGTCGGCATGATCGGTTCCTCGTACGAGGGCTTCACCGTGCTGATGGCGCTGGTCAATCCGCATCCGGCGCTGAAGGTGGCGGTGCCGATGAGTCCGATGGTCGACGGCTGGAAAGGCGACGACTGGTTCCACAACGGCGCGTTCCGGCAGAACAATCTCGACTACATCGTAGGGCAGACCGAGCAGAAGGACGCCGGCGATCCGATTCCCGACGGCGCCTGGGACGACTACGAGACCTATCGCCGCCTCGGTTCCACCGGCGCCTACGCGCACTATTTCGGGATCGACGCGCTGCCGTACTGGAAGAAGATTTCCGAGCATCCGGCCTACGACGCGTACTGGCAGAACCAGGCGCTCGATACGCTGCTGGCCAAGCAGGCGCCGACGGTGCCGACGATGATCGTCGCCAGCCAGTGGGACCAGGAGGACATGTACGGCGCGATGCACACGTACGCGGCGCTGAAACCGAAGGACGCCGGTAGCGACAAGATTTTTCTCGCGCTCGGACCGTGGCGCCACAGCGGCGTCAACTACGACGGCAGCGCGCTCGGGCCGTTGAAGTTCAACGGCGACACCGCGCTGCAGTTCCGCCGCGACGTCATGAAGCCGTTCCTCGATACGTACCTGAAGGACGGCGCGCCGAAGGCCGATACGCCGCCGGTGTTCGCCTACCAGACCGGCACGAACCGCTGGCAGCGACTGGCGCGCTGGCCGCTGGCGTGCGAGCAACGCTGCGCGTCGACGTCGAAGCCGCTGTACCTCGAACCGGATTCGAAGCTCGGTTTCGATGCACCGGCCGCTGCAGGTACTTACGACGAGTACGTCTCCGATCCTGCCAAGCCGGTGCCGTACCTGCCGCGGCCGGTCCATTTCGAGGACGGCGATGCGTGGAAGCGCTGGCTCGTCACCGATCAGCGTTTCGTCGCCGACCGCCCGGACGTGCTCGTCTACGAAACCGAACCCTTGGCCGAGCCGCTGACGATCGCCGGCGCGCCGGTCGTGAACCTGTTCGCCTCGACCAGCGGCAGCGACGGCGACTGGGTCGTCAAGCTGATCGACGTCTACCCGGACGAGGTTCCCGCGCAGCAGGAGATGGGCGGCTACCAGCTGCCGATCGCGATGGACATCTTCCGCGGCCGCTACCGCGCGAGCCTGGAGCGCCCGAGCGCGATTCCGGCAAACGAAGTGGAGAAGTATCGCTTCGAGTTGCCGAACGCGAACCACGTGTTCCTGCGCGGCCATCGCATCATGGTGCAGGTGCAGTCGAGCTGGTTCCCGCTGTACGACCGCAACCCGCAGACGTTCGTCGAGAACATCTTCTTCGCCAAGCCGGGCGATTACCGCAAGGCGACGCAGCGCGTGTACACGTCGGGCGCGCAGGCGAGCTTCGTCGAGTTGCCGGTCGTGGCGGCGCCCTGAGGCTGCGCGCGATCGTCGGGAGCGGATCCGGTGGATTTCCTGAGGCGTTTTCGGCGTGCGACGGAAGCGGCATCCGACAAGGCCGTCGCGTTGCCGGCGCACGATATTGCGATGCACTGGCGCGCCGAGTCATCGATGCCGATTCCGGACTGGGATGCGCTGTGGGACGCCGCGCCGGGGACAGCCGAGGCGCCGGCCTTGCACGAATACTCGCTGCAGGCTGCGCAAGAGTGGCTGCATGCGCTGAAGACGCATCTCGGTGCGAGCTACGCGACCTCCGCCAGCGAGCATTTCCTACTGCTCTCGCCATTGCCGTCGCGCAGCGCGAACCTCACGTTGCAGGCGTGCGAACGCATGCGTCACCGCATCCTTCGCGCGCTGCCGGACATCGCCGACACGCAGGGCTACGGACCTCACGTCGTGCTGGTGTTCGACACGCACGATGCGTACTACGCCTACATCGACAACTACTACACGGAGCCCGGCGAGTACGCCTACTCCAGCGGCATGTTCCTGCAATACGGGTACGGGCACTTCGTGTTCGCGATGGACCAGCTGGCGACCATGGAGCCGATCATCGCGCACGAGCTGACGCACTGTCTGGTCGCGCACCTGTTGTTGCCGGCGTGGCTCAACGAAGGGACGGCGGTGGGAATGGAAAAGCGCTTGTGTCCGCGCGGCGCCGATCCGCGCGACGCAGCCTTCGCGCTGCGCGAAAGAACCGCGAAGCGTACGGCGTTCTGGAACGAGGTCACCATCCAGCAATTCTGGAGCGGCAAGTCGTTCATGCGGCCGGACGAGGGCAACATGCTCTCGTACGAACTCGGCGAAGACTTGACCAGGCTCCTGTCGCGCGACTACGACCGGTTCGCTGCGTTCGCCAACGCCGCGCGCCGAGAGGACGCAGGCGCCGCGGCCGCAAGCGGCTGCCTCGGCATCGAGCTCGGCGATGCAGCGGCGGCGATACTCGGAGACGGCGACTGGCAGCCGCGGCCGGAGTGCTGGCACGAGGGCGTGGAGCGCGGGCAGTTCTAGCGCCGCGGCTGCGAGCCCCGCTCGCCGCACCGGAATCGCGGCAGCCGGCCTGCTGCTTCGTATAGCTTTCCATTAGTATCGCGGCGGTTCGATACGCATGCGGGTGCGCGACGTGGATGCCTTCAGCTATCTCTCGGTATTGATCTCGCTGATCCTCGGCCTTGCGATCACGCAGGTGCTGAAGGGCTTTCGCGGCCTCATGCAGGCGCGCGCGCGATTGCGCACGTATTGGCCGACCGTGCTGTGGTCGATCATCATCCTCGTGCTCGCCGTGCAGTCGTGGTGGGCGATGTTCGGTTTGCGCGAGCATCGGGACTGGACGTTCTTCGCGTTCTCGCTCGTCCTGCTTCAGACGATCTTCGTCTACCTGCTCGCCGCGCTGGTGCTGCCGGACTTCTTCGGCGAGGCGCCGGTCGATCTGCGCGAACACTACTACGGACATCGGCGCTGGTTCTTCGCGATTCTCGTCCTGCTGCTCGCCAGCAGCCTCGCGAAGGGACGGGTCATCAGCGGCCATCTCACCGATGCCATCGACCTGGGCTTTCATCTCGTGTTCGCACTGACCGGCGTGATCGGCGTGCTGACCAGCAACCGCCGCTACCACGAATTCATCAGCGCGTTCACGGCGATCGGCATGGGGACCTACATCGCGACGCTGTTCACGCATCTGACGTGACTGCAGGCGGCTGCGGCCGGTTGATCGCGGCGACCAGCGCATAGCTGACGATCAGCAGCAGGAACCATGAGCCGAGCTTGCCGAGCTTGACCGCCGACCAGCCGTGCGCCTGGTGCGGATAGCTCCAGGTGTGCGTCCAGGTGCCGAGGTTCTCGGCGATCCAGATGAACAGCGCGACCAACAGCAGTCCGAGCAGCAGCGGCATGCGCCGATGCACGTGCCAGACGCGGTAGTACACCTGGCAGCGGCCGAACAGCAGCGCGCTTGCGGCGAACAGCGCCATGCGCACATCGACGAAGCGATGGTGCGTGTAGAAGTTCGCGTAGATGGCGGCGGCGAGCAGGGCGAGCGCCCCCATCGGCGGATGATGCGCGAAGCGGAAGTCGAACAGGCGCCAGCAGCGCGCGATGTAGCTGCCGATCGATGCGTACATGAAGCCGGAGAACAGCGGCACGCCGCCGATGCGAAACAGCGCGGTTTCCGGATAGACCCAGGAGCCGATGTCGGTCTTGAACACTTCCATCGCGGTGCCGATCACGTGGTAGATCAGGATCACCTTCGCTTCGTCGAACGTTTCCAGACGTAAGCGGAGCAGGGCGATCTGCAGCGAGAGTGCGGCGACGAACAGGAAATCGTAACGAGCAAAAGGGGCATCGCGTGGGTAGTACAGGTGCGTCGCGACGATCAGCGCCACCATCGCGCCGCCGAACACGCAGGCCCACGCCTGCTTGACGCCGAAGCGCAGGAACTCGTAGACGCATGCGCCCGCGCGGGTTCGCTGCGCAAGGGCGCCCAGGCGCGCCTCGACCGCGCCGAAACGGGCGATCAGCGGCCACGTCGAGGCCGCGGCCGATTCCACCGGTGGCTGGCGCACGTGCCAAAGCTCCACGATCGAGAGGGGACGGAACCGCTATTGCGGCACAGCCAGGCGGTGATCGTGTGGCACCGAAGAGGCGCGCAGCGGCGCGCGATGAAGCGGCGAGGCTCAGCCGCCGTCGAGCCAGCGCAGCAGCGCGCCGGAGTCGTCGCCGTTGTCGAGCACGTGCAGCGCCGGCAGCCGCGCTGCCAGTTCGCTCGATCGCGCCACCGTGACGCCATGGCGCGGACACAGGTCGAGGCAGCCGCACGCGACGACGCGAATGTCCTTGCGGCCTTCGCCCTCGAGCTGCTTGCGCAGTTCGCGCCGCAGCTCCTTGCGGTCTTGCCGTTTCATGCATTTGCTGCAGATCAGGACCAGCTCTTTCCAGCGCGCTGCGACCGGTGCCTCGACGGGAAGGGTCATGGAGCCGCCCGTTCGTTCCGAAAGAATGCGATTGCGCGCGTGCGCGACTGAGGCGCGCGTGAACACATCAGCGCCGCGTTCCCTTCTTGCGCGGCGCTGCCGCCGCGGGAGGTGGCGCCGGTGTGCACAGCGCCGCATCGAGCATGTCGTGCAGCAGGCCCGAACCTTGCCAGACCAGGCCCCAATCGGTGCGTGCGGTATTGGAGAACGCGATCACCGCAGCGCGTTGCGCCGGCGCGATCACGTTGACCGCACGCACGCCGCCGATGTCGCCGTCGCGTTCGACCAGCGCGACAGGCGCGTCGCAATGCTTGAGCTTCGCCGTGTAGGCGAGCGCGCCGAGCGCGACGTAGCCGAGCTTCGGATTGCCTTCGCGCATCGCGGCCGCCGTGGCCGCCGAGACGAGCGTGTCGTCGATCAATGCGCGGTCGAAGCGGAGCAGATCGTCGCTGCTGCCGTAGAGGGCGCCCGCCGCACCGAGGCGCCCGGCGTTGATGGCCGGTTCGCGCACGCCCTCGGCGGTGTAGCCGACGATGCCGCCGGCGGTGCCCGTGCCTGCATGCAGCACGCCGAGCGAACGCAGGCCGAGCGGCTTGGCGATGCGCTTGGCGACGAGCTGGGCGTAGCTGGCGTCGTTGACGCGTTCGAGGATCGCGCCGAGCACGAGGTCGTCGCAGGGATTGTTCTCGAAGTGGTCGCCGGGTGCGCGCTTCGGCGCCTCGGCGCAAATGCGCGGTGCGGACTTCGTCGCCGCGGCCTCGCCTTCGCCGCGGTAGAACGCCGGTACGCCCTTGCTGTCGGCGGGCGTATCGTCCGGATTGGCGAGGCCGGCGGTATGCAGCAGCAGCTGGCGCAGCGTAACCCGCGCGACCGCAGCGCCGCCGAAGCCGGGCAGATAGTCGCCGAGCGTGCCGTCGAGTCGAAGGCGGCCGCGTTCGACCTCCTGCATGACCAGCACCGCCGTCACCTGATGGGTCAGCGATCCCCAGCGCCAAACCTCGCCGGGTGCATGCGCCTGCTCGGTGATGCGGTCGGCCTTGCCGATCGCGCGTCGATAGACCGATTCGTCGCCGCGTGCGACGACGACGACTCCGTCGAACTGTCCGGCGTCGTGCGCCTTGCGCACGACCGCGTCGAGCGCGTTCGCACCGGCCGAGGCCGGTGCCGCCCGTATCATCGGCGACGTACACAGCGCGAACAGCGCGAAGACCCCAAGCCCCAGCTTCGATGTGATCGGCATGCGCCTATTAGAGCATGCGGATGCGACGCTGCAACCGCGGGCAAGGCGCGTGCGGCCGGCGAGTTTCGGCGGACACGCGAGCGGAGTACGCTGCGGGCTTCTCCCGCGGAGCCTTCGACATGGCCACGAATTCGCCCACGCTCGCGGTGCTGATCGACGCGGACAATGCGCAGCCTGCCGTCGTCGAAGGCCTGCTCGCCGAGATCGCCAAGTACGGCACCGCGACGGTCAAGCGCATCTACGGCGACTGGACCGGCCCGCAGTTGAAAGGCTGGAAAGAGGCGCTGCTCAAACACGCGATCCAGCCGATCCAGCAGTTTCGCTACACCACCGGCAAGAACGCGACAGACTCCGCGCTGATCATCGACGCGATGGACCTGCTCTACGGCGGCAAGCTCGGCGGTTTCTGCATCGTGTCCAGCGACAGCGATTTCACGCGCCTGGCCGCGCGCGTGCGCGAAGCGGGCCTGGTCGTGTACGGCTTCGGCGAGAAGAAGACGCCGGCACCGTTCGTGTCGGCCTGCGACAAGTTCATCTATACCGAGATCCTGGTCGCCAAGGACGACGGCGACGCGGCGTCGATCGAGCGCCCGATCGCATCGCTGACGCAGGACAAGCGGCTGATCAGCCTGCTGCGCAATGCCGTCGATGCCTCGTCGGACGATTCGGGCTGGTCGTTCCTCGGCATGGTCGGCAACAACATCGCCAAGCAGGCGCCGGATTTCGACTCGCGCAACTACGGCTACCAGAAGCTGAGCGAACTGATCACGGCGAGCGGACTGTTCGACGTGGAGAAGCGTAAGACCGGCGACGGTTCGACCACGTCGATCCACGTGCGCAACAAGCGCCGCGGCGGCGGCAAGAAAAGCGAAGGTTGAAGCGGCGGACTAGTCGTTGGCGGCGAAATGCAGGTCGCCGAGGTCCGAGTCGTCGAGCGTGTGCTGCTGGCGCAGGCGCGCACCGTTCGAATGCGAGCCGCCGCGCTTGCGGCCGAACTCGGGCAGGAACGAACGCACGTGATCGATCAGTCCGCTTTTCGCCGCGGGTACGGGCGCAGACTCGACGATCGTCTTGATCGCCGGCACGGACGCTGCGGCCGGAAGCCCGTTGTGCATGCGCATCGCCCAGGCTTCCACTTCGTGCTTGGCGTCTTCGAGCGTATCGAACAGCTCGAGCTGGCGCGCCGGCAGAGGGCGCTCCCACCAGGTCAGCGCGAACTTGCCCGACCACGGTCCGGAGATGCCCGCAACCGCCTTGTCGCCGATATGCGCGACCGCGACGATGCCGTCGTAGCGCGTGCGCCATTCGAGGTCGCGGCGCGAGGCTTCGGCCTCGGCATGCTCGTACGGCACGGGAATATCGTTCGTCATCGGGAAGACTTCGGCGGTGGCGAGCTGTAGGGTCATGGACACGTAAAAGCAAGTGACGTGCCAACTGGGTCACAGCCCTGAAGGCTGCAGGAATGCAGATTGCGACAGTGTGGAAATGCCAAACTTTGGCACTTTCGGCGCGTCCGGCCGAATTGCCGCGGTCCGCTCGACACGGTCTTCACGAATGTGAAGAGAGCGGAGACGGTCGATGCGCTAGAGTCTCCCGGGCGAACGCGCGGGCGTATCTGCGTGCCACGCGGCGCGGTCGGTCTCGAGTCGGCGCCGTCGGGTCGTGCAGGTCGCGGCCGCGACGACGCGCAGGCTCGTTTCTTTGGAACCTTCGATCCGGCGCGCCCCGCGCCGCGGAGAACAGCGAATGACACCTCATCTTGCCGTCCCCGTCGTTTTCGCCGTGCTGATCGTCTTCAGCCTGTACCGGCGCTTCCGCCGCCTGTTCGGGCGGCAGCCCGTGCAGCCGCTGCGGATGAAGTTCCGCATCGCGCTGCTGCTGTTCGCCGGTGCATTCGTGCTGCTGCGAGGGCTGGCGCACACCGATGCGATGCTCGCGGCGGCGGCGGGTCTGGTCGGCGGCATCGCGCTGGCGTTCGCAGGCCTCAAGTGGACGCAGTTCGAAACGACGCCGCAAGGCAGTTTCTACACCCCGCACAGCGCGATCGGCCTCGGTTTGTCGGCGCTGCTGATCGGTCGCCTCGCGTATCGCTTCATCGTGCTCTATCCGGACCTGCAGAGCGCGCAGCAGGCCGGCGCGGCCAACCCGTTCGCCGGCCTGCAGCAGAATCCGCTGACCTCGGCGACGCTGGCGCTGTTCATCGGCTACTACGTGACGTACTACATCGGCGTGCTCCGGCGCAGCGATGCCGGGACGGCCGCGAACGGCAGCGAGGCGGCGCCGCGCCCCTGACGCGGACGACGATTCCGCGCCGGGTCGAGGAGCCGCCGCGACTTGAGCCGCGGCGTGCGATCCCCATCTCGGCGGCATGCTCGATACCGATCCCGATTTCCGCGCCGACGAGGCGCCTTTCCAGCCCGAATCGAACGTGCCGCCGGCTTCGCCTGCGCGCGAACAGGCGGCGCTCGACGCCTATTCGCGCGTCGTCACCGACGTCGTCGATACCGCCGCCCATGCCGTCGTCGCGATCACCGTCGCCGACCGCAGCGACGAGAACGGTCGTGCGTTGCCTGGCGGCGGCGGCTCCGGCTTCCTGTTCACGCCGGACGGACTGATCCTGACCAACTCGCACGTCGTGCATCGCGCGCGTCGCATCGAGGTGACGACGACCGCAGGGCAGACCTTTGCGGCCGATCTCCTCGGCGAGGATCCGCACACCGATCTGGCGCTGCTGCGCGTGTCTTCGGCGCAGCCGTTGCCGATCCTGCCGCTCGGTTCGGCGCGCGCGATCCGCGTCGGCCAGCTCGTCGTCGCGATCGGCAATCCGCTCGGCTTCGCCTGCACGGTGACGGCCGGCGTGGTCAGCGCACTCGGCCGCAGCCTGCGCGCGACCGGCGGGCGCCTGATCGAGGACGTCATCCAGACCGATGCGGCGCTCAATCCCGGCAACTCCGGCGGCCCGCTGCTCGATGCGAACGGCCGCGTGGTCGGCGTCAACACGGCGATCATCGCCGGCGCGCAGGGCATCTGCTTCGCGACCTCGATCGACATCGCGAACCAGGTCGTCACCGAACTGATGCGGCACGGCCGCGTGCGGCGCGCGTCGCTCGGACTCGGCGCGCAGAACCTGCGCCTGCCGCGTCGCTACGTGCGCTATTTCGAACTCGAATCCGATGCGGCCGTACGCGTCATGGAAATCGCCGGCGGCGGGCCTGCCGCGCGCGCGGGCTTCGAGCCCGGCGACACGATCATCGCTTTCGGTGCGAGCCCGATCGACGGCATCGACGCGCTGCATCGCGCGCTGAATGCGGAAGCGATCGGACGCGAGGTGGTCGTCGGCGTGCTGCGGCGCGACCGCAGGCTCGACCTGCGCGTGACGCCGGGCGAACTGGTCGGCTGAATCGCCGCGCTCAGCGCGGCTCGACGCGGATCGTCGTCTTCACCGAGTTGGCGATGAAGCAGCGTTCGTGCGCGGCCTCGTGCAGCGCATGCGCGGCGTCCGCGTCCGCCGCGTGGCCGGCCGCGTAGGCGATCGCGGGGCGCAGCACGACCTCGGTGATCGCATGGCGTTGCGCGGCGATGCGCGCCATCGTGCCGACGGCCTCGTCTTCGTAGCGATCGACGACGAAACCGCGCTCGGCGGCGAGCGAGAGGAACCACAGCATGTGGCAGCTCGAAATCGCGGCGATGAAGGCTTCTTCCGGATCGACGCCGGCCGCATCCGACCACGGCGCCGGCACGACATGCGGCGACGGCGAGGCGGGGACGACCGCGCCGCCGTCGAAACGCCACTCGTGGCGGCGCGAATAGCGGCCTTGCGCGAAATCCCCGTCACCGCGCTGCCAGCGCACGAGGGCCGTGTGTTCGCTCATGTTCGCTTCCGTAGCCGGCGGGGCCGCCATGCTAGCGCCGGCCGCGCATCCGCGCAGGAGCCATTGCCGATCTCGGCTGCGGTGCCACGGCTATCGAAGGGGCCGGCGGCGCCCGCTTGCGGCATATCGTCACCCCGGCAGGCCCGCGCGCGCGCGGCGTTTGCGCGGGCGCGCCGCTCCGGCTGTAATGGCGGGCCGTTCGTCCAGCCAGGAGCGTCCCGATGTCCGTCGTCCGCATGAGCGATCTCGATCTCGCCGGTCAGCGCGTATTGATCCGCGAAGACCTCAACGTGCCGATCGACAACGGTCGCATCACCTCGGAGACGCGCATCCTCGCCGCTTTGCCGACGATCCGCCTGGCGCTCGAAAAAGGCGCCGCGGTGATGGTCACCTCGCATCTGGGGCGCCCGCAGGAAGGGCAGTGGAGCGCCGAGGATTCGCTGGCGCCGGTCGCGCGTCGGCTCGGTGAACTGCTCGGCCGCGACGTCCCGCTGGTCAAGGACTGGATCGACGGCGTCGACGTCGCTCCGGGCCAGCTCGTGCTGCTCGAGAATTGCCGCATGAACGTCGGCGAAGGCAAGGACGAGGAAGCCTTGTCGAAGAAGTACGCGGCATTGTGCGACGTGTTCGTGATGGACGCGTTCGGTACCGCGCATCGCGCGCAGGCATCGACGCACGGCGCGATCCGCTACGCGACGGTCGCCGCCGGCGGCCCGTTGCTGATGGCCGAACTCGACGCGCTCGCCAAGGCGCTCGACAAGCCGGCGCGGCCGCTGCTCGCGATCGTCGCCGGCTCCAAGGTCTCGACCAAGCTGACCTTGCTGGAGAACCTGGTCGGCAAGGTCGACCAGCTGATCGTCGGCGGCGGCATCGCCAATACGTTCATCGCTGCCGTCGGGTATTCGGTCGGCAAGTCGCTGGTCGAAAAAGATCTGCTCGACGTCGCCCAGCGCATCATCGCGGACGCCAAGGCGCGCGGCGCCGATGTGCCGATTCCGAGCGATGTCGTGGTCGCGCCAGCGTTTGCCGCCGATGCGCCGGCGACCGTGAAGCCGGTCTCGCAGGTCGGCGAAGGCGACATGATTCTCGACATCGGCCCCGACACGGCCAAGCGCTATGCCGAGCTGATCGCGAAGGCGGGAACGGTGGTCTGGAACGGTCCGGTCGGCGTGTTCGAATTCGACGCGTTCGGCGCCGGTACGAAGACGCTGGCCGAGGCGATCGCCGCATCGAATGCGTTTTCGATCGCCGGTGGCGGCGACACGTTGGCGGCCATCGAAAAATACGGCGTCGCCGATCGCGTCTCCTATATTTCGACCGGCGGCGGCGCGTTCCTCGAATTCCTCGAAGGCAAGGAACTGCCTGCCGTCGCGGCGCTGAAAGCGCGCTCGACGCGCTAACGCGTTCCGAGGGTCGCCTTTCCCAGCGCGGAGTCTTTCGTGTCCCTGATCCTGTTCGATCTCGACGGAACGCTGATCGATTCCGAAGTCGGCATCGTCACCTCGATCGAATATGCGCTGGGGAAACTCGGCGCGCCGCTGCCGTCGCGCGACATCTTGCGGACATGGATCGGTCCGCCGTTGCGCGCGACGTTCCCGCTGGCGCTCGGCGACGACGCCGAAGCGGTCGAGCAAGCGGTCGCGCTCTATCGCGAACGCTTCTCGACGATCGGCTGGCGCGAGCACACCGTGTACGACGGCATCGGAGAGGCGATCGAAACGCTCGCCGCGCGCGGCGCGACTTTGGCCGTGGTCACGTCGAAACCGGATCTGTATGCCGGCAGGATCGTCGAAAGCCTTCCGTTCGGCGCGCGCTTCGAGCGCGTCTACGCGGTGACGCCGGACAGCCGCGTCAGCGAAAAGGCGGGGCTGATCGCGCAGGCGCTCGCCGACTTCGGCCGTCCAGCCGCGCAAGCGGCGATGATCGGCGATCGCCATTTCGACATCGAAGGTGCACGCGCGAACGGCGTTCGCGCGATCGGAGCGGGCTGGGGATTCGGCAGTCTCGACGAACTGCGTGCAGCCGGCGCCGACGCGATTGTCGAAGCGCCGCCGCTGCTCGCCGCTGCTCTTTGATTGCAGCGACGACGGCCGTGCGCGCCGAAAAACGCGCGGGCGCGCGGCTTGCGCGCACCCGCGGCGGTCATCGGGCCGGATGCAGCGTCAGACCAGCGTGATCTTCACGTCGACGTTGCCGCGCGTCGCATGCGAGTACGGGCAGATGTCGCGGTGAGCGGTGTCGATCAGGTCCTGCGCGACGGCGCGGTCGAGGCCGGGCAGGCTGACTTCGAGCTGCACGGCGATGCCGAAACCGGTCGGCTCGCGCGGACCGATGCCGACGTGGCCGGTCACGCTGGCGTCCTTGAGCGCGATCTTGCGCTGGCCGGCGACATAGCGCACCGCGCCTTCGAAGCAGGCCGAGTAGCCGGCTGCGAACAACTGTTCCGGATTGCTGCCGGCGCCGCCCGGGCCGCCGAGTTCCTTCGGCACCTTGAGGTCGAAGTCGAGCACGCCGTCGCTGCTGTGGATATGGCCTTCGCGGCCGCCCTTCGCGGTGGCGGTGGCGGTGTAGAGGATCTTGTTGATGCTCATGGGGAGACTCCTTGCGGGTTGTGGAGGATGTTTTCGGTGAGCGTGCGCAGGCTGCCGCGCAGCCGCACCAGCGCTGCCTCGCCGAGGCCGCATTGCTGCAGCAGGCAGGCGGGAATTTTCTCGGCGCGCGCGCGCAAGGCGCGTCCGCTGCGGGTCAGACCGACTTCGACCTGACGCTCGTCGCTCTGCCGGCGCTCGCGCACGATCAGGCCGGCCTGTTCGAGGCGTTTCAGCAGCGGCGTCAACGTGCCCGAATCGAGCAGCAGGCGCTCGCCGAGCTCGCTCACGGTGAGGCCGTCGCGTTCCCACAGCACCAGCATGACGACGTATTGCGGATAGGTCAGGCCGAGCGGCTCGAGCAGCGGCCGGTACGCGGCCGTCAGCGTGCGCGACGCGGCGTACAGCGCGAAGCAGAGCTGTTCGTCGAGAAGGAGGAGGTCGCTGGCGGAGGCGTTCTGCATGACGGCATTGAATCACGAATTTAAATTGTGCGCAATATAATTTATCGCAATATGTGAAAGAGGGCGTACGGAGGCCACGAGCGCAGCACAGGCGTTGTGGCAGTGCCGATGCATGCCTCTGAACTGCAAGGGCGCCTCGCGTATCATGCGGAGGACTTCCGGTCGAGGCCTGCGCTGCGGCGCCGGCACGCCGGCATCCCATCGGCGAACCGCGTGCCGCCTTGCGGCCGTCTCGCGACCATCCAGCCAAGGAGCCCTGCACGTGCAAGCGCAACTGCGTCGTACCAAGATCATCGCCACGCTGGGGCCCGCCACCGATGCACCCGGTGCATTGAAGCGGCTGCTGGCCGAAGGCGTCGACGTCGTGCGCCTCAATCTTTCGCATGGAACGCACGACGACCATCGCGCGCGCGCCGCCGCCGTGCGCGCGGCCGCGGCCGAGCTCGGCAACGAAGTGGCGGTGCTGGCCGACCTGCAGGGCCCGAAGATCCGCATCGAGCGATTCGCCGGCGGTCCGATCGAGCTCGAACCGGGCCAGATCTTCGTACTCGATTGCCACGTCGATGCGCCAGCCGGCGACACCACGCGCGTCGGCGTCAGCTACCACGACCTGTGGCGCGACGTGAAAGCCGGCGACGTGCTGCTGCTCGACGACGGCCTGATCTCGCTCGAAGTCCTCGATACCGGCGACCAGACGATCCGCTGCAGCGTGCTCGCCGGCGGCCGCCTGTCCGATCGCAAGGGCATCAACCGCCTCGGCGGTGGACTGACCGTCGCCGCGCTGTCGGACAAGGACCGCGCCGACATCAAGCTGGCCGCCGAACTCGGCGCCGATTTCCTGGCCGTTTCGTTCGTCAAGACCGCCGACGACGTCGAGCAGGCGCGCGCGCTGCTGCGCGAGGCCGGCGGCAGTGCGGCCCTGGTCGCGAAGATCGAACGCGCCGAGGCGATCGAGAACCTCACCTCGATCGTCCAAGCCTCCGATGCCGTGATGGTCGCGCGCGGCGATCTCGGCGTGGAGATCGGCGACGCCGAGCTGCCGGGCCTGCAGAAGAAGATCATCCGCGAATCGCTGCTGCGCAGCCGCGTCGTGATCACCGCGACGCAGATGATGCAGTCGATGGTCGAGTCGCCGATCCCGACGCGTGCCGAAGTGCTCGACGTCGCCAACGCGGTCATCGACGGCACCGATGCGGTGATGCTGTCGCAGGAGACGGCAGCCGGCAAACATCCGGACAAGGCGGTCGCGGCGATGCGGCGCGTCTGCCTCGGCGCCGAACGCCAGTTCGAGCCGACCGAGGACTTGAACCCCGGCACGCACAGCCTCGACCGCACCGACCAGGCGATCGCGTTGGCGGCGATGTTCATGGCCGGGCAGATCCACGTGCGCGCGATCGTCGCGCTGACCGAGTCCGGCGGCACCGCGCAGTGGCTGTCGCGCTATCGCTCGACCGTGCCGATCTACGCGCTGTCGCGCAACGCCGCCGCGCGCCGCCGCATGCTTCTGTATCGCGACGTGCACCCGGTCGAGTTCGATGCGCGCGGCGTGGGCCCGACGCAAGCCGCGCGCGATGCGATCCGGCATTTGTTCACGCTCGGTTTTCTCGCCGTCGACGACCGCGTCATCATCACGACCGGCGACCATACCGGCCTGCTCGGCGGCACGAATACGCTCAAGCTGCTCAAGGTCGGCCAGGGCGGCGTGGCGGAAGGGCTCGGGGATTTGTAGCCGGTCGCGCCGGCCGACACGCGCCGCGAAGGCATTGCCGCGCTGCGCGTGTTCGTCCGAACGGCGGGCAAACGCGCCGCGTCATGCATTTTCACGGCGCGCTCGTAGAATAGGCGCCGCCACGATCACTGGATGGCGCTGCCGGAGGAACCGATCATGTCGCGCCTGTCATATTCCTTTTCCTTGCTGGCCCTTGCCTGCTCCTCCGCCGCGTTCGCGCAGTCGACCGTGCCGCCGCGCGTGGTCGCCGCCGAAAAGCTGCCCAATTTTTGGGTGCTCGACGGCACGTCGATCCAGGCCGACGCGCCGAACTACGGCAAGAACATCGAGCAGCCCGGCTGCGCGACCGTCTCCTTCATCGTGGAGAAGGACGGCAGCACGAGCACGATCAAGGTGCAGAAGGTCGCGCCCGAAGGCGATCTCGGCAAGGTCGCGGCCAGCGCGGCGGCGAGCATGAAGTTCACGCCGACGGTATCCAACGCCGGCCGCGATCGCGTGTTCAGCTGGTTGATCTTCCCGTTCAACCTGCCGGCCGATGCGGCGGCGCGCACTGCGGTGATGCAGCGTTGCGCGGTCGAGAAGCTCGGCTGGAAAGACCACTGATCCTGCGGCACGCACGATGGGGATGACGCGCTGGGGCGGGATCGCGCTGTGCATCGCGCTGGCGGCGACGCACGGCACGTTTGCGCGCGCGGTCGGCATCGAGCTCCATCCGATCGTCGACGCCGGCGCATCGGTCGATCTCGAAGTGCTCGTCGACGGTCGCGTGCAGTGCACGGTCAAGAAGGAATCAGGCATCGACGCATCGGCGCAAACGGCCTGCCGCTTCGACCTGCTGGCACAGGCGCGGTCGCTGTCCGTGCGCGGTCAGTACGGCGCTGCCGCATCCGCCTCGCAGCGTCGATGGAGCCGCAAGGGCGAGGTCATCGCAAACCTGCTCGATTTCGCCGCGGTCAGCCGACTGCTCGATTCGCCAGGGAAGTCTTACGGCGAGCGCGTCGCCGACTTCGTCGCGGCCGCCGATCGGTTCCAGCGCGCGCACGCGCCGGACCATCCGCTGGGTCTGGAAGTCGGCAAGCCCGTTGCCGCCGAGCGCATCGATGCGGCGCAGCGGCGCCTCGGTTATGCGCTGCCGGAAGACTTCGTGTCGATGCAGCGTGTCGTCGGCGCGCTGCGCGTGGGCGACCACTATGTCATGGCGATCGACGACATCGCCGATGCCTACACGCAGATGCTCAAGAACTGGGGGACGCCGGAAGAGGCCATGCAAAGCGACTACTCCGCCAGCGAGCAAGCCGTGCTCCGCGCGAGCACGCTGTTGTTCACCGAAGTCGGCGACGGGCTCGGAGGGCTTCGCTACCGGCCGCCGCCGACGAAGGCATGCGGTGGGCGTGCTGCATATTCGTGGATCTCGCAGGAGAACGGCGGGGGCCTGCTGAAGGCGCCAAACGGGGACTGCATGGACTTTGCCGGTGCGTTCCGGTGGCTGCTCGAAGGCTTCGTCGCCGACGATCTCGCCTCGGAACTGGCCGATGACGGCGGCGTGGTGCTGTTCGACTCGTCGCGCGCCGTTCAGCGTCTGGATCTGCGCCTGGACCGCGAAGCAGCGCCGTTTCATGCGGACTTGAGCATTCGCTGGTAGGGTCCGAACAGCTGAGCGGCCGGCACGCGCGGCGAGCGGCGTCGTCGCCACACGGCACCGCGCGTCATGGTTCACCGATCCGGACGGACGCCGCGCGGGAACTGGCCTATAATCGCGCACCCTGAAATCCCGACCCCCGGCCGCCGCGCATTTCGGCCGTGGTTGCTTACGTTTTGACGGAGTGTTTTTTGATGAGTATCGAAGAGCTTGAAACCACGGCGCAGGCCCTGGTGGCCTCGGGCAAGGGCATCATCGCGATCGACGAATCGACCACTACGATCAAGAAGCGCTTCGATTCGGTCGGTGTGCCGAACACCGAAGAGAACCGCCGCGCCTATCGCGAGATGCTGCTGACGACGCCGAGGCTGGGCGACCACATCTCCGGCGCGATCCTGTACGACGAAACGATCCGTCAGTCGACCAAAGCCGGCGTGCCGTTCACCAAGATCATGCTCGACGCCGGCATCCTGCCCGGCATCAAGGTCGACAAGGGCCCGAAGCCGCTGGCCGGTTTCCCGGGCGAACTGGTCACCGAAGGCCTCGACGGGCTGCGCGAGCGCCTCGCCGAGTACGCCAAGCTGGGCGCGAAGTTCTGCAAGTGGCGCGCGGTCATCACGATCGGCGAAGACACGCCGAGCGGTACCTGCATCGAGGCGAACTCGCATGCGCTCGCGCGCTATGCGGCGCTGTGCCAGGAAGCCGGACTCGTGCCGATCGTCGAGCCGGAAGTGCTGATGGACGGCGAACACGATCTCGACGTTTCCTATGAAGTCACCGAGGCGACGCTGCGCTCGCTGTTCGGCGCGCTGTACGAGCAGAACGTGCTGCTCGAAGGCACGATCCTGAAGGCCAGCATGGTCATCTCTGGCGCCGACTGCCCCGACCAGGCCGATGTCGACGACGTTGCCGAGGCCACCGTGCGCTGCCTCAAGGCCGCCGTGCCGGCGTCCCTGCCGGGCATCGTGTTCCTCTCCGGCGGCCAGTCCGACGAGCAGGCGACCGCGCATCTCAACGCGATGAACCAGATGGGGCCGCATCCGTGGCCGCTGTCGTTCTCCTACGGCCGCGCGATGCAGACCGCCGCGCTGACGCTGTGGGGCAAGGACATGCAGGCGAACTTCGCCGATGCGCAGAAGACGGTCGCGCAGCGCGCGCGGCAGAATGGTCTGGCGGCGCTCGGACAGTGGAAGAAGTCGGCCTGAGCAAGGCCGTCTTCTGGAAGAACACGACGGGCGCTTCGGCGCCCGTTTTTTTTTGTGCACCGCCACCGCGTTGCCGGTGAACGTGTGCATCGGCGCGCCCGCGCAGCGGCCTGCGATCACAAAATTTACTCGGCGTTGACACGTTTTGTGATCGCGGCAACGGTCGAAAGTCTTTACATCGCCATCCACTTGTGTTGACGCCGCCGTTGGGCGTAATGTTTCCGCTGGGGTAGGAAACTGGGGATTCGCGTTGCGTCCGTCCGTTCCCGGGCCTTGTCGTCGACAGGTCCAGCGAGCGTCGATGCGGCACTCAATGACGGGTCGAATTCTGTCTGCCGTTCTTGTCGACGGCGGCGTTGTGCTTCAGGCGGGTTCGATCCGCCGAAGTGTCTGACCATGGGGAGTGGGGCATGAGAAGTCGGTTGAAGGCTGTTCTGGCGTCCTTGATCGCGACGGGAGGGCTCGCCGCCAGCGGGGCGGCCTTTGCGTTCCCGGAGCCATACTGCACGCGTGCATTCACCAATGCGGTCGAGCCGATCACGCATGTCGCGTTCGCCGGCATCGACAACACCACGGGCGCGGCGGTCAACGGCACGCCTGCCGACGAAGATTTCACCGCGATCGTCGGCAGCCTCCATCCGGGTTCGACATATTCGATCTCGATGTCCGGCAATTCGGACGGCAATTTCACGAACTACTTCCGCGTCTACATCGACTGGAACCACGACGGCGTCTTCAACGAAGACGCGTCGGAGCGCTACGAGGTCGGTTCGATCACCAATTCGACCGGTGTCGACGGCAAGGCCGCTGCGACGGCGCTGGTCGTTCCGCCGGGCGCTCTGACCGGCCAGACGCGCATGCGCGCGGTGAAGAAGTACAACGATCCCGGCGCCGCCTGCAGCGGTTCGGATGCCTCGGGTACGTCGTACGGACAAGCCGAGGACTACACGGTCAATGTCGATCCGTCGCTGGTGCCGCCGCCGACGCTGTCGAAGTCCTTCGCGCCGACGAATGCCGACGCGAGCCTGCCGAGCACGCTTACGATTGCGCTGGGTGCCAACGCCAGCAGCACGCCGCTGACGTTGACGGCGGATCTGGTCGATCCGCTGCCGTCAGGCATGACGGTCGCCTCGACGCCGAATGCCTCGACGACCTGTACTTCCGGCGTGGTCACCGCAACGGCCGGTGCGACGTTCGTGATGCTCGCCAGCGGCGCACAGATTCCTCCGGCGAACTGTTCGATCACTGTCGACGTGCAAGTCGCCGCGGCGGCGATCTATGTCAACACGATTCCTGCGAACGCGCTGCAGACGGACGCAGGCAACTACGGCGCGGCAGTCAGCGCCACGTACCAGGCGACATCGCCGGGCGTGATCACGTACGGCACGGGGTTCGAATCGCCGTTTACCGTAGGTTCGATCAACGGCCAGCAGGGCTGGGCCGCGCGCAGCGTCAACGTCGCCACCACGACGCCGGCGAACGGCGCGCAGCATCTCAGCATCACGGCGACGGCCAGCCCCTCGACCAGCAACTATGCGCTGGCGCTGTCTCCGATCCAGACGCCCGGGACGACCGCGTACTCGCTGATCAGCGCGAACGTTCGCATGACGCGCACGACGAACGGTGCGAACTGGCGCTTCAACCCGCAGGACAGCCCCGAGGGTCTGGTCACTTCGATCCTCCAGTTCGAGCGCAGCGCCGCGCAGAAGATCCAGATCGCCCATTTCGCGCCGGACGGTTCGGCAACCATCGTCGACACCGGCGCTACCTGGCCGTCGGCTACCTATTTCAACATCAAGTTGATCGTCGAGCGTGCGACCGGCGCGCTGAAGATCTGCAAGGACAACGTCGAGGTCTACAACGATCCGAGCGGCGACAGCGTCGCCGGTACCAGCATCACGGATCTGGCGGTCTCGCAGCTGAGCGGTTCGGGCAACACCGCCGGCAATACGTTCTTCGCCGACGACCTGGTCATCGACAACACCAACATCGGCAGCTGCAACGGCCTGGCGACGCCGGCCGTATCGAAGTCGTTCGCGCCGGCCAGCGTCGTCGTCGACACCGACAGCACCGCGACGATCACGCTGTCGAACCCGAACGCTTCGGCGATCACGCTGAGCGCCGATCTCGTCGACACGCTGCCGGCCGGCCTCGTCGCCAGCGCCGCGTCGACCACCTGCGGCGGCACCGCCAGCTTCACGGCGGGCACGGTGACGCTGGCGAGCGGCGCGACGATCCCGCCCGGTTCCTGCACGCTGACAGCGACGGTGCAGGCGGCGACGGCGAACAGCTACGTCAACACGATCCATGCCGGCGATCTGCAGACCAGCGCGGGCGCGAACGCGGCCGATGCCTCGGCGACGCTGACCGTCACCGATGTCGTGTTGCTCGCACCGAGCGTCGCGAAGTCGTTCACGCCGACGAGCGTGGCGGTCGACACGGACGCCACCGCGACGATCACGCTGACCAATCCGAACGCCGCGGCCATCACGCTCAGCGCCGATCTCGTCGACGTGCTGCCGGCCGGCCTCGTCGCGAGCGCTGCTTCGACCACGTGCGGTGGCACGGCAAGCTTCACCGCAGGCACGCTGACGCTGGCCGCCGGTGCGACGATTCCGGCGGGTTCCTGCACGCTGACCGGCACGGTGCAGGCGGCTGCAGCCGGCAGCAACGTCAACACGATCGATGTCGGCGACCTGCAAACGAACGCAGGCAGCAATGCCGCGTCCGCCGACGCGACGCTGACCGTTACCGGCGGCGGTTCGAACGGCATCTATCATTCGCCGCAGCTCAACCACGCCATCGTCGCCTCGACCGACGGCACTTCGCTGAATCTGGTCCTCGGCACGTTCGACGACACCGGCCCGATCAGCGGCGCATGGGACCTGAACTTCTGGGCCAGCGGAGGCGCGTTGCGCTTCTGGTCGGTCAGCACCTACAGCAACCGGTTCGTCCTGTCGGGCACGACGGTTGCAGCGCTGCATGCGGGCGACACGGTCGGACCCTCCTCCACATTCCAGACCAGCAGCGGTAGCGGCACGCCGGTGGCAGAGTGGCTGGCGGGCACGAACGCGTATGCCGGGTTCAAGTTCAATTGCGACGGACGTCTGGCCAATCCGGTCGCGGGTACCGTCTGCTACGGCTACGTGCACATCACGACCACCGCCACGACGGGCTTCCCGGCGACGGTCGTCGAATATTCCTACGACGGCGACGGCAACCCGATCACGATTCCGACGGCCGCTCCGGTCGCGCCGACGGTAGCGAAAGCGTTCGCGCCGACCAGCGTGGCGATCAATACCGACAGCACCGCGACGATCACGCTGACCAATCCGAACGCTTCGGCGATCACGTTGAGCGCCGACCTCGTCGACACGCTCCCTAGCGGGCTGGTCGCGAGTGCGGCGACAACGACCTGCACAGGCACGGCCAGCTTCACGGCCGGCACGCTGACGCTGGCGAGCGGCGCGACGATTCCGCCCGGCTCGTGCACGCTCAGCGGCACGGTACAGGCGGCGACTGCCGGCAACTACGACAACACGATCCACGCCGGCGACCTGCAGACCAGCGCCGGCAACAACGCCGCCGATGCGCTGGCCACGTTGACGGTCACGAGTGTCGTGGTGACGCACACGGTCACGCCGAGCGTCGGTACACCGTCGGGTTCGATCGCACCGGCGACGGCGCAGACGGTCAACGACGGAGCCACCACGAGCTTCACGCTGACGGCGGATGCGGGCTTCCACATCGACGGCGTCGGCGGCACTTGCGGCGGCTCGCTGGCTGGCGACGTATATACGACGGCCGCGATCACGACCGACTGTACGGTCATCGCGAACTTCGCCGTCGACGGCGGCACCAACGGCATCATCGTGTCCGGTCCGCTCGGCCATGCGATCGCCGAGACCACCGCCGGCACGTCGATGAACATCGTCACCAGCGCGTTCGACGACAGCGGCCCGACCAGCGGTGACTGGGATTTCAACTTCTGGGATTCGAGCGGCCTGACGTTCTACGTGATGCCGGACAACGGCGGCACGTATGCGGTCGACGCGAACGGCGACGCGCTCGTGTTCCATGTCGGCGACGTGATCGGATCGAGCCTGACGTTCGCGCCCGATTCGCCGCGCACGATCGACGCGGCCGCGGAGTGGCTGGCCGGCACGGACGGCTACCTCGGCGTGCGCTTCGACTGCGACGGCCGACTGACCAACCCGGTCGCGGGCGGCATCTGCTACGGCTACGTCCACATCACCTCGACCGGTCCGACCGGCTTCCCGGCGACCATCGTCGACACGGCGTTCGACGGCGACGGCAACGCGATCACGATCGTCGGCGGCGGCACGAGCAACGATCCGTCCGCGACCGTCGCGCCGGCTTCGCTGTCGTTCACCGTCGTGGCCGACGCCACCGCGACCGACACGTTGAACATCGCCAATGCGGCGGGCAGCGATGCGCTGACCTACGCGATCACATCGAGCAACACGTCGGGAATGCGGCGTCCGCTGCTGGTTCCGCACGTGGCGGGCCTCGGCAAGGGACGCGTCGGCAATGCGCGCTCGCAGGATGCCGACAAGCTGCGCTATCTCGAGCAGCTGCGGCAGCAGCCGCGCGCCATGTTCTCGGCACGCGGATTGTCCTCCTCGCGTGTGCCGGCACCATGGTCGCCTCGCGCACCGGACGGCGCCATCACGTTCGTCGCCGACGACGGCACGTACGAGACCGAGATCGGCCTCAACAACGGCGCCTCCACGTCGGGTGCGGTCTACGTCAATCGCTTCAGCGCGAGCGAAGCGCTGACGATCGACTCGATCTCGATCGAATGGCCGAGCCTGGGCGGCGTGACGACGGGCATGCAGCCGAACCTGGTCGTCTACTACGACGCGGGTGCGACTGGCGACGTCACCAACGCGGTGCGCCTCGGTAGCGATCAGATCGTGTCGATCGACAGTCTCGATGCGTTCCAGACCTACACGACGAGCTTCAGCGTCCCGGGTGCTGGCGACGTGTACATCGGCTTCGTCGACGAATGGGGTCTGGTGGTCGGTGGCTTCGACGGTCTGGTCTCGGCGGCGGCACTCGACAGCGATTCGCCGAGCGTCACCTACGTGTCCGGTTCGTCCGACAACACGGTGCTGACCGACATCGTGAACCTCGCCAACAACGACCTCACCGGCGCGGGTTCCGACTTCGGCCTCGACGGCGCCTGGCTGGTCCGCGCAACGGGTACGACGGGTGGCGGCGGAGCGCCGTGCACGGGTCCGGTCGTGAGCTGGCTGACGGCCTCGCCGGCCAGCGGTTCGGTCGCCGGCGGCAACAACGTCGACGTCACCATCACGGCCAACCCGGCCGCCGGTGGTCTCGCAGCGGGCAACTACACGGCCGAACTGTGCGTGACGACGAACGACCCGACCCAGCCGGTGATCTCGGTGCCGGTCAGCCTCACGGTGACGCCGGCAACGGTACTGCCCTGCAGCGCGGCCGACACGATCTTCTGCGACGGCTTCGAAGGTGCATCGACCGGTGGCGACGTCGTCACCGGCACGATCAACCAGGCGGTCGTGCAGGACGGCAACGGCAGCTCGTTCGACTTCGCGACCGGCGACTATCACGGCTACGATCCGTCGATCACGAGCGACGACGTCAACCTGTACTTCCTCGACGATCCGGCGCCGCCGGTGAATCCGGGCATGATCGTGTACTGGTACGGGGACGCGGTCCCGGCCGAGTTCCAGGACCTCGTCGGCGGCGTCGTCGACGGCAACGGCCAGTTCGCCGTGCTGCACTCCGGCGACACGATCGGCCCGTCCTCGACGGTGTCGGCCGCATCGACGAGCATGGACAACTGGTTCGCCACGAGCGACGGCTACGTCGGCGTCGCCTTCTACAACGAAGGCACCGGCGCGCTGAACTTCGGCTACCTCCACCTGACGACCACCGCGCCGGAAGGCTTCCCGGCACAGGTGCTCGACTACGGCTACGACGCCAGCGGCGCGGCGATCACGATTCCGTAGGCAGGATGTTCACGTAGAACGAAAGAGGCCTCCTTCGGGAGGCCTCTTTTCATAGGGTTCTTGCCGCGAGGCAGTACGTGAGATCGACTGTACGAAGTTGGATGGGGTACAGCGACATCCGACTCCGTCAACTATCGAATTCGCATCGGCGTCAAGTCGTCGATACGTGTTCTCATCCTCAGGGTGATTGACGCATGAATATGCTCGTCAAAATAGCGTCGATATTGTTCTTGTGTGCCATAGGCGTCTGCAGCGAATGCCGCGGTCGAGATGACGCGCGCGAAAGCGACGATGTGTGGCTGCTTGTTTGGCAATATCCGCAATACCCGATACCTGGCGTCGATCTCGAACCTCCGTCAGGGTTGATCGCGGCGGTACGTACGAGTGGCGTCTACTACAGGGCGCTGTCTGACAAAGAGATCGGCTCGAAGTTCGTTACCGGTAAGATTTCGCCGAATAAACTGCGGGAAATGAAAAGCCTGTTCGACAAGCGGTGGTTTCGTTCGCTCTCGGAAAAGTGCCGCTACGTGGTGTTGCACGTGCCGACGGTACGATTGGAAATGGGTTTTCGTAAAAACAGAAAGGAATTCGCGGAGTGCAACGCCATGGACAATGCTCGTCTCGGCAAGATGCTCGATTACTTGTGGGCATTGCCTGTCGACGACTCCACGTTCGTGGACCTCAAATCGCAGAAGTTGCCCACTCCGTCTTTCGACTTGGATTCGTCGCCACAAAGATGATGGATGACGTTGACTCGCGGGCTGTTCGCCGATTGCACGTCGCTGGCGGCGATTGCCTTGGTCGCCGTCGAGAGCGGCTGCAGACGATCCCCGGGCAGGTTCGAAAGCTCAGTCTGAAGGATTCGCGCGCGCTCCTATCGAATGGCTCGTTCGGCGCCCTCTGGACATCTTTCCCAAGATCGATTCGTCCGGCATGAACGAGCGTCGACCGCGCCACTCCCCATGACACCCTTCGTGATCCTGCTGATGTCCTCGGCGTTCGTCTCCGGCGCCCTCTACCTGTTGAGTCGCTGTCTGGTTGCTTCCTGGCTGATCGGCGCGATCGTGCCGTGCTTCGTGTTCCAGTGGATCAACGAATATCTCTACGGGGCCGATGCATTCAAATACTGGGCGCTCGCGGTGATGCTCGTGTGCACGTTGTTCGTAGACATCCTGCTGCTCGCGGTGCTTGCCTATGTCGCCGTCGAAGACGAATAGCAGCGATCCCGCGCGACGAGGATTTCTCGGTTTTTGCACGCTCCGACGTCGCGACCGACATCGATCCCGCCCGCCGAAATATCGTGGGAGCGGCTTCAGCCGCGATGCGTCCTGCAAGCACGCTGACGTGCGAACGCATCGCGATTGAAATCGCTCCCGCGGGCCTGTCGCGTATGCGATCCTCAGGCAGCCGACGCCGCCGGCGCTCCGACCGACGCCAGCCACTCGTCATCCGACCCCTCATTGACGCCCTCGAGCAGGAACGTCGACAGATATCGCTCGCCGGTATCCGGCAGCATCGCCAGCAGCACCGAGCCCTTCGGTGCGCTCTCGGCGACCTGCAGCGCGGTGGCGAGCGTGGCGCCGGACGAGATGCCGACGAAGATGCCTTCCTCGGCGGCGAGGCGGCGTGCGGTGTCGCGCGCGACGACGTCGTCGACCGGCACGATGTCGTGCGCGACGGTGCGGCTCAATACGTCGGGCAGGAAGTCCGGTGTCCAGCCCTGGATCTTGTGCGGTTTCCATTCCTTGCCGGACAGCAGCGCCGCGCCGGCCGGTTCCGTCGCGACGATCTTCACTTCCGGACGCGCCAGGCGCAGCACTTCGCCGACGCCGGTCAGCGTGCCGCCGGTGCCCCAGCCCGAAACGAAATAGTCGAGCCGCTTGCCGGCGAAATCGCGCAGGATTTCGGCGGCGGTCGTGTTGCGGTGATAGGCCGGATTGGCCGGATTCTGGAACTGGCGCGCGAGAAACCAGCCGTGCTGCTTGGCGAGTTCCTCGGCCTTGCGCACCATGCCGCTGCCGCGTTCGGCAGCAGGCGTCAGGATCACCTTGGCGCCGTAGGCGCGCATCAGCTTGCGCCGTTCGACCGAGAACGTCTCGGTCATGACCGCGACGAACTTGTAGCCGCGCGCGGCGCAGACCATCGCGAGCGCGACGCCGGTGTTGCCGGACGTCGCCTCGATGACGGTGTCGCCGGGCTTGAGCAGGCCCTTCTGTTCGGCGTCGAGGATGATCGCGATCGCGAGGCGATCCTTGACCGATCCGCCCGGGTTGAAGGCTTCGACCTTCACGTACAGGTCGACGTGCTGCGGCGGCAGACGATGCAGTTTGACGATCGGTGTGTTGCCGATGGTATCGAGGATGCTGTCGTAGCTCATGGCGGTGCTCCGCAAAGGTCGATGGAGAGGGCGGGAATCGGTGCGACCGGCCGCGCGGCGCCGGCCGGCCGCGGCCGCGTCGATATCATAGGCGCGCGTTCGTAAAGGTTTCGCGATGCATCCTCAGGCGGCCAGCGCGGCACCGACATCGGCGTCGCCGACCGGCGGCTGGCCGAACCAGTGGAGCTGCGCCGAGAGCGCGGCGACGTCGCCGACGATCAGCAGGGCAGGGCTGCTCACGGCATGTTCGCGCGCCCGCTCGGGCAGGCTGGCGAGCACGCCGGTGATCACGCGCTGCTCCGCGCGCGTACCGTTCTCGATCAGCGCGAACGGCGTCTGCGCGGCGCGGCCGGCGGCGAGCAGGCGCGTGCGCACGAGGTCCAGATGCGCCACGCCCATGTAGAACGCGAGCGTCTGGCGCTCGTTCGCCAGCGTGCGCCAATCCAGCGCGTCGATCGATTGCTTGCCGTGCGCGGTGACCAGATGAGCCGATTGCGCGTGGTCGCGATGCGTCAGCGGAATGCCGGCGTAGGCGGCGCAAGCGACGGCCGCGGTGATGCCGGGCACGACGCTGTAGGCGATGCCGTGTGCGCGCAGAAATTCCAGTTCCTCGCCGCCGCGGCCGAACACGAACGGATCGCCGCCCTTCAATCGCACCACGCGCTTGCCGGCCCGCGCGTGTTCGACGAGCAAGGCGTTGGTGCGCGACTGTGTCGTGTGGTGATCGCCGCTCTGCTTGCCGACGTCGACGAGTTCGGCGTCGCGCCGCGCGAGCGCGAGGACTTCGGCGCTGACGAGGCGGTCGTACAGGATCACGTCCGCCTCGCCGAGCACACGCAGGCCGGCCAAGGTGAGCAGGTCCGGATCGCCCGGGCCGGCGCCGACGAGGACGACGGAACCCGCGCGTTCGCCGGTACCACGCGCATCGAGCGCCGTCGCGAGCGCGGCTTCGGCCTCGTCGATGCGATGGCGCTGGACCAGCCGCGCGACCGGGCCGAGCACGACCTGTTCGAAGAAGCGCCGCCGCGCGATCGTGTCGGGCAGGCGTGCACGCAGGCGCTGGCGCCAGCGCTGCGCGAGCGTGGCCAGCGAGCCGAGCGAAGGTTCGAGCAAGGTTTCGATGCGCGAGCGCACCAGGCGCGCGAGCGCGGGTGCGGCGCCGCCGCTGGAAATCGCGATGACCAGCGGCGACCGGTCGACGATCGCCGGCACCTGGAACGTCGACAGCTGCGCATCGTCGACGACGTTGATGAACAGGCGTTTCGCATTCGCCAGCGCGGCGATCTCGCGGTTGACCTCGACGCTGCCGGTTGCCGCGACGACGAGCCAGACGTCGTCGAGCCAGGACGCCTCGAACGGCGCTGCGCGGTGGCTGATGCGGCCGGCGGCAGCCTGGTCTGCCAGCCACGGCGTCGCTTGCGGCGCTCCGACGATGACGTTGGCGCCGGCGGCCAGCAGCGCCTTCGCCTTGCGTTCGGCCACAGCACCGCCGCCGACGACGAGGACGGTACGCAGGCGCAGATCGGCGAACAACGGATAGAGGGACATCGCGCGGCGGGCGGGAGAAAGGGCCGTCGCGGTCATGGGGACACTACCGCGACGGCCAAATGGAGATCACACTCGGAGTAACGGTATCGATCCTCGGCGCAACGCCCGCGCCCGGCAAATAAGCTGGCGGCAGCAGGTTATGCCGGTGCAGCATGACGGCATGAAACCGCGACGTATCGCCGCATCGGCGCCCTGTTCCGCATACAGCCTTCTGGACGTCCAAATGGTTCGCAGGTAGTCTCGAAGATCGCAGCCCGTCGAGTCGGGCGCAAATCCGGGTGAAACGATGAACACACAGGCACACAGCAGGACGCGCAGCCGTTTCCACTCGGTGCGCCGCTGTGCGCCGCCCGTGCCGACGGAGGACCGGACATGACGCTCACACAGCTTCGTTATGTCGTCGCGATTGCCGACTCCGGCCTCAACATCACGCTCGCGGCCGATCGCGTGCACGCGACGCAGCCAGGGTTGTCCAAGCAGCTCAAGCAGCTCGAAGACGAACTCGGTTTCCAGCTGTTCGCGCGCAAGGGGCGCAGCCTCGATGCGGTGACGCCGCAGGGCGCGCAGGTGATCGAGCGCGCGCGCACGATCCTCGCCGAAGCGGCGAACATCCGCGCGATCGCGGCGAACCTGCGCAGCGACGACCACGGCGAGCTGTCGATCGCGACGACGCATACGCAGGCGCGTTTCGTGCTGCCGCCGGCCGTCGGTGCGCTCAAGCGCCGCTACCCGCAAGTCAGCGTGCATCTGAAGCCGCACGGCGATGCGCAGGTGATGGAGTTGCTCGAACGCGGCCAAGTGGACCTCGCGATCGTCAGCACCGCCGGCGCGCCGCCGGCGGACGGTCTGGCGGTGCCGCTGTTCCGCTGGCAGCGCGCGGTGATCGCGCCGCGCGAGCACGCGCTCGCATCGCTCGGGCGCACGCCGCGCCTGGCCGATATCGCGCGCTATCCGCTGGTCAGCTACGAGTCGTCGTTGCGCACCGATTCCTCGCTGCGCCACGCATTCACCGCGGCAGGCCTGATTCCGAACTTCGCCTGCACCGCGCGCGACGCCGACCTGATCAAGACCTACGTGCGTGCCGGCCTCGGCGTCGGCGTGCTGGCGCAGATGGCGATGACGCGCGAAGACGAAGCGGACCTGCGCGTGTTCGAATCGGACGGCCTCTTTCCCGAGTGCACGACCTGGCTGGTGCTACGCCGCGACCGCGTGCTGCGCGACTACGCGATTGCGCTGGTCGAGCTCGTCGCGCCGCAGATCGACGGGCGTACCTTGCGCCAGGTGCTGGCCGGCAACGCGCCGGCCGAGTGGCCGCAAGCGCCATCCTGGCAGGAAGTGCGCGAACGCCTGCCCGCAGCCGCGTGATCGCCCTGCTGGGGCCTCTACGCGGTATTCGCACGACCGCCTGAGTCCCGTCCCGCGAGCGGCCCGTGCGAGCCCCGCTCAATGCGTCGATCCTTCCCACGGATGACTCGGCCCCGCCCCGCGATGGATGCTCGAACGTCCTGCGCCGGCGCCGCACGAAAAATCTCGTAAGTCCGCCGCCCGCCGTCGGAAATGACAGCAATCTGTAAGGTTTGGTGAGCTAGAACCGGCAGGCGGATCGCGCCGGATGCGCACAGCGCATCGTCATGCGCCTGCAATTCCATCCACGCCAGCCGTCTTGTTCGAATGCCGCCGAAGCGTGCGCATTGGGTGCGGGATCGCGCGTCCCGCAGGCGGCCTTCGATTTCTCCGTTCGCAGTGCAGCAGAGGGTCACTCGATGAAGCATTCGATAGTCGCCGCGTGGGGCGAACCGGCGCGCCGTTTCGCGCTTTCCTCGCTATTCGTGCTGTGCGCCGTGCCTGGCGCCATGACCGTCGCGGCGGATGCATCCGCCAGCCGGACCACCCAGTTGACGCAGGTGCCGGCCGCCGTGACGGCCGGCCAGGCGGCGCCGATTGCGCCGCTGGACGGTGCGCAGCGCCTGAAGCTTGCGATCAACCTGACGTTGCGCAACAAGGACGCGCTCGACAGCCTGGTCCAGCAGATCTACAACCCGGTCAGTCCGCTCTATCGCCATTACCTCAGCACGGCGGAATTCACCGAGCAATTCAGCCCGACCCAGGCGGACTACGACAGCGTCGTCGCCTGGGCGACCTCGCAAGGCTTCACCGTGCGGCGGACCACGCCGAACCGCCACATCGTCGACATCGAGGGCACCGTCGACACCGTCAATCGCGCGCTGCACGTGCAGATGGAATCGTTCCGGCATCCGAGCGAGTCGCGCGCGTTCTTCGCGCCCGATCGCGAGCCGACGATCTCGCTGTCGGTGCCGGTGCTGCAATTCACGGGGCTCGACAACTTCACCTTGCCCAAGCCGATGCTGAAGCGCGGCGATGCGACCTCCACGCTCGGCCCCGTCCCGCATGCGGGCGGCTCCGGTCCGCAAGGCGAATTCCTGCCGAGCGACATGCGCGCGGTGTACTACGGCTCGGGCCCGCTGACCGGCGCCGGGCAGACCGTCGGCGTGTTCTCGTTCGAGGGCTACAACACCGAAGACGTCGGCTTGTACTACACGCTCACCGGCGAGACGCCGCACGACGTGCCGATCAGCAACGTGCTCGTGAACGGCTTCTCCGGCGAGTGCGGCGATTGCGACGACGGCGAACAGGTGCTCGACATCGTCAACGTGATCGGCATGGCGCCGGGCATCTCGCAGTTGCTGTTCTACGAAGGCGACAGCGGCCCCGACGTGCTGAACCAGATGGCGACCGACAACATCGCCAAGGTGCTCAGCTGTTCGTGGGGTTCGAGCGACATGGGTCATGTCGCCGACCCGATCTACGAGCAGTTCCAGGCGCAGGGACAGACGTTCGCGAACGCGACCGGCGACGACGGCTCGTACGACAGCTCGAGCTGGCTGCCGCCTTCGGCCAATTCCTACACGCTCGAAGTCGGCGGCACGGATTTGACGGTCAGCGGCCCCGGCGGCAGCTGGACCGGCGAATCGGCGTGGTCCGATTCGGGCGGCGGCTTCTATGCGCCGGCCGGCTACGCGACGCCGGACTATCAGCTGCTGCCGGGCGTGATCACGGCGACCAACGGCGGCTCCACGGCGTGGCGCAACGACCCGGACGTGTCGGCGGAAGCGAACTTCGACAATCCGACGATCATCGACGGCCAGCTCCAGCTCGGCTACGGCGGCACCAGTTTCGCGGCGCCGCGCTGGTCCGGATTCATCGCATTGGTCAACGAGCAGTCGATCGCGAACGGCGGCGCTCCGGTCGGCTTCGTCAATCCGGCGCTCTACGCGATCGGCACCGGCCCGAACGTGGCGAACGATTTCCACGATCCGGCGAGCGGCAGCAACGGCGGCTTCCACGCCGTCGCCGGCTACGACCTGGTGACCGGCTGGGGCAGCCCGAACGGCGCCAACCTGATCGGCGATCTGGCCGGCTCCACGACGGACCCGGGCTTCGTACTGTCGGGCTATCCGGCCAATCCGAGCCTGACGCCGGGCGGCAGCGCCACGACCGCGGTCACGGTGAACGTGCTCAACGGTTTCTCCGATCCGGTGACGCTGACGACGAGCGCTCTGCCGCCCGGCCTGACGGCGACGTTCGACCCGGCGCAGACGACGTCGTCGAGCACGCTGACTTTCAGCGCCGACGCGAGCGCGGCGATCGGCACGACTTCAGTGACCGTCACCGGAACGGCGGGCGCCGCGACCCAGATCACGACCCTGAGCGTGCTCGTCGGCAACGCGCCGGCCGCGGACGTGACGCCGGCCGCGATGACGTTCGGTGCCGTCGTACCGCTCGGCGCGCAGCAACAGCGCATCACGGTGTCCAACGCGCAGAACAGCATTCCGCTGACCTATTCGGTGGCCATATCGGCGCAGTCGGCACCCGGTGCCGCGGGTTCTTCGTGCAGCGGCGGCGCGGTGGCATGGCTGACCACCAGCAGCGGCGGCACGATCAACGGCGGCCAGACCGGCGGCATCGACGTGTCGGTCGCGCCGGCCGGCGCGCTGGCGCTCGGCACGTACACGGCCTCGATCTGCATCACGACCAACGACCCGACGCAGCCGCAGATCATCGTGCCGGTCAGCATGACGATCATCGCCGGACCGCAGAGCGACACGATCTTCGAGAGCAGCTTCGAGACCGGCGAAACCGGCACGCCGACGACGGGCACGTTCACGTTCGTGGTCGATCAGCCGGTCGACGACAGCGTCGCCGGCAGCGCGCTCGACCTCGCCACCGGCAACTACCACGGGTTCGACAGCACCGTCGACAACTTCAATCCGTACGACGACGGCAGCGGCCTTCTGTTCTACTGGTACGACGACCAGTTGCCGAGTCCGTTCTCGCACCAGGTCGGCGGCGTCGCATCCGGCGGCAAGTACGTGGTGCTGCAGTCCGGCGCGACGATCGGACCGAGCTCGACGTTCTCGCGCGATTCGACGACTCCAGCCGATGCATCGAACTGGCGCGCGGGCGTCGACGGCTATCTGGGCGTCGCCTTTCGCAACAGCCTCACGCACCAGCTCAACTACGGCTACATCCACCTGTCGACGACGGCGCCGCTCGGGTTCCCGGTGCAGGTGCTCGACTACGGTTTCGACAACACCGGTGCGGCGGTGACGATTCCGTAGCGTTCGCCGATCCGACCGTTGCGGCAACAAAAAGGCCTCCCGTTTGGGAGGCCTTTTTTTCGGCTTGCGGGAGGACTCAGTTGCCGCGCATCGAGGTCGCGTCCGTCGCAGGCGCGACGCTGCCGATGCTGCCGGCTGCGTGGGTACCGCGGGCGTCGCGCTGGCTGAGGACAGAGCCGGCGATGGCTTCCTGCGCCGCGCGTTCGCTGCGGGCGAGCGTGGCGCCGCCGAAGGTCTGGTGACGACTGTCGTTCGCCGAGCTGTCCGAAGCCGGCGAACCGACAATCGCGCGCTGGGCGGCACGCTCGTTGTCGGCCAGGGTCACGCGTTCACTCGTGCCGTACGCGGCAACGTGCGAGCTCGGCTGGGACGACGAATCGACGATGACGCTTTGTGCGGCGCGCACGCCCTCGTCAATCGAGGTGGCGGTCTGGGCGAAGGCCTGGCTGCCGAGGGGCAGGGCAATGGCGAGGACGGCAAGCGCCGCATTCAGGGACGTTTTGTGGGTGGCAAGGAACATGATGGCAAACCTCTCGAGTTGCGCGCTTTCAAGGGTTTGGCGGACTGCCAGCGCGGCAGCAGTTCGTCGGATTCGGTCGGTAGTCGCGTTGGCGGCGGCGGCCGGATTGGTAACGAATATATAGATTCGTTACTCGCTTGTCAACAGGTAATCGATTTCGTAACCTATGAACATCATGGAACCCTCCTCTCCCACCCCCGAACGCGGCCAGCGCGGACCTGTCGAACACGAACGCCGCGAGCAGATCATTCGCGCTGCGGACGAGCACTTCAGCCGCTACGGCTACAACAAGACCACGGTGGCCGATCTCGCCAAGGCGATCGGCGTGTCGAGCGCGTACGTGTATCGATTCTTCGAATCGAAGCAGGCGATCGGCGAGGCCGTCTGCGCGATGACGCTGGCGCGGATCGACGGGCCGATGATGGAGATCGCGACGGGGCCGCAATCGGCCACGGATCGCCTGCGCAGCCTTTATCGCTGGCTGATGGAAGAGGGGATGCGGCTGTTCTTCGACGAGCGCAAGCTGCACGAGATCGTCGTGGTCGCCGTGCGCGATCGCTGGCCGCCGGTGCTCCGGCACAAGCAGCTCATCCTCGAAGCGGTGCGCCTCGTCGTCGCCGATGGCCGCACTTCCGGAGAGTTCGAGCGCAAGACGCCGCTCGATGAGGTCGCGCGCGCGATCACCGCCACGACGGAACCCTTCGCGCACCCGGTTCTGCTGGAGCAGAAGGATCCGGCCGATCTCGAGGCCGGCATGGTGGCCGTGTCGAACCTCGTGCTGCGCAGCTTGGCGCCCTGATTCCAGGGCGAGTTACATTTTTGTAGTTGTGTAACTCGTCGGCCTCAGCGATCGAAGTGCAGCCCGCACTCGCGCTTGAGTCCGAAGAAACGCGTGTCTTCGGCACGCATGCCGTCGCGCAGCGCGCGCGTCGTGTGCACGTCGCCGATCGACACGTAGCCCTGTTCCCACAGCGGGTGATAGGGGAGGCCATGCGCCTGCGCGTAGTCCCACACGTGACGGTCGTTCCAGTCGGCGAGTGGATGGATCTTCCAGCGTCCCTCGCGCAATTCGAGCACGCGGATATTGCGGCGCGACTCGCTTTGCGCACGGCGCAGGCCGGCGATCCAGGTGCGCGCGTCGAGCTCCTTGAGCGCACGCCGCATTGGTTCGACCTTGCGCAGATGGTTGTAGCGCTCGATGCCGTCCAGGCCCTTTTCCCACAGGCGGCCGAGGCGCGCCTCCATCCAGGCGATGCCGATCTGCGGCCGGTAGACCTTGAGGTTCAGCACGAACCGCTCGGTCAGTTCGTCGACGAAGCGATAGGTCTCCGGAAACAGGTAGCCGGTATCGATCAGCACGACGGGAATGTCGGACTTCTGCTGCGTGACCAGGTGCAGCAGCGCTGCCGATTGCGCGCCGAAGCTCGACGACAGCACGTGTTCGCCGGGCAGGCTCGCGAGCGCCCAGGCGACACGCTCCTGCGCGCTGCGCGCCTCCAGCCAGGTATTGAGTTCTTCCAGGGCGCGCTCGTCTTCCGCGGCGCTGACCAGATCGGGGGGAATCACGTCGTCGTCTCCAGCGGTATGGCTACGCGCTTGGCGGGCGCGAGCAGCCCTGTGCGCAGCAGAAAATCTCCGAAACCCTCGCCGTCGCCACGCTCGTCGGCGTAGCGCGCGAACAGCGCATCGAGTTCGGCCAGGATCGCCGCCTCGTCGATGTTCTCGCGCCGCAGGCGATTGAGACGCTGTCCGCGCGCGTCGGCGCCGAGCATCAGGTTGTAGCGGCCGGGCGCCTTGCCGACGAGGGCGATCTCGGCCAGGTACGGCCGCGAGCAGCCGTTGGGGCAGCCCGATAGGCGCAAGCCGATCGGCGCATCCGACAGGCCGTGCGCCGCCAGCAACCGTTCGACCTTGCCGACGAGGTCCGGCAAGTAGCGCTCCGCTTCGGCCATCGCGAGCGCGCAGGTCGGCAACGCGACGCAGGCGAGCGCGTTCAGCCGCAACGGCGTCGCCGTACGGAAACCGTCGAGGCCATGGGCGGCAGCCAGCGCGTCGATCGCGGCGCGATCTTCGGCGGCGACGTTCGCGACGATCAGGTTCTGGTTCGGCGTCAGGCGGAACTCGCCCTGGTGCACCTTGGCGATCTCGCGCAGGCCGGTCAGATGCGTCGCGTGTTCGCGATCGGCGATGCGCCCGGCTTCGATGCGCAGGTTCAGGTGCCAGCGCCCGTCGTGGCCTTCGCTCCAGCCGAAGCGGTCGCCGTTGTGCGCGAACGCGAACGGCCGCGCCGGCTGCAGGGCGAAACCGAGGCGGCGCTCGACTTCGCGCTTGAACCAGTCGATGCCACGGTCGGCGATCGTGTACTTGAGCCGCGCATGCTTGCGCTCGGTGCGGTCGCCGAAATCGCGCTGCGTCGTCACGACCGCTTCGGCGACGGCGAGCAGCTGCTCCGGCGAAATGAAGCCGAGCACGTCGGCCAGACGCGGGAACGTCTTGTCGTCGCCGTGCGTCGCGCCCATGCCGCCGCCGACCGTCACGTTGAAGCCGAGCACGCCGCCGCGTTCGACGATCGCGATGAAGCCGAGATCGTGCGCGAACACGTCGACATCGTTGACCGGCGGCAGCGCGAACGCGACCTTGAACTTGCGCGGCAAGTAGGTCGCTCCGTAGACCGGCTCCCAGCCGCGGTCGCTGTCGGCGATCTTCTCTTCGCCGAGCCAGATCTCGTAGTACGCGCGCGTCTTCGGCTTCAGCCGCTCGGACAGGCGCGCTGCCCAGTCGTGCACGACGGCATGCGCATGCGATGCATGCGGATTGGCGCCGACCATCACGTTGCGGTTGACGTCGCCGCAGGCGGCGATCGTGTCGATCAGCGCCGTGTTGATCGCCTGCATCGTCGTTTGCAATTCCCGCTTGACGACACCGTGGAATTGGAACGCCTGGCGCGTCGTCAGCCGCAGGGTGTGGTTCGCGTAGGCCGTCGCGATCGCGTCGAGCTTCAGCCACTGCGCCGGCGTGACCACGCCGCCCGGCGTGCGCGTGCGGATCATGAAGCTGTAGGCCGGCTCGAGCTTCTGCTGGCGGCGTTCGTCGCGCAGGTCGCGATCGTCCTGCTGGTAACTGCCGTGGAACTTGATCAGCTGCGTGTCGCTGTCGGCGATCGCGCCGGTAACTGTATTGGCAAGGCCCTCGACGAGGGTTCCGCGCAGGTGCCGGCTTTCGGATTTGATCTTTTCGACGGGGGAGAGGGGCGCGGTCACCTAGTAGACATCCCTGGCATAACGTCCCTGCTGCTGCAGGGCATCGATGTACTCGACTGCTTGCTCGTGCGTGCGGCCGCCATGTTCGGCGACCAGGTCGACCAGCGCCGCGTGCACGTCCTTCGCCATCCGCGTCGCATCGCCGCACACATAGAGTTGCGCGCCGCTTTCGAGCCACTCGTACAGCTCGGCGCCGCGCTCGCGCAGGCGCTGCTGCACATAGATCTTCTGCGCCTGATCGCGCGAGAAGGCCAGGTCCAGCCGGTGCAGCGTTCCGTCCTTCAGGGCGGCCTGCCATTCGAGCTGGTAGAGGAAGTCGCGCTCGAAATGCGGATTGCCGAAGAACAGCCAGTTGCGTCCTCGCGCGCCGGTTGCCGCGCGCTCCTGCACGAACGCGCGGAACGGCGCGACGCCGGTGCCGGGGCCGATCATGACGATGTCGCGCGAGGCATCCTTCGGCACACGGAAACGTTCGTTCGCCTCGAAAAAGACCGGCACGCGCGCGCCGTCCTCGCGCGCGGACAGATACGCCGAAGCGGCGCCCGTGTGCGTGCTGCCGAACGCGTCGTAGACGAGGTGGGCGACGGTCAGGTGGACTTCGTCGCCGACCGCCTTGCGGCTCGACGCGATCGAGTACAGGCGCGGCGTCAGCGGCCGCAATGCGGCGACGAATTCCTCGCCGGTCCAGTCGGCCGGATGCGCGCGCAACAGATCGATCACCTGGTGGCTCTGCAGCAGCGCACCGAGTTCGCCGGAGCGATCGGGTGCGAGCAGCCGGTTGAGATCGGCCGCGCGCGCCTGCGCCGCGTGCGCGGCGACGAACGGCCGCGCGAGCTTGGTCAATTCGCGCTTTTCGGTGAGCCAGGTGCGCAGCGTGTGCGTCTCGCTGCCGAGCGCGATCGCGCTGCCGCCGTCCAGGTGCAGGCTCTCGATGATCGCATCGACCAGCGCCGGCGGATTCGTCGGCCACACGCCGAGCGCGTCGCCCGGCTCGTAGGCGAAGCCGCTGCCTTCGATCGACAGTTCGAGGTGACGCACGTCGCGCGTGCCGTTGCGCGCGGTGATGCGCTGGTTGACCAGCAGCTCGGCGGCGAACGGGCGTTCGCGCGTCCACTCGCTCGCCGGTGCCGCTGCTACGGCACGCAGCGGTGTCACCGTCGCAGCGCGCGGCGAGCTCGCTTTGAGCGCTTCGCGGGCGGACGACAGCGTGCGCTCGAGCCATGGCGTCGCCACGGTTTCGATGTCGAGGTCGGCTTCGCCGGTGGCGGCCAGTCGCGTGGCGCCGAGTTCGGCCAGGCGCGCATCGAGCTTGCGCCCGATCGCGCAGAACTGCGGATAGCTGGAATCGCCGAGACCGAGCACTGCGAACTTGAGATCGGGCAACTGCGGCGCGCGCTTGCCGGCGAGGAACTCGACGAAGCCGCGCGAGTCGTCCGGCGGATCGCCGTCGCCCTGCGTGCTGATCACGATCGTGAGCAGGCGTTCGTTCTTCAGCTCGCGCTGCGGATAGCTGTCGGCGCGCAGCAGGCGCACCGCAAGCCCGGCGCCTTCGGCTTCGCGTGCGAGCTTCTCGGCGACGCGTTTTGCATTGCCGGTCTGGCTGCCGTAGACGACGGTCAGGCGTTCGTGCGGTGCGGCCTCGCGCGCGACCGGCGGCGCCGCAGCGGCGCGCGTACCGGCGGCCTGGCCGGCGAGCGCGGCCGTGTAGCCGGAAAGCCACCACAGCGCGGCCGGTTCGAGTCCGTCCAGAAGTCGCAGGATTTCACCGGATTTCTCTTCCGGCAGTACGGGAATCGGCAGGGCAGGCAGCGCAGGCACGTCGGTCACGTCCGTTTGGACGTCCAAACGTCCGATGGCCTCGCATGCTAGGCCGCTGTCCGAGGACGCGGAAAGAATGCATGGTTATGCGCTTATACGACAGGCGCATCTGACCGCCGCGGCGATGCGCCGCGCTGCCGGTGAACCTTGCGCGGCGCGTCGTTCAGGCCACGGCGACGAGCGGCGCGGGACGCGCGCCGAGCGGAAGGTCGCGCGCGATCGACTGCGCGAGCGTGCGGATTTCCGGCATGCCGGTGCACTCCCATACGCTGCCGCGAAGCAGGGTCCCGATCGCATACAGGCCCTGCCAGGCGCTGCCGTCGGGGCGCAGCAGGCGGCCGTCGGGATTCGCCGCGAGGCCGAGGCCCAGCGCATCCGGTTGCGTCACGCCGCTGTCGACGAGCTGGCGCACGAGCGTATGCGTCGTGGTCTGCGCGGCCGATTCCAGGCCGGTCGCCTGAATCACGAAATCGGCGGCGACGCTGTACGGATGCGCGCCGCCACGCGGCTGCAGCTGCGCGAGCAGCAAAGGATCGCCGCCGTCGATGCCGCGCACGCGCGCGGCCAGGATGCGCAGGCGTCCGCTGTCCTGCAACGCACGTATCTTCGCCGCAGTCTGCGGCGGCATGCGATGGCGTACGACTTCCCAGAGCGGACGCAGGTGACGCAGGAAGCGCTGGCGCTGATGCGGCTCGAGGCCCTGCCAGCACCGCGGGATCTCCGCGCGCACGGCATCGAGCACGGCGCGCCAATCGGCGGCGGGGTCGTTCGCGGCACTGCGCACACAGCGCAACCAGTGGCCGAGGTCCGTGCGCTCGCGGAGCGACGCGACCAGGGCGGCCTGTTGCGCGTAGGCGGCCAGCGGATGTTCGGAGTGCAGCGCCGGCAGCCGGCCGCGCCGCGACACAGCCGTCAGGCGCGCCTTGGGCCAGCGCGCGGCTGCGCTCAGCAGGGCGTCGATGCCGGTCAGTCCGGTGCCGATGACGAGCACGTGTTCGGGTGCGCGCGGCAGCGCCGGCCAGGTCCAGGGATCGTTCGCATAGAGCCCGCTTGCGCGCGCCTGCGCGGTCACGCCGGGCAGCGTCGTTGCCGGCAGTGCCCCGAGTGCGAGCACGATGCCGTCCGCGCGCAGATCGTCGCCGCTGCGCGTGCGGATGCCGAAGCCATGGTCGCCGAGCGGGCGGATCGCGATGGCCTCGGTGGAATGCGCGGCCAGCGTCACGCGCCGGCGCGTGGTGCGCAGCAGGCGTTCCAGCGTCGCCTCGACGTAGTCGCCGTAGATCGAGCGCGGCAGGAACTGGCCGCCGCTCGCGGCAATGCCGCGCGCAGCCGCGTAGTCGAGGAAATCGCCCGGCTGGTCGGCGAACAGGCCCATGTTCGCGGCACGCACGTTGAGCAAGTGCTGCTCGTCGACGGTTTCGTAGGCGACGCCGCGCCCGGGCGCGCGCTCGCCGACGATCCAGGTCACGGCGCATCCGCTGCTGTAGTCGTAGTCGGCCGCGTTGCGCAGGAACTGCGCGACGACGGCCGATCCGGCGGCGCCGCCGCCGATGATCGCTATGCGTTGCATGAGTTCGTCTCGAAAGTTCGGGCGAGGGGAGGCGGTCTACACCATCAGCGTCGCATCGATACTCGCGCGATGTGCGCTGGCGCTGTATTCGCCGCGCGCATCCGTCTGGAACGCGTGATAGCGGTCGAGCAAGCCGCCGTAGACGTGCAGCGAAAGCGCCGGCCGCGTCGGCGACAGGTTGCGGCAGCGGTGTGCGTAGCGGCGGCCGGTGAACACGGCGGCATCGCCGGTACCGAGCATGAGCGTGCGCTGCGCCGTCAGCTGCGGCTGTTCGAGCTCGCCGCCGATCGCGAATTCCTCCACTTCGAGCGCACCGTCGAGCACGAGTTCGATGCCCCAGAGGCCGGCATGATCGTGGATCGGCGTGCGATGCCCGGCCGGCCACGCTATCAGCAGCGCCGAATACGGCTGTTCGCTGCCGCCGGCGATCAGGTGGCGCCGATAGTGTTCCGGTTCGCCGGCGGGAAAGTGCTTCGAGCGCGGCGCGTCGAGCAGCAGCGCCTGCTCGGCGAGACGGCCGGAGAGGTGCTCGATCGCCGCGATCGTCGGCGCCGGTGCCAGCGTCGCCAGATCGCGGCGCACGTCGGCAAGCCAGCGGCGATGGCCGGCGGGAAGGGAAATGTCCATGCGAAGACCCTGTCGTTTGGATGGCGCTATGCCACCACGTCGAGTGTTAAACCGTAGCTAAACGCGGACCCCGCGACACACGCGGCGATATGGCGCGCAAGACTGTGCTCATGCCGTCGCGTGATGGCTGCGGCGGCGCGCGATACTCAAGGCACATCCAGCGCGAGCCGGTAGACGTTGGCCATCGTCGGGCCGAACGCGCAGAGCAGCACGTTCGCAGGTGTCGTGTGCTGCGCCTGCCAGGCACGGATCTCGCGCACGGCGATCGCGCCAGCCGCATCGATCGGGAAGCCATAGACGCCGCAGCTGATCGCCGGGAATGCAATCCGTTCGACGCCATGCTCGCGCGCGAGCTGGAGCGAGGCGCGATAGCAGCCGGCGAGCTGCTCCGCCTCGCCGCGCGTGCCGCCGCGCCAGACCGGGCCGACCGTATGGATCACGAAGCGCGCCGGCAGCGCGAACCCGGGGGTGATGCGCGCTTCTCCGGTCGGGCAGCGCACGCCGGAGCGCACCAGCGGCAGCGCGCGACACGCCTCGAGCAATTGCGGGCCGGCCGCGCGGTGGATCGCACCGTCGACGCCGCCGCCGCCGAGCAGGGCCTCGTTGGCGGCGTTGACGATGGCATCGACCTGCAGCGTGGTGATGTCCGCTTCGACGATGTCGATGGCGTGGTTCATGGCGGGTACGCCTGTCTTGCCGGCCGGCAAACCTTAGCAGCCGCGCCGCGGAAAGGCTTGCCCGCCGGCCCGGCCACGATTTCTCCTTCCTCCGGGGCGGGCCCTTGAAATATACTGCCTAGTACATAATTACTTCGTCAGTTATGAACCAGACAGATAAAACCCAGCTGTTCTACGAGCTGCACGGCGTCACGCAGATCGTGCGCAAGCATTTCGACCGCCGCGCGACCCGGCTGGAACTGACGCGTGCGCAGTGGCGCGCGCTGAAGTCGATCGCGCGGTTCGAGGGGCTCAGCCAGGCGGAACTCGCGGAATACCTCGACATGGAGCCGATTCCGGTCGGCCGCGTGATCGACCGCCTGGAGAAGGCCGATTTCGTCGAGCGCCGCGCCGATCCGGGCGACCGCCGGCGCTGGCGGCTGTATCTGAAGCCGAAGTCGCACGCGGTGCTCGAGGAAATGGACGTCATCGCCGACGGACTGCGCGACGACGCGCTGCGCGGCATCAAGCGCACCGACATCGACACGGTGATGCGCGTGCTGGCGCAGCTGAAGCAGAACCTGTCCGCCTTCGACGAGGCGGCCGGCGAAGACACGACGAACAAGACGACGAACAAGACAAGGGGTACGTCATGACGGAACGACAAGGTCCGCCGCAGGATGCCGCGGCGGTGAAAGCCAAACCGAAATGGCGCTGGACGCGCCTGCTGCTGTGGATCGGCGGCCCGGCCGCCGTGGTGGCCGCGGGCGCTTGGCTGTACGTGACCTCGGGGCGTTTCGCCTCGACCGACAACGCCTATGTGCAGGCCGATCACGTCACCGTGGCGCCGCAGGTCGGTGGCCGCGTCGTCGAAGTCGACGTGCGCGAGAACCAGGCGGTGCGCAAGGGCGACGTGCTGCTGCGCATCGACAGCGAGCCGCTGGAGATCGCGGTCGCGCGCCTGCAGGCACAGTCCGATACCGTGAAGAGTCTGCTCGACGCGGCGCGCAACGGTTATCAGGGCGCGCAGGCGGACTTGCGTTCGTCGGCAGCCGATCTCGCCTACAAGCAGCAGCAGTTCGAGCGCAACAAGGAGCTGCGCGCGCGCGGCCTGATCGCGCAGCAGGCGCTCGACGACGCGGCGAACAATCTCGCCGCCGCGCGCGCGAAGCAGGACTCGAACAACGCCGCGCTGTCGCGCGCGCAGAATCTGCTCGGCGGCCTGCCGCAGACGCCGGACGAGCAGCTCGCCGGCTACAAGCTCGCGCAGGCGCAGCTGGCGCAGGCCAGACTCGACCTCGAACATGCCACGGTGCGCGCGCCGATGGACGGCACGATCGGCAAGACCAGCCTGCAGCCGGGCGATTTCCTCGCGCCGGGCCAGGCCGCGATGCCGCTGGTCGCGAACACGCTGTGGGTCGAGGCGAACTTCAAGGAAACCGACCTGACCCACGTGCGCGTCGGCCAGCCGGCGACGATCGAGGTCGACACCTTCCCCGGCAAGAAATGGCAGGCGCGTGTCGCCTCGATCAGTCCGGCGTCGGGCGCGGAGTTCTCGGTCCTGCCGGCACAGAACGCGACCGGCAACTGGGTCAAGATCGTGCAGCGCATTCCCGTGCGCCTGGCGATCGAGGAGCCGGACCACGACGGCATGATCCTGCGCGCCGGCATGAGCACGCTCGTCGACATCGATACCGGCAAGCAGAACTCGATCCTCGGGCGCTGGCAAGGCGGCGCCGAACCGAGCGCGCGCGTCGCGCAAAACCGTTGAGTTCCGGAGACCAGAACCATGTTCCGTGAAGAGTCCACCTTCGATCCCGCGACTGCCGTCGTCTCCGACTGGCTGATGGCGCAAGCACCGGCCGCGCCCGTGCAGCCGCTGGCCGCACGCGCGAGCGCGCTCGCCGACGCGTTCGCCGAAGAGGAAACCGGCGCCGTCGCACATCTCTATCGTGAAATTGCGCGGCGCATTCCGCGCAACGCGTTCACGCCCCACGCCAGCATGCTCGTGGAGCGTCTAGGCTGACCGCCGGCGAACTTTCATGAGCACGAGCATCGCCACCCATCGCGAAGTCCCCAACCGCGGCCTGCTGGTCGTTTCGGTGATGCTGGCGACCTTGATGCAGGCGCTCGACACCACGATCGCCAACGTCGCGCTGCCGAACATGCAAGGTTCGCTGTCGGCGACGCAGGACCAGATCTCGTGGGTGCTGACTTCCTACATCGTCGCCGCCGCGATCGCGACGCCGGCGACCGGCTGGCTCGCCTCGATCATGGGGCGTCGACGCCTTTTGCTGATCGCGATCGCCGGTTTCACGATCGCCTCGGTGCTGTGCGGCGTCGCGACGACGATCGGCGAGATGGTCGGCTTCCGCCTGCTGCAGGGCTTGTTCGGTGCTTCGCTGGTGCCGTTGTCGCAGTCGACCCTGCTCGACGTCTATCCGCGCGAAAAGCACGGCGCCGCGATGGCGATGTGGGGCATGGGCGTGATGGTCGGCCCGATCCTCGGGCCGCCGCTCGGCGGTTGGCTCACCGACGCCTACAGCTGGCACTGGGTGTTCCTGATCAACGTGCCGATCGGCGCGCTCGCGCTGTTCGGCGTCGCGGCGAGCCTGCCGACCGACGAGACGCGGCCTTCGCGTTTCGACTGGCGCGGCTTCGCGTTCCTCGCGCTCGGCATCGGCGCGCTGCAGTTGTTCCTCGATCGCGGCGAGCAGCAGGACTGGTTCGGTTCGGTCGAGATCCAGGTCGAGGCGGCGCTCGCGTTCCTCGGCTTCTATCTCTATTTCGTGCACTGGAAGCTCGGCGAGCGCGCGTTCCTCAATCTCGGCCTGTTCGCCGATCGCAACTTCCTCGCCAGCAACGTCTTCATCTTCGTGCTCGGCGTGGTGCTGTTCGCGACGATGGCGCTGCTGCCGCCGTTCCTGCAGGGCCTGATGAACTACCCTGTCGTCACCACCGGCCTGTTGCTCGCGCCGCGCGGCGTCGGCACCTTGATCGCGATGATGCTGGTCGGCCGCCTGATGGCGCGCGGCGCCGACGCGCGCGTGCTCGCCTGCATCGGCATGCTGCTGACGACGTACTCGCTGTGGATGATGATGCACTTCAGCCTAGACGTGCCGGAACGCATGATCATCACGACCGGCGTGATCCAGGGGCTCGGGCTCGGCCTCGTGTTCGTGCCGATCTCCACGGTCGCCTATTCGACCCTGCCGCAGAGCACGCGCACGGAAGCCGCCGGCATCTTCAGCCTGATGCGCAACATCGGCTCCAGCGTCGGCATCTCGATCGTGATGACCTTGCTGTCGCGCAATACGCAGATCAATCACGCCGAGATCGCCGCGCGCCTGACGCCGTACGGCGACAACTTCGCGCAGATGCCTCAGGCGTTTTCAGGCGCGATGGGCATGGCCGCACTGAACGGCGAAGTCACGCGGCAGGCGTCCGCGATCGCGTTCCTCGACGACTTCTGGCTGATGATGGTGATGACGGCGGTGGCGATTCCGCTGTTGCTGCTGCTCAAGCCCGTGAAGAGCGCGGCGGCAGTACCGGCGGTGGTGGCGGATCATTGAGGGCCGATCGGTCGATTGAAGCGTTCCTCATGTGGCTTCTTCCGAGAATTCCCAGCTGGCTGCCGTCACGGACAAGAAACCGTGGGAGAAATAGACGTATGTCGTTCCGTCGCCAGCGGCAGGCGTCCAGTATGAAATGTTTCCAGCGCCGGCATTACGATGTAGCTCCTCAAGGTCATAGGCCTCGTTGAGCCTGGAAACGCCGAGAAAGCAAATGGAAGCGGGCAGTCGAGCTGAACTGTCAGGGCGAGGGTAGTATTGGACCGATAGGGTTACGCGGCGGCTGGCGAAATCCGTAGCGGTCGAAACCAGCCGAGCATCATGCAGTTCAATGTCCATTGCTGCCCTTGATCGAATGTGCTCGGTGACGCGGCTTCGTGCCTGCTCGAGCCGTCGCAACACCACGCGTTCTTGCCGGCGCTATGCCAGTGTGATGACTTCACCGGAGACCAGCGTACGGCTCCAACCCTTCTTTGCCATGCACGCCAGCAGCTGAGCTGAAGCGACATCGGAAATCGTGCGCCACGTTCCCGATGGTCCGAGTTCATGCACGCACGCTTCGAGGCTGACGCTCGCTGCCCGGTTCTGGCAGGACTGCACGTTCTCCGAACCGACGGGCGTCCAGCAGAAGACGCCGCCGCTCTCGCGCAGCAGTCCCAGACTGGGGACGAAGTACGGATTGCAGCCCGAGGTCGAGAGCGCAAGGAAAAGGATCGCTGAGCCTCTCACGGATAAATGCTTTCGCGGCGGATGTCGGTCGACATCATCGATACGATGGAAGGCGGCGTCAATCCGTAGATTGCTTGCGTGCGGCGCGTTCTTGCCGCTTGTCCGGCGCCTCTGTGGATGTGCGCACAATTCGTTCGTATCAGAGCGGTCAGCTTCGGTCGGCAGACGCCTCGGGTGTATCGCTCGGGTAGGATTGCTCACATGTCTCAAGAATCGTCACAGCTGCCCTTGCCTCAAGTCGACTGCGGTATCGCCTTGCTTCGCCCCTGGCGCCCCACCGATCTCGACAGCCTCGTCGCGAATGCCAGCGACGAAAGCGTGTCGCGCGGCCTGCGCGACCGTTTCCCGTATCCATACACCGGCAACGACGGGCGCGCGTGGCTTGCGCGCGCGGTCGACGAATCCGATCGCGCCTGGGCCGTCGAGATCGACGGGAATGCCGTCGGAGGCGTCAGCCTGCATCGCGGCAGCGACGTGCATCGCTACTCGGCCGAGCTCGGCTACTGGCTCGGTCAGCGCTATTGGGGACGTGGCATCATGACGAAGGTCATCGCGACGTTCGCCGAACGCGCGATGGAAGCGTTCCCGTTGTATCGCGTTTTTGCGACGGTCTACGCGAACAATCCCGCCTCGGCGCGCGTGCTGGAGAAATGCGGGTTCGAGCGCGAAGGCGTGCAGAAGTCGGCCGTCGTCAAGCGCGGCGAACTGCTCGATCTGTTCGTCTATGCGCGCGTGCGGAGCACATTGGAAGGCATCGAATGAATCGCGATCGCAAAGGACCCTGGCCGAACGAAGCGTCGCCGTGGCGCAAGAGCGAGCCGGTGCGCAAGCCGCTCGTGCAGCGCGGCGAAGAGGCGCGTCTGTACGGCCTCAATGCGTGCTTGGCCGCGTTCGCGCGGCGGCCGGAAGCCTTGCGCAAGGTCTATCTGACCGAGGCGCGCATTCCGGCACTGAAGAGCGTACTTGCCTGGTGCGTCAAGCATCGGCTCGGCTATCGCGTCGTCGAGGAAGCCGATCTCGACAAGCTGACGGCGTCGAAGCATCACGAAGGCGTGTGCTTCGATCTCGTGCGCGCGCCGCCGCTGCGTCTCGACGACCTGCTGGCCGGTTTGCCGGCCGCGCCTGCGCCGTCGTTGCTGATGTGGCTCGACGGCGTCGGCAATCCGCACAATCTCGGCGCATTGCTGCGCAGTGCCGCGCACTTCGGAGCCGGCGGCGTGGTCGTGCCGGCCGATCAGGGCTTGGACGTATCGGGCGCCGCTGCGCGCGTGGCCGAAGGGGCAGCCGAAGTCGTGCCGTTCGCGCAGGCGAGATCGGCGGCAGACGCGCTCGCCGCGTTGCGCCGGCAGGGTTATGCCGTGGCGGCGACGGTGCCGCGCGAGGGCACGTCGCTGTATGCGACGGCGTTGCCGGCGCGGCTGGTGCTCGTGTTCGGTGCCGAGGGCGAGGGCATGAGCGCGCAAATGATCGCGGCAGCGGATCTGCGCTTGACGATCCCCGGCAGCGGGGCGATCGAGAGTCTCAACGTGGCGGCGAGCGTCGCCGTCGTGCTCGGCGAGTACTGGCGGCAGCGCCATGCGGCCGACGGTGTCTAAGCGCCCGGCGATCGAGGGATCGCACGCGTCTCGGGCCGCTTCGAACGGAAATCGTCGGGTGGGAGCGGTTGTTCGTGCGAGTCCGCTGCGTGGCGGCAGGACTGCAGACCGACTCTCCACCCGGCCTTCTCCCCCGACGTTGAACCCGTCGAGGGAGAGAGCCCTCGGTTACTCGCCGCGATCTTTCGCGAACGCGCCGGGCGCCGAGCCGAAATCGCCGTTCGCCTGCGCGGCCAGGTACGCCGAGACCGCGTAGACAGCCACGTTCTGGTGCAGCTGCTGCGGATCGATCTTGTCGAACGTGTCGTTCGCGGTGTGGTGCCAGTCGAAGTAGCGCGTCGCGTCCTGATGCAACGACAGCGCAGCCATGCCGACCGCGTGCATCTGGGACAGGTCCGAGCCGCCATTGCCGGGTTCGTTCGCGTCGTACGCGACGCCGAGCGGCTGCAGCACGGCGGCGATCTGCGCGACGGCATCGCGCGCTTCGGGCTTCACGGACGCGGTGATCTTCCAGATGCGGTCGGCGCCTTCGTCGGACTCGCTGCCGAGAACGGCGTGGCCGATGTCTTTCGCGTACTTCGCCGCGAGCGCCTTGCCGCCGTAGAGTCCCGCCTCCTCGTTGGCGAACGCGACGACGCGGATGCTGCGTCGCGGACGCTGCGGCAATTGCGCGATCGCATGCGCCGCGCCGACCGCGATGCCGATGCCGACGCCGTCGTCGATCGCGCCGGTGCCCGGGTCCCACGAGTCGAGGTGGCCGCCCATCACGAAGTACTCGTCCGGCTTCTTGCTGCCGCGCAATTCGGCGATGACGTTGGCACCGGTGAACTCGCCTTCGATGCCGCAGTCGAGCGCAAGCTTCATGCGCACCGGCTGGCCGCTCTCGAGTTCGCGTTCGAGCAGGTCGGCGTCGGGGCTCGCCAGCGCGGCCGCGGGAATCGGCGTGACGCCGGGGTCGAATCGCGTCACGCCGGTATGCGGCAGGCGGTTGTGGTCGGTGCCCGCCGAGCGCAGCAGGAATCCGGCCGCGCCTTTCTGCGAGGCGAGCGAGGGACCTGCCGTGCGCACGTGCGAACCGGCGCCGTAGTCGTGCCCGTCCTGGCGCGCCTGCATGTTGGTGGTCACGTAGACGATCTTGCCGCGCACGCTGTCCGCGTCGGCGCTCTTCAGCGCGTCGAGCGACTCGAAGCCGACGACCTGCGCGTCGATGCCTCCGGCCGGCGTACCGGGCGAGTGGCCGAGGGCGAGCAGCGCGAGCGGCTGCGCGTGCGGCGCGAGGATTTCCGCATGCTCGCCGCGACGCACCCACTTCGGATACGTGACGGGCTCGGTCCAGACCTTGTCGAAGCCGAGCGCCTTGAACTTCGCGACGACCCATTCGCGCGCCTTCGCATCGTTCGGGCCGGCGGCCAGGCGTTCGCCGATCTCGGTCGTCAGCGCTTCGGTGAACGTCCAGGCGGTGTCGTCGTGCAGCGCCTGATCGCGCAGCCGCTGCGCCGTCTCGATGTCGGCCGCCGCGATCGTCGTCGGTTTGTCGGCGGCGAATACCGCGGGCGTGGCAAGACACAGGACCAGGGCGAGCGACAGCGGGTGGCGCATGGCGATTCTCCGTGCAGGAAAACCGTCATTATGCGTCGAGCGTGAACACGCCGATCGGGCCAAACGTCACGCGCGGGCAGGGGCCTTTGCGTCGGCGGACACCTCGCGCGCGAGTGCGCGCGAGGCGGGACAGCCGTCAGCGGTTCTTCAGAAGATCGCGGATCTCGGTCAGCAGCACGACGTCCGCAGCGGGAGCGGCCGGAGCGGCTTCTTCCTTCTTGATCAGGCGATTCATCAGCTTGACGACGAGGAAGATCGCGAACGCGACGATCGCGAACTGGATGAGCGTGTTGAGAAAGGCGCCGAACTGGATCGCGACTTCGCCCTTGCCGTCGGCGCCGGCCGCCTTGAGGATCCACTTGTAGGCCGAGAAGTCCACGCCGCCGATGACCAGGCCGATCGGCGGCATGATGATCTGGTCGACCAGCGAGGTGACGATCTTGCCGAAGGCCGCGCCGATGACGACACCGACGGCGAGGTCGACGACATTGCCGCGTGCCGCGAACGTCTTGAACTCGGAGAAGAAACTCATGGTGCCTCCTCTAGGGGATGGGGGACATCGGTGCAAGCGCGGCTACTTTACCCCGAAGCCCGGGGGCCGGGTTGTTCGTTCAGGCGATGCGTCCGCGCAAGGTCGCGATGCCTTCGAGTTCGGCCTCGAAGCGGTCGCCGCGCTGCAGCGGCGCCACGCCGGCCGGCGTGCCGGTGAAGATCAGGTCGCCGGGCTTGAGTTCGAACAGGCCCGACAGGTGATGGATGATCTCGGCGACGCTGGAAACCATGTCGGCGATATCGGTCTCTTGGCGCCGCTCGCCGTTGACGTCGAGGCGCAGGCGCGCGTGTTGCGGATGACCGATCTCGCCGGCGCGGCGCAGCGCCGACACCGGCGCCGAATGGTCGAACGCCTTGGCCGTGTCCCACGGCCGCCCGGCCTTCTTCGCCTGCGCCTGCAGGTCGCGCCGCGTCAGGTCGAGGCCGACGCCGTAGCCGAACACGCGATCGAGCGCATGCTCGACGGCGATGTCGCGGCCGCCGGCGGCCAGCACCACGATCATCTCGACTTCGTGATGGAGATCGTGCGTCGCCGGCGGATACGGCACGTCCGCATCGCCGGTCACGATCGCATCGGCCGGCTTGCAGAAGAACACCGGCGTCTCGCGATCGACGGCCGAGCCCATCTCCTTGGCGTGCAGCGCGTAGTTCTGGCCGATGCAATAGATTCGGTGGAGCGGGAAGCGCGCGTCGCTGCCGTGTATGGCGAGGCTCGGAACGGGCGCTGCGGGAATGATGAAGTTCATGGTTGGCGTACGGTGGATGGAACGCAGAGCATAGCGCGCGGTGCTCATGTCTTGCCGGCACGCGCCTCGCGCCGCCACACCAGCTTCAGTCCCGACCACACCGCATCGATCGCGCACACCTTCACGTCGACCAGTCCCAGCGGGAGTGCGATCTCGCGCACCGTGTCCTCGGTGATGTCGGTCGGCACTTTTGCCGCCTTCTTCGGCCACGACACCCACAGCGTGCCGGTCGCCGGCAGCCGCGCGGACAAGGCGTCGATGTCGTCGGCCAGCTGCCGAGCCGACGTCGCGAACACATGGGCGAAGTCGAAGGCTGCGCGCGCGCCGACGAGGCCGCAGGACGCATCGCCGAGCCCGACCAGCGCCGCGTAGTCGCCGGGCGCGCCGCGCACCAGCACACGCGACTCCGGCTTCAGTCCCAGCTTCTGCCAGACCGGTTTGCCGGAATAGCCGGCTGCGTTTGCCAGTGACATCTGTCATCTCCGAGCCGTGATCGGGGATTCTTGCGGCGTTACGTCGCGGCGACGAGTCTATGGCAGACTTGAATTTCGTGTCGCATCGCTGGGGAAGCGCCGGGTGGAAAAAACGGAACTGCTGCATCAATTGCGCATCGACCGCAGCGAGCCCGAGACGCGTTCGTTCGGCGTTTTCGCGTGGATCGCCGGCGTGCTCGTGCTGCTGGCGGTGCTCGCCGCGGGCGGATGGTGGTTCCTGTACGGCGGCAAGCGCTTCGAAGTCGAGGCGGCGACGGCGTCCGCGCCGACGGGCGGCGCGGCGGGGCCGGGCGCGGTGCTGCAGGCGACCGGCTACGTGACCGCACGCCGCGAGGCGACCGTGTCGGCGCAGATTACCGGTACCTTGACCCAGGTCCTGATCGAAGAAGGCGATCGGGTCGAGAAAGGCCAGGTGCTGGGCACGCTCGAAGACACCGCGCAGCGCGCGGCGCTGGCGCAGGCGCAGGCGGGACTGCGCGCCGCACAGGCGCAGCTCGCGCAGTTCCAGTCGCAGCTCGCGCAGAGCCGGCGCGACCTCGCGCGTGCCGAGGATCTGGTCGGGCGCAAGCTGGTCAGCGCGCAATCGGTGGAGGTCGCGCGCACGCAGGTGGAAACGCAGGTCTCGCAGCTCGAAACGCAGCGCAAGCAGGTCGAACTCGGACAGGCCGGCGTGCAGGCCGCGCAAGTGCAGCTGGACTATTGCACCGTGCGCGCTCCGTTCACCGGCATGATCATCGCCAAGGCGGCGCAGGTCGGCGAGATCATTTCGCCGCTGTCGGCCGGCGGCGGATTCACGCGCACGGGCATCGGCACGATCGTCGACATGGAATCGCTCGAGATCGAGGTCGACGTGACCGAGTCCTATATCAATCGCGTCGTGCCCCAGCAGCCGACCGAAGCGGTGCTCGACGCCTACCCGGACTGGAAGATTCCAGGCCACGTCATCGCGATCATCCCGACGGCCGACCGCGGCAAGGCGACGATCAAGGTGCGCGTCGCGCTCGACCACAAGGACGCGCGCATCGTGCCGGACATGGGCGTGCGCGTGTCGTTCATGGAAGAAGGCAACAAGGCGGCCGCTGCCCCGTCCGCGCCGCCGAAGGGCGCGCTGGTGCCGGCCGGCAGCGTGGTGCAGCGCGACGGCAAGCCCGTCGTCTTCGAGATCGCAGGCGACAAGGTGCGCCTGCGCGGTGTGACCCCGATGCGCGACATCGGCGACCTTCGCCTCGTCGAGGGCGTCGGCGTCGGCACCCGCGTGGTGCGCGATCCGGCGGCGGAACTGGCCGATGGCGCGCGCGTGGAGGTCAAGGCGGCACAGAAATGACAGTCGGGCGGCATGTCGAAAACGCACGCTCCCGATCGTCATCGGCATGAATGCATCGCAGAAACGGTCGCAAACGGCTCGGTAGAGCGGTCCTAGGAACCCTAAGGAAAACGTCATGGCGAACCTCGTCGAAATCCGCAACCTCAGCAAGACCTACGAACGCGGCAAGCAGAAGGTCGAGGTCCTGCATCACATCAACCTCGATATCGCCGCGGGCGACTTCCTCGCGCTGATGGGACCGTCGGGATCGGGCAAGACGACGCTGCTGAACCTGATCGGCGGCCTCGATACGCCCACCGACGGCAATCTCAGCGTCGGCGGCCAGCGCATCGACCAGCTCGGCCAGGGCGCGCTGGCCAAATGGCGCGCGTCCAATGTCGGCTTCATTTTCCAGTTCTACAATTTGCTGCCGATGCTGTCGGCGCAGAAGAACGTCGAGCTGCCGCTGCTGCTGACCAAGCTCGGTGCAGCCCAGCGCAAGAAGAACGCGTCGATCGCGCTGCAGTTGGTGGGCCTGGCCGACCGCGCCAGCCACAAGCCGACCGAGCTCTCCGGCGGCCAGCAGCAGCGCGTCGCGATCGCGCGCGCGATCGTCTCCGATCCGACCTTGCTGGTCTGCGACGAACCGACCGGCGATCTGGACCGCCAGTCGGCGGAAGACGTTCTCGGCCTGCTGCAGACGCTGAACCGCGACCACGGCAAGACGATCGTGATGGTCACGCACGATCCGAAGGCGGCGGAGTACGCGCGCCACACGTTGCATCTGGACAAGGGCACGCTGGTCGAGCAGGCGGCGCACGCGTAGAGAGCCGCCCGTCGATTTCTCGAAGGCGGCGTCGCGTACGTCGTGTCGATGACGTCGCCAAGGGAGTGACGTCGCCAAGGGAATGGCGTCGCCAAGGGAATGGCGTCGCCAAGGGAACGACGGCGCCAGAGGAATGATGCCCACGAGGGCATGACGTCGACGAAGGAACAACGGCAGCTAGGGAAAGACGGCGACGCAAAAACGTCGCCGCAACACGAATCGCAGCCACTGCGAAGGTAGTCAGCCATGAAATATCTTCATCTGATCTGGGCCGCATTGTTCCGCCGCAAGACGCGCACGATCCTGACGCTGGTGTCGATCGTCGCGGCGTTCCTGCTGTTCGGACTGCTCGATGCCGTGCGCGTCTCGTTCGCCGAGGCCGGCCAGTCGGCGAACGGCGCCGAACGCCTGCAGACCGGTGCGCGCCTTTCGTTCATCCAGCCGCTGCCGCAGTCGCTCGGCAGCCAGATCGCCGCGATCGACGGCGTCAAGGACGTCGCCTACGCGAACTGGTTCGGTGGCGCCTACCAGGATCCGCACAACCAGGTCTTCACGTTCGCGGTCAGCCCGAACTACCTCGACGTCTATCCGGAAGTCGAAGTCTCGCCGGAGGAACGCAAGACCTTCGCGGACACGCTCAACGGCGTGCTCGTCGGTGAAATCCTCGCCAAGAAATACGGCTGGAAGATCGGCGACAAGATTCCGCTGCAGTCGCAGATCTTCCCGAACAAGGAAGGCAGCAAGAACTGGAACTTCGACGTCGTCGGCGTCATGAAGTCGAAGGATTCCAAGGCGTTCCAGAGCCAGATGATCCTGCTGCACTGGAAGAATTTCGACGAGACGACGCCGTACAACCGCGGCCAGGTCGGCTGGTACGTCAGCCGCGTCAACGACGTCAACCAGTCCGACCGCGTCGCCAAAGCGATCGATGCGCTGTCGGCCAACTCCGATCACGAGACCAAGACGCAGACCGAACAGGCCGCGACGAAGAACTGGATCAAGCAGATGGCCGACATCGGGCTGATCGTCACGTCGATCATGGGCGCGGTGTTCTTCACGCTGATCCTGTTGACCGGCAACACGATGATGCAGGCGGTGCGCGAGCGCACGTCCGAACTCGCCGTGCTGAAGACGATCGGCTTCTCGAGCCGGAGCGTGCTCGCGATGGTGCTGGCGGAGTCCATCCTGCTGCTGCTCCTCGGCGGACTGATAGGACTCGCGCTGGTCAGCCTCATCGGCCTGGTCCTGCCGGCGATGAGCGGCGGCATGATCACCAACACGAGTGTCGGCGCGAAGAGCTGGTCGCTCGGCATCGTGCTGGCGATTGCGATCGGCGTCGTCATCGGCGCGCTGCCCGCGCTGCGGGCGATGCGCCTCAACATCGTCGATGCACTGGCTGGACGCTGACGGAGAGCCCCATGAAATTCCTGATTGGTCTGTTGACGCTCGTCGTCGTCATCGTCGGCGTGTTCGTGTTCCTCAGCCTGCCGTGGCAAGCGCTGCCCGTGCTGCTCGTGCTGCTGGCGCTGTGGATGCTCTTCACCCGCCGTGGCCAGCAGGCCGCATCGGTCACCGGCGTCGGCATCAGCACGCTCGGCCAGCGGCTCGGCTCCTCGGCCGTCATCGTGGTCGGCATCGCCGGCGTCGTCGCCGTACTGGTTGCGATGCTCGCGATGGCGAACGGCTATGCCGAAACCCTGCGCCGCACCGGCAGCCTGGACACGGCGATCGTGCTGCGCGGCGCTTCGGCAGCCGAGGTGTCCTCGGTGCTGTCGCACGACAATGCGGTCGCGATCGCCGACGCGCCCGGCATCGCCAAGGACGACCAGGGCAAGCCGATCGCCTCGCCGGAACTCGTCGTAGCGGCGAACCTGCCGATGAAGGGCGGCAATCCCGAAGAGGATTTCGGCAGTGTGCAGCTGCGCGGCATCGGCGACGAAGCCTGGAAGCTGCGCACGAACGCGAAGATCGTCGCGGGGCGCAAGTTCCAGCCGGGCCTGCGCGAACTCGTCGCCGGCAAGGGCGCGCAGCGGCAGTTCGACGGGCTCGAGGTCGACCACGAGATCAAGCTCGGCAACCAGTCGTGGAAGGTCGTCGGCATCTTCGAATCGAACGACGCGATGGAATCGGAGCTGTGGGGCGACGCCGACGTGGTCGGGCCGACCTATCGTCCGAGCGGCAGCAAGAGTTCGAGCTCGGTGTTCGTGCGCCTGACCGGAGCCGATGCGTTCGACACGTTCAAGAACGCGCTGACGTCCGATCCGCGCCTGCAGGTCGACGTCGATACGACGCTGAACTATTTCAGCAAGCAGTCGGAAGGCACGTCGAAGGCGATCACGGCGATCGGCATCGTCGTCGGCGCGATCATGGCGATCGGTGCGATCTTCGGCGCGCTCAACACGATGTTCGCGGCTGTCGCCACGCGTGCGCGCGAGATCGCGACGCTGCGAGCGATCGGTTTCCGCGGCCTGCCCGTGGTCGTCGCGATCATGCTCGAGACGATGCTGCTCGCCGTGCTCGGCGGCCTGCTCGGCGGCCTGCTCGCCTGGCTGATCTTCAACGGCTACACGGCATCGACGCTGGCGGCCGGATCGACCGGCCAGCTGACGTTCCAGTTCAACGTGGCGCCGTCGGTGCTGTGGACCGGTCTCAAGTGGGCGCTTGCGATCGGCTTCATCGGCGGTCTCTACCCGGCCCTGCGCGCGGCGCGGTTACCGGTTACGACGGCCTTGCGCGAGCAGTGACGCAGGCGCGCGGCGGCCGGCGCTACGGCGCCGGCTGCACCGGCGCGTGGTAGCTCAACGTGAGGCCGAGCGCCCACAGCAGGAACAGCACCAGCGGCAGATGCACCGCGAGCTGCACGAAGGTGAAGCCGACGATGTCGCGCGCCTTCAGCCCCAGCACGCCGAGCAGGGGCAGCATCCAGAACGGATTGATCAGGTTCGGCAGCGCCTCGGCGGCGTTGTAGATCTGCACGGCCCAGCCGAGATGGAACTTGAGGTCATTCGCCGCCTGCATCACGTAAGGCGCTTCGATGACCCACTTGCCGCCGCCGGACGGCACGAAGAAGCCGAGCACCGCCGAATACGCGCCGATCACCAGCGCGAACGTGTCGTGCGAGGCGAGCGTGACGAACAAAGTCGAAAGATGATGCGCCAGCGTCTGGCCGTCGCCGCCTTTTGCCGTGGTCAGCATGCCGGCGATGCCGCCGTAGAGCGGAAACTGGATCAGCACGCCGGTCGTCGCCGGGACGGCGCGCGCGACCGAATCGAGGAAGCGCCGCGGTCGCCAGTGCAGCAGCAGGCCCGCCATCAGGAACAGGAAGTTGTACGTGTTGAGATTCGAGATCGCGCTGACCGCGCCCTTCGTGGCGAACTCGCGCCCGAGCCAGATCGCACCGAGCAGGACCAGCAGCAGGCTCAGCAGCGGGCTGTACTCGAGCCATTCGCCGGGGCGCTTGCGCGTGGTCGCCGCGGATTCGGCGACGCGCACGTCGACGTCGCACTCGGCGGCCCGGCGCGCATGGGCGCCGCGCGGCGCCGACCACCACGCGATCAGCATCGACACCGCGATGAGCACCGCGGTCAGCACGATCGACTGCCACAGGAAAATCGTTTCGCCGAACGGAATGACGCCGGTGATCTTGAGCAGCGCCGGCGGCAGGCTCGCGGGATTGGCTTGCAACTGCGCGGCCGACGAGGAAAGCCCCATCGCCCAGGAGGCGCCGAGGCCGAGATATGCGGCGGCGCCGGCTGCGCGGTAGTCGAGGTCGAGGTTTTCACGGCGTGCCAGCGCGCGCACCAGCAGGCCGCCGAAGATCAGGCTGAAGCCCCAATTGAGCAGCGAGGCGAGCATGCTGACCAGGGCGACGAAGGCGATCGCGCCGGGGCCGCTGCGCGGGAGCGACGCGAGCCGTTCGATGAGGCGCGCGACCGGCGGCGCGCTGGCGACGACGTAGCCGCCGACGACCACGAAGACCATCTGCATCGTGAACGGGATCAGGCTCCAGAACCCCTCGCCGAACGCGCCGGCAGTGGCCGTCGGGCCGGCACCGATGCCGAGTGCCGCGATCGCGACGACGGCGACGCCGAGTGCGGCGAACACGAACGCGTCGGGGAACCAGCGCTCGGCCCACGCGGCGCAGCGCAATGCGGTGCGTGCCATCCAGGTTTCGTTCTCGGTGGTGGCCATCGTCACGCCTCGCAGGCAGGGCAAGGCACAAGCCTAGGGCGCGCGTGCGCGACGCCGCAAGCCGACCAAGGTCGCGCTGGCGGGAGTGCCGGAAACGTGACGGATCTAGCTGCGCCGTTCGCGTGCGAGGGCGATCAGCGCGACGCCGGCAAGTATCACCGCCATGGCGACGAGGTCGAACGCATGCACGGTTTCGCCGCCGAGCAGCGCACCAATCAGCACCGCCACCGGCGGATTGACGTAGGCATAGCTGGTCGCCAACGCCGGGCGCACGGTATGCAGCAGATACATGTAGGCGCTGAACGCGACGATCGAACCCATCACGCCGAGGTAGACCAGCGCGAGCGTGGCCGACATCGTCGGCGCGGTCGGAAAGCGTTCGCCGAGCGCGAGGGAGCCGACGAACAGGACCGCGCCGCCGGTGAGCATCTGCGCGGCGGTGTTCATCGCCGCGGGTGGCATGTCGCGATGCTTGCTCCAGACCGAGCCGAACGCCCAGGCGATCGCCGCGACAATCAGCGCGATCGCGCCGATCGGCGCGCCGGCCATGCCGCCGCCGAGGTTGAGCAGGATCACGCCGGCGAAGCCGACGCCGAGACCGAGCCATTCCATGCGCTGCGGCCACAGGCCGTAGAGACCGCCGAACACCGCGGCGAACAGCGGCATCGCGGCGACCGCGACGGCAGCGAGCCCCGATGCGACGTGCTGCTCGGCATAGCAGACCAGCCCGTTGCCGAAGCCGAGCAGCAAGGTGCCGGTCGCCGCGGCATTGATCCACTGCGCGCGCGTCGGCGCGGCCATGCCGCGCCAGCGCAGGAACGCGAACATCGCGGCGCCGGCGCACAGAAAGCGCACGCCGGCCATCAGGAACGGCGGGTAGCTCGCCAGCGCGAAACGGATCGCGAGGTAGGTGGAACCCCAGATCAGGTAGAGCGCGATCAGCGCCAGCGGCACCAACACGCGCGGACTGGCCAGCGCGTGCGGCGGCGGCAGGGCCACGTCGCCGCGAGAACCTTCAGTCATGGACGGCCTTGTCGGATGCGATCCGGCATTGTGGTGCGATGGGACCCCACAGGATAGTGGCGATCGTTGGTACCGCGCGAGTCCCGCTGTCCAAGCTCAAGACGGGGCCAATTTCGACTCCAGCGCGAGCAGACGGCGCTTGCGCGGCGGTCCCCAGCGCCAGCCGCCGGACTGGCCGTCGGCGCGCACGACGCGATGGCAGGGCACGACGAAGGCGAGCCGGTTCGTCGCGCAGGCGCGCGCGACCGCACGGGCTGCGCGAGGCGCGTCGATGCTTTCGGCGATTTCGGCATAGCTGCGCGTCTGCCCGCGCGGGATGCGCGTCAGCGCCTGCCAGACGCGCCATTGGAAAGCCGTGGCGCGCACGTCGAACGGCGGCAGCGGCATGTCGCCGGGGGCATCGTCGGTCAGCTCGCCGACGATGCGATCGACCACCGCGCTCAGCCACTCGTCGCGGCCGGCGTCGACGCGCTCGAACCGGGCCTTCGGGAATTCACGCTTCAGTTCGGCCAGCAGGCGCGTGTCGCTGTCGCCGATCGAAACGGCGCAGATGCCACGCGCGGTCGCGGCGACCAAGAGGCGGCCGAGCCGCGTCGCGAGCGTCGTGTAGCGCACGTCGGTGCCGGCGCCGCCGCTGCGGTAGTCGCTCGGGGTCATTCCCAGCAGGGCATTGGTTCGTTCGTAGACGCGGCTGCCCGAGCCGAAACCGGCGTCGTAGACCGCATCGGTGACGCGGCTGCCGCGGCGCAGAGCGGATTTGAACGTGCCGAGCTTGAGCTGGCGCGCGTACTCGGCCGGCGACAGGCCGAAGCGCGCGCGGAAGCGGCGCTGCAGATACGTGGGACTGAGGCCGACGCGCCGGGCGAGATCGCCGAGGTTGGCCTGTTCGCCGCGCGCACTTTCGATCAGCGCGCGGGCGTGTTCGATGGGATCTTGGCGGATGGGCTGCGTATTCATGCCGCACAGGTTAAGGCGCGTGCCGCATCCGTACCCTCCGGATCTTGCGCTCAGTGCGCCGAGTCGCGCTCGCGTGCAGGCACCGGTACGACCGTGAACTCGCCTTCGATCACACCGGGCGGCGGCGTGCGCTGCGCTGCCCCGGCCGGGGTGGTCGGGCGTTGCGGCGAACGCAACGCATTGATCAGCAGGAACAAACCGCCGCCGATCGCCAGCGCCGCAATGGCGAACATGCCGAGCGCGATCAACAGCAGCACCGCGATCGCGCCGAGCACGCCGGTCACGAAGCGGGCGACCGGATGACGCGGGCGGAAGGCGCGGAACGGGCCGTAGAAGAACATGCCGAAACTCCGTATGTCAGAATCGCGCCCCGCCATCCGTTGCGGCAGCACGTTCCGACATTATGGGTCCGCGCGCCACGGCGACAAGTGCTGAAAGCCAGGTATGAACAAATCCCAGCCGCTGTGCCGGCTCGACGAGATTCCCGACGGCGACGCGGTTTTGGCGCATGTCGAGTCCGAAGCCGGCGGCTTCGAACTGATCGTGCTGCGCCAGGGCGCGCGCGCGTTCGCCTATCACAACGAATGCCCGCACGCGGGCCGCAACCTCGACTACGCGCCCGGCCGCTTCCTGGTGCGCGACGGCCGCCTGATCTGCGCCGCGCATGGCGCGACGTTCGCTGTCGACAGCGGCGCCTGCCTCGGTGGTCCGTGCCGCAGCGGCCTGGTCGCGATGCCGATCGAGATCGTCGACGGCGACGTGCGCCTCGCCGCGTTCAGCGGTTGAACACGAGGTTCACGGCGGCGAGCATCACGACCAGCATCAGCACGGTCAGCGGAATGCCCACGCGAAGGAAGTCGCGCGCGCGATAGCCGCCCGGGCCGGCAACGATCGTGATGACGGGATTGGCGCTCGGGATGACGAACGAGTTCGACGTCGAAATCGCGACGACCAGCGCATACACCGCCGGATTGCCGCCCGAGGCGAGCGCGACGTTGATCGCCATCGGCACCATCATGACGGTCGCGCCGACGTTGGAAACGACCTGCGAGAACAGCAGCGCGAGGATCGCGACGACCGCCTGCAGGCCCCATTGCGGCCAGCGTCCGAGATAGACCAGCACTTCCTGCGCGATCCACGCCGCGGCGCCGGTCGAATCCATCGCCCAGCCGAGCGGCACCAGGCAGGCCAGCGTGAAGATCGTCTTCCAGTTGATCGCGCCGTAGGCCTCGTCCATGTTGAGGACGCCGGACAGCAGCATGCCGACCGCGCCTGCCAGCATCGCGACCGAGAGCTTGATGTCGGTGAACAGCCCGAGCCCCATGGCGAGCCCGAAGAACGCGACCGCGTACCAGATCTTCGCCGGCCGCTGCTCGTCCTTCGGATAGTCGGTGACGACGACGAAGTCGTGCGACTCGGCGGTCTGCGCCAGATCGCGCCAGAAGCTGTGCAGGACGAGCGTGTCGCCGGCGCGCAGCGCGACCTTGCGCACGTCCTCGCGGAACACCTGGTCGCCACGATTGACCGCGAGAACCGAGATGCCGTGCGTCTTGCGCAAGCGCAGCTCGCCGACGGCCTTCTTGATCCAGCGCGAGTTCGGCGGGATCACCGCTTCGGAAATGCCGGCGCGGGTCGGATTGAACAGGTCGGCGAAATTGCGCAGGCGCGTCTGGACGTGGCACAGCTGGTTGTTGGCGAAATCGTTGACCGCCTCGCGCTTGCCGAGCACGCCGAGCACGCTGCCGACCCAGATCATCTGGTCGCCCGGCGGAGCCAGGCGCGCTTCGTTGCCGGTCTTCAACGCCAGGATCAGCGGCGCGCCGCGCAGCTGCTCGACCTCGCCGACGCTCATGCCGACCAGCGGGCTGTCGGTCGTCACGATCAGTTCGAGCACTTCGCCGTCGATGCCGTAGGTCTCGGCAAAGTAAGTCTCGGTACGGCCCGGCGTGACCTTCTGGCGATCTTCGTCGCTCGGCAGCAGGCGGCGCGTGAACAGCGCGAAATAGGCGAGGCCGGCGAGCAGCAGCGGAATGCCGATCGGCGCGATCGAGAACAGCGTGAAGGTCTGGATCGTCTGTGCGCCCGAGGGTAGGTTGCGGTTGGCGCTCGAGATCAGGTCGTTGAGCAGGATCAGCGGCGAGTTCGAGATCATCGTGATGTTCGTGCCGCACAGGATCATGCACGCCATCGGCAGCAGCAGCCGCTTGAGCGGCAGGCCGGTGCGCGCGCTGATGCGGCTCACCACTGGCAGGAAAAGCGCGCTGAGCGCCTGGCTCTGGATCACCGCCGAGAGGCTGCCGACCATCGCGTTGATCAGCAGCGAGACGCGCGACTCGACGCCGCCGGCCAGGCGCAGGATGAACGAAGCCGCCTTGCTCAGGACGCCGGTGCGGTCCAGGCCCGCGCCCATGATCATGACCGCGATCAGCGAGATGACGGCATTGCCGGCGAAGCCTTCGAACAGCTGTTCGACCGGCAGCAGGCGCGTGATGCCGATGACGACGATGACGAGCAGGGCGACGAGGTCGGCACGGATCCATTCCAGCACCAGCATCAGCACGGTGAACGCGAGCAGCGCGAACACGAGTGCCATGTTGGTGGTGAGGGTCAGGCCGGCATCCATTCGGGGCAGTGATTTCTTGTTGTGGCCGGGCGGCGGTCAGCGTGGCTCAGGCGCGTTCATGCACGAAGTCCCACACGCCGTGCCCGAGACGCAGGCCGCGGCGTTCGAAATGCGTTTCGATGCGCCATGGCGGCCGCTCCGAGGGCGAGGCGTGTTGCGGGTCCGGCCGCCACCCCGGTGCCGCGGCGAGTACGTCCCGCATCTGTTCGGCATAGTCGGCCCAGTCGGTCGCCAGATGCAAGCGCCCGCCGGCCGCGACGCGGGTCGCCAGCAGGGCCAGGAAATCGGGCTGGATCAGGCGGCGCTTGTTGTGCCGCTTCTTGTGCCACGGGTCGGGGAAGTAGATGCGCGCTTCGGCGAGCGCATCGGGCCCGATCTCGTGCTGCAGCACTTCGACCGCGTCGTGGTTGTACAGGCGCACGTTCGAGACGCCGGCCTCGGCGAGGCCGTTCATCAGGCGGCCGACGCCGGGGCGGTGCACCTCGATGCCGATGAAGTCGCGCGCGGGTTCCGCAATGGCCGAATGCAGCAACTGCTCGCCGTTGCCGAAGCCGATCTCCAGCACGAGCGGCGCGCGCCGTCCGAACACGTCGGCAAAATCGCGCGCGGCGTCGGCGACGTCGAGCCCGTAGCGCGACCAGTGCTGGTCGAATGCACGCTGCTGCGCCGGCGTGAAACGCCCCTGGCGCAGCACGTAGCTGCGGATGCGGCGATCGCGCGCATCCTGGTCGCCCGGTTCGGCCACGCCGGTCAGCCGATCGTGCCGTCGAGCGGACTCGACGCCGAGGCATAGCGCTTGCGCGGAATGCGCCCCGCACGGAACGCTGCGCGGCCGGACTCGATGGCCAGCTTCATCGCATGCGCCATCAGCACGGGATCGCGGGCACCGGCGATCGCGGTGTTCATCAGCACGCCGTCGCAGCCGAGCTCCATAGCGATGGCCGCGTCGGACGCCGTACCGACGCCGGCGTCGACGATGATCGGCACCTTCGCATTCTCGATGATCTCGAGCAGGTTGTAGCGGTTCTGGATGCCGAGCCCGGAGCCGATCGGCGCTGCCAGCGGCATCACCGCGACACAGCCGATGTCTTCCAGCCGCTTGGCCAGGATCGGATCGTCAGACGTGTAGACCATGACCTCGAAGCCGTCCTTGACCAGGATCTCCGCCGCGGCGAGCGTCTGCACGACGTCAGGGAACAGGGTCCTGGCATCGCCGAGCACTTCGAGCTTGACCAGGGTGTGCCCGTCGAGCAGTTCGCGCGCGAGCCGGCAGGTGCGCACCGCGTCATCGGCCGTGTAGCAGCCGGCGGTGTTCGGCAGGATCGTGTAGCGCGACGGCGGCAGGACGTCGAGCAGGTTCGGCTCGTTCGCGTCCTGGCCGATGTTCATGCGGCGGATCGCGACGGTGACGATCTCGGCGCCGGCCGCTGCGGTGGCGCGCTGCGTCTCGTCGAGATCCTTGAATTTGCCGGTCCCGGTCAGCAGGCGCGAACGATACGGCTTGCCGGCCACGATCAAGGGGTCGGGGTGAAGGTTGGGGACGAGCGTTTCGGCGTTCATTCGATCCACGGGGCGGATTCAAGGAAAGGGAGTCGAGTTCGTCGGTGCGTGCGCTCGGCTGCAGTCGGTGCGATCGGCGTGCGACCGGAAACCGCCGATCCGAACCTTCGCACCCGGCAGCGGGCGAGCGACGTCGCGCACGGCGGACCTCGACGCGCCGCGCATGCGTTCAACCGCCGCCGATCGCGTGGACGATCTCCACGCGGTCGCCGGGACTGAGCGTGTGCGAGCCGTGGCGACTGCGCGGTACGATTTCACGGTTGATCTCGATCGCGACGCGGCGTTGCGCGTACCCGGCGAGTTCGAGCAACTGCTGCAGCGACGTGGCAGGGGCGATCTCGCGATCCTCCCCGTTGAGGACGATTTTCATCGTTTCATTGTAAACGCAAGGCTGCGGGCTGGCTCATTGCGCCCGGCAGAAAAAAAGACGCCGCGCGATGCGCGGCGTCGAGGTCCGAAACGCCAGGACTCAGTGGCCGTCCTTGTCCTTGTCCTTGCCGCCGCGTTCGCTCCGCTGTTCGCGCTGTTGCGGCGGCGGCTGGCTGCGCTGTACCTGCGGTTGCGGGTTGTTTCGCGGCTGCTGCACCGGCTGCTGCACGCTGCGCTGCTGGTACTGCTGCGGCTGCTGCACGCTGCGCTGTACCTGCGGCTGCTGGACGCTGCGCTGCTGCTGGTACTGCTGCGGTTGTTGCACGCTGCGTTGCACCTGCGGCTGTTGGACGCTGCGCTGGACCTGCGGCTGCTGCACGCTGCGCTGCACCTGGGGCTGCTGGACGTTGCGTGTCGCGTTCTGCGCCGGCGACGTGCTGCGCTGGATTTCACGCGACTGCGGCGACGTAGCGTTGCCGCGGTCGATCGTCGGATTCGACGACCGCTGCAGCGACTGGCGCTGCATCTGCGTCTGCGCGTTGCCGCGATCGGCCGGCGTCGAACTCGAACCGCGCTGCACCGAATTGGGCAGGTTGCGGTTCGTCGCATTCGCGCCGGGCTGGGCGCTGCGCGTCACGGCCGGGCCGGCGGCATTGTTGCCGTTGGCCGGCGAACCCGTGTGCGGCGCAAAGCGCGAGGACGGCAGCGTGGTGCGATCCTGCACGTTCGACTGCCCGCGCTGAACCGTGCTCGCGCCCGGATTGGCCGGACTGGCGACCGGGCCACGGTTCGCGTTCGCCGGGCTCGTCGGCGTCTGCGGGCCGCGGGGCCCCGTCAGGGCGCCGCGGTCATTGGCGACGTTCGGGCGCTGCGTGCCTATAGCCGCGGTGCCGCGCGCCGGCAGCGGTTGCGGCTTGGCGGTGCTGTTTTGGCCGACCAGCTGGACCCGCGAATTCACGGCGCGGTTCTGCACCGCGTTCGTGCCCGGACGCGCCACGACGGCGCGCGCCTGGCTCGCCGGCAGCGGCTGCGCGCCGTTGCGTTCGATCGCCTGGATGCGCGAAGCAATCGGCGCCGAACGTGCCGGCGGCGCCGTGCGTGCAATCACGCGGCGATCCATCACGGCCGCCGCGGGAGCGGCACGACCGCGCCCGGCGTTGCCGGCGAAGCTGGCCTGCGTCGGCGCGACGCCGAGGCGGCTGACCACCTGCGCGTTGCGCAGTTCGCGATCGTTGATCTGAACGCGCGCGGCGGCGACCGGACGGGCGCCGACGAATGCATCGCGCGGCACCGCGGTCAGGTTGCCGCGATAGGCGTAGTTGACGCCGGTGATCGGGCGTCCGCGCGAATAGTTGTTGTAGACGTTGGTGATGTAGGTGTTGTTGACGAACGTGGTGTTGCGCACGTTGATGTTGGTGAAGTAGTTGCGCGAGCCGTGGTACCACGGCACATAGACCTCACGCGGGCCGAGCGGGAACCAGCCGACCGGGCCGCCGCCGCCGACCGAGATGCCGACGCCGCCGACGAACGCGACCAGTGCCGGCGCATAGATCGAACGTCCGCCGCGATAGGCGCCCGGGCACCAGCCCCAGCGATTGCCGATGTAGGCCCAGCGGCCGTAGTGAAACGGCGCGAAGCCCCAGCGCGCGTTGTCGACCCAGGTCCAGCCCCACGGGTCGATCCACGACCAATGGCCGGAGCGGTAGGGCGCCCAGTCGGCTTCGACGGTATTGGGGTACCACACGTTGCCGTATTCCGGCGCGGTGCTCCACGAACCGGAGTCGTCGAGATCGGTGTAGCCGATCACGTCTTCGGAGACGTACTGGCGCGAGACCGAGCGCTCGAAGCGCTGGTTGCGCGTGGAGCACCACTGGTCGAAGTCGTCGCCGCGCGGCAGGTCGAGCACTTCGTAGTCGTGCAGCGCCGAATCGTTGAAGCGATAGGTGTTGCCGGCGCGCACGCTGTAGCTGGCGTTGTTCTCGCCGTAGACGTCGCCGTCGCCGTCGAACACCGTGACCATCGTCGAATCGCCCTGCGGCGCGATGTCGACCCGATAGTTGCCCGGCTGGTTGACGACGAACGCCAGCGTCGGCGTATCGATCTCGTAGCTCTGGCCCGAACCGATGCGGCGCACGTGCAGGTTCACCGTGCCTTCGGTGAGTTCGATCTGCGCGGTGTCGTCGTCGAGGTTGAGCAGGTTGAACGTGCTGCCCTGGTCGAGGCGGATATCGGCGGAGCCGATTTCGAGCTCGATGCGCGAGTCCTTGTCCGTGTAGACCTTGTCCCCGGTGACGAGCGGGCGGTTCAACGATGCTTCCGCCCACTGGTCGTCGCCGGCCGGCTGGAAGCTCACGCTGCCGCTCAAGAAACTGACGCGCGCCACGCGATCGGGCGGATCGTCATCGGCTCGCGCCGCGCCGGCGGATAGACCGGCAGCGAGCGCCAGCACGGCGCACCACGCCCATGGATTGGAACGACGCTTCGTGTACATGAATTACTCTCCTGGAGCCTACGCCAGCCGCAGTTTCGGTGGGATTCGCTCTCCCCTACGCATCGGCCGCCCGCGCTGGCAGGCTGCGCACACTATCAGCGAAATCCGCTGAATGACGACTTTCCGCACTTCGGCTTTCGGACCGTTTCGCCCAACCGCTTAGCGCCGATTCAGCGCCGCCCGCCGGAGCGTCCCCTCCCGCTTGTCGCCTCGCGCGGCCGCAGCTACCCTGTCGCGACCCGCGGGTGTCGTCTAATGGTAAGACAGCAGCTTCCCAAGCTGCGAACGTGGGTTCGATTCCCATCACCCGCTCCAGCCGCGAATGCCTTCTGATTCCTTCTCGCTTCGGTTTGCCCAGCCGACCCTGTCGACCGCCTGCCCGCCGCTCGGCTGGCGCGAGTGGGTGGCGTTGCCGACGTTCGGGATAGCGGCCATCAAGGCCAAGCTGGACACCGGCGCACGGTCGTCTTCGCTGCACGTCGAGTCGCTGGAGGCCTTCCGCGAAGACGGCGTGCAGTTCGTGCGCTTCCTGGTGCGTCCGCGCCGGCGCGGGACACGGCTGGTCGCGTGCCAGGCGCGCGTGGTCGATCGCCGCCCGGTCACCGATTCGGGCGGCCACCGCAGCGAACGCTGGTTCGTCGAAGCCGAAGTCGCGCTGGCCGGCCTGCGTTTCACGACCGCCATCAATTTGACAGACCGGCGGGCGATGCTGTTTCCGCTGCTGCTGGGGCGCAGTGCGCTGCACGGGCGTTTCAGCGTCGATGCCGCGCTTTCCTATACCTCACCGCGACCGCCGCGTGCCGGCACGGTGCCGACATGAAGAAGACCATGAAGATCGCCATTCTTTCGCGCAACGCGCGGCTCTACTCGACGGTGCGCCTGGTCGAAGCCGCGCGCGCGCGCGGACACAGCGTGCGCGTGCTCGATCCGCTGCGCTGCTACATGCGCATCGCGGCAGGCAAGTTCGAGATGCACTACAAGGGCCGCGTGCTGCGCGGCATCGATGCCGTGATACCGCGCATCGGCGCCTCGATCACGTTCTACGGAACCGCCGTGGTGCGCCAGTTCGAGATGATGGGCGTGTATACGCCGAACGGTTCGGATGCGATCCTGCGAGCACGCGACAAGCTGCGCACGATGCAGCTGCTGGCGCGCGAGGGCATCGATCTGCCGACCACGGTGTTCGGCGACAATCCGGACGACACCGGCGACCTGCTCGCGATGCTCGGCGAGCCGCCGCACGTGATCAAGCTCAACGAAGGCGCGCAGGGGCAGGGCGTTCTGCTCGCCGAAAAGCGCTCCGCCGCCCAGGGCATGATCGAGGCGCTGCGCGGCCTGTATGCGAACTTCCTCGTGCAGGAATTCGTACGCGAGGCGAAGGGCGCGGATTTGCGCTGCTTCGTGGTCGGCGGAAAAGTCGTTGCTGCGATGCAGCGACAGGCGCCGGAGGGAGATTTTCGCGCCAACATCCATCGCGGCGGCAGCGCCAGCGCGGTCGAACTGACCGCCGCCGAGCGCGAGATCGCCGTGCGCGCGGCCGGGCAGATGGATCTGGGCCTGGCCGGCGTCGACCTGCTGCGCTCCCGGCGCGGCCCGCTGGTGCTGGAGGTCAACTCGTCGCCCGGTCTGGAGGGTATCGAAGGTTCCACCGGCATCGACGTGGCCGGAGCGGTCATCGACCACGTCACGAAGGGGGCCGGCCGATCCGCGCCGCCGACCAGGCGAGGACAACGACGGAAGTAGTACGAAGAAAGACGTTGACAAGTCGGCGGCGACGATTCTAGGATCGTCGTGCACTACCTTCTTCGGTGTCGTGCGGATGGTCGTTCGCTTCGAGTCTGGGGCATCGTTCGACGAGTCTGCGCGGATGGACGTGCCGTTCGAACGGTCGAATCGCGGGCGGGCTTTCGAGCCGGACCGCGATCCGCCTTCGATCGTTGGTGCGGCAAGACCCCAATTCTTCGTTATTGCAGGAGTTCGTACATGAAATCCGGTTTGCTCATCGCGGCGTTGGTCGCCTCGTTCATCGCCTCGACCGCTTTTGCCAAAGAAGAAACCACCCCGGCTGTCAATGCCGACACCAAGGCGTCGTTCGACACGGTGTCGACTTGGGTCCGCAAGCAGATGGAGGGGGGGGGACGGTATTCGGAGATCAATGCCGGCGAGCGCAGCCAGGTCGACGCCAAGCTCAGCGAGATGGGCCGCATGTTCGAAAAGAACGGCGACGTCGCGCACATGAACGACGAGGACAAGACGCGCATGTTCAACGCGCAGCAGGAAGTCAACGCGATCCTGAGCAAGCGCGACGGCGAACGGCTGATCTGCAAGAGCGAACGGCCGGTCGGTTCCAACATTCCGATCAAGACCTGCCGCACCGCTTCCGAGATGGCCCAGCGCCGGCAGAACGACACGCAGGATTTCCGGCGCCGGCAGGACGTGCAGGGTCAGCTGCGCGGCGGCGGCTAGTCGGCGAAACGAGTTCGCTGCGGGCGCCAATGCGAATATGATGGCGCCCTGGCGGACGGTGGCGTAGCCAAAGAGGTGCAAGCGTGACCAAACCCGAAAATCTTCCCAAGCCGACGGATGCCGAACTCGGCATCCTCAATTTCCTGTGGGAGCGCGGCGAAAGCACGGTCCGCGACGTCCACGAGGCGCTGTACCGCGAGGAGGGCGCCGGCTACACGACGGCGCTGAAGCTCCTGCAGATCATGCATGCCAAGGGCCTGGTCCTGCGCGACGATTCCGAGCGCGCCCACGTGTTCCGCCCTGCGATCAGCAAGGAACGCACGCAGAAGCGGTTCCTGCTCGACATGGTGCAGCGCGTCTTCGACGGGTCGCCGTCGCAGCTCGTGCTGCAGGCGCTCGGCGGCAGGCCGAAGGCGACCCGCGAAGAAGTCGAGGAGATCCGCGCGCTGCTCGACAAGCTCGACGGTAGCAAGACATGAACGCCGCGTTCGCCGAATGGCTGCCCTGGATCCAGGCGCTCGGGTGGACGCTGTTGCATTTCATCTGGCAAGGATTGGTGATCGGGGCGGCCTTCGCGGCCGTCCGCGCACTGATCCCGCGCGCGCATTGCACCGCGCGCTACGGCGCCGGCCTCGCTGCACTGGCCGCGCTGACCCTCTGGCCGATCGCCACGTTCCTGGCGATGCGCCCATGGAACGTCGACGCCACCGACGCGGCGACCTCCGTCGCCCAGACCGGCACCACCGTAGCGGCGGGCGTGTCGGCCATCGTCGATGTCACAGGAACGCAGTTCTCCAGCGTGATCGAAGCGACGATGCCGTGGCTGGTCCTGCTGTGGGCCGGCGGCGTGCTGGCGATGGGTGGCCGCATCGTCTGGCAGTGGCGCGCGCTGATGCGACTGACCCAGAGCTGGGCGGAATCGAGCGTCGAGCTCGACGCCGCCCTGCTGTCGCTGAAGAAGCGGTTCGCGATCCTGCAGCGGGTACGCGTGCTCGTATCAGAGCGTGTCGACACGCCGATGCTGGTCGGCTGGCTCCGGCCCGTCGTGCTGCTGCCGACGGCGGTCGTGCTCGGATTTCCACGCCAGCAGATCGAACTGATCGTGGCGCACGAGCTGTGCCATCTGCGCCGCTACGATCATCTGGTGAATTTCGCCCAGGTGCTCGTCGAGACGGTTTTCTTCTATCACCCGGTCGTGCACTGGATCTCGCGCGAGGTCCGCAACGAACGCGAGCTTTGCTGCGACAAGCTGGTACTCGGTTCGGATGTGGGCGCACCGCGCGACTATGCGCATGCGCTGGCGGCGCTGGAGGACCTTCGTCAATCATCAGGCGCACTGGCACTGGCCGCAAACGGCGGCGAGCTGCTCGAGCGCGTGCGCCGTATCGTGGGCATGCCGGCCTCGCGCCTGACCATGGACGCGCAAGGCCCGGGGCGCTGGCTGCTCATCGTCGGCGTGCTCGGCGTTTCGCTGCTGACGGCCTTGCGCATCGAACGCGCCGGCGAGGATTTCACGATCGCGACGCGCCTGCCGGCCGACTGGCTGCAAGCGCCGCCTGCCTTGACGCTGGCGACCGCGACGTTGGCCTTCAGCCCCCCGCGCCTGCGTCCGGCAGCGGTCGCCGTGCCGCCGCCGCCGAAGGTGGAGCCCGCAAGCAAGCCCTTCCTGCCCGCCGTCGTGCCGGCGGCGGCAGCGGTCGCGGCGCCCCCGGCGAGCGCCAATGATCTGAACGATCGGCGCATCGACAACACGCCGGTGCCCGCGACGGTCGCGCCCGCTCCGGCGATTGCGCAGGAAAACCAGGTCGCGCCGCCGGTCGCAAGTCTTGCCGTGGCGAACGTGGCGGCGGAACCGGCAGTGCCGGCGTCGGCCGTGCAGGTCCCGCAGCATGTGGCCGCGCCTGCCCCTGCCGCGGAGCCACCCAGGCCCGTCGCGCTCCGCACCGTGACGCCGTCCTTCCCGGGGTCTTCGAAGCAGACGGTGCACATCAATGCCAGTTTCACCATCGCCGCCGATGGCTCGGTCCACGACATCAAGCTTCTCGGCGAGGACGCCGACAGCTCGTTCGGCCGCGCTGCCGAACGCGCACTGCGGCAGTGGCGCTTCGACCCCTCGACGATCGCGAAAGACCGCTCGACCCGCTACACGCAGAGTTTCGTGTTCGCGCCGCGGGAAGCGATCAACCGGGATACCTGCGTGACGCCCACCGGCACGCACATCTGCCGCGATATCGCAGAAGGGATGGAAGCGAAGACCTACACGCGCGAATGACCGGCCGGGGCACGTCGTTGCTGGCCGGCGCGGTTAACGCAAGCATCAGAAGGGCTTAACGAAGCTTTAATCACTGCCTGCCTATATTGATCGCACTGTAGTTTGCTCGACACTCCTAAGTCAGGTCAGGTGACTGGCAGATTACGGTAATCGGGGCAGTAGCTTTTTGGCCCAAGCGAGGTGTGTTCCCCCAATGACACCTCCTTGGGCCATTTTCTTTGCGGGCGCCGTCCCGCCCGAGCCACCCCAAACGAATTCCCTCCGCAGCAAAGGACTTCCGCGTTAAGCTAGCGGCCCATGCGTATTCTGGTTATTGAAGACAACAGCGACATCGCCGCGAACATCGGCGACTTCCTCGCCGACAAGGGCCACGTCGTGGATTTCGCCGGCGACGGCGTCACGGGCCTGCATTTGGCCGTGGTGAACGACTTCGACGTGATCGTGCTCGATCTCGGCCTGCCCGGAATGGACGGCCTGGAGGTTTGCCGAAAGCTGCGGCAGGAAGCGAAGCGCCAGACGCCGGTCATGATGCTGACCGCGCGCGACACGCTGGACAACAAGCTGACCGGCTTCGACTCCGGCGCCGACGACTACATGGTGAAGCCTTTCGCGCTGCAGGAGCTGGCCGCGCGCCTGGAAGTGCTCGGCCGCCGCGGCAAGGGCAACAAGAGCCGGCTGTTGCAACTGGCCGATCTCACCTACAACCTCGATACCCTCACGATCAGCCGCGCCGGCAAGCAGATCCAGTTGAATCCGATCGGCCTCAAGCTGCTGCAGTCGCTGATGGAGGCCGCGCCGTCGGTCGTCACGCGGCAGGAGCTGGAAACGCGCGTCTGGGGCGAGGAGCTGCCGGACAGCGATTCGTTGCGCGTGCACATCCATGGCCTTCGCGCCGCCATCGACAAACCGTTCGAGAAGGCGTTGATCCAGACGCGCCACGGCATCGGCTACCGCATGGTCGATCCGGATGCGCTACCGGCGTAGGCTCCGCAGCCGAATCATCATCTCGTTTGCGTTGTTCGGACTCGGCCTGACGGCCGTTTTCGCAATCAGCGCCGTGCTGCTGCGCGACTGGCTGGAAGACAAGCTCATCGGCGAAGCCTTGGCGAAGAACGTCGCCGACTACTCGCAACAATTCTATGCGGACCCGAGCCAGGACCTGGCCAAGTTCCAGAAGATCCAGGGGTTCGTATTCAGCGAACGGAAGTTCGCCAACGTCCCGTTCGCGTGGCGTGACCTGGCCAACGGCGTCTATGACTTCAACGAACCCGACGGGAAGGGCGGTCGCGAGGTCTACAAGGTCGCGGTGCGCAAGGACGAACACTACTGGTTCTTTTTGCAGTACGACACGGCGCAGGAAAAGCATGCGCAGCGGCTGCTGCTCATGGGGCTGGTGCTGGCAGTCCTCGCATTCTCGATCTTGTCATTGGTGATCGGAGGCTGGTTGTCGGTTCGCGTCATGAGTCCGGTCATCGACTTGGCGAGCCGAGTCCAGGCGATGAGTCGAAGCGGCAAGCCCGAACCGTTGCAGCAGCATTTCGCCGACGACGAAGTCGGCCAGCTCGCCGCAACGCTCGATGACTACTCGAACCGCCTCACCGAAATGGTCCAACGCGACCGCGAGTTCAACGCCGACGTCAGCCACGAGCTGCGCACGCCGCTGGCGGTCATCGCGAGCACGACCGAATTGCTGCAGGGCTCGCCCGAGCTCACCGACAAGTTGCGCGAACGCCTCAAGCGCATCGAGCGCGCCGTAAGACAGTCGACCGAGCTGATCGATGCGCTGCTGCTGCTGTCGCGGCGCGAACGGCAGGCGCCGACCGACGGCGAGACGACCGACGTCGCCAAGGTCGTCGAGCAGGTCGTCGACGCGCAGCGGCCGCACATCAACAACAAGCCGGTGCAGGTACGCGTCGAGATCGAGGAAGCGCTGGCCACCGCGGCGCCGTCGTCGGTGGTCGCCGTGGCGCTCAGCAACCTGATCGGCAATGCGTTCAAGTACACGCAGGCCGGCGAGGTCATCGTCAGCGTCGGCCACGGCCGCGTGACCGTCGAGGACACCGGTCCCGGCATCAAGCCCGAGGATGCCGACAAGCTCTTCGAGCGCGGCGTGCGTGGCACGACGGTCGGCAAGGGCGGAGGACTCGGCCTGGCGATCGTGCGGCGTCTGTGCGAGCTCTACGGCTGGCAGGTGTCGCTCGCGCCGCGGCCGCAAGGCGGCGCAACCGCGACGCTCGATTTCGGCCGCTACGGCTATCCGAGCTGAGGGCCGTTGGCTACGGCCCCATGGAGTTTCAGGCAGCCACCGGCTCCAGCCAGCCCCAGCGATCCTCGGTGTGGCCGTCGAACAGGCCGAAGAACAGCTCCTGCAGGCGCGCGGTGATCGGGCCCGGCTTGCCGGTGCCGACGGGCTTGCCGTCGACCGAACGGATCGGCGTGATCTCCGCCGCCGTGCCGCACATGAACAGTTCGTCGCACAGGTACAGGTATTCGCGCGGCAGATCGCGCTCGACCACTTCCAGACCGACGCTGCGCGCCAGCGTGATCAGCGTATTGCGCGTGATGCCGTTGAGCAGCGCCGCGCTTACCGGCGTCGTGTGCAGCGCGCCGTCGAACACCAGGAACAGGTTCTCGCCGGCGCCTTCGCTGAGGAGGCCCGTCGACGCCAGCGCGATGCCTTCGCCGAAGCCGAGGCGGCGCGCTTCGCGCGCCACGAGCTGGCCGGAAAGATAATTGCCGCCGGCTTTTGCGCCGGCAGGGATCGTGTTCGGCGCGAAGCGCTGCCAGCTCGACACGCAGGCGTCGATGCCTTGCTCGAGTACGCCGGCGCCCAGATACGCCCCCATCTCCCAGGCCGCGACGGCGACGTCGGTCGGCGTTTCGGCGGACAAGCCGAAGCCGCCGAGGCCGCGAAACGCGACCGGGCGCAAGTACGCCTTGGTCAGGCCGTTCGCCTGGATCACTTCGCGGCAGGCCGCGCTGATCTCGGCGACCGAGTACGGAATGACGATGTCGTAGATCTTCGCGGACGCGAACAGCCGCTTGATGTGGTCGGTCAGGCGGAAAATTGCCGGACCGTTCGGCGTCTGGTAGCTGCGGATGCCTTCGAACACCGACGAGCCGTAGTGCAGGGCGTGCGCCATGACGTGGACGGTCGCCTCGGCCCAGGGTTTGATGCGGCCGTTCTGCCAGATGTGTTCGGGATATTGCTGCGCCATGTGCGGGTCCGCCGGAAGAAAAAGCAGGACATGATACCAGCCGGCGTGTGACGGCCTACCAGGTCAGCCAATAGCAGCCGGTGTCCGTGCTGACGCCGAACGTGTGTTCGCGCACGCCGCCATTCTCGTTGCTGCCGGTACGAACGCGCAGGGCGTCGTCGCGGCTCGCATCCGTGTCGCCGCCGGCGTCGATGCCGAGCAGCGGCCGCTGGGTGAGTTCGGCCAGTTCGCGCAGACGCGACTTCGCCGCGCCGCCGCTGACGCCGCTCCAGCGCAGCAGGCCGGCGAATGCGTTGGAATCGCGCCGCCCGACGGCGATCGAGATGCGATCGCGCAGCTCGTCGCGGGACGCCGGGCAGGTACTCGGAAATGCGGCGGGGACGTCCGCTTCCGTCGACGGCTTGGCCGCGTCGGTGGCGCCGTTCTCGGCGCACGGAAGTCCCGAGAAGACGATTTCGCCATGCTGTCCGACGCAGCGATGCACCGCCTGGCCGGCGCTCTCCTGTGCGGCGAGCGGCGACGTCAGCAGCAGGGCGAGAAGTCCGATGGCCGGGAGTGCGAAAGCGCGCATGGGTGCGAGGCTAACACTATCGCCGGCGTGCAGCCGCTCAGGCCGACGCGAGGCGTTCGTACACCGCCAACGTCGCCTTGGCGCGGTTCAACGTGTAGAAATGCAGGCCGGGCGCGCCGCCCGCGACCAGGCGCCGGCACAGCTCGGCGACCACGTCGGCGGAGAATTCGCGAATGGCGTCGGCATCGTCGCCGAGCGCGTGCAGGCGCTTGGTCAGCCAGCGTGGAATCTCGGCGCCGCACATTTCGGAAAACCGGCGCAGCTGGCTGAAGTTGGAGATCGGCATGATGCCGGGCACGATCGTCGCGTCGACGCCCGCGGCGCGCGCGGCGTCGACGAAGCGGAAGTACGCGTCGGCGTTGTAGAAATACTGCGTGATCGCACCGTCGGCGCCGGCATCGATCTTGGTCTTGAAGTGACGCAGGTCGGCATGCGCATCGTCGGACTGCGGATGCACTTCCGGATAGCAGGCCACCTCGATATGAAAATGATCGCCGGTTTCGGCGCGGATGAAGGCGACCAGATCGCTCGCGTAGCGGAAGTCGCCGTGTGTGGCCATGCCGGAAGGCAGGTCGCCGCGCAGGGCGACGACGCGCGTGCAGCCCATCGCGCGATAGCGCTGCAGCAAGGCGAGGATTTCCGCGCGCGTGCCGCCCATGCACGAAAGATGCGGCGCGGCGTCGAGACCGTGCTCCTCGCGCAAGTGGCGGATCGTCTCCGGCGTGTAGCTCAGCGTCGACCCGCCCGCGCCGAACGTGCAACTCACGTATTCCGGCTTCAACGCCTTGAGTCTCGGCAGCGCGGCTTCGAGCGTCGCCTTTTGCTCGTCGGTCTTGGGCGGGAAGAATTCGAGACTGATCGGCGGCATCGGCGGCAACGAAAAGGAATGCAGGGAGCGAAGTATATATCTCTTTGTCGCGATGAAGCGATATCTTAGTGGGCAGTGTGGCCGCGCGGCCCGGCGAGCGTCCGGCGTCGTCCGATCGGATGTACGCTCATCCGCCCGTTCCGCCGCCGTGTTCCATGTCGATCCTCCTGACGCCGTTCGCCCGCGCGCGCCTGTTCCCGCGCGAACCTCGCCGCAACACGATCCAGGACTGCACGCCCGAAGCGTTCGAGCGCCGCCTCAACGAGGAGGCGCCGTCCAAGGTGCTCGATGGCTACGCGCCGTTCTGCAAGCTGCACGTGCACCGCAACTGGACGTCGACGCGTTGCCTGACCGTGCCGATCGTCGATGCCAACCGGCACCTGCTGCGCTGCGCCTACGAAGCGCGCACGAAGGAGGAATTGCCCGTGCTCGTGCGCTGGTTCGAAGGTGTCGAGGTGCCGGTCGCGAACTGGCTCGTCGTGATTCTCTACAGCCGCGAGCAACTGGCGAAGGAAGGCTCGCCGATCGAAGCGGACTGGGGCGTGGTCGGCTGCCTCTACACGGCCGAGCCCGAGGAAATCCCGATGGCGCCGGTCACGATGATGCGCAATGCGCTCGGGGTCGAAGAGGGCGGCTCCGGCGTGCCGCTCGATCGCGAAGCGTATCGAAGCAGCGTCGCGTTCTGGGAGCGCAACGCGAACTGGCGCTGAGCGCGTTGCGCAGACTTCGAAAGAGAGGGGGCGGCGGACTGCGCATCGCCGCGACGGGCTTGGGACGCGGCCGTGGCCGGATGCACGTGTCGACGTTGCCAGCTAGTCCGCGGCTTCAGGTGCGCCCATGTTGCCCTTGCTGAACCTGCCCGAGCGGTCGAAGCAGCACGCGCGGCGCTGCCCGCAAGCGAGCTTGTCGCAGGTGACGGCGATGCGCTTCACGCGCGTCTCGGCTTTCTTGCCCGACGTGATCCAGTGGATCCAGTCGCGCCGCGCCACCGACGTCAATGTGGCCCACTGAGCCTTTGCTGCAGGATGCGCGGCGAGCGCCTTGCGCACGTCGGGCGGCACCACCGGCTCCGGCTCCACCTCGACCGGCGCGATTTCCAGCGCGACGCTGTCGCCGATGGCCGCGCCAGCCGCTTCGCGCAGCTTCTTCTCGACCTTCAGCCAGTGGCTGCCGTCGCCATCGGGCTCGAGCGTGGCCTGGAACGGCGCACCGCCGAGCGTGCCGTCGACGCTGACCATGCTGCGCGTCGGCAGCTTGGCGCTCGCGGCCTTCGGCAGAACGAAGAAGGCCCACGTCGCGTTCTTCGGCTCGGCCGGGCGCAGGAGCTTTGCCTCGAAGCGGATGGCGTCGGTTCGTTCGCGCATGGCGGAACGATAGCACCCGGGCTACGGCATGCCGCAAGCGTCGACCGTGCTTCGTCGCCGGCACAGCCCAAGCAAAACGGGCGCCTTTCGGCGCCCGTTTCGTTTCCAACACTGATCGAACCGAAGATCAGTAGCGGTAGTGATCCGGCTTGTACGGTCCGTCCACCGACACGCCGAGGTAGGCGGCCTGCTCGGTCGTGAGCTTGGTCAGCTTCACGCCGATCTTTTCCAGATGCAGGCGCGCGACTTCCTCGTCGAGCTTCTTCGGCAGGATGTAGACCTTGGGCTCGTAGGTGTCCTTGTTCGCCCACAGGTCGATCTGCGCGAGGGTCTGGTTCGAGAACGAATTCGACATCACGAAGCTCGGATGGCCGGTCGCGCAGCCGAGGTTGACGAGGCGGCCTTCGGCGAGCAGGAAGATCGCGTTGCCGTTGGCGAACGTGTACTTGTCGACCTGCGGCTTGATGTTGAGCCGCGTCGCGCCCGATGCGTTCAGCGCATCGACCTGGATCTCGTTGTCGAAATGGCCGATGTTGCAGACGATCGCCTGGTCCTTCATCTGCGACATGTGGGCGAGCGTGAGCACGTCCTTGTTGCCGGTCGTGGTGACGTAGATGTCGCCGCGGCCGAGCGTCGATTCGACGGTGTTCACTTCGAACCCTTCCATCGCCGCCTGCAGCGCATTGATCGGGTCGATCTCGGTGACGACCACGCGTGCGCCGTAGGCTCGCAGCGAATGTGCAGAACCCTTGCCGACGTCGCCGTAGCCGCACACGACCGCGACCTTGCCGGCCAGCATCACGTCCATCGCGCGCTTGAGGCCGTCGGCCAGCGACTCGCGGCAGCCGTAGAGGTTGTCGAACTTGCTCTTGGTGACCGAGTCGTTGACGTTGATCGCCGGCACCAGCAGGGTGCCCGCCTCGGCGAGCTGATAGAGGCGGTGCACGCCGGTCGTGGTCTCTTCGGAGACGCCCTTCCATTCCTTGACGACACCGGCCCAGAAGCCCGGGCGTTCCTTGGCGACGCGCTTGAGCAGGTTCTTGATGACTTGCTCCTCGTGGTTCGAGGACGGCGTGTTGACCCAGTCGCTGCCGTTCTCGAGCTCGTGGCCCTTGTGGATCAGCAAGGTCACGTCGCCGCCGTCGTCGACGACGAGCTGCGGGCCCTTGCTGCCGGGGAAGGTCAGTGCATCGAGCGTGCAGTCCCAGTATTCCTCCAGCGTCTCGCCCTTCCAGGCGAACACCGGCGTGCCGCTGACCGCGATCGCGGCGGCGGCGTGGTCCTGCGTCGAGAAGATGTTGCACGAGGCCCAGCGCACGTCGGCGCCGAGATCGCGCAGCGTCTCGATCAGCACGGCGGTCTGGATCGTCATGTGCAGCGAACCGGTCACGCGCACGCCCTTCAGCGGCTGCGCGGCGGCGTACTTCTTGCGGATCGACATCAGGCCGGGCATCTCGTGCTCGGCGATGTCGATTTCCTTGCGGCCCCAATCGGCCAGGGCGAGGTCGCGGACCTTGAAGTCCTGCGACGGGGCGTTCTTGACGACAGCGTTCATGGCGTTATCTCCGGAATGGTTCGGACCGTCGGCACGGATGTGCGGACCCGTCCGGGGCGCCCTTGCGATGGAATGCATGCCCGCCGAGCGTCGCGGGAAACCCGCTGCAGCGCCCCTCGGCGGAAGGCAGGGGCGGGATTATATCGCTTGTTCCGGATAAAGAGATTGATGAGCGCTTCGGGTGGCGAATCCGTCGAATCGGGCCTCTCCCTCGGCGGTCGGTCGGCGCCGAGGGCGAGCGGGACGCGGAACGACGCGTCCGAGACAGTTGCGCCGCCCCGCTCGGCGGGCGTGCGCAAGGCAAGAGACGCGGCGTTCGGGGAATCGCTTCGAAACTGCGTAGAAGGTTGCCGAACCCCAACCCGGAGCTCGTCATGCCATTCGCAGGTCTTTCTCGCCCGCTCGCGCTTTGCCTCGCCCTGTCCGCGTCCGCCTCGCTGGGCTTTTCGAATGTCGCGCAGGCGGAATTCATATACGGGCGCCTCGTGCCCGAGGGCGGCGAGGCGAATGGCGACTCGTCCGCCGTCGATGTCTCGTCCGATGGCAGAACGGTGGTGTTTTCCAGCGCCGCGACCAACTGGGCGCCCCTCGGCGCCGAATACAACGGCAATCGCGCCGTCGCCGTCGATCTCGACACCGGCCTGGTCGAGGTCGTGTCGGTTCCGCCGGGCGGTTCGGTTTTCCGCGGCGAAACGCCGGTCGCCTCCGGGGACGGGCGCTATGTCGCGTTCCTGACCCTCAACGCGTCGTACGGCCCGAACTGGCAGGTACTGCGCAAGGATCGCCAGACTGGTGCCCTCGAGCTGGCCAGCTCCGACTCCGCCGGTCAACCCGCCAGCACCGGCACCAACGACAACACCGTGTCGATCTCGGCCGATGGTCGCTACGTCGCGTTCCAGGCCAATGCTGACATGACCGGCGTGGCCGCTCGCGCGGGCGGCGGTGCGGCACCGAGCGGCAGTTCGGGGGAAATCTACGTCAAGGACATGACGTCCGGGCAGGTCGAGATGGCGTCGGTGTCGTCCGGCGTCGCCGCGTCGGGCGACAATTGCTCGCTGCAGCCGCACGCGCTGTCGGGCACGGGACGCTACCTCGCCATGCTCTGCAGCGATGCGATGGTTCCCGGTGCCTCGAGCGGGCAGGCGTACGTGCGCGACCTGCAGACGGACACGACCGAACTGGTCAGCCGCAGTGCGTCGGCGCCCTCCGGTTCGAGCGCGTTCGCTTATCGGCCGACGATCTCGCCGAACGGCCGCTTCGTCAGCTTCCAGAATCGTGGCTACGGAGGTCTCGGCTACGCCGACGGCGTCGCCATCGAAGGCAATAGCGGCGTGTACCTGCATGACCGGCAGGCGCAGACGACGGTCGCCATTCCGCGCCCGACGGCCATTCCTTCCAGCAGTTACGACAACTGCTACACCAGTGCCGTGTCCGACATCGGAAGCATGCTGCTGACCTGCCCGCTCGACATCGGCCAGCCCAGCTGGGTTTCGCAGGTGTTCTTGTATGTGCCGGGCGCGGGCGCGCCCGAACTCCTCAGCGTGGCCGCCGGCAGCCAGCCCGGCAACGGCGAGTCGGGCTATTCGCTCGCGGTGAACGCCTCGGGACTGTCAATGGCGTTCGAGTCGGACGCGAGCAACATCGACCCGGACGACAGCAACGGCAAGAGCGATATCTTCGTCCTCGTCGACTCCTCGCTGCTGACCGACGTGATCTTCGCCGACGGCTTCCAGACCCCGCCGCAGTTGCGGCGGGAACAGGGCGGGCGCTTCCACGCCGTGCCGGTCGCGGCGGAGCCGCATTCCGGCAGCGCGCCGCGCCGCTGATCTCGTCCGCGCACCCCGTCGATCCCGCAAAAAAAACGGGCCGCACAAGGCGGCCCGTTCAAAAGGCAGGTCAGGCGATGCCGCTTACTGGCAGACGTCGACCTTGAAGTTGTCGATCACGAATCCGTTCGGTGCCGGCGCCGTGCTGTTGCCGTCGGAGACCATGCGGAAGCGCAGCTGCAGGTTCTGGCCGGCGAACGAGTTCATGTCGACGACGGAGCGGGTCGGAACCGAACTGCCCGCCGGACCCGGATAGCACCAGCCCATCTTGGTGCCGAGCACTGTGTCGTTCGATGCCGCGCCGTTGTACGGGTCGGTCAGCATGTGCGTGGCGTCGAGGTAGGCGAAGGTCGTGCCGTCGTTGCTCGCTTCGAGTACCGCTTCGTCCCAGCACGCGCCCGGGCCGTTCTGCTCGCCCTTGTGGTAGGCGTCGTAGGAAGCGAACACCGCGGCCGCACCGCTCGGAATCGCGATGACCGGCGTGGTCAGGATGCGATCGCTCGACACGTTGTTGTCCGGCACCTTCCACACGTTCGTGCTCATGCCGGTGCCCGAGGGCGGCGTGCTCTGCGTCCAGCCCGTGCTGCCGCTGCCGGCGGCGACCCAGCCGTTGATGCCGCTCTCGAAGGCGTCCTGGTAGACCGTCGTGGACGTGGTGCCTGCCGGGCAGACGCCGGGCACGCCGGTCGTGAACGAGAACGTCGCCGAGACCGGGCCGTCGCCGCACAGGTTGTGCGGGGTCACGCGCCAGTAGTACTGCGTCGAGGCGTCGAGCAGCGTGTCGACGGCCCACGTCGTCGTCGTCACGGTCTTCGTGGCGACGAT